>UPTG01001005.1_pt1 | contig 21520 bp, 20 predicted proteins | sample 2160121 | NCBI WGS metagenome assembly UPTG01 (sample SAMN06266255, study PRJEB28933) | marine metagenome | isolation source: Columbia River Estuary | place: USA:Columbia River Estuary, USA | collected 2014-07-27
CGACCCGTTGAAGAGCGGCTTGATAAAGAGATTCGGAATAGTGGGGGGAATCTGTATTCCTTTTTTCCGCCAATTCAATGATACCTAAAAAACGATCGCCCGGTCCACCGAACTTCGCTCTCACTTGCCTGGCGAGCCACTTGGGTGAGGTGGATTTCAAAAAGGCATTTCTACGGATCATCCAGGCGAATAAAATCGCCCCAAGCCATCCCGAACAACTTACTAGTAATCGAACGCTAATGGGGGTATCCCATAACCGGTCTGAAATAAAAAGACCCAACCAAGACATGCAGAGAGAAACCAGTAAAAGAGATCCGAACTTGATCGAAAAGATTTTACGGGAGAGCCATGTCAAGTCGGTAAGAGATTCAATCAGGGATGAGGGCAAGGTGTCATCTCTCATTGCTTGAGGTAATTCTCTATTTTGTCTGTTCAATTCATTCATCTTGTTAAATCATCCCTACCAGTTTGCGCCCCGTCCAGTAAATTACTAGTAATCCAAAGAGAAAAAGTCCCCATGTGGTATCGGTACGAAGCCTATGGATTTGAATTACGGCTTGGGGGGCGGGAAGAAAGGAAAGTGCTTGGGTTACCTCATCATACTCTTGATAGTTTACTGATTTCCCTCCCGTTAATCGGGCTAGCTGGAGTAAGTCGCGTGAGACTACCGGTTGACCTAGTTTCTCTTTCGTTTGCCTTTCAACTTTAAGGGTCATGCCTAACTCTCTTTCTGCAGGGAAAGTCTTGACCTCCATGCGAAGATCTCCTGGTTCCCGGGCCTTGAAGGAGGCCAGATAGACGCCCGGTCCTTCTTCGTCAGCAGCGAAGCGAAGGCTTTCCCTTTGTCCTCTTGGATGAATAATTACACCGTCCACCTCACCATCCTCCAAAGGAAAACCGGCTTTATCCAAGACAATACAGCGGACAAAAACATTTTCTCCGGACTTTGGCCTCTCCGGATCGGGAATCAAACGAATGCCTTCTTTTTCTGCCAAATATCTCCCGTGGGCCATCCAACGTACGACTTGGCTCCAGAAACGGTAGTGGTATTTGTCTTCGACTCCCCGTCTCCATCGCCACGCTCCGTCACTGCCGAGAAAGAGAGTTTTTCCGGCTCCGGCATAGCGGATGGCCAAGGTGGGCATACGTCCCCAGTCGTTACGGAAATTGGAATGAACGGCCAACACCTCGGATCCTGGTCTACTTTTGCTTACTATGGCAGACCAATGAAACCCGGGAAGTCTATCCCAAAATTGCCGGTCTGGTTCTCCTGCTCCTCGGAGGTTGGTTAGCCAGTGATCTTTGCCGCGTGCCGTCAGCTCCAACTTCGATTGGTTCGAGGTTCCGAGACCAGTGGGTTTTTGAGGGTCGTACACGATGGGCAAAAGATCGGATATCGGAGAATTAGTGAGGGTCAATTGCCTTCCTCTGCGCCCAGGAAGGAAAACCAATCCGGAAGCTTGTAGACGAATGAGTTCGTCCAGGTTTTGACATTGTTCCTCGCTAAGTTCGTTTTCACCCAGTCCCACATCACCGAGAAAAACGACATCGAATGAAGCGAGTTCATCTTTGGTGCTCGGGAAACCGGGGAGATATCCCTTTCCTTCTCCCGGGGCAATACCGGGATGAAAAAGAATGCATTTCATGTCAATCCCTGGATCCCTGTCCAGAGCGTTGCGTAAAAAACGATATTCCCAACGGGGGAAAGAATCGACGATAAGAGCTTTGATTATCTTGTTTTCAACCCGAGTGGAAAGTATCCTTTCGTTATTTCCCGGTAAGCTTTCACCTTGAACCTCTTGCACAGAGACTTTTAGCTCATAATTTCCTTCGTTTGGAGGCATCCACGCAATGCTCCCGGCGGTGTCTTCTGAAGCACGAATTAGCAAGGGTTTTTGCGTTACCAGTTTGTCGTTTGCGAACAGCCTGAGGATTGTCTCACGTCGATTTTCGAAGGTGTTGCTGACTCGATAATTAATGGTAATTTTTTCATCCTGCAAGGCAAAGGAGGGGGCAAAGGCATCATCAAGTGAAAGATCGGGTAGCGGTTTGGCAGCACCGATTTGTATACTGTATACTGGAACCAAAGCCGCCCGGCATTTTCCGGCCAATGAAAGAATGGAGGGTCCGGTATTTGAGTCTCCATCCGAAAGAAAAAGAATCGCCTTAAGGTTATCACCGTCTTCTAAGGATTCTTCAAGTGCGAGGGCGAGATCAGTAGCACCGGTACCTTCTCCAGATGAAAATGGGGTTAGGGTTACGGTTGCGTTCTGCTCGAGACTTTTTCTCCATTTCGAATCAATGGCTTTGCGTGCCCATTCAATGCGCGAGCCGATGGAACCGTTTGAGTCTATGGTGTCGAGGGTACTCATACTTTCCGATACATCGAGCAGGCAGATGATTTCAGGAGGGTCCTGCTTTTCCTGTTTATTCACTTTTTCAGGGTTGAACAGAGTAATTAGGATCAGCGCTACAATCGAGAAACGAAAGATTTCAAGAGCCAGAATACTTTTCTTTTTTCCAGAACGATTCCAAGCACGCCAAGACAGAAATATGCTGAGGGCCAAGACAAATAGAACGAGCAAAAGGTCGAACCAATCCCAAGTAAGTCGCCAGTCCAAAAATTCAAGCATTGATCGAAATGGCCTTGTTTTCACGTGCCAATGCCGGTTGACCTAACAATGCCTCCCCCAAAAGCAGGATTAGGCAAAGGGTCAGAAAAAAGGACCAGGCTTCCGACCGGTCATTTGAACCGGAGGAAGACTCGTCTTCTAACAGGCGGGGGGAAATACTCGGGAGTTTCTCGAGGATTTGTTCTACTGTCAGGAATAAGGTGTCATTTTCGCTCTTGGGACGGTTGATCGCAGTGAGCCTTCCATTAACCCTGTAGATTCCTGCATGAAGATAGGGAACATTGTCTTTTGCATCTCCAATCGGTTCAAATAAAATAGATTCTTTAGATTCCTTCTCTCCGCAGAACCAAGACTGGATAAAGGAGTTGGAGGAGGAGGACTCCTCGATCAGTCGCTGTAGGGCAGGGACGAGGACATAGCCATCGGACATACTCGACCAACTATCTAGAGGAAGAGTTGAAAAGGCATAGACAATCCCTTTCCCGAGAGTCAGACAGGAGAGGAAGGGCTTGCCATCCGAATAGTAGGCCAGGGACTCTCCTTGTTGCGGAGTTCTGCGTCTTTTGATTGCAAGGCGGTCGAGGGGTAGCCGGTTGCCGTCCGATGAATTGGTAAGGAGTCCAGAATCTTCCCTCCAGTTACTGACTTGAAAAATTTCATCTTCCAACTTTTCCTCCATGGAATTCCAGGAAAGTAATTTGGAACCATCCGAACTTGTTACCTCGGGTGGAAAAAGAACAAGGCTTCCTCCCTTGATGACAAATTCCTCGAGGACTTTCTCCACCTTCGAATTGATTTCCCCTTGATGAATGAGAATCTTTCTGGAAAGTATGTCCTTCTCTCCGAAACCGCTTAAAGGGAGAGGATCAGCGAGTTCACCTTGTTCGGTTTGAGATGCCGAACGAAGAATTAGGCTGGTTCTTGGATTGGAAGCCCGTACCGCAACTTGCGGAGGTTCGGTAGAGCCATAGGTGAGATAGCAGATGTTGTCAGATTGGCAAAAATCGTCTGGACTGTGGATTGAAATCCATCCTTCCTCCGGTTCATTTTTAAGGCCAAAGGTAGGGCGCCACAGTACGCTTTGGGATACTAATTCAACTTCCAGTAGATCGGATTTACCATTCATTCGGGCAGTCAATCGAACTTCCTCTTTTCCTCGTCCTTTTTTCCGCAAGTTTAAGACTGGTTCAACCTTGTTGGGCATTCGATTAACTTGATCTACTGTCAAACTGAGGTTGTAGGGCGGTGGGTCTGCCATGTTCAGAAAAGTCAGTTTCCAAAAATCCTTCTTTACAAAAAGTGTCCGGTTTATTTTTCTCATGATATCGGCATTCCGTTCAAGCTCCCAGTTACTGCTTTGCATGTCGGAGACTACGAGAATCTCGGCTGTCCCAACTCCTGTTTCCTCTAACCAATCCAATGTCTTCGAGAGGGTACCGGGCAGATCGGCCGCTGTATCGGTCGGTCCGAAAAACCGCTGGAGGGCTTCGTCTTTGAAGGAATCAGCACGATCGATAAAAAAAGGTTCCTCCAGTGCGGAGTCGAGAACCACAAGGCGGCTTTCTGTCCATGGTCTTGCGAAGGATTGAAAGGCTTCCAGTGCTTTCTGTCTTTTGGTCATGGAATCCTTATCCGTAGTTGTTTCCATACTCGCGGATCTGTCGAGAACCAAGACAAGTACTTCCGGGCTCCCATTGGAAAGGGAGAAAAGGGAGTCACCTCCCGTCATAGGTCGAGCGATCATGAAAGCGAGGGCGGCTAAGGCCAGTACTCTTAAGAGAAGAATGAGCCATCTTTTCAGTTTCGATAGACGCGAAGAACTCTTTCGGGCTTGGAAAAGGAAGCGGGTGGCTGCCCAAGGCACGGTTCGGTGTCTGAGAAGATTCAGGAGATGAATGATGATCGGGGCTAAAGCCAATAAGAGCCCAAGGAGGGCAATTGGTTGAAGGAAAGTCATGCTGCCTTGCCACTAATACGGTTGGCCGAAAAATTATCAATTACTGTGACCACTGGACTGTCCGTGCGAACTTGGTGGTAGCGAGCCTGAGATTCCAGGCAACCCTTTTCAAGTTGATCGACATGGGCGTTTAAGCGGGCGAGATATTCCTCCCGGATGACAGTCGGTTCGGTAATGAGGGAACCTCCTCCCTCCATGTCCACAAATCGGGTGGGTCGGTCAAAGGTAAAGTTAAGTTCCTGGGGATCGAATACATGAAAGAGCACTACCTCGTGCTTGCGGTCTCGAAGATGGAGGACAGCATCCATAATTTCTTCTGGTTCATCCAGCATATCGGAAACCACGAAGATCGTGGCACGCATCCGTACGGTCTCGGCAATCTCATGAAGTGATGCAGCTAGGCGAGTTTCGCCTTTTGGTTTGAGGGGACCAATAATTTCCAGGATTTCCTGAATTTGAGAAGGGTTTCTTTGGGCGGGTAAAACCTGGGTTTTTCGGTCTCGGATAGTGTGTAGTCCCACCGCATCTCCCTGACCGACATAAAGGTATGCGAGTGTGCTTAGCAGTTTTTTTGAAAATTCAAATTTGCTTATGCTATCCCCGAAATTCATCGAACCGCTGCAGTCGAGAGCAAAGTGAGCTCTCAGGTTTGTTTCGGCTTCGTACTCCTTGAGATAATAACGATCGGTCCTGGCAAACACCCGCCAGTCCATCCTTTTTGGATCCTCTCCCTCGGTGTACTCCCGATACTCTGCAAATTCTACGCTGGATCCTTTATGGGGACTTCGATGGTGTCCGGATATACTTCCCTCCATGGAGAAAGGCGTAAGTAGTGGTTCTCCGGAAATTCGGGAGAGAGAATCTTGATCGACGTAATGAGAGTAGCTCTTTTTGCGTCTTCCCATCCTTTATCTTTGTTCTTTTCTTGCGTCTTCGATTAGTCGGGCCACTACTTCTGTACTGTTCATACCTTCGGAACGGGCATGGAAATTAGTAAGAATCCGGTGAGAGAGAACGGGGTTGGCCACTTTTTCGACATCCTCCATAGAGGTCATATAATTGCCCTCGAGGACGGCACGTGCCTTTGCTCCCTTTACTAGATACTGAACGGCTCGTGGTCCGGCACCCCATTGAACCAACTTCTTTAACCAGGCTGGAGATTCATCAGAGTTGGGTCTCGTTCTGCGAACCAAGTCGACTGCCAATTCGTGGACATGATCGGGTACGGGTACGCGCTCAACAAGTTGTTGGAATTCCTTTAGTTTCTTACCCGAAATGATCTTCTTAAGCTTGGGTAGGGATCCAATAGTGGTGTGCTTGGCGATTGCTATTTCTTCATTTCTCGTCGGGTAGTCCATTTGAATAAGAAACATGAAGCGGTCCAATTGGGCTTCGGGAAGTGGGTAAGTTCCTTCTTGTTCGATTGGATTTTGGGTGGCGAGAACGAAGAAGGGTTCTTGAAGTTGATGATTGGTTCCCGCAACGGTAACTCTTTTCTCTTGCATTGCCTCCAGTAAAGCAGACTGAGTCTTGGGGGGCGTTCTGTTAATCTCGTCCGCGAGGATTACATTGGCAAAAATTGGACCCTTGATGAATGCAAATTCCCTTCCTTCTCCCTCTTTTTTATTCTGTAGAATCTCGGTGCCTGTAACATCAGAGGGCATAAGGTCGGGAGTAAATTGAATCCGTCCAAAAGATAATGAAGTTACCTGGGCAATGGAATTGACGAGAAGAGTTTTGGCTAAACCGGGCACTCCCATAAGAAGTGAATGTCCTTTGGAAAGCATGCAAAGAAAAATCCGTTCAATAGCATCTTCTTGCCCAATAATGACTTTACCAAGCTCGTTTTTGATTGCAGAGAAAGTATCTTTTAGGTCGCTGATTGATTGAACATCATTTTCAGAAAGTACCTCTATTTTTTTATTGGGTGGAGTTTTGCTTACCATAGGTTTATTTTTTTCATGTGTCTAATTGAGGTTTAGATTGCGTCTTGAAAATAGTGAAAATATTTTAGAATTTGTTCATTTTATTATCTTAGATTTAAAATAGTAAAACTTTAATCTAAAAGCTATTCGATTCAATAGGTATTGATCAACAGGAATGGTCAGTTTCACATAGATAAATTTCTTTTGTTAAAAATGATAAATGTATCGTAATTGGGAATCAATATATGAGAATGAACTCGTTCAATTTGCTGTGTAACCCAGGAAATTCATATTGATTTGGGCCGCCCGTGTTCGATTTTTGTAATGATAGTCTAGTCAGAACGACAAAATACCTTCAATTTTTCGAATGAAAGCATTGAATATAAAACCAACCTGTTTTCAAAAAAAGATTGATCATGATGACAACTTTTAGAAATGTTTTGTTAAGAATTATGATGAATACTTTTTCGTCAATGAGGCTAAATTAAACAACTCAATAAAATGATAACAGTTCAAAGGAAGTACAAAGTAATCAAAGCATCTTCGGCAAAAGAATTAAGTGAGGTTGTAAATGATAGTATTCAAAAGGAGTATAAAGATACCGAAGGATTTATTTTCAGATCATCGGCTCGTTGGCAATGCTTAGGGGGACCAATCAAAGAAGAAGGTCTTTGGTACCAAGCGGTTGTCTTTATTCAAGAAGAGGAAGAATAAATTTCTACAGAATACATACGGATAAACTACACTCTTGATCAAGGTACCTGCTACTAAGTGGGCCAATTTCGATATCCTCTTTCCATATTCTAACTCCTATTTTAAGGTAACTTGATTACTTTAGGGTGTTTATATCCTCGTAGTGCTAAGTTTTAACGCTCTTATTAAATTTGTACTATTTTAATATAGCTATCTTAGTGCACTATCCTATTAAAACTTAATGTACCTGACATTGAAGTAATTTTAATACTAAAAAAACTAAAAAGATAACTTTTCCTTTTGATCTAGATGGGGGTTTCATTCATGTTGAATGTAAGCACGGATTAATTGGGCGATACGCTCAATTATAAAATTGGCCGTCGACTTGGGCAAGGTCGACGGCTTTTTTTGGTTCATTGCCTTCCCCTTGATTCATCCTCCGGCTTCACTCTGGCCTCTAAGTTTAAAAATTTTACAACTAAGGTTGAATGTTTGCTACAATAATTCTAGATACATTAGGAATGAAACAATTATTAAAATGTATTCTTATACCCTGTATTGCATTGTGCGGAACTTACTTTCATGTAGTGGGGCAATCTTCTCCACCTGCACTTTCGCCTTCCATAAGGCCAAGCTTACCAATGAATATTCCCCCTCCGCCCAGCTTTGCTTCTCTTTCTAGTAAGAGTGGAAAATACCAGATTGTAAGTGCGGAGTATTATTCTGAAGATGCGAAACCATTTTTATATAAACGGCTGGTCAAGTTCGATACCACAACTGGAGAAGCTTGGGTTTTGGCCTCTAAAATTGGATCGAACGGTGAGCAAAGAAAATGGGTTCCTTTAGAAACCAAAAAACCTGTTTCTCGATAGGAGTAAATTTTTTAATTCTAGTTCGTTTTAATAGAATCTAATTTCTTTTTTAATTGTTGGAACTTTAGATCCATCGCTTCCGTTTTTTTAAGAAGTTTCTTATTTTGGAGTCCAAAGTGCCCAATTAGAAGGAGGATACCAAAGCCAATCAGTGCAATTCGACCAAATTGTATATCCCCCCAACTTTTATTCCAGGCAACATAAAATGCTGCTGTACCCATAATACCAAGGGACAGGATCAAGCCAATATTCCATATAACTCGCCCTAATCCTTTGGGTCTTTCTCTCCCCAAAACTTTTTTACTATTTATTAGCAAAAAGAAACTGAGATAAGCTACAGGTATTAGAGTAAATCCGAGAATTGATGTTGGAACCGCGAGCCAAAAAGCAGCGTCGCTCCAAACAAAGGGACCCAGTACTCCGATTCCGGCAATGTATGCTCCTCCTAAAAATACTGGTCCCTTATGAGGTTTTCCTAATACTTCGCAGATCGCATGACCATTGATTGTCATTAGAATAATAATAGTGGACAGAGCCATACCGACTACTCCGATTCCAAAAATAACTTGGGACAGGGTATCATTTGCCGTTAATGATTTCAGGGATTCAGCCAAGTCACGGGCATCTCGTTTTACGAGCATCGCGGCAATTTGTTTGTCGGATTCTGGGATGGTTGAGCCCAGTTCCTTTTTTTGAACAGGAGCTAAGCTTGCAAATTTCTCTTCACCCAATTCTAGCTCGAGCCTTTCGGTAATAAATGCATTATATCCCTTGGCCAAATTAGAGCGCAGTACTCTGTTTTCATAATCTTCGTAGGCAGACTCTGGTTTTCCGTTAAACTGAGTGCCGGCTGCAATCACAACGCAAGAGGTTGCTACCACATAGGGAATAAGAAGGGCAGTCCATAAATCAAATTTGGCCAGGCCTCTATGTTCTCTTCCCCATTTTCGGCTAAGAAGAACAAATGGCATAAAGAATGTCATGTTGATCCCTACTGCAGTTGCAGCTGCTGCAATCATCACATCTTTTTGTAAATTTATGATTTTATTTTCCCAAAAGGAACGAAATTCGCCAGTCCCTTCGAGGAAAGGAGAGTAGACTTCCGCAGGTTCATAAAAAAGCGAGAAGTTTGGAATAAAGCCCGCCGCAATTTCGTTCCAAGGTAATTCGCCTGCGACACCCATGCTGATTACTACTCCAAAAAAGGAAAGAACCACGAGTGCAACCATGATTTTAAGAATTAAATCAAAGAGTTTAACTCCTTTGCTTCCGCGATCGTAAGCCCAAATAATCACGCATGCAGTGATGAGAATGGATAAAACTACGAGCACTTTCCCACCTGTGTTATCAAGGATAGGGAAGAGGTTTTGTGTGACTGCTGCAGTTCCCAATGAAAATTGCGGTAAACACCAGACAATATTTGCTAGGATGGTTGCGATTGCCCAACCCCAACCTAGGACAGGGTTGATTTCGTTATTAATCGAAACAAAGGGGCTTTGCCCGGTTGAAAGAGTTACATGACTAATCGCACACAGCATGATGATGCCCAATATAATCGCGATAGGCTGGAGCCATAGTAGGGAATATCCAGCTAGAACTCCCAAGAATAAACTGGATGCAAGTGATCCACCCCCAAGTGTTATTGCACTTTGGAGCCATCCTGGCCCGGAAAGTTTAGTATAGGTTGCTAGGCACGAGTAAAGCCCTTTGGCTTCGGCATCCTTGAGTAATTTTTTCTCTTGTTCGATCGACATACCCTTGGTATCTCGTTCCTGAACTACTTTGTCAAGAAGTCAATAATGGGCAGTTAACTTAAAAGAAGGTAAAGTCTTGATTATTTGACCGTCATAGTACCCCGCATCATCGCAAAGTGACCGGGGAAAGTACAAACATACTCGTATGCACCCTTTTCTGTGGGAGCAGTGAAGGAAACTACATCTTGTTCTCCGGGGCCTAATAATTTTGTGCTGGCAATCACATCACCTTTGAGAGAATCGGGTAGGGGGTTTACAGCGTTTGCACCAGCACCCAATGCTTTTTGTCCAAAAGCAATTGCGGAAATTCCTTTTTTAAGGAGAACCAAGTTGTGTCCCATTGCAATTTTCGGAAGTTGCCCCGAATTTTTAAAGATAATTTTTACTTTTTCCCCTGCAGTAACATTAAAATTTTTGACATCAAATTGCATGGTGTCGTTTCCTGAAATAGTAATCTCCTTTTCCGCTTTTTTCTCGGCAAATGCATAACCGAAGGCGTGAAAGAATAGGAGAGTTGATAGGAACAATCTTTTCATAACAAATTATATATACAGCATCGCGATAATATGCAAGTTGGGAGAGTGAAATTAGTGGGATTAACTCAATAATCGCTACACCTTTGTAGTAGGCATGTAGCGATAATAGACTTCGAGCATTAGGATCGCCATGGTTGTGCGGTAAATCTCAGTATCTCCATGAAAGTGGGCTCCATGCTTCCAATGACCGTCATCCGCTTGGTTAGAGCAAACGGTTTTCTGAAAATCTTTGTTCCAGGCTTTCCAAAATTTGGAACCTCCTGATATTCCGGTTGCCTGAAAGCAAGCCTGTGCATGGTAGTACCAACCGTAAACATTAATGCTACTCCAATCTTTTTTAACTGCTTCATTTTGGACAATCCACTCCAATCCTCTTTTGGCTTCTTCTGACTTCGCATTTTTCCAAATTTGAAGCGAGAGAATACCAGTTCCAGTAAGACTCGATTTTCCTGTTTTGCCTCTTTGATAGGCAAATCTACCTGTTTTGTCCTGACATTCCTTCACATATTTGATCGCCTTATCCATTGCCTCATCTAATCCGCTGATTTCAATCCCGGTGTAAGCCGCTGCCTTTAGAGCTTGGATATTCCACCCCGCAACAGATAAATCGGTGTGAGCCGCTGGGCCTTTTCCGTAACTGTAAGCCCAACCCCCATTTTCATTTTGTCCTTTGATGATATGTATGGTCGCTCTCTTCGCAAACTCTTCCAGTCTCTTGATCTTAGTCATGGTGTAGGCTTCGCACAGAGCATAGGTGCGGATTGGATGAGAATAAGACCCCCTTTGATCAATCTTTGGTTCGGGTGTGGTAGAAGTGATAAATTTAATCGCTTTTTGGACAGTGGGTCCGTAATCAGGGGAGTCTTGTAGTTCGCAGTGTCCAAGATAGCAAAGCAAGGCCATTCCGGTCATCGCGTTTTTATCGCTCGGTTTTAGTTGCCCTTTTTCATCCTTGTCTTTTCCTCCCCACGACCCTTCAGGATCTTGTGTTGTTTGCAACCATTTCAGACCTTTCACAATAGCCGCTTCAGTCATTGTTTTACCACCCCCCGACTTTAAACGTGCAATGCGTTTCTTGGGATCGCAACGCTGCTGCATCGTTTTGGGCAAAGCCAATCCAATCCCCGCCATCGCTTTTGTCATTTGATCGTTATTCATACCCGCGGCAGACATCGTGGGGGCGGCAGCTTCCACAACAGGGGCTAAATCCTTCACATCCAATTCATTAAAGTCGGGTAGAGTAATATCCGAAATGGCAGTGGTACGAAAAGTTTGCTGAGTAGTGGGTTGCGCTTTTTTCTGCCTTTGCATCAGTTTGACAACTTTTTGCTTTTCCTGTTTTTGTGCGGCAGGTGCTGTACCTCCGTCGGAAAAGTCGGAATTTCCTTCTCCGCTCAGTGCGAGTCCCATCATCATTCCCCAAATGGATGACATTATAATGGTCAGCATAAGCAAAGAAACAAGTAGGCTATTGAGTAAGCGATACTCGCGCATGTATTTACTAAAACCACCTTCGAGGGGAGGTGCAACCGTAACGGATTGATGGTCCTCTAAATAATCTTCTTGGGGAGTTTGGTTTTCTTCGGGGTAAACTTCTTCTTGGTCCATTAATCCAAGTAATCAAAACCGTAATTAGTTTACAATAAGAATTTAAACTTTCGTCGTGGGCATGTACCGATAGTAAACTTCAAGCATCAAAATAGCCATGGTTGTTCGGTATACATCCGAGTCACCATGAAAATGGTTACCATGGGGCCAATGTCCATCTGCTGCTTGGTTGGAAGTAACTGTTTTTTGAAAATCCTTATTCCACGCTTTCCAAAATTTGGAACCTCCTGATACGCCGGTTGCTTGGAAACAGGCTTGTGCGTTGTAATACCAGCCATACACATCGACCTTACTCCATTCTGTAATCACTGCTTCATTCTGTACAATCCATTCAAGACCTTTTTCGGCTTCTTCTGACTTGGCATTTTTCCATATTTGCAGGGAAAGGACTCCCGTTCCGGTAAGACTGGCTTTTCCTCCCTTTCCTCTTTGATAAGCAAACTTACCTGCCTTGTCCTGGCATTCTTTGACATATTTAATCGCTTTATCCATCGCCTCATCTAATCCACTGATTTCAATTCCGGTGTATGCCGCTGCTTTGAGTGCTTGGATATTCCATCCCGCAACAGATAAATCTGTGTGAGCCGCCGGGCCTTTTCCATAAGCATAGGCCCACCCTCCATTTTCATTTTGTCCCTTGATCACAAGCTCGGCAGCCCGTTTTGCATAAACTTCCAACTTTTTAATCTTGGTCATCGTGTAAGCTTCGCAGAGGGCATAGGTACGAATAGGGTGAGAATAAGAACCGCGGTTTCCTGCCCCCACTGGCTCGTCGGGGGGCATGGAGGTAATATAACTAATCGCCTTTTGTACGGTGGGGCCAAAGTCGGGGGAATCTTGAAGCTCACAATGTCCGAGGTAACAAAGGAGTGCCATTCCTGTCATTGCTTTTTTGTGATGAGCGTCCGCTTTGATTGGCTCACCATTCTCATTTTTGTCTTTTGCTCCCCAGGAACCGTCCTCGCTTTGGGTTGCCTTAAGCCAATTAAGTCCTTTCACAATTGCGGTTTCCGTCATTGTTTTCCCGCCCCCCGATTTTAATCGGGCGATTCGTTTCTTGGGGTCACAACGTTGTTGCATCGTTTTGGGCAAAGCCAATCCAATCCCCGCCATCGCTTTTGTCATTTTATCGTTATTCATGCCCGCGGCAGACATCGTGGGGGCGGCAGCTTCCACAACTGGAGCTAAATCCTTCACATCCAGTTCATTAAAGTCGGGTAGTGTAATGTCAGAAATGGCGGTGGTTCGAAAAGTTTGCTGGGTAGTGGGTTGTGCTTTTTTCTGCCTTTGCATTAGTTTGACCACTTTTTGTTTTTCCTGTTTTTGTGCGGCAGGGGCCGTACCTCCGTCGGAAAAATCGGAATTCCCTTCCCCACTGAGTGCGAGACCCATCATCATCCCCCAAATGGAAGCCATTATAACGGTCAGCATAAGTAGAGAAACCAGGAGGCTATTGAGTAATCGATACTCACGCATGTACTTGCTAAAAGCACCTTCAAGGGGAGGTGCAACCGAAACAGTTTGTTGTTCCTCGATATACTCTTCTTGAGGGATTTGGTTTTCTTCGGGGTAAATTTCTTCTTGGTCCATGATTGTAAAAATATATAAAAAAGAACATTTTCAACATGAAACAGGAATAGAATAAGGTCAAGTATGCAGGAATATTTATTTCTATTAAATTCTTTCCTTTTGAAGCGAGCACTCTTAAATTATAACATTAACAAAATGGTATTACTTTTTTCAAACTTTAGTTTTGGTAGAAATTTTTTAATTACTATTTTATTTTTTACAGTGGACTCTTTTTCGAATTCATTAGTTGCGGAGGATAATGCCAGTAATTTACCCGCGATCAAAAAAGTAAAAGAGGGAATTTATGATTTCGGCGGGATTATAATTGATCGTAAATCCAATTCTGTTTCGATTCCTGCATTTTCAAATCAAGTCAATGGACTAGTGGAGTATGCGGTGGTTCATGAAGATGGAAAGATTCATGAATCCCTTTTTCGTACCACAGTAAGACCGCAACTTTTTCACACCTCGCTCTTGCTTCTGAAGTTTAAACCCGTGGAAGACTTCTTTCAGAATTTATGGAGTGATGATCCAAAATCTATCGATTATTCTGAGAATTGCTTTGAAATTTTAGTTTCGTGGGAAATAAACGGAACAAATTATGAAAAAGAAATGGAGAATTTATCGATTAACCAGAGTAGAAATGGACCGATAGAAAAGAAATCATTTATTTTTACCGGTTCCAAAATGATAGAAGGAACTTTTTTGGCGGAATCTTCGGGTTCTATTCTTGCGATTTACGCCGATGAAAGTGCCGTTATGAATAACAGTGACTACGATAGCTCGAATGACGATGTATGGATCGCAAATAAGCAAGAGATGCCTCCTCTGGAATTACCTGTTTTGATTCGCTTCCACTTGCCTCAATAAAGGATTTGAGTTATTTTTACAGGATAAATTATGAATACAATAAAAGGTTTTTTTCAAGTAAGTTTATTTTTCTTTGCCTGCGGGTTTACTCCTTTACTTGCTGATCAATCTACCTCGATAAAATTAGAGATTGAGCGGGCCATTGGAAAAGGAGTGAAGTGGCTTAACCAGGAACAAAACCGTAGCTCAGGTCATTGGGGAGAAGCAGATTACCCTGCTTTAACTGCTCTCGCACTTCGTGCAACTATGGGGCATCCAGATGAGTTGGTTGTGGCCCAATATTCTTCCAATCAAATCAAAGGCTTTTCATTTTTACTTTCAAAAGTTCAATCCGATGGAGGAATTTACGGAAAGGGTTTGGCTTGTTATAACACCTCCATTTGCATGATGGCATTATTACAGTCTAAGAATCCCGAATATGAGAAAATTATTCAAACCGCGAGGCGTTTTCTTATCAATCAACAATCAGATTTTGATCAAAAAGGAGTGGAGGATAATACATTCGATGGAGGAGTAGGGTACGGATCCCGTTGGGCACATTCCGATCTGTCCAATACCCATCTGGCGATGGAAGCTCTTTTTTATGCCAAAAAATCACTCCAACCAAAAGAGGGTGAGAATCTCGACTTAGATTGGGATGCCGCGATTTCTTTTGTGAGTAAATGTCAAAACTTATCCGCTACGAATAAAGAAAAATGGGTAAGCGAACATGCCGAAGATAAAGGGGGGTTCGTTTATTTCCCAGGAAGCAGTATGGCAGGGGAAAGAGAGGGGGAAAATGGTTCAGTAGCATTACGCTCTTATGGCAGCATGAGCTATGCGGGATTACTTAGCTTTATCTACGCCGAAATGGACAGTTCTGATCCTCGTTTACAGGCGGTTCGGAAATGGTTGGAGGAAAATTACGATATAACAGAAAATCCTGGGATGGGGCAGCAAGGTTTATATTATTATTATCACACAATGGCGAAAGCTCTTTCTTTGAGTGGAGTGGAGACTGTGTTAGATAAGGAAGGGAAAAAGAAAGATTGGCGAAAAGAATTGGCTTTAGAGTTATTGAATAAACAGAATCCTGCTGGATACTGGTTAAATGAAAATGGAAGATGGTGGGAAAGAGACCCAATTTTGGTTTCCTCCTACGCATTACTTGCTTTGGAAAGGGTTTATTACAGCCTCTAATTAGTACTCTTCTTCTGATATTACTCTGATTGCACGATGAAAGCTTGGTTTTTTTTACTTTGTTTTTTACTAGAACTTACTCCTTTGCTTTGGGGCGGTAAAGACCTTCCTCAATTTGCAAAATTGGATACGGATTTTATTTATTTTAATTTAAAAAAAGAGGATTCTCGCGAAGTTGTTATGAAAAAGCTTCGAGAGGGAGGCTTTTTACAAATTTACGAGGAGCGGGATAAGGAATTGGTTAAATGTACACTTCGATTGAATAATTTCCGATATTCACTCGCGGCAAAATTAAAAAAAGATAAGCTCAAGTTTTGCTTGATTGAAGGGCAGAAAGGATGGCAGTTTTCATTTTATGAAGATGTGGTTCAGCCTCAATGGGAAAACCTCAGGGAAATGGTAATACAAAAATACGGAGTTAACAGAGAGCATCGAGATTTCCCCAATTTGAATGATGTTCCCTTAAATGACGAAGGAGGTTATCTGACTGACACATGGGATTTGAGTGATCGTGTAGTCATACTGACAATTCAACTTTTTGAAGTTAAGGACTGTTGCACTAATCAAATGGTGGAGTATTCCTGCTGCACCCTGCTCATACAGCCCAAATAAAACACATACGAATGGGAATTTTTTCAAAATTTAAAAAAGGATTTCAAAAAGGGGCTTCTCTTATACACGGTGCTTTTGACACCCTTTCTGGGAAAGGAAGAGTCGATGAAGATAGCTTGCTTGAAATTGAAGAGGCATTTTATGGGAGTGATTTTGGGGTCGAAACAACAGAAGAGATTTTAGACTCTATCCGGGAGGCTCATCGAACTGACAGAGAACTCAGAGCAGAAGGAGTCGGGGAGATTGCCCGTAAGGTTTTGCGTACTACCTTGGAGGGGGCAGAAGGGGTTGATAATTTAGGCAACTCGGTCAACAAACCTGAGGTTCTTTGTTTAATAGGAGTCAATGGTTCCGGGAAAACTACCACTTGTGCAAAATTGGGTTATCAACTAAAGGCGACTGGGAGGAAAGTAATTCTCGGCGCCTGTGATACTTTTCGTGCAGCCGCGACCGAGCAATTAAAGGCATGGGCAGACCGTTTGGAGTTAGAGGTTGTTTCCGGTCATCATGGTGCAGACTCTGCCGCGGTTGCATTTGATGCTTATTCTGCAGGCGAATCTCGTGGGTATGACTTAGTTATTATTGATACCGCTGGCCGACTTCATGTGAAAGAAGGCTTAATGGATGAATTAGCCAAGATGAAGAGAGTGCTTGGAAAACGAAATGAGCAGGCACCCCATCATTCTTGGTTGGTTGTGGATGGATCAACGGGAATAAACGGAATTGAACAAGCCCGTGTCTTTAATGAAAAATTTGGTATTACCGGTTTAGTGGTTACTAAACTGGATGGTTCTTCAAAAGGGGGTGCATTAGTTGCAATTTACCGAGAGCTTAAAATTCCAATATTTTATGTTGGATTGGGAGAATCTGCCGATGATTTGCAACCCTTTTCAATAGAGCAGTATTTAGACTCTATCTTGCCTGATGTAAAAATGGAATCCGTGAATTAATCTTTCCTTTGATTAGAATTACAAAGCAATAATGAGCGAAAATGTACTCAAGACTTTAAATGTGGGGCTTGGTGAACGGTCCTACCCGATTTACATTGGTCGGGATTTAGGATCCTTGATCAACCAGGCATCTAGTAAATATTTGGCCCAAGGTAAGAAAGTGGTTTCAATAACGGATAGCGGATTAATAAAAAAAGCACCTTCATTTGCCAGCGAATTTCTTCATTCCGTTCCCCATTTAAATTTACCGAATGGAGAAACGACCAAGTCAATCGAGCACTTGTCCAATATTTGGGATTTTCTTGCTGATCAAGGGATCGATCGATCGGGAATCCTGTTCGCACTTGGTGGTGGAGTAACTGGAGACCTTGCGGGGTTCGCCGCCGCTTCTTATTTGAGAGGAATTGATTTTTATCAAGTACCCTCTACCTTGCTGGCAATGGTGGATAGTTCAGTCGGAGGGAAAACTGGGATCAATTTAAAAGCGGGTAAGAATTTAGTTGGAGCATTTCATCAACCCAAGGCAGTTTTTATTGATCTGGACTGTTTGAAGTCTTTGCCAAAGCGAGAATTTTCTGCTGGTATGGCGGAGGTTATTAAATATGGACTTCTTGGAAATAATGAACTTTTTACTCGTCTTCTTTCCTTTTCCTCACCCCTTCACTCGGAATCAGAAGAACTGCCAGGAATTATAGAATCCTGTTGCTTGGATAAAGCCAGAATTGTTGAAGATGATGAACGCGAAACGGATGGTGCACAGGGAGGGCGTGCACTGCTTAATCTTGGCCATACTTTTGCCCATGCAATCGAAGCAGTGTCGGGGTACGGGAAATATCTTCACGGGGAAGCGGTTTCCATTGGCTTAGTCTGTGCTATTCGTTTATCGAGAAGGAGAGATTATTGTACCAGTCAGGACGAGTCATCTTTGGAATCTCTACTTCAATCTTATCAATTACCTATTCAGCTTAATTCAAGCTTAGCAATTTCTGAACTTATGAATGCTATGCAATCAGATAAAAAAGTATCGGCAGGAAAAATTCGTTTTGTTACCCTTATGTCATTGGGTAATGCATTTGTTACTTCCGATATATCTGAAGCTGATGTAGTTGAAGTGTGGAAGTCGGTGGGGGCGACTTAATCTTTTTATTTCAATGGATATTGAACACGACTTGATGGAAGCTTACTTTGAAAGTAATGGCTTTCTGGTTCGCCAAGCAGGTCGAGTGGAGTCTGTTACAGTAAGAAAAAAACCGGAATCTATAATGACTCTGGCTATTTTTAATCCTGCCGTTCCGGAAAATTCTGCTTCTCTTGGCGTTCGTTTATACACCGGTGACCTAATTAAAATTCGCTCCGCGTTAGTTTCTTCAATCGGGTGGGGGAATTCAGAATTTGTAAATGGAATGCTTGATAATGATGCATTATTAGTAAAGTTTTTTAAAAAAGAGGTAAAAGAAAATAGAATTCATTCTAATTTTAATCCAGGCCCTGAACTTGCAGAAAGTGGAATGGGGGCCTTTTCTCGTCTCTTGGTTGTTCCAGCACTCCCTCGAAATGAATCAAAATTAAGTGACACTCTTAGCATGCTTCAGGAAATTGGCGTGGATGGTGTGTTGACATTACGATCTATGCTTGAAAATTTACTTAGACAATCCGAGCCTAGTAAGAGTTATCCGGGAAAACCATTTTTTCAGGTCTTAAAATTATTAAAAGCCTACGAACTTACTAAAGAACCGCAGCTTGAAATGTTTTAACAACTAATGACAAATTCTATTCATCCAACCTCCATTGTGGATCCTCTTGCAAAGCTTGGGGAAGGCTGCACGGTTGGCCCGTATGCAATTATTGAGGAAGGAGTAGAAATGGGAGCTAATTGCGAGATTGAAGCCCATGCCATTATCAAAAAGTGGACAATTTTAGGAAAAGAGATCAAGGTTGGCCATTTTGCAGTGATTGGTGGCGACCCCCAGCATCTAAGCTTTGATTCTTCAATCCAGTCTCATGTTCAAGTGGGAGATAATGTTCGGGTGGGAGAAGGAGTTACGATTCATCGTTCGATCTATGCAGAAGGGGTAACTCACATTGGGTCAAAATCATACTTAATGGGATATTCTCATATAGGACATGATGGAAATCTTGGTGAGGAGGTAATCTTAGCAAATGGAGCATTGATTGGAGGTCATGTATCCATTGGTGCTCATACATTTATCGGCGGTGGTGCGGGTGTTCATCAATTTGTGCGAATTGGGCAGGGAGTAATGATTGGCGGATTGGCAGAGATTTCGAAGGATGTTCCTCCCCATCTTACTATATCTGGGCGTAATTTAGCGTATGGCCTCAATTTAATTGGTATGAAAAGAAGACAGATTTCGAATGAAGATACAAAAGCCCTAAAGCATGCTTACCGATCGGTTTTATTGAACCGGGGAAACCCATCACTTAGTGCCCAGAATTGCTTGGAGGACAGTATTATTTCTTCTAGTATTCTGGCAAAAGAGTTTGTTGAATTCTTTTTACTGGAGGGGCGAGGCTTTGTGAAAAGCAAATCCCAGGCATAGCAATCTAAACATGTTGTACTTTATCTCTTCACCTATTATAAATTAATCATGCAATCTGCTTTGGAATTACCTTCAGGGGTGAGAGAAGGAAATGAAAAACTTGTAAAAGTATCTCCTTCCGCGTCCACAAAAATTTTTCAGTTAATTGAAAGGGAAGGGAAGGGCGATTATTTACGCATTCGAATCACTGGGGGAGGGTGTAATGGATTGTCCTATAAAATGAAGTTTATTGCGGAGTCCAAGGAGGGAGATATTTATGTGCTCAGTGAGGGAGTTAAGCTTTTAGTTGATTCCAAAACAGCGTTATACTTAAGGGGTACAACTTTAGAATACTCCGATAAAATGGTAGCCGGAGGGTTTAAATTTTCTAACCCTAATGCAAAAGCAAGTTGTAGTTGTGGTGAAAGCTTCAATCTTTAGTGAGTAAATGAAGAATAGGCTTGCTTAAAAGGGGTTAATCTTATCAATTTGAAACTTTATATTCATTTATCATTAATTTAGTAACTCTTGACAATTTCTAATCGCAGCTAGCCCACATGGTTAAAAAACCAAGTGGAAAAAATAAAAAACGGTATCAAAACCGTGATTACATTCGAAAGAATGACAAGATTCGAGCAAGAGAGATTCGAGTCATTGGTCCAGATGGAGGAATGTTAGGCGTCATGCCCCCTGAGGAGGCACTTAAAATCGCCAAGTCTCACCATCTTGATTTAGTAGAGGTTGCCTCGAAGGCGATGCCTCCAGTTTGCCGAATCCTTGAATTTGGTAAATATAAGTACGAATTAAGTAAGCAAAAGAGAAATAAAGAAAAAACTTCCAAGCGAGTGAAGGAAGCCAAGTTTAGACCAAGGATTGAAGAACACGACTACATTACAAAACTTCGTCGATCTGAGAAATTTCTTCACCAAGGAAACAAGCTTAAAATTACTTTGATGTTTCGTGGTAGAGAAATGGAACATAAAGACCTAGGGATGAACCTGGTCAAACAAGCGATAAAAGATTTAGTGGGGGTCGGTAAGGCCGATGATACCCCCAAGCTTAATGGCAGATTTATTATTGTGAGCTTGTCACCTCTTCCACAGCACCAAAGAGTACTGAAATACAACTCACTTGATGAGATTGATGGTGAGGACGAAGAAGATGATTCCAGCGAAGACTTTGAAGAAGAGGAGTCAGAAGAGACTTCGGATACTGAAAAGTAGTCTACTCCTTCCTGATTTACCCCCTCCAAAACAATGGATTGGAAATTCTTCCTGCTTGTGGCCAGCGGAGGAGCCATTGGATCAGTTCTTCGCGGATTAATTTCCTATTTCTGTCGTTCATGGTTACCATGGCCAACCATACTGGTCAATGTACTAGGGGCTTTTTTAATTGGCATTTGTATCAAACACTGGGAGCAAAACTGTGAAAGCGAATTGTTTCGTGCATTTTGGATTATTGGTTTGTGTGGAGGCTTTACCACATTTTCAACCTTTGGCCTTGATGCACTCAATTTTTTAAAGTCTGCCCAATGGGGGAACGCTTTTATTTATATAATGCTAAATTTTTTGGGTACACTGTTAGCAATTTACTTAGGATTTCGTCTCTACTCCTGGGCTAGTTCTTAACGCTCTTGTCCCTTGCTTCAGGAGATTCTTTATGGCAGATTACTGAGAGTGATTATTAGAACCATATGGATAGCTTTTTTGTGCAGCTCCTTAATTTATGGATCGGTTGCACCTAATCCATTTTTGAGACCCGGTTCAAATCGTAAACCTCCTCCCCCGGTTAAACCAGTTTTCAAACCGGACAATGTAACGCCAAG
>UPTG01001015.1_pt1 | contig 21412 bp, 21 predicted proteins | sample 2160121 | NCBI WGS metagenome assembly UPTG01 (sample SAMN06266255, study PRJEB28933) | marine metagenome | isolation source: Columbia River Estuary | place: USA:Columbia River Estuary, USA | collected 2014-07-27
GCCCTTCTCCTGGTAAAGATAATTGTTCTTTAGTATTTCGTTTGTTAAATCTTTTTCTAAAGTGATTTCCATTCTACGTTTAGCATCGGCAAAATCTACAGTTTCTTTTAATGTAGTTCTTGCTAATGCGCCCACTAAAGCTATTACAGTACCTACCCAAAAAGCATATCGCCAATTGAATCCGTAACTCGTAAAAAGAGAAGCCAGCGCTAAAGCAAATACGCCTCCTAGAATAGAAGCAACAGCGATCATCATTACAACGGGATATTGTTGTGGCGGTTTTACAACCTCGGTTAGATATATTTCCGCTCCTACTATCTCTCCCATAGAAGACATGCCTTGAATCATCCGACAAATAGTAACAACCCAAGATGCGGTTATACCTACTTGAGCATAAGTAGGTAAAGTAGCCATTATTACGCATGATATAGACATCAGAAAAGTGGTTATTACAACCGTAGCCTTGCGGCCTACATTATCACCAATATAGCCAAATATTAAAGCAGCAAATGGTCTTAATATATAAGTTGAACAAAATGCAAAAGCTGAAAGTAAAGAAGCTGACATAGGATCTGTTACTCGTAGAGATGTAATGCAAGCAAAAGCTATCAAAGATAAAGATCGTCATCTTGGTGTTATCTTGTCATTTAATGTCAAAGTATTTGATGATGCAAAAACTGAATGTGATGAAAGTCACATCAGAGTATTTGAAGATAAAATAATCTACAGTTTAATTGATCTTCTTCGGTGGTACATTTAATCGCATCACATCATTTATTTTATAAATTACTGGATTTCAATATTTTAATTTTTTAAGTTTCAATTAATGTTGTATTTATGTGTTTTAATCCTACAAATAAATTGAATTTTATTGAATAAAACAACATTTAATCGATAAAAAATGTATTTAATCGAATATTATGAAAAAATTAGTTTTAATAAGACATGCAAAATCATCGTGGGAATATGATGTAACAGATCATCAAAGACCTCTTAAAAAGAGAGGGTTTAAAGATGCTTACATGGTTTCTAACTTCTTTAAAAATAATAGTTTAACAGCTGATTTTATTATTTCTAGTGATGCTATACGTGCAAAAACTACGGCAGAAATTTTTATATCAAACTTAAATATTGATGAAAGTATAGTGAGATTTACTCATGATTTGTACGATTTTTCGGGAGAAAGTCTTGTGCGAGTTATTAAATCTTGTGATGATATAATTAATACACTTATGGTTTTTGGGCATAATCATGCCTTAACAGATTTTGTTAATACCTTCGGCGATAAATATATAGATAATGTTCCCACTAGTGGCTTAGTTATTATTGAATTTGATATTGACAATTGGAAAGGCTTAAAACTAGGAAAGACTTATTACACCTTATTTCCAAGAGACCTAAAATCCTAAGCAATAATAAAAAATTAAATTTTATTATTGCTTCAGGTTTTAAAAAACTAATATTCTACTTAAATATAATATATTTGTTTTTGTAGTAAACTTTAATAAAAATTTAATGACAAAACCAGAGGTTTCAAACAATAATAGTTACATAAATAGAGAGATTAGTTGGTTACAGTTTAACGGCAGAGTACTACAAGAAGCTTCAGATGAGACGGTACCCTTAATAGAACGTTTGCGCTTTTTAGGGATTTTCTCAAATAACCTTGATGAATTTTTTAAGGTTAGGTATGCTACAGTTAAAAGAATTGTTGATGCAGGAAAAGGCGGTAAAAATCAATTAGGAGGAATTAAAGCTAAAGAACTTCTTGAAATTATTACTCAAACGGTCATTAAACAGCAAAGTGAAAGTTTAGATATATTAAAAAGTATCAAGTCTAAATTAGAAAAAGAAAATATTTATATCATTGATGAGACTCAAATAGATAGCAGTCAACACGATTTTATTAAGCGTTATTTTATTCAAAATGTAAGTCCAGCTCTTGTTACCATTATTTTAAATGATTTAGTTGTTCTTCCCAATTTAAAGGATAGTGCAGCTTATTTAGCAGTTAGATTAGTTATATCTAATGATGAAAGGCAATATGCATTAATTGAAATACCAAAAAATATAAATAGATTTATAGAATTACCGAAACAAGGCGATAAAAACTATATCATTATGATAGACGATTTATTACGTTATTGTTTGGGTGATATCTTCAATATTTTTGACTATGATAGTATTTCAGCCCATATGATCAAAATAACTCGAGATGCTGAGTTAGATTTTGAAAGTGATTTAAGCAAAAGTTTTATTGATAAATTATCTGCTAGTGTTAAAGACAGGCAACTAGGAGAACCTCTTCGTTTTGTTTATGATAAAACAATTCATAGTGAAACCTTAGAGTATTTAATGTCGAAAATGGGTATTGATACTACTGATAGCATTATACCTGGTGGACGGTATCATAATAGGCGAGACTATATGAAGTTTCCTAGTTTAGGTAGAACAGATTTATTATATGATAAAATTGAGGCTTTACCTATAAAAGGACTTAGTTTAGAAGCGAGTATTTTCGAAGCCATTGCGAAAAAAGATTACCTACTATATGCACCTTACCAGACATTTTCATATATCGTTAAGTTTTTGCGAGAGGCTGCTTTAGACCCAAAAGTAAAGACTATAAAAATCACTATATACAGGCTTGCCGAAATTTCTCATATCGCAAGTTCTCTTATAAATGCTGCTATTAATGGTAAAGCCGTTACCGTTTCAATTGAGCTTCGTGCTCGTTTTGATGAGCAAGCTAATATTGATTATGCTCAACAAATGGAAGATGAAGGTGTAAACCTGATTTTTGGTGTTCAAGGTTTAAAAGTGCATAGCAAAATGTGTGTTATTGAAAGGGAAGAAGATGAAAAATTGAAACGATATGGTTTTATAAGCACAGGTAATTTTAACGAATCAACAGCAAAAATCTATACAGATCATACACTTTTTACTTCAAATCAAAAGATTTTAAAGGATGTAAACAAAATATTTAGTTTCTTTCAAATTAATTATAAAATGTATCAATACAAGCATCTTATAACCTCGCCTCACTATACGCAATCTTCGGTTTTTAGATTAATTGATAATGAAATTGAAAATGTTAAAGCTGGAAAAGAAGGTTTTATTCGATTAAAAATGAATAGTATTTCAAGCTATAACATGATTGATAAATTGTATGAAGCCAGTAGAGCAGGGGTTAAAATACAAATGATTGTAAGAGGTGTTTGCTCTTTAATACCTGGTGTAAAAGGCATGAGTGAAAATATTGAAGTCATAAGTATTGTTGATAAATTTTTAGAACATTCTCGAATATATATATTTGGTAAGAATGGTAACCAAAAGGTTTATATTTCATCGGCGGATTGGATGACTAGAAATATTGAAAATAGAGTAGAGGTTAGTTGCCCTATTTATGATGAAGATATTAAGAAAGAAATTCTTGATGGGTTTAATTTATCTTGGAATGACAATGTAAAAGCGCGACTTATAAACACGGCTATAGAAAATGAATATAAAATTGATGACAAGGAAAAAGTAAGATCGCAATTTGCTATGTATGATTATTATTTAAAAAAGTTAGAAAACTAAGATGCTCTCAATAAAAAAATATGCAGCTATAGATATTGGCTCAAATGCTGTAAGACTACTTATTTCAAACATCATTGAACAAAAAGGAAAACCGGTGCAGTTTAAAAAAAATTCGCTTGTTCGTGTACCAATTCGTTTAGGGGCAGATGTTTTTATTAAGAATAAAATATCAAAAGAAAATACACAACGTATACTTGATACCATGCTAGCTTTTAAACTGCTAATGAAATCACATAAGGTTGTTAAATATAAAGCTTGTGCTACGTCAGCAATGCGAGAGTCTGCTAATGGTAAAAAAATAGTGGATTTAGTTTTAGAGCATGCAGGCATAAATATTGATGTTATTGGTGGAGAAGATGAGGCTGCTATAATTGCTGCTACTGATTTGAACAAATATATAGACCCAAATAAAACGTATTTATACGTTGATGTTGGTGGAGGAAGTACTGAGTTTACGGTTATTAATCAAGGAAAACAAGCAGTTTCAAGATCGTTTAAAATTGGAACCGTTCGTTTATTGAATGATATGGTTAAAAAAGAAACATGGCAGGAATTACAAGAATGGATTGGAAAGCATTCAAAAGGATACCATAAAATTGATGTTATAGGCTCTGGTGGAAATATCAATAAAATCTTTAAAGTGTCTGGGAAAACTATGGGTAAACCACTTACTTATTTTTATATGACATCATATTATAATATGCTTCAAACCTATTCTTATGAAGAGCGTATAACCGAACTAGATTTGAATCAAGATAGGGCAGATGTTATTATTCCAGCAATGAGAATTTATCTTTCTGCTATGAAATGGAGCGGTGCCAAAAATATCTATGTTCCAAAAATAGGACTTGCCGATGGTATCATTAAAAGTATTTATTATGATACAGTTACGAGCAATACACAGTAATATTCTGCAGTTTGGCTTGTATAATTGTAATTTTTTAAATTTATAATATATCTTCGTAATTACTATTAATAATAACCCAAATCTATTAATATTGAAATAAGCCTCAAGTTTTATGTTACTTCCAACTTAAATATCTTTTGGCAAATTACATCTGATAGATTAAACTAAATAACAATAAACAGATGAAAAGATTATTACTTTTAACAGTACTACTTGGTTTTTCATTTCAAGGATTTTCTCAAGATAATAATGAAGTAAAAGCTACTGAAAAAGTTAAGGACACTTCAGACGTTCAAGAAAAATGGTCCGCTTCTAATGGCATAAAGTATGGTATTAGAACAGGTTACACTATTTCGCATTTAGATTTTGATGGCACACCCATTTTGGATAACAAGCATAGAAACAGTTTATATATTGGTTTCTTGGCAAATATTGGTCTATCAAGAACGTTATCATTAGTTCCAGAAATACAGTTTTCTGCTGAAGGTGCTAATGCAGAACCTTTACATTTAGATTATATCCAAATGCCTATTTTATTCAGATTTAGATTTAGTGAAAAGTTTCATGTGGGCCTCGGTCCACAAATAGGATTGAAAGTTCACAAAACTGATGATGGGATGAAAAACATAGCGTATTCAGCCGTTATTGGTGCTGACTATAAAATTAACTATGCCATTTTTGTAGATGTTAGATATAACTACGGTATTAAAAACGTTTTTGATGAAGTATCAGGAATTGTTGCAAAAAATAGAAATATCCAATTAGGTGTCGGTTATAAATTTTAACCGTGGATAGCCTCGCTTGTTCCTAAATTACTTATAATTTTACTCTCATATTCAAGAAGTTGTCGCCATTTGGTATCAACTTCTTTTTTTTCGCCATATTGTCTAGCAAACCCTAAAAACATAGTGTAATGGTTTGCCTCACTTACCATAAGGTTTCTATAAAAATCAGCTAATTCTTTGTCTTCTAATTCTTCTGAAAGTAATCTAAAACGTTCACAGCTTCTAGCTTCAATTAGCGCTGCGTATAACAAGCGATGAACCAGTTGTGTTGTTCTACTTCCTCCCTTAGGAAAAAACTTAAGGAGTTGAATCACATAATCATCCCGTCTATCACGACCTAAAGTCCAACCACGGCCTATAATTTTGTCATGAACCATTTTAAAATGGCTTATTTCTTCTTTTACTAATGCGACCATTTCTTGAACCAACTCAGTATACTCAGGAAAACTTACTATAAGTGAAATGGCTGTACTTGTTGCTTTTTGTTCACAAAAGGCATGATCAGTAAGTATTTCTTCTATATTTTTTTCAACAATGTTCACCCAACGTGGGTCTGTTGGTAATTTTAATCCTAGCATGGTTAATGAATTGATTCTGTGATAATTTCTTCTGTAGTTTTATTTCCTTTTTTGTCTATAATGATTTTATACTCTTTGCAGTCTTCCGATTCGATGAGGCAGAAAAAAGCAATAATAGATACATGCTCTGTATCGGCATTTGTGTCTTCTAAACTAAAGCCTCCTAATAAAGCATCATTCCAAAACTGGGTATCTTCATCTTTTCTAAAATTGGATTTACTAAAATATTCGTCAATAATTAATTTCTCATTATAGAATATTTCTAGCTTATTTGTGTAATTTCTATAGTAGTATTTATAATGAACGGTGTCAATAATAATTTCATTTAAAACATTTTGTTTCATGTTCGTAAATGTTTTTATTTTAACATGAAAGCCAGTATTTAAAATAGTATCCGTTTCTACTTCTTCATAAACTTCGGGAAAGTATTTAATAATTTCAGTTGACTTAATAGAATCTTTAAATTTAGTTATAGATTCTTTTAGCGTATCATTTTTATTTTTTCTACCATCACAGTTAAAAAATGTAATAGTTATAATAAAAAACAAAACAATTAACTTATTCATATATAGTTATTTAAATATCTAAATCGAAAGTTTTTTTTAAAATATCAATATTTGGATTTTTTTCTTTTAATTTTTCAAATTTATCAGCAGCTGTGTACGCATATTGCTTTTCCATAACTTCATTAATAGTTATAGATAAACTGATATCATAATTACTTAATGTCTTTCTTATATAAGATAACAGATCATATTGTTGGCGTTCTACTTCCACTTTATTTGTAGCATTTGGAAATTCCAAATGTATGATTGTGCCTTTAACTTTTGGCGTATCAATGGCTAAAATTGAAGCTAAATTATGTTTTCCATCTTTTCTTAGCTTTTCAATAAAAGTATTCCAAGCGGTTATGAGTTCTTTTTCAGTAAATGGTTGTATTGGCAGGTTTTCTTCATCAACTACTACATCCATTTGTTTGATGAGATGGTCTTTTTTTGCTTTTATACTTTTTAAAGAAAGTCCTGAGGCACGTTTTGATTCTTGTTTTAAAATAATCTTTGGTGGCTCTTTAACTTGAAATTGTTCAACAACTTCTAAATCCTTTTCTTCAGACTCAGATTTGTTTTCAGTTGAAGGAAGCAGGTTGTTTTTTGTTCCAGGAATTTTTACAGGAATAGGTGTAATACCTTTTTTTCTGAAGTAAGAAGCTGGAATTATGTAATGTTTGCTATTTTTTTTTTCTCCATCATGAGTGATGGAGGCAAGTTGCATAAGGCATAATTCAACAAGTAAGCGCTGATTTTTACTTGTTTTGTATTTCAGGTCACAATCGTTAGCAAGATTTATACCTTGCATGAGAAACTCTTGTGAGGCTTTTTGTGACTGTTCTAAGTACTTTGTTTTGGTTTGATCGCCCACCTCCAGTAACTCGATAGTTTCTGGCGTTTTACTAACTAGCAAATCTCTAAAATGAGATGCTAATCCGGCTATATAATGATGTCCATCAAAACCTTTTGAAAGGGTATTGTTAAACTGAAGTAATAAATCAGGAATTTTATTTTCTAAAATAAGGTCGGTACTAGTAAAATAGGTTTCATAATCAAGAACATTTAAATTCTCGGTAACCGCCTTTCTCGTTAGGTTTTTACCTGAAAAACTTACAACTCTATCAAAAATAGAAAGTGCGTCACGCATGGCACCATCTGCTTTTTGAGCAATGATGTGTAATGCATCGTCTTCTGCTGTAATGCCCTGTTCTGAGGCTATAAATTTTAAATATTCCTTAGCATCTGTAACTGTAATACGCTTAAAATCAAAAATTTGACAACGCGATAAAATGGTTGGAATAATTTTATGCTTTTCGGTGGTTGCCAAAATGAAAATACAGTGCTTTGGAGGCTCTTCTAAGGTTTTAAGAAACGCATTAAAAGCAGCTTGAGACAACATGTGTACCTCGTCAATAATATATACTTTGTATTTTCCAACTTGTGGTGGAATACGAACTTGATCGGTTAAGCTTCTAATGTCATCTACAGAATTGTTAGAAGCTGCATCAAGTTCAAAAATGTTAAATGCGAAATCTTCGTCACTAGTTTCAGAACCGTCGCTATTAATCATTTTAGCCAAAATACGTGCACAGGTTGTTTTACCAACGCCACGAGGCCCTGTAAATAATAAGGCTTGAGCTAGATGATTATTATCAATAGCATTTAGTAAAGTGTTTGTAATGGCTTGCTGCCCAACGACGTCTTTAAACGTTTGGGGTCTGTATTTTCGAGCCGATACAACAAAATGTTCCATTGATAATTCTTAAGATAACAAAGTTAAAAATTCAGTTAAGAATTTGGAATTTTGAACTAGGAATTTAAAAGGAGTTATTAACAAAAGTAAACGGTTTGTAAGATTAAATTTTTATTGCCTTTATCAGAATAAAAAAATATTCTCGTTTAACAACCGATATACAAAAGCCTTAAACGGCCTCTTTATAAAAACTAACCTTTCTAATTAATACCTAAGCTAGCAATAGCGTTAAGGATTGCAACGGCATCCTTTTTAAAAACAAAAGGAAACTAAGACTTTGTGATAGATAAAATTTGACAAATTGTAACGTAACTCGCTGCTCTTCATGTTATTTTAAAAAGATATAGTGGAAAGCCTGACCCTTTTTTATGGGAACGCCCAAATGTTTAAATATATTTAGATTTTGGAATTTGTTTATTGTAATTTTGTGCTTAAGTAAATCGCCTTATCGCTTTTATGCTGAACTTGTTTCAGTATCTTATTATTTTTGACTTTAAAGTTGATTTGAAAAGGTACTGAAACGAGTTCAGCACTAAGGAGGAAAGTCCGAACACCGTAGTGCAACATAGTGGCTAATAACCACCAGCCGTGAGGTTAGGAAAAGTGCAACAGAAAGTATGTACAGGTAATGCTGTAGTGAAACCAGGTAAACTCTATGTGGTGCAATGTCATGTATACCAACGTTTGAGGGCGGCACGCTCGATTGTTGGAGGGTAGGCAGCTAAAGTGTATTGGTAACAATGCACGTAGATAAATGATAAGGGCTCTTTATAGAGTACAGAATTCGGCTTATAGATTTACTTAGATATAACAAACCCTTCTTGAATTTCAAGAAGGGTTTGAAGTATAAATATGGTTGGTTAAATCTTATTCTGTTTTTGGTGAATAGGATAAATCTGGACGCATTTCGCCACTTATTTCTTCCATTCGTGTTGCATATTTCATGATTTTACTAAAAACGTCCCATCTGTCCGGTCCTAAAACTTGTTCATTTACTTTTCCTCTTGTAGCAGAGTCTATTTCATCTTTAGCAGAAACGGAAACCATATAGTAGTGTTCCATTTGACCAAAACCATTTCGGTATACACGATAATATTCAGTAGAACCTTTAGCAGCAAAGAATGCTTTCACCGCCATCATGCCCTCTCTCATATTTTTTGCATTTTCGGGAGCGTAGTACATGTAAAACCACTTGCGGTAGTTTTCATCAGCAGGAGCATCACTTTTACCTTCTGGCATATATGATAGCGCATCGTCTTTCATTATTATATAGGTTCCGTGAGAATCATAACATTTATCAAAACGATCAAACATCTCACCAAATGTATCACCCATAGCTTTTGCCATATCAGCCATTGGACGCTCATCTAATTCTGCAAAGTTTTTAATTGGTGTGATATAATAATATCTAAAATCGTTACTCATGGCAGTAAACCAAGAGGTTTGTAAGTTGTGTTCAATGCTTGCAGCATTAAATTCTTTAGCAATTTTTTCATATTCCATTAACATAGACGGCTTCACATTGTCTTGGTGGACTTGATAAGCTTGTTGCGCTTGTGAAAGGTTAAAAGTGAAGCATAAAAATAATGCTAGTAAAAAAGTTGTTTTAATAGTTTTCATAATTTATAATATTGGTTAATCACTTTAATTATTTTCTTCGCTAGCTTCAGTATTCATTTTAGCAGCTTCAATATCTTGGAGTGCCGCCGTAAATTCTGAAAGATTATAAAACCCTTCTTCTCGAGCTATTTTTCCATTAGCAAATTTTAAGGCTAGATGTACTGGGATTTTTAATTCTTTATTATTAGCAGCTAGCGTACCTTTCCAATTTCCCCAAAAGTAAACCCATGTGCTTCCTTTGTCGTTAGTAACCATTTCATACCAAGGAAGGTCATCTTCCTCTTCAAAATGATAGCTAGACATATTGTTAAGTATACCCTTCAATGAGTTGGCAGTTTCTTCAGGTGTAGTGCCCTTACTTTCATCCCAAGTATTGTGGAAAATCTTGGCCGTGTCTGCATAATGAGTTGCCCAGGCCTCCCAATCGCCTGCATGATAATCTTTTAATAAGGCTTTAGCTACATCAATTTCTGGTGAAGTCCTAGTAAATTGTTCTTGGTTGTTTTGACAAGCGGCAAATAGTATAACCGCGAATCCTAATAAAAAAAGTTTTTTCATTTTGTTTATGGTTTAAAGGTTAGTATTCAAACAAAAACCATGAACAATTGCAGAAAAAAGTATACTTTTTTGTTGAGATAAAAGCATGTATAGAGTCGGGGGTGACCCTTAATTAAATCTTAGAGGAGCTCTAATGTACTGAAAAAAAAGTAATTACAAAAATAAAAATTTATTTAAGTAGTTTCAAAAAAGGAAAACATATTACCACCATAGCTTTTTGAATAACTAAAATTTTCAAGCTTTGATAAGTCTGTATGTTTAGAATGTTCCACTATAAGCAAACCATCATCAAGTAATAAATTGTTTTTAAAAATGAGCTCAGGGATTTTTTTAAATTGCTCGTCAGTAAAATTATAAGGTGGATCTGCAAAAATAATATTTGACTGTAACGACGTTTTTTCTAAGAATTTGAAAACATCACTTTTTATAGTTTGAATGGGCATTTCAAACATTTCGGTAGTTTTGTTGATAAACTTGACGCAACCAAAATCTTGATCAACACTTGTAATTTGTTCGGTACCTCTTGAGGCAAATTCATAGCTTATATTTCCAGTTCCAGCAAACAAATCAAGTACAGAAATATCATCAAAGTAATACAGGTTATTAATAATATTAAATAAAGATTCTTTAGCCATATCTGTCGTAGGGCGAACAGGTAAGTTTTTAGGTGCAATAATCTTTCTACTTTTATATAATCCTGAAATAATACGCATTAAATGCTTTTTAATAAAGTGAAATTAGAGTAATTTGATTTTGGCTTGTCTATGTATTCAAAATCATCGTTTCTATTACCAAAACTTATGTTTCTGATGTATTTATAGGCTATATTATAGATTTCGTCATCCTCAGTAATATCGCCAATAAAAACTAAATTAAGTGTTTCTGGGTTAAGATTTAATTGTTCGGCAGTAAAGAGAATATAGTAAATAAAATCTTCCTTTGAATTATAAACAAATGTATTATAAAGTTCTAGTTTGCCTTCTTTAATTATAATAATTTCAAAGTGGTTAAGACTAACATGAATATATACTTTAGGTGTGGTTGAAGCTTTTTCAATTCGTAAAATAGACTCAATTAAAACCGATGATATATGCTTGAAAATAAACGTACCAAATTTATCGTAGATGTAATTGTTTATATTAATATAAGGGACATAAACATTAACACTACTATTTTCTAAAATACTATCATAAGCTATAAAATCTGACTTAAGAATTTTAGAGTTGAATTTTAAGTAATCTGCTACGTGATTTTTATTAAATAATGCCTCTGGAACTAGTGTAGATAAATCGTTATTATGAACAATAGTTACATTAGTAAAGCTATTATTCAAAGTACTTTCATTTTCAAATAAAACTTTTAATTCGTCTAAAACTTCAAATGGGTTTAAACGTTTTTCAAAGCGCAATTCCTTTACTTCAATTATAGTATTAGAATCTTTGTTTAGTATACAAAAAGAAAGTCCACTCAAACTTAGTTGAATGGACAATTCTAGATTATTTAATTTATTAGAACTGTTATTCGTTATCGCCATATGTTTTTGGCCAGTTTCCGTTAGTGTTAACTTCATCCATAGAACCTACTTTTAGAGCATCACCATTAACACCATCAACAGATACCACTTGATTTTCCTGTATTATTAAATCTTTACTTTGATCATTTAAAAGAACACTCTTTTTTACAACAGCTTCAAAAACAGGTATTTTTATATTATTTTGTTCTAAGAAACCGGCTTGCATTTTAAATTTTGCCCCTTCTTCACCTACGGGAACATTCATCATGTTCTTATAATGATTAGAAGTTTTGAATAAGGAATCTTTTACAGAAACGAAACCTAGAGTATCCACAATAATAATATCTTTATACGTATCAACGCCATATCTTTTGGTTAAATCCTCATCAATAATACTAGAATCTCTACGTTGAGTGATAGTGTATTCAGCGGTATCAATAAACTTTATTAAGCCATCAAAATCTTTAGCAAATTTACCAGTAACCTGTCTGTGCGCTAATTGAGAATCTCTAATATCTTTCAAACTCTCAATAACTATAGAGTAACGCTTATTTTTTACTTTATTAAATTGAATTGGCTCATAAATAGACATATAAGTCTGATATCCTAAAAATGCAATTAATAACCAAAGTACTATATTCAAAATAGGTTTAAACTTAGATGGTATAAATTTATCAACTAACTTAACTAAGCCAATTGTAACTAAAATAACTGCAACTGCAATAAGAATAAATTTTAACATAGTATGTTCTTTAAATAAAAGTTTAGTAAATGGTATTTAGCAAATCTACAATTTTTTTTTAATCGTTAAAACCAAAGTGAGTAAAAATCATTTCTATCTTTGAATAAAATTTAAATTTTTTAAAACTAAATGACCTCATCTGAATTTTATTCGCTTATTAGACAACAATTTCCATTCGAGCCTACGATAAAACAAAATATTGTCTTACAACAATTATCTGAATTTATTTTTTCTAAGGCTCCAAATTTGCTTTATGTATTAAAAGGTTATGCCGGAACAGGAAAAACTACGATTGTTGGGGCTATTGTGTCAAATTTATGGAAAGCTAAAAAGAGTGCCGTTTTAATGGCACCAACGGGTAGAGCGGCAAAAGTGATTGCTAATTATTCAGGTAAGGAAGCATTTACGATTCATAAAAAAATATATTTCCCTAAAAAAGAAAAAAATGGAGGTGTAAAATTTGTGTTGCAACCCAACAAGCATAAAAACACCATTTTTATTGTAGATGAGGCTTCAATGATTTCTGATACTCCTGGAGAATCAAAATTATTCGAAAATGGTTCTTTATTAGACGACTTGATGCAATATGTATATTCTGGTCATCAATGTAAGTTGTTGTTAATTGGTGATACAGCGCAGTTACCGCCAGTAAAGTTAGACTTAAGTCCGGCTTTAGATGAAAGAACTTTAGCCTTAAATTATAATAAGGAAGTTACTAAAATGGAACTTGATGAAGTGGTACGTCAAGAACAGGGTTCTGGTATTTTAGCAAATGCCACGGTTTTACGTGAAACGTTATTAAATACCTATTTTGATTCATTTAAGTTTGACTTGTCAGATTACACAGATATTATCAGACTAGTTGATGGTTATGAAATTATGGATGCTATTAATGATGCTTACAGCGAATTAGGTAAGGAGGAAACCGCCATAATTGTAAGAAGTAATAAGCGTGCCAATTTATACAACCAACAAATAAGAAATAGAATTTTATTTAATGAGCATGAATTAACAGCTGGCGATTATTTGATGGTTGTGAAGAATAATTATTTTTGGGTAAAGCCAACTAGTGATGCTGGTTTTATAGCAAATGGTGATATTATTGAGGTTCTCGAAATCTTTAGTATTCAAGAGCTCTATGGTTTTCGCTTTGCGGAAGTAAAAATAAGAATGGTAGATTATCCTAAAATGATTCCTTTTGAAACGGTCTTACTTTTAGATACTATTGCGGCTGAAACACCATCATTACCTTATGAAGACTCTAATAGATTGTATCAAGAAGTCATGAAAGATTTTGAGAGTGAAACGAGTAAATATAAAAAGTTTTTAAAAGTTAAAGGCAACAAACACTTTAATGCGCTACAAGTTAAATTTTCTTATGCTATTACGTGTCATAAATCACAAGGTGGGCAGTGGGATACTGTTTTTGTAGAGCAACCTTATTTACCAAATGGTATAGATAAAGAATATTTACGTTGGTTATATACTGCGGTAACGAGAGCTAAAGTGAAATTGTATCTTATTGGTTTTACGGACGATTTTTTTGAGGAATAATAAAAAATCACAGTTAATATTCAATTTGTGCTGATTTTGAAATTTTGTGTTTTGAAGAGTTTTATTTAGATAATTACTATATTTAAAATTAATAGGTATTATAAATTTTTCTTTAGGATATAGGACTATGACATTTGAAACCATTATTAGTATTTGCCTAGGAATTGGTTTATCTGCATCCGTGGGCTTTAGAGTGTTTTTACCCTTATTCGCATTGAGTGTGTCATCTTATTTTGATGTTTGGCAACTTAATGAATCTTGGGAATGGATTGGAAGTACAGCAGCTTTAATTACTTTAGGTGCCGCTACTATTGTTGAAATAGTTGCCTATTTTATTCCATATATCGATAATGTATTGGATAGCGTTACAGTACCATTGGCTGCACTAGCAGGCACTGCTATTATGTTGTCTACGGTCGCAGATTTAAGTCCTGTAATTACGTGGTCTTTAGCTATTATAGCAGGTGGAGGTACAGCGGCGGTAGTAGCAGGAACATCTAGCACAACAAGACTAACCTCAACATTAACAACTGGAGGAGTGGCAAACCCAGTAGTTTCAATGATTGAAACAGGAACCTCAGTTATAATGTCTATTGTTTCTATCTTTCTGCCTATAGTAGGGGCGGTTTTAGTTGTTTTTATATTATTTGTAGTTTTCAAACTATATAAAAAGTTTAAAACAACTAAGATTAAAAACCAATAATATTTGGCTATTTTTGAAAATAGAATTTACTTAAACAAATAAATTTATATCTGTGAAAATAATTTCAATGATTCCCGCACGTTATGCTGCATCACGTTTTCCTGGTAAACTTATGCAAGATCTTGGAGGTAAAACGGTTATTCAAAGAACTTACGAAGCCACTGTTGCTACAAAATTATTCGATGATGTTTTTGTTGTTACCGATAGCGATATTATTTACAATGAAATTGTAAATAACGGCGGAAAAGTGATAATGAGTAAAAAGGAGCATGATTGCGGCAGTGATAGAATAGCTGAAGCTGTCGAGTTAATGGATATTGATATTGTTATCAATGTACAAGGAGATGAGCCTTTTACTGATAGAGAATCATTATCAAAACTTATTGAAGTTTTTAAAAACGATAATGATAAAAGTATTGATTTGGCGTCTTTAATGGTCCATATTACTGATGAAGATGAGATTAATAATCCCAATACAGTAAAGGTTATTGTGGATCAATCAAATTTCGCACTTTATTTTTCACGAAGCCCAATTCCATACCCAAGAGATCATAATGTAGGTGTAAAATATTTTAAACATAAAGGTGTTTATGCATTTAGAAAGGAAGCTATTTTAGATTTTTATAAATTACCAATGCTTCCGCTGGAAGCTTCTGAGAAAATAGAGTGTATTCGTTATTTAGAGTACGGAAAGCGTATAAAAATGGTTGAAACAGATGTTCAAGGTGTTGAAATAGATACTCCTGAAGATTTAGAACGCGCAAAGAAAATATGGAAGTAAATTACCAAAACATTAAAGTAATTGGCTTTGATGCTGATGACACCCTTTGGGTTAATGAAACCTATTTTAGAGAAGCAGAAAAAAAATTCACTAATCTTTTATCTCTATATGAAACTCCAAATAAAATAGATCAAGAGCTTTTTAGAATGGAAATGGATAATTTGCCACTTTATGGTTATGGGGTAAAAGCCTTTACATTATCTATGGTTGAATCAGCTTTAGAACTATCAAATTATAATATTTCAACAAAAACTATTGAAGCCATTTTGAATATAGGTAAAGATATGTTGAATAAACCTGTTGAATTATTAGAAGGAGTAGAAGAAGTTTTAAAAGTTCTATCAAAAAAATACAGACTCATATTAGCCACAAAAGGCGATTTATTGGACCAAGAACAAAAATTAGAAAAGTCTGGTTTAACAGATTATTTTCATCATATAGAAGTTTTAAGCGATAAAAAAGAAGCTAATTATTCAAAATTATTGAATCATTTAGATATTAATCCTTCTGAATTTTTAATGATAGGAAATTCATTAAAATCTGATATTTTACCTCTAGTAAATATAAAGGCACATGCCATTCATGTCCCTTTCCATACTACTTGGGCTCATGAAGAAGTCACTGAAGAAGAAACTAATGGTAAAAATTATAAAACCATTAATAGTTTAACAAGCTTATTAAAATTGTTAAATTAATATGAAATATATTGATTTAAATACTTGGAACAGAAAGGCACAATATGAGCATTTTATTAAACTATTAGACCCCTATTTTGCTGTTACCGTTCCTTGTGATATCACAAAAGCTTATAATTTTTCAAAAGAAAATAATTTGAGTTTTTTTGGTAAATATTTACACGATTGTATGAAGGCTATTAATGATGTTGATAATTTGAAGCTTCGAATTGAAAATGATAAAATTGTTGAATATCCCTTAATACACGCATCGGCAACTATTATGCGAAACGATAAAACTTTTGGTTTTTCATTCATTGAGTTTGATCCTGATTTAAGTATTTTTATAAAAAACATAGCAAATGAAAAGCATAGAATAGAAAATACAGCAGATTTGTATCCGCCAAAAAATGGATTAGACTGTATTCATTGTTCGGCGATGCCTTGGTTAAATTTCACGGGGCATAAGGAACCTTTTTCAGGGAATTTAGATTCTGTACCTAAAATAGCCTTTAGTAAAGTTTCTAATGTGCAAGAGACTCTAAATATGAATGTATCAATAAGTGTTAACCATGCTTTGGTGGATGGCTATCATATTGGAGAATTTTTTGAAAGATTTCAAAATTATTTAAACCTATAGAATTTAAAATAATGGTATTTTTACCATCTGTAAAAGAAAATATGTTAAATGAGTTATAAAAACTTTCCAATGGTGCCAAGAGTTATTTTTGGCAGAGGTAGTTTCAATCAATTAAACGAACTTTTAGCTCCAAAACGCTTAAGCATCAATGCGCCTTTTATTTACTTAATTGATGATGTGTTTAAAAATAACACATGGTTATTATCAAGAATTTCATTGGCATATGATGATAGAATCATTTTTGTTTCAGCTGATGAAGAACCTAAAACGGCTCAAGTCGACACCCTAGTTGAAGATATTATATTAAAAGATAAAGAGCAGCCTTCTGGTATTATTGGAATAGGAGGTGGAACATTGTTAGATTTAGCCAAAGCAGTTTCTATTATGTTAACTAACAATGGTGAAACTAAAGATTATCAAGGTTGGGATTTAGTTAAAAATCCTGCAATCTATCACGTTGGTATACCAACAATTTCTGGCACAGGTGCCGAAGTTTCAAGAACAACGGTATTAACTGGTCCAGAACGAAAATTAGGAATTAATTCTGATTACACACCTTTTGATCAAGTTGTTTTAGATTCAGAACTTACAAAAGAGGTTCCAAAAGACCAATGGTTTTATACAGGAATGGATTGCTATATTCACTGTATTGAGTCTTTAACTGGTACGTACCTTAATGCTTTTAGCGAAAGCTACGGCAAAATGGCATTAGATTTGTGTAAAGAAATATTCTTAGAAGGTAATCTTTCAGAAGTCGAAGCTCAAGAAAAACTTATGATGGCCTCATGGCATGGTGGTATGAGTATAGCGTATTCACAAGTAGGAATTGCACATGCAATGAGTTACGGCTTGTCCTATTTACTAGGCACAAAACATGGTGTAGGTAACTGTATCGTTTTTGATCATCTAGAAGCCTTTTACCCTGAAGGTGTCAAGCTTTTTAAGCAAATGAAAGCCAAGCATAAGGTTACATTGCCTCAAGGTATTTGTGCAGATTTAAACGACAGAGAATACGATATAATGATTGATGTTGCTTTAAGTCTTGAACCACTTTGGGAAAATGCAATCGGCAAAAACTGGAAAAAAATAATTACAAGAGAAAAATTGAGGACTTTATACCAAAAAATGTAATATGAAATGGCTCGCCAAAATTATTTATTTTAAAATTCTAGGTTGGCAAGTCATTGGTAACACTACATTCTCAAAAGAAACAATAAAAAAAGCCATAATTATAGCAGCTCCACATACGAGTTGGCACGATTTCTACATTGGTGTATTACTGCGATCCATAACAGGTATAAGAACAAATTTTATTGGAAAGAAAGAACTATTTGTATTTCCGTTAGGGTTGTTTTTTAGGGCTTTAGGAGGTGCTCCAATCAATAGACAGTCTAATGAGAATAAAGTAGAGGCTATTGCTAAATTATTTGATCAATACGATGAATTTAGAATGACTTTAGCTCCAGAAGGAACAAGAAAGAAAGTAACATCTTGGAGGACGGGTTTTTACTATATAGCAAAACAAGCCAAAGTACCAATCATTATGTTTACACTTGATTTTGGAAACAAACAAAATAAAATTTCAGAGCCTTTTTACCCAACTGATGATGTTGAAGCAGATTTTGAATATATGTATAACTTTTACAAAGGCGTAAAAGGTAAAGTTGTTAAATATTCTTAATCTTCACTGCTTCTTTTGGCATAAAATTTGCTCTAACTGAAGTATAAGCATATGAAACATAAAGTAAACATTTGATTGTTCCTAAAAAGAAACATATGCTACCCCAAAACAAAAGCTACTCCAATTACGAAGTAGCTTTTTTATTTTTAGCTTAAAAAAATTAAGTAGTCTTACTTAATTTCCTTAATAGCATTATCTATAAGTATTCTTAAATGCTGTTTGTGGGCCCTTGAAGCTATGTTCCCTGAAGGTGCTGCCATAGCTCTAATCCCTTTTAAATTATACAATGCCATAGATTTTGCACTATGTGTATATTTACTACTTTGCTTTCCTATTAACACTCCAATCAACATGTTGGTATATTCCAATTGCAGATTTTGTCTAAACGAATTCACAGAACTATATATGTCAGACTTAAAAATGGCATTGTTTAAATCTGTCATAAACGTAGACAGCTTGTATTTGTTTCCATATAATTCAGAATCTGTAATACGTTGTAATGTATTTGGGTGTAAAATATGATTCAAAACGTTTTTTTGATAGGTAAGTATTTGTTTGTGAATTTTAGGGTCTTCTGTACCACTAAAAAAATTAAACCCTCTTCGTTGCATTGCTAAATAATTATACAAATCATTTGGTGCGTGAAAGGCGTTTGGAGCAAAAACATGTTTATTTAATGCGTCCATTGCTCTTTTCTGATCTTCTAAACTTACCGGCGTATATGGTTTTTTAGCCCCTTCTTGACCAACCATAGCTCTGTCTACATATATGCCTCCAATAAAGCGAGATATAATATTAGCAGCACCAGATTTTTGTCTATTTAATAAATAATATACTTGCCTTAATTCTTGATAAGATTCACCTTTTGTAGTGAATTTTTTCATAACATCTTTCATCAAATCATCAGCAAGTTTCATACGATCAATAGAATAGGTTATTGGATCATTAGATTGATCCCAAACATTAACTCTTGGATCTATAGCTTTACCAGCTGCACGCATATCATCGGCATCATTACCAAAAATTAATTCTGGACGTGTAGACTGATTTAATAAAGATTCTCTCTCTGATTCTGATTTAAAAGGTGTATAACCAAACTGAATCGCCCAAACATCATAAGGACCAACAGACATATCTGTATATTGCCCTTGCTTACTTCTATCCCTTGTTAAGTTTAATGCTGCATAGTCCATAACAGAACCAGTTAAACATTTTCCCTTTATAAAATCTGCATCGGCTAATTGTTCAGGTGAAAATAATTGACTCGCTTTCATATTATGATTTAGACCAAGAGTATGTCCAACTTCATGCATCAACAAAGCTGTTAACACTTCTTTTTGAAGTTCTTTCAATTCCAAATCTGAAGCCCCAAAAGCAGACGCTACTGCGCTTGCAAACACAGTATCCTCATGTAATAATTCACCAAAAGAGCAATGCATATGATTGTCTTCTGGAAGCTCAGATGGATCAAAAGAAGGTTCGACTGAAGCTAAACTATAAATCTTATCTAATAATACTCTGGATGAAAACATAACATATTCTAGCATGACATCTGCACCTAGGATTTCACCAGTTCTTGGATTGGCCATACTAGGTCCATAACCTCCAAATGGAGGTCGTGGGGATGATGTCCATCTCAAAACATTATATCGTACATCGCCAGCATCCCAATCCGCATCATCCGGTTGTTGTTTAACTACAACCGCATTTTTAAATCCTGCTTTTTCAAATGCAATATTCCATTTTAAAACAGCGTCTTTAATAGTTTCGCGCCATTCTAAAGGTGTTGTATTTTCCATCCACCAGGTAATTGGTGTTACAGGTTCTGAAATTGAAGCATCAGGATTTTTTTTAACTAAATTCCATCTATTTATTAAATCTCTATATGGTATTGTGCTAGTTGATGTTTTATCATCTACTTGTTGACCAAAATAGCCTACTCGAGGATCATCAAACCGTGGTTCAAAATTATTGTCTGGCATGGCCATTAAACTATGATATACTTTTATACTAACATTTCGGGCATCACTCACAGCATTTGAACCTCCATTCAGTGTTGACGATTTAGAATACACATATTCAACTGCAATATCTGTGTTTTCAGGATAATTTTTAATGGCATTTATCTTTGTTTTGTTTTTATCTAAATTACCTAATGTAAATGCATTTGGAGATGTTCCTGGTCGTTTAGATGGCTTTAATTGTCCAAAGGTTTCCTTTAGAAATAAGTCACCTGCTTTGATTAGGTAGAGTCCTTTAGATTTGTCATAGGCTTCAACCTTTAAACTAGCCATATTTCCTTCCGAAATATTTGCGCCCTTAGATTTTGAAATAGCATTATCAGGATTAAAATAAAATGATGTGTTTTGGGTTACGAATTCAATTTTATTAAAGTACTTTTTAATTTTAAATACTTTTGAGTCTTCGTAAGTCCCTCTATTTATTCTACCAGCATCCATAACTCCATCTGCAATTTGAGCAAAATGAATAAATTCTTTACCAAGTTGCTCTTCAGTAACTATCATTTGTAAAGATCCTGTAATAGTATCTTGATAAATAGTAAACAAGCCATCAATTTTTTTACTTGACTTTGTTAATTCCTTTATGCTTTTTTCTTTATCTTTTTTAGAAGGTGTTACAACAGTTTCAGTGTCATTTTTTTTCTTTTTCTTTTTTTTGTTTTGAGCTTCAATATTCAGAGGTGTCAAAAAGAAACTCATAGTAATTATTAAGCAAAAACACTTAATTACATTTTTTGGTAATACCATATGTTAAAACAATTATTTAGGATAA
>UPTG01001021.1_pt1 | contig 21346 bp, 20 predicted proteins | sample 2160121 | NCBI WGS metagenome assembly UPTG01 (sample SAMN06266255, study PRJEB28933) | marine metagenome | isolation source: Columbia River Estuary | place: USA:Columbia River Estuary, USA | collected 2014-07-27
GATTTGCTGTTGATATAGCTCTCCTTGCCTGAACCTACTAGCAACATCCTGTCACTAGATTATTGAATAAATTGATACATATTCTAATAAAATATTTACTTATATATATTATTCTAGATTAAAAATTATTTACTAAGTGTTTTTCTTCAATAATTAATTTTACGATTTAGCCTAAACTCGATTTTATTATTTTTGTTTGCTATTCTTTGTTCATGTTAAATATTTTCAACAAAACCAAAGCTATCCAAAACCGCGTTGCATATGACTCGGTTCGTCTTGTTGTGCGCCTCCTGCCCTGAGGGGCTTCTTTCTTTTTCCAAATTTTTGTTTCATTTTCGTCTGTATTGTATAAATCTAAGACGGAATTCTATCCCCTTATGGGTAAATAAGTTTTACAATACTGTCTTCACTGCTGAAGGCAGTTATTCAGGAATACAACCATGAATGCAAAAGACAATTTAGTTATTTTTGATACTACCTTGCGCGATGGCGAGCAAAGCCCTGGTGCATCTATGACTAAGGATGAAAAAGTGCGTATTGCCAAGGCGCTTGAGAAACTTGGTGTGGATGTTATCGAGGCAGGCTTCGCTGTTTCAAGTCAGGGTGATTTTGATGCGGTACAGTCTATCGCTAATACTGTCAAAGAAAGTCGAATTTGCAGTCTTTCGCGGGCCGTTAAAGGAGATATTGAAGCCGCAGCACAGGCCCTAAAGGGCGCTGAAGCAGGCCGTATCCATACGTTTATTGCCACCTCTCCAATTCATATGAAATACAAACTGCAAATGGAGCCGGATCAGGTCATGGATCAGGCTATTGCCGCGGTTAAGTTGGCACGTGGTTTTATTGATGATGTTGAGTTTTCTTTAGAAGATGCCAGTCGTACAGAATTTGATTTTATGTGTCAGATTACTGAAGCGGTTATTAATGCCGGCGCTTCTACTATTAACTTACCTGATACAGTTGGCTACAGCGATCCCGGTGAATATGGCGCAATGATTGAGCGTCTTTTAAACACTGTACCCAATGCGGATAAAGCGATTTTTTCTGTGCACTGCCACAATGATCTTGGGCTTGCGGTAGCCAATAGTTTAGCAGCGATTAAGGCCGGTGCCCGACAGGTTGAATGTACCATTAATGGCTTGGGTGAACGGGCAGGTAATGCATCCCTTGAAGAGATTGTGATGGCTATACGCACGCGCAAGGATATCTTCCCCGTGCAGACCGATATAGATACTACGCAGATCGTTCCTATATCTCGATTAGTTTCCTCTGTCACTGGTTTCCCAGTGCAGCCCAACAAGGCGATTGTAGGGGCTAATGCCTTTGCTCATGAGTCGGGTATCCATCAGGATGGTATTTTAAAGTTTCGAGAAACCTACGAAATCATGAGGGCCGAAGATGTTGGCTGGAGTACTAATAAATTATCCCTAGGTAAGTTATCCGGTCGCGCTGCTTTTGCAGCGCGTTTAGAGGAACTGGGCATTAATTTTGAGAGTAAGGATGATTTTAATCAGGCCTTTACTCGGTTTAAAGATTTGGCTGATAAGAAACGTGAAATCTTTGACGAAGATCTTCAGGCGTTGGTTTCTGATGTGCAGATAGAAGCGGAAGACGATGCCATCACAGTCATTGATCTTGAAGTTTTGACCAAAACTGGGCAGTTACCAAAGGCAAAAATCTGTATTAACTACCAAGATAAGGAACATCAGTCAGAGGCTAGCGGTGATGGTGCTGTAGATGCCATATTTAATGCTATTGAAAAGCTTATTAACAGCCAAACCACTTTGCAGCTTTATTCTGTGAATGCGGTAACTGAGGGCACTGATTCTCAAGGTGAAGTGACTGTTCGTTTAGAAAAAGACGGTCGAATTATCAATGGGCAGGGTGCTGATACCGATATTCTTTTGGCCAGTGCAAAAGCTTATCTTAATGCACTAACGCTAATGGGTAACCCAGGTAGATTACATCCGCAGTTAGGTGGTGTGTAGTGTCCAAGGGGCATGATATTCAAGTTCGTAACCAGTATCTTAAGACACTGGGTATCGTTCAGTATCGCCCCAGAGATTTAACTGCTGATGCTGCTGCTGAAACCATACAGGCGCAACCTCTAACTAATGTAGATACAACGGCTGATATTGCCTCTGTCATTGAGGCTGTAACCGATCAGCCTAAACAGCCGGTTATTGCCAAGGCTAAGCCAGTCAATATAGAGCCAAAGCTTTCTCAAGATTTAGCCTTAAAATTTGCCCTCTGGCAGCCCAGTGAAAAATTGCTAGTGGTATCAGCAGTTGATGACCAGCTGCCAGAACAATCACAAATTAGCCTTTTAAAAAATATTCTTCGAGCCATTGATCGTGATATAGCTTCTTTGCCGCAGTTTGATGTTGTTAATTGGCCTCCCCATCCAAGTATGTCCGGTGATGAGTCCGATGCGAAAGAGTTTTTATCTACGCTTATAAAATCTAAGCTTGCCTCAAAGCCCACCAAAACAGTCTTGTTTTTAGGTGACTCTGCTCAGGATTGGTTCTTATCAGATCAGCAAAAGGATAAGGTTGTTGATGGCTGTGTTGAGCTGTCAGAATCAGTCACAGCACTCAATATCCCAACACTTGAAACATTGCTCAATAAGCCGGAAACCAAGCGACAAGCTTGGCATACAATCAGCGGCTATCTCTCTTCACAGACTGATTCTAACTAGATCATGAGCCAGATTTTGGCGATACCCAATCCTGCTATTGCTGCCTTATTGGAGCAGCATCCTGATATAGATTTTCGCTATGCCATGATTTCCGACCTAACTGAGGTCAAGGCTATTGAGCAGTTAACCTCTCCCTATCCATGGTCAGATAAGTTGTTAGATGAATCAATCAATAAATTACTAGTGATAACACAGAAGCAAGAAATTATCGGTTTTGCCGTGGTTGCTTTGGTTGCTCAGCAGGCTGAGCTGCACCTAATAGCCATCCATCCCAAGGCGCAAAGTCAGGGTTATGGACAGTTAATATTGGCATTAATTATAGAATCCATGCCGGCCAGTATTGAGTCGTTTTTTCTGGAGGTGCGTGTCAGCAACTGTCGTGCTATTCGCCTATATCAGCGTTTAGGCTTCGTACAAATTGGTGAAAGAAAAGACTATTATCGAAACGGTTTGGGTACTGAAGATGCCATTATTATGGCCAGAGAAAATTACTAGAAAGCCAGTAAAAATCTTAATGTAGAAAGCTAGGTTTTACTGGGTTTTTTCTGAAGTTTTCGCTGTAATGTTCTGCGATGCATCCCAAGGCTACGCGCCGTAGCTGAAATGTTGCCATCATTATCATTAAGCACACGCTGTATATGTTCCCATTCAAGGCGATTAACCGATGTTGGGGTTGCCGAAATTGATTCTATGGGTTTATCTGAAGCTGAAAATGCCTGCATAATATTTTCGGCACTGGCCGGTTTACAGAGATAGTTAATAGCGCCAAGTTTTATGGCTTCAACAGCGGTGGAAATGCTCGAGTAACCGGTTAAAATTAAGATCTCTGCATGGGGTAATCGTTGTTTAATATCGACCAAAATAGATAAGCCAGATTCCTGTTCTAATTTTAAATCCAAAATAACTCGTTCAATGGCTGAGTCATTGTCACAGTGCTCAGCGGCTTGATGGCCGTTGTTGGCAATGCACACAGAATGTCCCTGACGTACTAAAACTCTGGATAGTACTTGGCAAAATGCTTGATCATCATCAACAACAAGGTAGTTCAAGGCTAAGCCTCAGCGTTCTTGGTTAAATTAAGGGGCAAACATAGGGTAGTCATTGTGCCGCCCTCAGATAGTTTATCTAAGCTGATTGAACCACCAAATCGAGTCACAGTATTCTGAGAAAGAAACAGGCCTAAACCTAAGCCATCATTTTTACTGGATGAGAAAGGCCTTTGATTTTTAACCTTAGCCTCTTCAAATCCCTCACCAAAGTCTTTTATGTAGATAATAACTTCAGTATCAGACCAGCTTATGCTGACTTCGACCTCAGATGGGCTAGCATCGGCGGCATTATTTAAGAGGTTCAAAATTGACTGTGCAATAGTTGGGTGGAAGCGGATATCAGGCGCTGGATATTCGCATTTAGCATAACTGACTTTGGTGTTCAGTTCGGGGCGCATCAGCTGCCAGCGTTCAATTAATTGATCAAAATAGCTATGTAGGGTCTGGTTAGAATATTGATTAGTTACAGATTCATTGGCCGTAGATTGCAATTGCTTCAAGGTTATTTTGCATTGATCTATTTGTTGGCTTAATAAATTAATATCAGTGTTAGAGGGCTTTTGGAGCTGCATTTCGTCGACCAGTAGCCTCATGGTATTCAGGGGTGTACCCAATTCATGAGCAGTGCCCGCAGCCAGAGTGCCAATAGCTAGAAGCTGTTCGTTTTCTAATTGTTGTTCACGGTATTCAGCAATGTTTTTTTGTTGTAGCTCTAATTCACTGGCAATTTGACTTACAAAGTAGCTAATAATCGCCGCGCTAATAGCAAAATTTGCCCACATACCCAGCACATGTAAATTATTGCCTGCCATAGTATGTCCCATATGCGAGGGAGCAATAGCCATCACTGGAATATGATAGTTAAGCAAAAGGCTATAACCAACAAGGGCGATGAGGGCAATGCTGGCTGTGTACGCTCTAGGCAGGCTGATGGCAGCAATACTAATTGGGATTAGATAATAGGAGATAAATGGATTTGATGCGCCGCCGCTAAAGTACAACAGAATACTAAAGAAAATAATATCCACCAGTAGATGGATAAAAAACTCTTTATTAGTAATCGTGATTTTAAAACGACCTCTATTGGCGGTGGCAACGCTAATAGAGGCGTAGATAGCCAAGACCCATGCAATTTCAGCGGCTGCCAAACCCAAAGGTTTAAAGGCTGTAAAATAAATAAGCGCAAGACATTGGCCAAAAATTACCACCGCCCGAATAAGACTTAGTCTATAAAGGTTATGGTGAATCGCGGATTCCAGTGGATATTGGCTAACTAAACTCATACTGTAAGTTTACCAAAAAACCCCGTTCAACTGACTAAACTTTGAGTTTTAATTTTATACTTCAGTAGAGTTTATGCTGGCGAGTGAATACTAAAGCGGTTAACATTGCGCCAATTAACTTGTCCTAGGTAAAAAGAGCATAGATATGCAGCCATTATCTGAAGATCTGCAAGAAAACCTTGATCGTTTTATTGTCGAAAGCCTTGAGCGAGGTTGCGTTTGGGGACTCTGTGATAGCGAAGGTAACTGGGCGATGGTTCCCTCAGACGAAGATGCCGACGTTGGTGTTATTCCGTTTTGGTCGGACAAGCCATTGGCAGAGCAGCTTTGCGTTGATGAATGGTCAGTTTATGAACCCGTCGCCATTGCGATGGAAGAATTCCTGGATGACTGGCTCATGGGTATGCACGAAGATGTGCATAGGGCAGGGGTTAATTGGAATGAAGATCTTGAGGGTCAAGAACTAGAGCCTCTGGATTTACTTGAAGAATTTGAATCGGAACTAGACTAATCTATGTTTTTACAATCTTTTTACACAGAATCTGATAATCAATTTAGTGTCAGTGGCGAGCAGGGCAGCCAGTTCGCAAAACAAATTTGTAATGATTACAACCCCATCCATGACCCAGATTCCAAGCGATTCTGTGTGCCAGGGGATCTTCTCTTTGCTCTGAGCCTAAATAATTACGGCTTAAGCGAAAAGATGAATTTCGATTTTTCGGGTTTAGTCGGCGCCGACAAATTACTGGTCTTTCCGACCTCAGACAGCTCTGAACTAGTCATCAAGGATGAGCGTGAAAAAGCCTATCTTACCCTGATTCGAGAGGGTGATAACAATTCAAATCCAAAGGCAATTGAGCACCTAGTCAGAAGCTATGTGGCGTTTTCAGGTCACAGTTTTCCGTATATTTTGGTGCCCTTAATGGAGCAGCATCAGGTAATGATTAATAACAACCGACCGCTGGTTATGTATCAATCTATGTCCCTTAACCTTGATCAACTTGAACTTGAAAAGCCTGAGGTCAAATTGATCAATGCCGATATGCAAGTTGAGGGTAAGCGTGGCAATGTGACCTTACACTTTGCTATAAACGATGGCGGAAAAGCCGTGGGTCGTGGAGAAAAGAAACTTGTTCTCAGTGGGCTCCGTGAATTTGACCCTCAGGTCATGGATCAGTTAATCAAAGAGTACGAAGCTCGAAAAGTTTAGATTACAGTAAGTGTTTTAAGAAACGACCTGTATGGGAACCCTTGACCTTAACGACATCCTCAGGGGTTCCAGCGGCAACAATTTTACCACCACCCGCTCCGCCTTCCGGCCCTAAGTCGAGAATCCAATCGGCTGTTTTAATAACATCTAAGTTATGCTCAATAACTACCACCGTATTGCCGTGATCACGCAATCGATGCAGAACCGATAGCAGCTGCTCAATATCATGAAAATGAAGCCCCGTTGTAGGCTCATCCAAAATGTAGAGTGTTTTTCCTGTATCTCTTTTTGAAAGCTCTTTGGAAAGTTTAACTCGTTGTGCCTCACCGCCAGACAAAGTAGTCGCTGCCTGACCGAGTTTAATATACGAAAGCCCAACATCCATTAATGTTTGTAGCTTGCGAGAGACACTGGGAATTGATTCAAAGAAAACGCTAGCATCTTCAATGGTCATATCCAGTACCTGATGGATATTTTTACCTTTAAAGGTAATATCCAGAGTTTCACGATTGTAGCGTTTGCCTTTGCAAACATCACAGGAAACATAGATATCCGGTAAAAAGTGCATTTCGACCTTAGTAACGCCGTCTCCCTGACAGGCTTCACAGCGACCACCTTTGACATTGAAGCTAAATCGTCCCGGCGTATAACCACGAGAGCGAGCCTCTTGGGTGCCAGCGAATAGCTCCCTTACAGGCGTAAAGATGCCGGTATAGGTAGCAGGATTGGATCTAGGGGTTCTGCCAATTGGACTCTGGTTAATATCGATACACTTATCGAAATGTTCTAAGCCATTGATAGCTTTATGGGCCGCCGGTTTGAGCGTGGAGGCTTTATTTAAAGCCGTGGCTGCGGCTGGATAAAGAATGCCATTGATCAAGGAAGATTTACCTGAACCCGAAACACCGGTAATACAGGTGAATAGTCCCACCGGAATAGTCGCATCAATACCCGTCAAGTTATTGGCTTTTGCGCCAAGGATATCCAGTGACTTGCCTTGGCTAATATGACGCTTTTTAGGCACTCTAATACCACGCACACCGGATAAAAACTGACCAGTTATAGATTTCGGGTTGCTGGTGATAGCATCACTGTCACCCATAGCAACAATCTCACCACCATGGACACCCGCACCGGGGCCAATATCAATAATATAATCAGCGGCCTTGATTGCGTCCTCATCGTGCTCAACAACAATGACTGTATTGCCTAAATCACGCAAGCGAACAAGAGTTTTTAAAAGTCGTTCGTTGTCCCGTTGATGCAGACCGATACTTGGCTCATCAAGTATGTACATCACCCCGACTAAACCTGCACCAATTTGGCTAGCGAGTCGGATGCGCTGCGCTTCACCGCCCGAAAGTGTTTCAGCACTGCGGTTTAAGGAAAGATAGTTAAGACCCACATCCACTAGGAAGCAAAAACGATCACGGATTTCTTTGATGATTTTTTCAGCTATTTGCCCTTGTCGGCCCGGGAGGTCGATGGTTTCAAAGTAATCGAAACATTCTCCCACGGGCATGGCGACAATATCTTCTATACGCTTGTTGTCGACATAAACATTTCGCGCTGATTTACAGAGTCTTGTGCCATCGCAATCAGGGCAGGCAGAGGTCGCCATAAACTTGTTGAGATCCTCTCTCACAGAATTACTCTCGGTATCTCTGTAGCGACGTTCCATATTGGGGATAACACCCTCAAAGCTATGTTGACGGCGAAATACGGTACCTCGATCATTCATGTAGTTAAAGGTTATTTCTTCATCGTCACTACCGAATAATATTTTTTGTTGATGCAACTGAGATAAGTCTTTCCACGGCTTTTCAATATCAAAGTCATAATGCTCGGCTAGGCTACTCAACATATTAAAATAAAACAGTGAGCGACGATCCCAGCCGCGAATAGCACCCTCAGCAATGGAGGCTTCGGGATGTTGAATAATGCGATCTACATCAAAAAATTGATGAATGCCCAAACCATCACAGGTCTTACAGGCACCAAAGGGATTGTTAAACGAAAATAACTTCGGCTCCAATTCACTCAGGCTGTAGTTACAGATCGGGCAGGCAAACTTAGCGCTAAACATAAGATCTTCATTATCGCCGTCCATATAACTTATCAGGGCGACCCCCTCGGCGAGCGCAAGCGCGGTTTCAAAAGACTCAGCCATGCGAATGCCCAGACCTTCCTTAACCTTAAATCGATCAACCACTACTTCAATACTGTGTTTCTTTCTCTTGTCTAATGCTGGTGCTTCATCCAGGTCACAGATGAGACCGTCTATGCGAGCGCGGATAAATCCCTGTCGACGCAAATTATCTAAAAGGTGCAGATGCTCACCTTTTCTATCCTTGACCACTGGTGCCAGTAACATTAGCTTTGAGCCCTCGGGTAGGGCCAATACTTGGTCCACCATTTGGCTTACAGTTTGCGCCTTGAGCGGCAGATCATGATCAGGACAGCGAGGTTCGCCAGCACGAGCAAACAACAGACGCAGGTAATCATAGATTTCAGTAATGGTACCTACGGTTGAGCGCGGGTTGTGACTGGTGGATTTTTGCTCGATAGAAATAGCCGGTGAAAGACCTTCAATATGGTCAATGTCCGGTTTTTCCATCATGGAAAGAAACTGCCGAGCATAGGTAGAAAGCGATTCTACATAACGTCTTTGACCCTCGGCATAAAGAGTATCAAAGGCCAGCGAAGACTTACCTGAACCAGAAAGTCCAGTGATAACAATAAGCTTGTCGCGAGGAATATCGAGGTCGATATTTTTTAAATTATGGGTTCTGGCTCCGCGAACAAGTATTGTATCCATTAGGGCTGCTTTTATTTAGGTTAAAGGGTCCATTATAAGGCGCAAGCCTAAATACAGGCAAAGCAAAATGGTTATTTACGTAGTTTTACTTCTAGCAACGCAAGATAGATGAATAAATGCTGTGATTATTATTTTCCCGCGCCTAACATGACTGTTACTATAGACAGATATTAGATAACCCAACCACTAAGCGACGACATTGACTAACAAACTACCAGAAACAAGATACTCCAGCATAGAAAAGCGAGCTGTACTTTCCATAGCCAGCCTTTATGGTTTTCGTATGCTCGGATTATTTATGGTTTTACCGGTTCTCTCGCTGTATTTTGCAGATTACCAGAATTCAAGTCTGTTCTTGCTGGGTCTCGCCTTGGGTATCTACGGTTTAACCCAGGCAGTTTTTCAAATCCCATTGGGTTTATTATCCGACAAAATAGGGCGCAGGCCGGTTATTTTAGGAGGTCTTGCACTATTCGTATTAGGTAGTGTGGTGGCAGCACTATCCGAATCAGCCATGGGAGTTATTGTTGGCCGCGCATTACAGGGTACGGGAGCCATAGCCAGTACCCTAATGGCTTTGGTGACTGATTTTACCGCAGAGCAAAATCGTACAAAGGCCATGGCAACCATTGGTGGCAGTATTGGCGCATCCTTTGCACTTGCTATGGTTCTTGGGCCGCTAATAGCTTCACACTTTGGTATGTCTGGAATCTTTTGGGTGACTGCCGTCTTAGGCCTAGTGGGCTTTATCATAGTGTTTACTCTGATCCCGAAGACTATTTCTGCACGCAATAACCGCGAAACGCAAACCGATATTCAGCAAATCGGAAATCTTCTAAGATCGCCTGAACTCTTACGCCTAAACTTAGGGATATTTTTTCATCACCTCACGTTGATGGCAGCCTTTGTTGTAGTGCCGACCATTCTTGTACAGCAACTTGCTGTAGGGGCAGACCAACTGTGGTGGGTTTATCTCTGTTTACTAGGGGGTGGTTTTGTAGCCATGGTGCCAGCCATCATAGTCGCAGAAAAACGAAATGCTCAGAAACCATTTTTTATTGCAGCCATTGTTATCATGATGGTTTCAATGTTTGTCCTGGGAAATACGCAAGGATCAATGCTGACCTTCCTTATGCTATTTAGTTATTTTGCCGCATTTAATTTATTAGAAGCATTTCTACCCTCATGGTTGAGTAAAGTAACTCCTGCGGGTAATCGCGGAACGGCCATGGGGATCTATTCAACCTGTCAGTTTTTAGGTACCTTCGCTGGTGGTATTTTAGGTGGTTGGGGGATAACCAGTCTGGGTGTTGATGGCTTGCTAATATTGTTGGCAACATTGCTGCTTGTATGGGTGATACTAGCTACTCAAATGACTTCACCAAGACCCATGCAAACCATGATTTTGCATGTTGGAAAAAGAAAACCCAATGAATTTATAAAAAGTGTTTCAACAATAGTTGGAGTTGAAGATATACTACTTTTAGAAGGTGATGATCTCGCCTATATTAAGGTTGATAAAACGGCGATAAATGTGGCTGAATTACAGCCCTTTTTGAATCGCACATAGACAGGGGAAAAAAATGGCACGCGGAATTAACAAAGTAATCATAGTGGGTAACTGTGGACAGGACCCAGAAACAAGATACATGCCTTCAGGTGGTGCAGTGACTAATTTAAGTCTTGCTACTTCTGAATCTTGGAAAGACAAAAATACCGGTGATCAGCAAGAACGCACCGAATGGCATCGTGTGGTGTTTTTTAATCGTCTAGCTGAGATTGTAGAGCAGTATGTTAAAAAGGGCTCTAAAGTATACATAGAGGGTTCATTGCGCACGCGTAAGTGGCAGGGTCAAGATGGACAGGATCGTTACACTACCGAAATCGTTGCTAGCGAAATGCAAATGCTGGATAGTCGCGGTGGTCAAGGGCAGGGTGGTTATGACCAGTCTCAGCCAGATTATGCTCAATCTCAGCCGCAACAGGCTCAGCAGAACCAAGCAGCTCCTAAGCAAGCCGCAGCGCCAGCCGCTGCCCCAGCGCAGGGTATGGGTTTTGATGACGATATCCCGTTCTAGAAAGCTGAGTTTAAATTAAATTATTTGGAGTCATTTATGACAATTAAAGTTGGAGACAAAATTCCTGAAGGCACGCTTGCGGTAATGGGCGCTGAGGGTCCTGCAGGTATCACTACTGCAGATATTTTCTCAGGTAAAAAAGTAGTACTTTTTGCCGTACCCGGTGCATTTACACCAACATGCTCTGTGGCACATATGCCAGGTTTCGTGGTTAAGTATGATGAGATTATTGCCAAGGGCGTAGATACAGTGGCCTGCCTTTCTGTGAACGATGCCTTTGTAATGAATGCATGGAAGGACGCATCTAATGCAGAAAATATTTTAATGCTTGCTGATGGTAACTGTACCTTCACAACATCTTTAGGCCTAGAGCTTGATGGAACGGGTTTTGGTATGGGTATGCGCAGTAAACGTTTTGCGATTATCGTCAATGACGGAGTAGTTGAGTTACTGAATGTTGATGAAAGTGGCTTTGAATTATCCAGTGCTGAAGCAGTATTAGAAGCGCTCTAACTTAAAGCGTTAGATACAAAAAAGGCACCCAATGGGTGCCTTTTTTGTTGGTTATTCAGACGTATATTATCCTGAATATTTTTCCATAACCAAGGTAGCGTTAGTGCCACCAAAGCCAAAGCTATTAGACATCACGCGATTAACAGGCTTTTCTTTGCTTTCACGAAGAATAGGTAAGCCCTCAGCATTTTCATCAAGGTTATCAATATGCGCTGAACCAGCAACGAAATTGCCTTCCATCATAAGCATACAGTAGATGGCTTCATGAACCCCTGCAGCACCCAAACTGTGACCTGATAATGATTTGGTAGAGCTAAGGTCTGGACAGTTATCACCAAAGGTATTGCGTATAGCGCCAAGTTCAGCCAAATCACCAACAGGTGTACTGGTACCATGAGTGTTCAAATAGTCCAATGGCCCACCAATATTTTCCATAGCCATCTTCATGCAACGCTCTGCACCTTCACCTGATGGAGCTACCATATCGGCACCATCTGACGTAGCACCATAACCGGTGATTTCACAGATAATATTAGCGCCGCGAGCAAGGGCATGCTCAAGTTCTTCAACAACCACTGTTCCAGCACCCAGACCAGGCGCAAAACCATCACGACCGGCATCATAAGCACGGGATGCTACTTCAGGGTTATCATTGTATTTACTAGTCAATGCGCCCATAGCGTCAAACATACCCGCCATAGACCAATGCATATCTTCTGAACCACCGGCAAGAAGAATGTCTTGCTTGCCCAGCTGAATAAGTTCTGCGGCATGACCAATACAGTGAGCACTGGTAGCACAGGCAGAGGCTAGGGCATAGTTAACACCCTTAATTTTAAAAGGCGTAGCAACACAGGCTGAAACCGTACTCGCCATGATCTGGGTGACTCGGTAAGGGCCTGCACGCTTGATACCGCGCTCACGCATGACATCGATGGTTTCGGTAAACATCTCACCAGAAACGCCACCAGAACCCATAACAAGTCCTGTTCTTGGGTTTGAAACCATTTCTTCGGTCAGGCCTGCATCAGCAATAGCTCGGTCCGTGGCAATGTAGGCATATGAAGCCGAAGGCCCCATAAAGCGCATAATTTTTCTATCAATATGTTCTTTAGGATCAATATCCAAAGTAGCGCCGACATTACATTTAAGGCCCATTTCAGCAAAATCTTCGCGGTAGCGAATACCTGAAATACCTTCTTTCAATGATTTAGTAACAGACTCTCGGTCGTTGCCAAGACATGAAACTATGCCAAGTCCAGTGATTACTACTCGTTTCATCGGTTATCCTCTTTTATTCTTGTGACATCAGAAAACTTAAAAGTTCTCTGTGTTTTCGAAAAGACCTACTTTAAGATCTTTGGCAGTGTAAATTTCACGGCCATCGACTTCAACGCTACCATCAGCAATACCCATTACTAGCTTGCGCTGAATGAGTCGAGTGATGTCTAGCCTGTAAGTCACTTTTTTAGCATCAGGTAAGATTTGGCCAAAAAACTTAACGGTGCCAGCACCAAGGGCGCGACCTCTACCCGGGTTGCCATTCCAGCCAAGGAAAAAGCCAACCAGTTGCCAAAGGGCATCCAGACCCAGACAGCCAGGCATCACCGGATCACCTTCAAAGTGGCATGCAAAGAACCATAAATCAGGAGTGATATCGATTTCGGCGACAATCTCACCAAGACCATGTGAACCACCGGTGTTGTTAATGGTGACGATTCTATCAATCATCAGCATATTCGGCGCAGGAAGTTTCGCGTTACCAGGGCCAAATAACTCGCCGCGGCTACATTTTAAAATTTCTTCTTTCGAGTAAGAAGATGCAGGTGTAAAAGACATGGGATCCTTATTGATCAACTACTTAATCGCGCATCGTAACTACTAATCGCTAAAGCATCAATAGTTAAATCAAATCTAGGCCATTAAAACTCATTATATTTCATCTGTTGCTTGTCTAGGGTTGACAGTGCGGGGTTGTCTGTTAGCATTCCATTTAATCTTAATTAGTCCGGTAATTCATTGTAAAATGGCATTTTTTCACAATTCCGTAGCCACGGAATTTCAATCGGTCAATAAGCTAATTTTAAATAGCTTACAGTCAGACGTCGGTCTGGTGGAAAATATCGGCAGTTATATTGTGGATTCTGGTGGTAAACGCCTAAGACCGGTTCTGGTTTTATTGAGTGCCCTAGCCAATAATTATCAATCTGAAAAAAACAATCATATAAAACTCGCTGCGGTTATTGAATTTATTCATACCGCCACTCTGTTGCATGACGACGTGGTTGATGTCTCTGCATTGCGAAGAGGACGTGAGACAGCCAATGAAATTTGGGGTAATGCCCCCAGTGTTTTGGTTGGGGATTTTCTTTATTCACGGGCCTTCCAAATGTTAGTTGAAGTGGCTGATATGAATATTATGCGGATTTTCGCAGATGCTACTAATGTTATTTCTGAGGGTGAAGTTCAGCAAATGGCAAACGCAGGAAATCCCAATATAGATGAAGACACGTATATGCAAGTAATCTATAGAAAAACCGCCAAGCTGTTTGAGGCGGGTATGGAATGCGGCGCTTTACTTGCAAGTGCAGATAAAATTGCCATGAACCAATATGGTAAGCACCTGGGTATGGCATTCCAGATTGCAGATGATGTGTTAGATCTTCAGGGTGACGTCGCTATTATTGGTAAGAATATTGGCGACGACTTAAATGAAGGGAAAATGACATTACCTTTAATATATGCTCGGGATCATGCGGATCCCGCTGAAAGTCAGATCATTCAGCAAGCGATTAAAAATAGGTCTGCAGAAAATTTTGATCAAATATTAAAAATAGTCTCAAAAACAGGTGGCATAGACTATAGTTTGAGCAGGGCAACAGAGCATTCACAGTTAGCAAATGATGCGCTACAAGCACTGCCAGAAAGTCCTTACAAACAGGTACTTTCCAAACTGGCCAGTTTTGCAGTTTCAAGAGACGTATAAAACCTGCGCACAGAATGCGCATACAACGAATTAGGGGCTATCAAAAAATACTGATAACTTTGGGTGTTTAACCCAAGGAGTTTTGATAGACTTTTAGCCATAATAAGAGCTTACCTTTTAAGTAAGCACATTAATCATTAAGGAGAATGACGTGATTATTGGAATTACACGGGAACTGGTTGCTGGAGAAAATCGTGTCTCGTTGTGCCCAGATAATGTTCAGTCACTGGTCGATAAAGGCCTAGAACTTTGGGTTGAACAGAATGCAGGTGCACAGGCTGGTTTCTCAGATGATGATTATATTTCTGTAGGTGCCAAAGTGGTGTCTGACAGAGATGAATTATTTGCCAAGTCAGATGTTATCCTTCAGGTTCAAAGTTTTGGCTCAAATACTGAAAATGCCGACGACGATCTCAAACGGTTAAAAGCCAAGCAGTTAGTCATTGGTATGATGGATCCCCTAGCACAGCCCCAAGCGGCACAGCAGGTTGCAGATACAGGAGCTACCGCTATTGCTTTGGAAATGGTTCCTCGTATCAGTCGTGCTCAAAGTATGGATGTACTTTCTTCTATGGCAACCCTTGCTGGTTACAGATCAGTACTGCTTGGTGCCGAAGCTGCCCCGCGAATTTTACCTATGCTAATGACTGCGGCTGGAACCTTGCAGCCGGCAAGAGTACTTATCATGGGTGTCGGCGTTGCCGGCCTTCAGGCCTGTGCTACAGCCAAGCGTCTAGGCGCAGTGGTTGAAGCCTATGACGTCAGACCCGCTGCTCGCGAACAAATTATTTCCGTGGGCGCAACCCCCGTGGAGTTGGATTTGCCCACTGAGTCATCTGAGGGAGCTGGAGGTTACGCTAAAAAGCAAAGCGAAGAGTTTCTTCGCATGCAAAGAGAGCAGATGACAGAAGTTGTTGCTCGCCAAGATATCATCATTACTACTGCCGCAATTCCTGGAGCTAAATCGCCAATTCTAGTGACAGAAGATATGCTTAAAGCCATGAAAACCGGTTCTGTGCTGGTTGATCTAGCGGCAGAGCGGGGCGGCAACTGTGAGTCAACGCAAATGGGTAAGACGGTTGTGGCTCATGGCGTAACAATTGTAGGCCCCGAAAACCTTGCGTCAGATGTGGCCTTTCATGCCAGTCAGATGTATGGAAATAACATTCAAACACTTCTAGAGTTAATTCTAGAAGAGGGTCAAATCAATCTAGATTTTGAAGATGAAATTGTTGCTGGCACAGTGATTGCTCACGGGGGTGAGGTGCCACATCCTTACATGCGCAAGCTATTAGATCTACCTTCCTTAGAAATTGAATCGCAAGGCAACTAAAGGACTCAGACATTGGATATTTTAATTTTATTATTGGCGCTTTTCGTATTATCGCTATTTTTAGGTGTGGAGCTGATTGTTAAGGTTCCGCCAACTTTACACACGCCATTGATGTCAGGCACTAATGCTGTTTCGGGTATCACGTTGGTGGGTGCACTATTAGCTGCAGGCTCGGATACTTCGCCAATGCTGGTTAATGTTTTGGGTTTCTTAGCAGTGACCTTTGCGACCATCAATGTGGTCGGTGGTTATTTGGTCACCAACCGTATGCTCTCAATGTTTAAAAGGAAGTAACCCATGAGCCCAACTGTTGTGAATCTTATTTATTTAATTGCTGGGATACTATTTATTCTTGGCATCAAGGGCTTAACCAAGCCATCCACTGCCGTGCGTGGTAATCAGCTTTCCTCGCTGGGTATGCTTATTGCTATAGTCGTGACTCTGCTAAATGCTGAAGTGGTTAACTTCACCTATATTATTGCGGGCGGTGTATTTGGTGCCGCTGTAGGTGCATTTATGGCACTGCGTATCCAAATGACATCGATGCCGCAAATGGTTGCCTTACTCAATGGCTTCGGTGGTGGTGCATCACTGACAATTGCTCTTGCTGAATATTTCTCGGTGCTCAATGTAGATGCAAGTTCCTTTGCCGAATTACTAGTCCCCGTAGCTCTGGGTTCTGGTGCCTTTGGTGCAGGCGGTGAGGGTCAGGTAACATTGATTTCCATTGGTCTTACCATTTTAATCGGTGCGGTTACACTTGTGGGTAGCTTAGTCGCCTTTGCCAAGCTTCAGGGATTAATCAAGAAAAATATCGGCTTACCCGGTGGACCGGCAGGTAACGCGCTGTTGCTACTAGGTGCGGTTATCGCTTTAGGTTGTCTAGTTATTAGCCCTAATCAGGCTGTAACGGTAATCACTTTGGTGGCTCTTGCCTTACTTTTAGGCTTGTTTTTGGTGCTTCCCATCGGTGGTGCCGATATGCCTGTGGTGATCGCTTTACTAAATTCTTATTCTGGTTTGGCTGCAGCTCTTGCAGGATTTATTCTGGGTAATACTGTGCTTATTATCGCCGGTTCTCTTGTGGGTACCTCTGGCTTAATTCTTACCAGGATAATGTGTGTAGCCATGAATCGCTCATTGGGTAATGTGTTGTTTGGAAAAATGGCAGCAGCTGGTGAAAAGATTGATGCCGATGAAATTTATGCCGGCAAGGTCACCAGTGCTCAACCAGACGAAGTTGCTATGATGCTTGAAGTTGCCAAGCGTGTTGTCATCGTCCCCGGTTATGGTATGGCCATGGCCCAGGCACAGCATGCAGTGCGCGAATTAGCGGATTCTATGGAAAGTCGAGGCATTGAAGTGGAGTATGGTATCCATCCAGTAGCTGGGCGTATGCCAGGTCATATGAATGTTCTTCTTGCAGAAGCAGAAGTGCCCTATGACAAGTTAGTAGAAATGGACCGAATTAACCCCACCTTTGAAGACACTGACGTGGTCATTGTGATTGGTGCTAACGATGTGACCAATCCAATGGCGCGCGAAGCTGAGGGTAGCCCCATTTATGGTATGCCAATTCTCAATGTGGATAAGGCGAGGAATGTGGTGGTTATTAAGCGCTCACTAAGCCCTGGGTTTGCTGGATTACCTAATCCATTGTTTGCTATGGATCACACGCTGATGGTGTATGGCGATGGTAAGAAAGCCGTTGTAGAAATGACAACGGCCTTAAATCAAAGCTAATTGTTTAGTCTTGGGGAGTCTCAACCAGAAATGGTTCAGGCTCCATAAAAGCAAGCTTAACAATTATGCAGTCACTCTCTGGCTTAACCGCCATCATAAGTACATTGATATTGTCATCAATACTTAATCCACTGGGTATATTAAATAGTACTTCGCCGTTGTCCGGATTGGTCAGGGTGCGTAGGGTTTTGAGTTCTTTGTCCTTGCGCACTTCGGTCTCAAACTTTTGCAGCAGTGCGCGAATCGAAACATCAAAATTGGGGAAGTTAAATTGGCCGCGAAACTCCTTGCGGTCCAGCTGAAGTTTTATTGGGATGACTTGGCCAGAACTTTCTGATTTCAACTGACCGCCCTTAATGGCGTCACCCTGTTTAAGTTCCTTAAAGAGCTTTTTTGCTTCGGTGGAATTTTGTTTGATAAATCCAGCCGCTATAAGGTTAGCGCCAAGATTAAACAGGCGTCTAGGATCAATATTTAGGTTTTGTTCAGTGGTCATCTCTCTCTCGCTAGCGCCTGTTAATTTTCAGTTTTATCAATCGATTAGATTGTATTTATCGCTTAATATTTCGATTATTTCAGCCTTAGGGTTAGATGAAAGTGGCAAAGTTTGCCCAGTGATCTTTTCAGCTATGCTCACGTAGGTGTTAGACACTTCCATCATCATAGATTCAGGCAACTCATTGTCTTTGGCCAGTGCGTAGCGCTCATCCATACGATTTTTATCTAGTAAAATATCTGAATCTTCGAAGTGGTTCAACAGAAGCTGACGGAATACCTCTTTAGAGTTTTCTACCACAGCGCCTTCTTGATATTGCTCACCATCCCAAATGCGGGAAGAATCGGGCGTACCAACCTCATCCATATAAATAAGTTTATCAGCACCCGAACGATCCTTAACATAGCCAAACTCAAACTTGGTATCGACAAATATTTGATCTAACTTAGCTAGCTCATCACTGATAACATCAAAACCCTGCTGTAGTAATTGTTCATACACATTGATATCTTCAAGTGACTTAAATTTAAAGGCAGCATGATTGTTTTCGATATCAGAGCGCGAAATATTCACATCATCTACTTCAGGAACACCGGGAATACCCTCAAGGATACCTTTGGTTGAAGGTGTAATAAGTAATTCTGGCAGTTTCTGATCCTTTTCAAGGCCGTCAGGTAGTTCGATACCACAGAAGTTACGCTCACCTTTGACATAAGAGCGCCACATAGAGCCTGTAATATATTGACGGCATATGGCCTCAATCATCACTGGCTTAGCTTTTTGAACAATCCATACCAGGGGGTGGGGGATATCAAGAATATGGCTATCCGCAAGATTATTCTCGCGGAACAACTTAAACCAATGATTAGAGATAGCATTAAGAGCCGCTCCCTTTCCAGGAACACCCTGCATATTACCCTCACCTTTCCAGATGCATTCAAAGGCAGAAATCCGATCGCTGATTACCATAATCGCCAAGGGTGAATCAGGCGCTACGTCATAGTTGTTTTCTTCAATTAGTCTGCGGCTATCGGCTTCAGTTAGCCAATAAACAGAGCGGACCTTGCCACTATGTACAGGTAAATTAGTTCGGATTGGTAAATCATTGTTTACCGACAACACTTTGTCAGCGAGGCTCATAGTTTGTACCCAGATATAAAGTTAAAAAGAGAAGTTAAGATGATCAAAGAAGGCATTTTAGCAATACAAATCAAAGCACGCAAAACAATCTAAGCAGAATCAACCACAGTTGCGTATTATTAACACATTAAGCATATTTTAAAGGGTTGTAATGAAAACTATTTTAGTCACAGGCGGCAGTGGGTTTATTGGTCGCAACCTTTGCATGAGGCTTACTAGCCCTGTCGAGAAGGGTTCAGGTTATCAATTGATAGTGCTTAGTAGAAACCCCGAAAAGGCAGCAAAAGTATTACCCCAATCCGTAAAGGCTATTAATGATTTATCGCAACTAAATCAGCCTATTGATATTCTGATTAATCTTGCGGGCGAGCCTATAGCGGATCGACGTTGGAGTGATAAGCGCAAAGCCACCATCAGCCAAAGTCGCATTCAAACTACGCAAGCGCTCTATGAGTATTTTAAACAGGCCGATAAGCCGCCCTCGGTTGTTATCAGTGGTTCAGCTATCGGATATTACGGTGGCGGTATAGCCAACAATCAGCCGGTTACTGAAGAGGGTGCAGTAGAGCCTAATTTCTCAAGCCAACTCTGTGCTGATTGGGAAAGCGCCGCCCAGCAATTTGAGCAGTTAGGTGCTCGAGTATGCCTTTTGCGTACAGGGATTGTTTTAGGGCAGCAGGGCGCGCTCAGCAAGCTTCTACCGGCCTTTAAGCTAGGTTTAGGCGGTCCAATTGCTTCAGGTCAGCAATGGATGCCATGGGTTCATATAGAGGATATGGTCAAGATTATTATCTATGCGATGCAAAACGATATTACTGGCCCTATTAACTGCACAGCACCACAGCCAGTGACTAACCGAGAATTTGCCAAAACATTGGGCAAGGTATTAAAACGACCGGCCATAGCACCCATGCCAGCTGCCATTGTTAAACTGCTGTTTGGTCAGATGGGCGATGAATTAATGATTCAGGGGCAATCGGTTATTCCGCAAAAACTGCAACAGCAGGGTTTTCAATTTAACTATAGCGACCTGCACAGTGCTTTAGAACAACTACTCAAATCAAAAAAATAACCCAAATTACCGCGGTTATTGCGCCATCAGTAAACTTTTCAATAGCTTTTCACAGCTGTTTAAATCCATAAATTTAGGCACAGGGTATTCGGGGTGAGCTTCTTTTAAGGCCTGTTTAGCCAGCGAGGGAATATCCTTTGGGTCTAGTTCGGCTAGCCCTGCGGGAATCGCCATCTGTTGATTTAGTGCTTCAATTTCTTCAATAAATGCCCGTGCTTTGGCGGCTGAGGAGGTTTTATTAACGCCTATTTGGCAATGCTCGGCTAATGCGGCTAATTTATCCTCTACAGCAGGGCCATACCAACGCAACACCTTGGGAAGAACAATCGCATTAGCAAGACCATGGGCTGTGCCGTAATGGCCACCTAGACTATGGGCAATTGCATGCACATAGCCCACAGAGGCGCGAGTAAAAGCCTCGCCGGCATAAAAAGACGCCAGTAGCATATTCTCTCTATATTGATGACTTCGGCCCTGTTGATAGGCCGGTAAAAGGTTGGCGAAAATTAAGCCGCAGGCCTCAAGAGATTTTTGTCGCGTGAAATCGGTACCTATTATGCCTAAATAGGCCTCGATAGCATGGGTTAGAGCGTCCATACCCGTGTGGGCTGTAATCTGTGGGGGCAGGTCATAGGTTAGCTCAGGTAAAAGCACCGCGGCTCTTGGACAGAGGCATAGGTCAGTGACGGCAAATTTTTGTTTGGCGATGGGATCAAATGCCACGGCGGCGACAGTTGTTTCAGAGCCCGTGCCCGCAGTTGTGGGTATGGCATAAACCGGCGGCAGTTGACGGCGTATTTTAAATAAGCCTTTAAGTTGAACAGTGGTTTTATCAGGTCTGGCTATTCGGGCGGCCACCAGTTTGCCGCAATCCATCACCGATCCGCCGCCCAAGCATATAAGTCCTTGGCTTTGCGTTTGTTGGGA
>UPTG01001025.1_pt1 | contig 21296 bp, 21 predicted proteins | sample 2160121 | NCBI WGS metagenome assembly UPTG01 (sample SAMN06266255, study PRJEB28933) | marine metagenome | isolation source: Columbia River Estuary | place: USA:Columbia River Estuary, USA | collected 2014-07-27
AAGTTTTTTATCTACAGTGTTTAAAGTGTATATTAAGGGAAGTGTCATTTTCTGTTCTCGAATATCAATACCAGTTGGCTTCCCTATTAAGGGGCTTTGTGTATAGTCGAATAAATCATCTTTTATCTGAAAAGCGATTCCTGCTTTTTCACCAAATAAGCGCATCTTTTCAACTACCTCCTTATTTTGTCCTACTGAGTTAGCTCCACTAGCACAACAAGCAGCAATTAAGGAAGCTGTCTTTTGACGAATAATATCAAAATAAACTTCTTCAGTAATGTCAAGTTTTCGTGCTTTCTCAATTTGTAAAAGCTCCCCTTCACTCATGTCCTGTACGGCAGTACTCATTATTTTTAAGAGTTCAAATTCCTCATTTTTCACCGCTAATAACAAACCTCTACTTAATAAAAAATCACCGACTAGTACAGCAATTTTATTCTTCCATATTGAGTTTATGGAAAAGAATCCTCTTCTAAAATTAGCCTCATCAATCACATCATCATGTACCAAAGTTGCTGTGTGTAATAATTCAATCATGGATGCGGCACGGTAAGTATTTTCTTCAAATTTACCAAAGAGCTTTGCCGATAAAAAAACAAACATAGGTCGCATTTGCTTTCCTTTTCTCTTTATGATGTAATGCATTATTTTATCTAATAATGAAACATTACTCTTTAAGGAATCTTTGAACTTCTGTTCAAATAAATTCATTTCCTCTTTTATAGGAGTTTTTATGTTTTTTATTGCTGACAAAATAGATGTTAACTAGAAATGCGAATATACAAAGATTTCTCTGTGAGAAAACCTGCAAATAGCTTTGTTGAAATCTATTTTAGTTTATTTACCAATTGCCCACAAGCGGCATTAATGTCTTTCCCTTTACTTTTTCTTAGGGTAACAAGTATGTTGCGTTCCTCCAAGTATTTCATAAAGTTTTCGGTAACTCTATTAGACGATTTCTCATATGGTAAATCATCAACTGTATTGTATTCAATTAAGTTTATTTTACAAGGGCTTGCTTTTGTGAATTGCACTAATTTTTGAGCGTCTTCAATACTATCATTAAGGTCCTTAAATAGAATATATTCATAAGTAACTCTGCTCGCTGTTTTATCATAAAAATAACGCACAGAATCTCTGAGTTCTTCCAGATTAATTTTCTGATTGATAGGCATAAGAATATCTCTTTTACTATCCGTTGCCGAATGTAACGAGATGGCTAAGTTAAAACGAGCACCATCATCTCCTAATTTTTTTATCATTTTAGAAATACCTGCTGTTGAAACGGTAATTCTTTTGGGTGACATGCCAAGCCCTTTTTCAGTAGTGATAAGATTAATACTTTCCAATACTGCGTTATAGTTTAATAAAGGTTCTCCCATTCCCATATATACGATATTAGAAAGTGGTTTCCCAAAATTAGAAATTGCTTCTTCATTCAGTATAAATACCTGATCATATATTTCTGCAGCTGTTAAATTACGAGCTAATTTTAATGTTCCAGTAGCACAAAATTCACAGGCTAAGCTACAGCCAACTTGTGAGGATACACAAGCGGTTAATCGATTCTTAGATGGGATTAAAACTCCTTCTACTAATAACTTATCGTGTAGTTGTAAGCTGTATTTTATAGTTCCGTCAATACTTCTTTCTCCTTTGTGAATTTTAACCGCATTAATGATAAAATGGATCGCAAACAAATCTCGCATGGGTTTTGAAAGTGAAGTCATTTCATCAAAAGAAACTGCTTTTTTCTTCCATAGCCATTCTTGTATTTGTTTAGCTCTGAATTTAGGTAGTTTATGCTCTGTACAGAACTTTTGTAAATCCTCAACACTTGTATTTCTGATGTCTTTTTTTTCTTCCATTTCGTTTGCAAAGATATATTACTTTTGTGCTATGCGATTTCTAACAGCCGATTATTTATTTCCATTATATATTACTCCAGTAAAAGAGGGGGTTCTGCAAATTTCTAATGATGGGCAGGTTATCGCTATTTTCAAAAATAGGAGTGAAGTACCTCAAGATAAATTAGAAATATTTGAAGGATTACTATGCCCTGGATTTGTGAATGCACATTGTCATTTAGAACTTTCACACCTAAAAGGAAATGCTGAAAAAGGAAAAGGTTTTTTGGAATTTGCAGGTACTATAAGAAAGCGAGATGATTTTTCAGAATTTGAAAAACAAAATGCAATTGATAAAGCTGAACAAGAAATGATTGCTAATGGGATTGTTTCGGTAGGTGATATTTGCAATACTACTGACTCACTTTTACAGAAACAGAAGGGAAATATTCAATATTATAATTTTATTGAAACTTTTGGAGTAGATGTAAATAAGCTTGATGTTGACTTTAGTCAAGCAATAGATCTGAAAAATAAATTTAGAGCTGCTGGTCAAAAGGCGAGTATTGTACCTCATGCACCTTATTCAGTTCCTCCAGTTTTAATGAAAAAGATTAATAATTCTTTTGATGAAAAGGATGAATTGCTAACGATTCACATGCAAGAAACAAAAGAAGAAAATCAGCTTTTTGAAAATAAGAAGGGAGCTTTTTTCACTTGGTTAAATGAAATGAACGCAAATGTAAGTATTTGGGAAAATAGAAATAAATCGACTGATATTTTGCAAGAATTAGGAAACAAAAAAATGCTTCTAGTCCACAATACCTTTGCTAAAAAAGAAGATATAGCCGATAATTATTATTGTACTTGCCCTAAAGCAAATTTGTATATTGAAAATGCTTTACCAGACTATTCTATTTTTGACACGGATAAGCTGTGTGTAGGAACAGATAGTTTAGCTTCTAATGATGCTCTTTCTATTTTAGAGGAACTCATTGTTATTCAGAAAAACTCTAATTTTGACATGAATACGCTACTTAAAATAGCTTGTAAAAATGGAGCGGAAGCTTTAGGTTTTGAGCAATTAGGAACTTTTGAAAAGGGTAAAATTCCGGGTATAAATTTGATTCAGCATTTAGATAAAATTAGGGTTATTGCATAAATTCATTCGCAATCGTTAAATCCTCTTTGGTAGTAATTTTTAGGTTTTTTTCTTCTCCTAAAAGAGTAGTTATTCTTCCTCTACCCTTTGCTTCAAATACAGAAGCATCATCTTTAAAAGTATCGGAAAATTCTTGAGTATATGCATCCTTTATATCCTTACTTAAGAAACATTGTGGAGTTTGGACCTTATACAAGTTGCTTCTATCAAGATGTGTAGAATTCTCTCCCTCCACTTTTCGGATAGAATCTTTTAACGGAACAATTGGAATTATACCAACTCCATTTTTAGTTTTAGTAATTAGGCTGTCAATTAATTTTGTAGAAATAAGCGGACGAACTCCATCATGAATTGCAATAACTGAATTTTCGTCTATTTGTTCCAATCCATTTTTAACAGAATAAAACCTTGATGTTCCGCCAGCAACTAAAATATGCTTTTGAGTAAAATTATAGGTGCTACATAATTCTCTCCAATATTCAAACTGCGAGTAGGGTAAAACCAAAACAATTTCCTCAAAGTGAGAAAATTGTTTTAAAGTATGAATCAATATAGGCGTGCCATTTAATAATAAAAACTGCTTTGGGATATCCGTATTCATACGTTCCCCTTTTCCTCCAGCAACTATTAAAGCAACTTTTTGCATGTTATAGAATTAACATAGCATCTCCATAAGTATGGAAATTATATTTATTTTTTAAGCCTTCTTTGTAGGCTTTCTTCAATAGATCTAATCCTGAAAATGCTGCTACTTGCATCATTAATGATGATTTTGGCAAATGAAAATTAGTTAACATACAGTTAGCAATTTGATAGGTGTGTGGTGGAAATAAAAAGATATTTGTCCAGCCCGTAAAAGGAATAACTTCACTTTTAGTCGAGACCGAACTCTCCAAAGTACGCATTACAGTTGTTCCTACAGCACAAATTTTTCTTCCAGTATTTTTTGCTTTGTTAATTTTTATAGAAGCTTCATCTGGAATAATAATTTCTTCTGATTCCATTTTGTGTTTTGAAAGATCTTCCACCATAATATCATTAAAGGTTCCGAGACCGACATGTAAAGTCGTTTCAGCAAACTCAACTCCTTTCAACTCCATTTGTTTCATCAATATTTTGCTAAAGTGCATTCCTGCAGTTGGGGCTGAAATTGATCCATCATGTTTAGCATAAATTGTTTGAAAACGTTCAGTATCTTCTTCAGTTGGCTCTCTATTAATATGTTTTGGTAAAGGAGTTTTCCCTAATGCAGTTAGGGTTTCTTTAAATTCTTCATGTGTTCCGTCAAAAAGGAAACGTAATGTTCTTCCTCTTGAAGTTGTGTTATCAATTACCTCAGCAATTAATTCGTCATTGTCACCAAAGAATAATTTATTGCCTATTCTTATTTTTCTTGCTGGGTCAACCAATACATCCCAAAGTCTGTTTTCTTGGTTTAGTTCTCTTAACAAGAATACCTCAATCATTGCACCAGTCTTTTCTTTATTTGCGTAAAGTCTTGCCGGAAATACTTTTGAGTTGTTTGTTGCGATTACATCTCCTTCATCAAAATAGTCTCCTAGATCAGCAACTGTTTTATGTTCTATTTCTCCTGTTGATCTGTGTAAAACCATTAGTTTTGCATCTTCACGGTTTTCAGTAGGTTTATTTGCAATTCTTGTTTGTGGTAAGTCAAACTTAAACATTGACAATTTATACTTCATAGAATTTTGGTTTTAGTTTTGCCTCTAGGAAACTCCTGAAGGGGGTAATTTTAAGCCGGCAAATATAAAGTATTGCCAAGCAGAAGTCAAGTGATTAGCTGTTTAGTTGCTTTTCAAAATAAGATACATCTAGGGCGTCTACTAATTGGTAGTCCCCAATAGCAGTACGGCATAGTTTTGAAAGGTATGCTCCACTGTTTAATGCAGTTCCAAAATCATAAGCTATTGATCGTATATAGGTTCCTTTACTACACTTTATTTCAAAACTTACTTTTGGCATTTCAATAGCTTTGATATCAAAAGAATGAACATTTACTTTTCTTGCCTGAATTTCAAAGCTCTCTCCTCTTCTTGCTTTTTCGTATAGGCGTTCCCCACCTCTTTTTAAAGCTGAAAAAATAGGTGGTTTCTGCTCTATCTCTCCAATAAATTGCTCAGTAGTTTCTTTAACAAGGGTTTCAGTAATGTGATTAGTTTCAAATTTATTATCTATCTCTGTTTCCAAATCATAACTTGGAGTAGTTCCTCCTAAAGTAATATCACCAGTGTAAATCTTTGCTTGCCCTTGCAATTCAGAAATTCGTTTAGTAAATTTACCAGTACAAACAATGAGTAAACCACTAGCTAAAGGGTCTAAAGTTCCGGCATGTCCAACTTTCAGTTTTTTTAAATTATATTTTGTTAGTATGAGGTTTTTAATTTTTTTAACTACATCAAAGGAAGTCCAACCCAAAGGTTTGTTTATCAAAAGAATTTGCCCATCCAAAAAATCCTGTACAGTTTCAGGGAATCTTTCCATATTATATAAGGGATGTAGCGATTACAATCCCTCCAATCGCAAAACAGTAAAAAGCGAAATATTTCAATTGACTGCTTTTTACTAATTTTATCATCCATTTACAAGCAAACATACCTGTCAGAAATGCAAAAATAAAACCTATGAGTAAGGGGATGAAAGTTGTAGTTGCATACTGTATATCTCCTGAAAATATATCTTTAGCCATTTTTCCAAAGATTAATGGGACAACCATTAAGAAAGAAAAGCGCGCTGCTTTTTCTTTGTCTATCCCTAATAATACAGCTGTTGAAATAGTTGCTCCAGATCGAGAAATTCCTGGTAAGATTGCTATTGCTTGTGAGATTCCAATAAGAATAGCATGTTTAATACCTACTTTTTTTGCTGATGCTTTTGCTTTATCAGCTAGGAATAATAATAATCCAGTAACTAAAAGCATACTTCCTACAAGCCTTAAGGCTCCTCCAAAAAGAGCTTCTATTTCATCATTAAAAAACACGCCCACAAAAGCTGCAGGTATCATTGAAAGAACAATTTTTAAGGAGAACCAAAAAGAATCATTGTTTTTAAACTGTAACAATCCGCTTAGGATTTCTAGAATATCTTTTCGAAAAATAATAATAGTAGAAAGTGCTGTAGCAAAATGTAGTACTACCGTCATAAGAAGGCTTTCTTCTCCTACTTTATTTTCTCCTAAGATGGCTTTTGCAATTTCCAAATGCCCACTACTACTAACGGGCAAAAACTCAGTTAGTCCTTGAATAATTCCAAGGATAATAGCATTGATAATTTCCATATGTTAAGCTTGTTTCCCTTTATACATTATAGCAAAAATTTCAATAATGAAACCGGCTGCAAGCAAAATAGGAGCGATTGTTAAACGAGTAGTATTAAATATTTCATCTGAAAATACTAATGGGTCATCTGACCCACCTCCAATCATCAAGATTAGTCCGCTTGCCATAAAGGCTAAACCAACAAATAATAAAATGTAATTCTTTTTTGAAAATGCAAAGTCCATAGGTAATGTTTTAGTTGTAAAGTTCGCTTTCGTTTTGTTTAATAAATTTTCGTACTGCAAAAAATGTAGATATCCAGCTGAGGAAAAATCCAAAGATAAATACCAAGATAAATATAAATCCAATAATTTTTAAATCGGTAATGTTTAGCATGCTTGCCGTTTCGCTTTGTATGAGTTGTATAGAACCAATAAGCATGAAAATAGCAAAAATAGAACTGTAGATTCCTTGGTATATTCCTTTCACTAAAAATGGTTTTTGTATAAAGCTATTTGTTGCTCCAACAAGCCTCATTGTTCGGATTAAGAATCGTTTGGAATAAACAGAAAGACGTATTGTATTATTGATAAGAGCAAAAGCTATGACGAATAATAAAAGACAAAAAGAAAGTAAGAAAAAGCTCAGGCGATTTACATTGCTGTTGAGTTTATCAATTAAATTTTCCTGATAAAAAATAGTGTGAACTACGGGGTAAACATTCAATTCAGCTTTGATAGCTGCTAAGCTGTCTGTGTTGGCATAACTAGCATTTAACTTTACATCAACAGAAGCTAAAAGTGGACTGTAGCCTAAAAAAGAAACAAAATCTTCTCCCAAATCATTTTGTAAATCTTTTGTAGCTTGTTCTTTTGAAACAAAAGTGCTGCTTTTTGCAAAGTCAGCAGCATCTAAAATCTTTTGAAAATTCATGATTTCTATTTCATTCACTCCTTCCTTTAGCATAATTGTAAAGCCAATATTTTCCTTTACATAATTAGATAGTCGTTGTGCATTTATCAGAACAAGACCAAGTAGTCCAATTACAAACAACACCAATGATAAGCTAATCACAACTGATGCAGATGACGATAAAATTCGCCTGTTTAATGATGTGTTATTGGCTGTTTTCATATAGTTCGCTAAAATATAAAAATACAAATTACTATTTGATGTTATTCATTAACTTTGCAAACTGAATAATATTATAAGATGGATTACAATTTTAACAAGCTAGAAAAGAAGTGGCAAGCTTACTGGAAAGAGAACGAGACCTATAAAGTTTTGGAAGATGCAAGTATGAAAAAGTACTATGTGTTGGATATGTTTCCTTATCCTTCAGGCGCGGGCTTACATGTTGGTCATCCTCTAGGCTATATTGCTTCTGATGTATACGCTCGTTATAAAAAATCAAAGGGTTTTAATGTTTTGCACCCTATGGGATATGATTCTTTTGGATTGCCAACTGAACAATATTCTATACAGAAAGGTATTCATCCTTCAATAGCAACAAAAGACAATACAGATAGGTATAGAAAACAGCTAGATCAAATTGGTTTTTCATTCGATTGGAGTAGAGAAGTACAAACCTCTGACCCTAATTATTATAAATGGACACAGTGGATTTTTAAGCAATTATTTAATTCTTGTTATTGCAATGGGGAGGGTAAAGCTATGCCAATTACCGATTTGGTATCCAATTTTGAAAAAAAAGGAAATCATAATTCTCAAGCAGTTTGTGATGACAATACACCAAAATTCTCAGCTCAAGAGTGGAATCATTTCACAGAAAAAGAAAAAGAAAAAATGCTATTGAATTATCGATTAGCATTTTTATCAGACAGTTGGGTAAACTGGTGTGAAGGCTTAGGAACAGTACTCGCCAATGATGAGGTGAAAGATGGTTTATCAGAAAGAGGAGGTTTCCCGGTAGAACAGAAGCTAATGAAACAATGGTCATTAAGAATCACTGCTTATGCTGATAGATTAATTTCAGGGCTAGATACAGTAGATTGGTCGGATTCAATAAAGGAAATTCAAAAAAATTGGATAGGAAAATCCAAAGGCGCTTCCGTAATTTTCAAATTGGAAAACTCTGAAAATGAAATAGAAGTATTTACTACTCGCCCAGATACTATTTTTGGAGTTAATTTTATGGTTTTAGCTCCAGAGCATGATTTAGTAAATATAATTACAACTACTGGAAAAATAGATGAAGTAGAGGGATATGTAAATACAGCAAAACTAAAATCAGAAAGAGATAGGCAAGCAGATAATAGTGTGAGTGGAGTGTTTACTGGAGCTTATGCTATTCATCCTTTTACAGGAGATAGAGTTCAAGTTTGGATTGGAGATTATGTGTTGGTGTCTTACGGAACGGGTGCTGTTATGGCGGTTCCATGTGGTGATCAACGGGATTGGGATTTTGCTAATCACTTTGGTTTGGAAATCATAAATATTTTTGAAGGAGTTGATGTGAGTGAAGGTGCAAATGAGGACAAAAATGTAAACATTGCGAATTCTGATTTTTTAAATGGTCTGACAGTTAAAAAGGCAATGAATTTAGCAATTTTTAAAATTGAAGAGGGAGGTTTTGGAAAAGGTAAGATAAATTATCGTTTGCGTGATGCAATATTTAGCCGTCAAAGATATTGGGGCGAGCCTTTTCCAGTATATTATAAAAATGATACAGCTTATATTTTAGACGATAACAAGCAAGTTACATTGCCTGCGGTCGATAAATATTTACCAACTGCAAGTGGTGAGCCACCACTGGCAAGAGCAAAAAGAGAGGATTGGAGTGTATTTGAAGGAGATAGAATGGAAACCAATATTATGCCAGGCTGGGCAGGTAGTTCTTGGTACTTTTTGCGTTATATGGACCCAAATAATGATGGGGAGTTTTGTGCAAAAGAAAAATCAGATTATTGGGGGCAAGTAGATTTGTATATTGGAGGTGCTGAGCATGCTGTCGGTCATTTATTATATTCTCGTTTCTGGACTAAATTTTTATTCGATAGAGGATTTATTTCGTTTGATGAGCCGTTTAAAAAAATGATTAACCAAGGAATGATTTTAGGTAGATCTAGCTTTGTGGATAGAATAAATGATACCAATACTTTTGTAAGTTTTGACAAGACAAAGGAATACAAAACTACAAGATTACATACTGATATCGGATTTGTGGATAATGATGAGTTGGATTTGGAGGCGTTTAAAAATTGGAGAGAAGAATTTGCTAATGCTGAATTTATTCTAAATGAGGATGGAAAATTTTTATGTGGACATGAAGTGGAAAAAATGTCAAAATCAAAATATAACGTACAAACTCCTGATAATTTGGTAGAAGATTTTGGGGCAGATACTTTGCGTTTGTATGAAATGTTTTTAGGACCACTAGAGCAGTTTAAGCCTTGGGATGTTAAAGGAATAAATGGGGTGCATAATTTCCTGCGTAAGTTTTGGCGTTTGGTACATGATACAGAAAATAACTTTTCAGTTTCAGAAGAAACACCAACAAAAGACAATTACAAGACCCTGCATAAAACCATTAAAAAAGTAGAGGAAGAAATTGAGCGTTATTCTTTTAATACGGTCGTGAGTACTTTTATGATTTGTATAAATGAGTTGACAGAACAAAAATGTAATAACAGAGGAATAATTGCTGATTTTACAATTTTACTTTCATCTTATGCGCCACATATTGCTGAAGAGATTTGGAGTAAATTAGGCAATAAAAATTCAGTTACTAAGGCAAGTTTTCCAACCTTTGATGCTAGTTATTTAGTGGAAAATGAAGTAAACTACCCAGTTTCATTTAATGGAAAAATGAGGTTTAAAATCACTTTACCTGCTGAAATGACCAAAGAGCAGGTAGAAGTTGAGGTTATGAAACATGAAAAAACCGCTCATTATTTAGAAGGTAATTCCCCTAAGAAAGTGATTGTGGTTCCTAAAAGAATTGTAAATATCGTAATGTAAGGTTTTAGTGACTAGTTATTGTTTGCTGGTTGAAACTACTTTCTTTTTTTATCTTTGAAAAGTGAAATCAGCTATTCGCTTTCTTGTTTTCAGTAATATTTGGGTTGCATTTTGTGTACTTGCTTTGGCTTTGAGTTCGGAATTATTGCTTAGCACTTCAAATTATCAAATTAGTCAGTTTGTATTTTTTGCCACTTTATTTACCTATAACTTTCAAAGAGTTGTTAGGATTGAAAAAGGATTGAATCATGTCCGTAAAGTATGGCTAGCAAAGCAGAATATTGCTATTTATGTATTAATGGCATGTGGAGGTTTAGTAAGTGCCTATCGCTTTTTTGAATTCCAATTTATAACTCAAGTTGTTATAATTATTGTAGGCTTACTTTCTGTTTTATATCCATTCGGATTAAGAAAACTTCCATTTAGTAAAATTTTCATAATTTCTTTTGTTTGGACTGTAAGTACTATGCTTCTATTGGTACTTGAAAATAACATCCCAATTTCACAAAATATTGTATTGCATTTATTGTCACGTTTTTTGTTTGTTTTCGCTATAACTATCCCTTTTGATATTAGAGATTTGAAGTATGATGCTCAAAATTTACAAACAATTCCTTTGTTTTTTGGTATTTTAAAAGCAAGATTTATCGCTCTTTTTTCTTTGTTTATTTGTCTGGTAATTTCAGTTTTTCAATACTTAGAAAATGTCTTAATATCTTCAAATTTACTAGCATTAATTTTGCTATATTTTGTAGCTTCAATTTTCATAGTAAAATCTGATGAAAAAAGGGGTGAAATGTACTTTTCATTTTGGGTAGAATCCTTGAGTATTTTATGCTATTTATTTTTTGTAATTTCAGTTTTGATTTTTTAAATCAGATTGCTTACTTTTACTACATTATAAAAATGAATAAATGTCAGAAGAAACAACATCCGTACACTATATAAATTACTTGGCTCTTGATAAAGTCTTAGATTCACAAAATCTACTTAGTGGAGAGGGAAAAGATGCAGCGCATGAGGAAATGTTGTTTATCATCATTCATCAAACTTATGAATTGTGGTTTAAACAAATCCTGCATGAGATAGGTTCGACTATGGACTTGTTTAAGGCCGACAAAATCAACGAAAGTAATGTTGGTGTAATTGTTAGGAGAATGGACAGGGTAAATAAAATTATGACTACCCTTATTGGTCAGTTGGATATTTTAGAGACTATGACTTCTTTGGATTTCTTAGATTTTAGAGATCATTTATCTCCTGCATCTGGTTTTCAGTCACACCAATTCAGAAAAATAGAAGTAATGCTAGGCTTAAAAATTAAGAAAAGATATCAGTTTGGAGGGTGTCCTTATCATAGTCAATTTGAAGGTGAAAAGAAAGAAGAAATTTTAGATTTAGAAGCAACTGAATCTTTATTCTCTTTGGTGGAAAAATGGTTAGAAAGAATCCCATTTTTAAATATGGAAGGTTTTGATTTTACACAAAAGTATGAAGCAGCAGTAAATCAAATGCTGGGTAAAGAAATTTCAGGAGTTAAAGCAGCAAACTTAACGGATAGTGATAGAGAAATCAGAATTCGCATGATTGAGGAAAACAAAAAGTATTTTGAAAGAGTGCTTTCTGAATCTGAACATAATAAAGCGATTCAAGATGGAGAAACTACCCTTTCCTACATGGCAACCATGTCAGCTCTATTAATTAATTTGTATAGGGACCAACCAATATTACATTTACCATATCAGTTTCTTAGAAGCTTGGTGGAGTTCGATCATAAAATCGCAACTTGGAGGTTTAGGCATGTTCAAATGGTAGAGAAAATGTTAGGTCAAAAAATAGGAACAGGTGGCAGTTCTGGTCAAGGCTATTTAAAAGAAACAGTGGATAAACACAAAATATTTACCGATTTAGCGAATATTTCAACATTAATGATTTCACGTTCCTATTTACCTGAATTACCACAAAATATAAAAGACACTTTAGGATTTAATTATAAAAAATAGATCATGAAAAAAGGACTACTTATATTATTTATTCTGTCTTCTTTTTATTCAAAAGGGACTATACATCAAATACAAGTGTGGAGCGGGTATATGCAGTTTCTCCCACCTAATAACATTATAGTTCAATTAGGAGACACTATACAGTGGACTCCTCTTGATCCCCCAACAATGTCTCATACCATAACATCTAACAATATTCCTACTGGAGCAGTTCCTTTTGATCAAATATGGCAAATGCCTGCAGATACTTTTTTTCAATATATACCTCAAGTCGCTGGGCTGTATCAATATGTTTGCACTCCTCATATTCCAAATGGTATGATTGGAGAATTTACTGTTATTAATGGGAGTAATCTTAACTGCTCAGATTCACTTTTAATAACAGATGTAATAATTGATAATACTAATTTAACAATGAATATAGCTATATATAATGGTTATAATTCTATTTTGAATTATCCACACGTTGCCTTTACAATTGATGCAAATGGAGACACTATACAAACAGGTAATATGAATTTATTTGTAGCATTTAATTATGATACAACTTGGTATAACTATTCTATTTCTTCACCATCATTATTTCCGACATACCCGCTCACTAGTTATTTCGTATTTAACAGCTTAAATACATTTATGTCTGATACGTGCGTTTTAACATACAATTCAATACCTACAGCTATCTTATATCCATCATATAATAATGAAAAAGAAATAATAAAAATAACAGACCTCATAGGTAGAGAAAGCAAACTAACTAACCAGCTACTCTTCTATATCTATGATGATGGTACGATTGAGAAAAAAATAATTATAGAATAAATGAATTTAGATTTAAAAAATAAAAATGCAATTGTATGTGGTAGCACCCAAGGAATTGGTGAGGCATCTGCAATCGAATTGGCAAAATTAGGAGCAAACATCACTCTTATTGCCAGGAATGAAAATAAACTTTTGGATGTCCTAAATGACTTGGATAAATCACAAGGACAAATACATTCATTTTTGTGTATTGACTTTTTGGATAGCCAAAGTTTAAAAGAAAAAATAGCTATCCTTGCTGATGATTATCACATTCTAATTAATAATACTGGTGGCCCTGCAGGAGGCCCAATTACAGATGCAAATACAGAATCTTTTGAAGATGCTTTCAGAATGCATTTAGTAAACAATCAGCTATTGGTCCAAAAAGTAATAAAGGGAATGAAAGCAGCTAATTTTGGTAGAATTATCAATATAATTTCTACTTCTGTCAAAGCACCAATTCCTGGACTGGGAGTTTCCAATACAATACGAGCAGCAGTTGCTTCTTGGGCAAAAACGCTCTCTATCGAAGTGGGTACTTATGGAATTACGGTAAATAATGTATTGCCAGGATTCACCAATACTAACCGATTAAAAACTTTGATTACAAGCAAAGCTGAAGTGCAAGGCAAAACAGAAGAACAAATTGCAGATGTAATGAAATCATCTGTACCCGCTAATAGATTTGGAGAGGCGTATGAAGTAGCAAATGCTGTAGCTTTTTTATGTAGCCCAGCAGCAAGTTATATTAATGGAATTAACCTCCCAGTTGATGGAGGTAGAACAGCAAGCTTATAAATGGAAAAGATTTTAAATTATATAAATGGTGAGTTAGTAGAGCCAACAAGCGGAAATTATTTGGATAATTATAATCCATCTAATGGGCAGGTATATTCCTTAATCCCGGATTCTGAAAAAAAAGATATTTATAATGCAGTAGCAGCAGCTAAACAAGCTTTTAAAACTTGGAGTAAAACCCCAAAGCAAAAGCGTTCTGATATTCTAATGAAACTAGCCGATACCATTGAAAAATATTCGGAGGAGTTGATAAAAGCAGAAAGTAAAGACAATGGTAAACCAGAGAGTTTAGCTGCTCATATGGATATTCCAAGAGCACCTGCTAATATCCGTTTTTTTGCAGGAGCAATATTACACGATAGCTCTGAAATGCATGCAATGGATGGAATTGCTTTTAACTATACTTTACGTCAACCAGTTGGTGTAGCGGCTTGTATTTCCCCTTGGAATTTACCTTTATATTTATTGACTTGGAAAATTGCTCCAGCTCTTGCTGCAGGAAATACAGTAGTAGCAAAACCTTCTGAAGTCACTCCAATGACGGCTTATATATTAAGTAAAATTTGTATTGAAGCAGGATTACCAAAAGGAGTTTTAAATATTGTCCACGGTTTAGGAAGTAAAACAGGAGACCCCTTAACCACTCATCCTGATACCCCTATTATTTCTTTTACTGGAGGAACTATTACAGGAAAACATATAGCAACTGTGACAGCACCAATGTTTAAAAAAATATCTTTGGAGTTGGGCGGTAAAAATCCAAATATCATTTTTGCAGATGCTGATTTTGATAAGGCATTAAGTATGGCAGCTCGTGCAGCATTTACCAATCAAGGTCAGGTTTGTCTGTGTGGTTCTCGTCTGTTTGTTCAACAGGAGATTTACGATAAATTTAAAGATGCCTTAGTTGCCAAAACTGCAAAACTAAAAGTAGGAGATCCAAAAGATGCAACATCCAATTTAGGAGCTGTAGTTTCTAAAGATCATATGGAGAAAATTTTAGAGAAAATTGAATTAGCAAAAACTTTAGGAGGAAAAATTTTAATTGGTGGAGAAAGGGAAATACTTGAAGGAGAATTAAAAAACGGATACTATCTTCAGCCTACAATTATTGAAGGATTATCTTCTGATTGCGATATTAATCAAGAGGAGATTTTTGGACCTGTTGTTTCTTTAATTCCATTTAAAACAGAAGAACAAGTAGTGGAAATGGCTAATTCTACAAAGTATGGCTTGTCAGCTTCTATATTTACCGAAAACATAAGTAAAGGCCATAGAGTTGCAGCAAATATTGATGCTGGAATTGTTTGGATTAATACATGGTTGCTTAGAGATTTAAGAATTCCTTTTGGAGGGATGAAGCAGTCAGGTGTTGGAAGGGAAGGTGGTTTTAAATCTCTTCAATTTTTCACAGAATCTAAAAATGTATGTGTTAAAATATAAAGATGATAGCACAATTGCAAGTTGAAATAAATAAAGTAGAAGCCGAGAAGATTAGACCTTTAAGGCATTCTGAATTAAGAAAAGGACAAGATTATTCTACTACTTCTTATTTAAAGGATTATGAAGATGGTACTTTTCACATGGCTTGTATTGCAGATTATAAAATTGTAACCTGTGCTACTTTTTATGCTCAGAAATCAATGAAGATAAAATCAAATAACGCATATAGATTAAGAGGAATGGCAACTGATTCTCAATTTCAAAGAAAAGGTTATGCTAGAAACTTAATGTTAGAATCATTTAAAGAACTTAAAAAAAGAGATTGTGATATGGTGTGGTGTAATGCCCGTTTAGTTGCAGTCAATTTTTATAAATCTGTAGGATTTAAGATTATCGGAGAGCTTTTTGACATCGAAGCAATAGGACCTCATTATTATATGTATAAAGAAATTTAAAGAAATGAACGGAGAAAAATTTAATTCAGATAGAGCGCCTCAGGCAGTAGGGTTATATCCTCATGCTCGTAAAGTTGGAGATTTATTGTTTTTATCTGGTGTAGGACCAAGAAAAGCAGGCCAAATTGATATTCCTGGAGTAACACTAAATGCTAGTGGAGATATAGTCGATTACGATATTGAAGCTCAATGTCATTCTGTTTTTGAAAATATTCGCTTGATTCTGGAAGATGCGGGCTCCTCTTGGGGTAATATTGTTGATGTTCAGGTCTTTCTTACAAATATGAAAGATGATTTTAAAACGTACAATAAAATATATGCAGAGTATTTTAGGGAAAATCAGCCTTGCAGAACAACAATTGAAATTAAAAGTTTACCAACTCCAATTGCAATTGAACTAAAAGTAATCGCAACTATTTAAAACTATAAATTATGAGTACTATCAGAAAACCTTTTAACTTCCTGAAATGGATAGAAGACAACAAAGATTTGCTAAAACCACCAGTCGGGAATAAGTGTTTGTATACCGAATCAGGTGATTTTATTATTATGGTAGTTGGTGGGCCGAATGCTAGAAAAGACTATCATTATAACGAAACTGAAGAATTTTTCTATCAGATAAAAGGAGATATTGTTTTAAGAATTCAGGAAGATGGAAAGGCTGTAGATATTCCAATAAAAGAGGGGGAAGTGTTTTTATTGCCTGCTAAAATACCTCACTCACCTATACGTTCAGAAGATTCTATTGGTATGGTAATTGAATGCAGAAGAACTGCAAATGAAAGAGATGGGCTTATGTGGTTTTGTGATAATTGCAATGAACCATTACATGATGCATATTTTCAATTAACCAATGTTGAAAAAGATTTTCAACCAAGGTTTAAAGAATTTTATTCTTCTGCGGATAAAAGAACTTGTAACAACTGTGGAAACACTATGGAAGTAGATAAACGATTTGTATAAAGATGAATAAATTATTTACCATTGATATTCACACTCATATTTTACCTGAAAATATTCCCAATTTTAGAGAAAAATTTGGGTATGGAGGGTTTGTAAGTTTAGAGCATCATAAGCCTTGTTGTGCTAAAATGATGATGGATGATAAATTTTTTAGAGAGGTAGGTGATAATTGTTGGTCAGATGAGGTTAGAATTAAGGAATGTGATGAGCAAGGAGTTGATGTGCAAGTTTTATCTACTGTACCGGTCATGTTTTCTTATTGGGCAAAAGATCAAGATACACTTACAGTTTCGGAATTTTTAAATGATAATATTGCCGATATTGTAAAGCGAAATCCTAAAAGATTTATTGGTTTAGGTACAGTGCCAATGCAAAATTCGTCTTTAGCAATTCAAGAATTAATTAGATGTAAAGAGATTGGTTTAAGAGGAATACAAATTGGTTCACATATCAATGATTGGAATTTGGACAGAGCTGAGCTATTTCCTATTTTTCAAAAATGTGAAGAATTAGAGATGAGTATTTTTGTTCATCCTTGGGATATGATGGGAAAAGACAAAATGGAAAAGTATTGGTTACCTTGGTTGGTAGGCATGCCTGCCGAAACCTCCTTAGCTATTTGTTCCATGATTTTTGGAGGTGTATTTGAACGCTTACCAAACTTAAAAGTAGCCTTTGCTCATGGTGGAGGATCCTTTCCTGCAACTATCGGAAGAATTGAGCATGGATTTAATGTCCGCCCTGATTTATGTGCTATTGACAACAATGTAAATCCTAGAGATTATTTAGGTAATTTTTATTTGGACAGTTTAGTCCATGAGCCAAAAATGTTAGATTTTATTGTTGATATTATGGGTGAAGATAAAATCTGTTTAGGAACCGATTACCCTTTTCCTTTAGGAGAATTAGAGCCTGGTAAACTGATTAATGAAATGAACTATACAAATGCGAAAAAGGCTAAGCTATTGGCTGAAAATGCTTTGAATTGGTTAGGAATCAATAAAGAAGATTTCATATAATGAAGGCTAAAATTAGTTTAAAGACTATTGATTTTGAAGTAAATTTTTCTAAAGGAAATGATATTTCCATTCCTATAAACTTTAATGGATCACAGCCTAATACCTATGGAGTTGAGGGTGCAACTTCCAAACCTTATCAAGACGGGCAATTTATTGGAGACACTCGCAAAGGAGGTCCTTGTAATTTTGAAACATATAGCTTTACTCCGCATTGTAACGGAACGCATACTGAATGTATTGGTCATATTACTGATGAAAGAGTTAGCATTTTAACTTCACTTAATCAGGAAATGATACGTGCAACTTTGGTTTCTGTTACTCCAAAAAATACAATTGAAAATTACACTCCTAAATTAAATAAGGAAGATTTAGTTATTACAAAAGAAGATTTGGAATTTCAACTTAAGGATATGAATCCTGTTTTTTTACAAGCATTAATTGTTCGTACTATCCCCAATTTAGAAAACAAGAAAAGTAGAGATTACATGAAATTTGCTCCTGCTTTTTTTAGTAATGATGCCATGGAGTATATTGTAAGCTTGGGGGTAGATCATTTATTGGTTGACATCCCATCTGTAGACAGGTTGCTTGATGATGGACACCTTTCATCTCATAATATTTTTTGGGAAACAAAAGGAAAGGAGTTTAGCAAAAAGACTCAAAATAAAACTATAACAGAGATGATATTTGTTTCATCTTCTTTAAGAGATGGATCCTATTTATTAAACCTGCAAATTCCTGCATTTGTCTCGGACGCAGCGCCTAGCAGACCCATAATTTACAAGATAAATGAATTATAAAAGTACAGCCAATTTCGCGTTAGAATTAGACGCGAATGATGAATTAAGAAACTATAGAAATGAGTTTTATATTCCCTTACAAAAAAATGGAGAGGAGCATATTTATATGTGTGGTAATTCCTTAGGGTTACAGCCTAAAAGAACTAAGCAATTTTTAAATCAAGAATTAGATGATTGGGCTACTTTTGGAGTTGAAGGGCATTTTCATGCCAAAAATCCTTGGCTTCCTTATCATGAGTTTTTAGCTGAAAGTTATGCTAAAATAGTTGGAGCAAAAAATACTGAAGTTGTTGCTATGAATACGCTTACAGTAAACTTGCATTTAATGATGGTTTCTTTTTATAAACCAACCCAAAAAAGACATAAAATTATTATTGAAGGCGATGCATTCCCTTCTGATATTTATGCTGTTGAATCGCAAATAAAACACCACGGATTTTTGCCGGAAAATTCTTTAATAAAGCTAAGGCCAAGTGATGGAGAGTCTACAATCAGATCAGAAGATATTGCAGCAATAATTGCAGCAGAAGGTGATGAAATAGCTTTGATTATGTTGGGTGGAGTGAACTACTATACGGGTCAGGTTTTTGATTTTCAAATTATTACAAAGTTAGCGCATAATAATGGGATTACTGTTGGTTTTGATTTAGCACATGCAGCAGGAAATATAAAGCTCGAACTTCATGATTGGGGAGTTGATTTTGCGGTATGGTGTTCATATAAATACTTAAATTCTGGACCTGGATCAGTTGCTGGTGCGTTTGTACATGAAAAACATCATAATACAAATTTACCAAGATTTGCAGGCTGGTGGGGGCACAATAAAGAAGATCGCTTTAAAATGCCAGATAAATTTAATCCTATTACAAGTGCTGAGGGTTGGCAATTGAGCAATCCTCCTATTTTATCTTTAGCGGCAATTCGAGCATCCCTTTCTATTTTTGATGAGGTGGGTATGGATAAATTGGTTTCAAAATCTATAAAACTAACCGATTATTTAGTCTTTTTATTAAACTCAATTAATACTGATAGAATTGAAATTATTACTCCAAAGGAAAGAGGCTGTCAGCTCTCTATACGAGTTAAGAATGGTGATAAAAAGTTGTTTGACTCAATAACTGTAAAGGGTGTAATTGCTGACTGGAGAGAGCCAGATGTAATTCGTGTCGCGCCAATCCCTCTCTACAATAGCTTTCAAGATGTTTTTAAATTTTACACAATACTAGAAGAAGAATTATAATGAAACAAAATATTACAATTGTAGGGGCAGGACTGGCAGGCTCTTTATGTGCTCTGTATTTAACTAAAAGAGGGCATAATGTTTCTATTTTTGAACGAAGAAATGACTTGCGATCAGAGATTATTACTGCAGGGAAGTCTATCAATTTAGCACTTTCTGAAAGAGGCCTGACTGCATTAAAAAAAGTTGGTGTTGATGCTGAGGTAATGAAAATAGCTATACCTATGGATAAACGAATAATGCATGATGATAAAGGTAATCTAACAGAACAGCTTTACGGCAATCAAGGGCAAGCAATTTATTCCGTTTCAAGAGCGCAGTTAAATGTGTTAATGATGAAATTGGCTGCAAAAAATGGAGCTGATCTTTATTTTAATGAAAAATGTGTAGAAGCTAATCTTGACCAGGCAAGTGTAGTTTTTGAAAACACAAATACAAATCAAAAGCAAATTGTCACATCTGATTTGATAATTGGAGCTGATGGGGCTTTTTCAGCTGTTAGGAAACAAATGGTAGAGCAATATGATCATGAGTTTAATTATAATAAAATAGAACATGACTACAAAGAATTACATATTCCTGCTGGTAAAAACGGAACTTTTTTATTAGATAAGAATGCGTTGCATATATGGCCAAGAGGAGAGTTTATGCTTATTGCATTAGCCAACTTAGATGGCAGTTTTACTTGCACATTATTTGCTCCAAAAAAAGGGAAAAAATCATTTGAATGCTTAAATTCTAAGAAAGAAGTAGAAAATTATTTCAGTACTATTTTCCCTGATTTTTTAGATTTAGTTCCTGATTTATATGAACAGTGGATTGCTAATCCTACTTCTGGGTTAGGTATTATAAAAACTTATCCTTGGCATATAAACGATACTGCTGTGTTAATTGGGGATGCTGCTCATGCAACTGTACCGTTTTACGGACAAGGTATGAATGCTAGTCTTGAGGACTGTAGAATGTTAGATGAGTTATTAGATAAGCATGGAGATGATTTAAATTCGTGCTTTGAAGAATACTCTGAAACTAGAAAGCCAAACGGAGATGGATTGCAGGATTTGTCTATGCAAAATTTTATTGTAATGCGTGATAATACTGCTGATCCTACATTTTTACTTCAGAAGGAAATAGAAAAGAAATTTTCTAATTTATATCCTGAAAAATGGATTCCGCTTTATTCTATGGTTAGTTTTACTAATATTCCTTATTCTGATGCTTGGAAAATTGGAATGAAACAAGAAAAAATGATGCAAAGTATTATGAGTATTCCTAATATTGAAAAAATATGGGAAAGTGACGAAATAATGCATAAAATGTGCAGTTTGGTGTAAAAAAACTACATTATTGTGTATTTTAGTTAAAAATCATGTATTTTTTAATGTTAGATTTATCTCTTTTTTAAGAAAAAGACACTTTTTAGGTTTTCTGAAATACACATAAATGCAATAAAATTCATAAAAAGTGCATAAAAATGCAATATAGTGCATAAAAATAGCAGTAAAG
>UPTG01001028.1_pt1 | contig 21255 bp, 20 predicted proteins | sample 2160121 | NCBI WGS metagenome assembly UPTG01 (sample SAMN06266255, study PRJEB28933) | marine metagenome | isolation source: Columbia River Estuary | place: USA:Columbia River Estuary, USA | collected 2014-07-27
GGCGTCGTAGTGAGCGCTGATGAATTTAAAAATAGCTATAACCAGAGGGCACCTCTTGGTCGTTACGTCAGACCATCAGAAGTTGCCGCACTGTTAGCTTTTCTGGGGTCAGACGAGGCGTCAATGATCACGGGGGAGTCCTCGGTGATTGACGGCGGCTTTTTACATTCTTAACGTCTGGTACGAGTGCTGATATCGTCCTTCCCTCATCAGCACTAGCGGGTGAGTTGTTACTAAAGCTCGGCAACGCCGTTAACGCCCAAGACTAAAGCCACGCACCCCCGGCACACCTCTTTGCTCTTTCGATGAAAGACTCGAACGGGTCGCATCAAGGTCGCCAGCCTAGCGAGCATGGAGCAGGCCGTCGTGATCTACTGGGCCCCATGAGATATCAAAAGGGCTGACCGCACACAGCCTTAAAACGCGGTGTGGAGACGGTGCTCCAAGCACGGCGGAAGATGCCGGCACTCACTCGAAGTTCACATAAAAGGTTAGACGAAGATGAACATCATCGTCGGGCTTTACGCCCAACTCGTTGACGCCGTAGTGGGTCCACACAATATTGGGGCTCACAGTGAAATGTGAATTGAAACGGTATTCCACGCCGGCAACGAGGTTGGTCGCTTTCGCGGTCGGGTCAAACGGGATGTAAGCAATATCATTGCCTTTCACGCTCGGTTTGAACAGGCGATGCAGTTGCGCCATGACACTCCATGGTCCACCTAATTTCATCACTCCCATTAGCGCAGCGAGTTCAAGATCTGGGTCCTCGCCTCTATCCTGATGGGTATATTCCAAACCCAGAGTATATTGCTCGGTCTTTTTACCCACCAGAAATTGCACGGTGGATCGATCGTAAGGCCCCGGTCGTGATTCCCAGTCTAGATAGGCATCGACTAAGAGACCGGTCGATCCGCGCCAGGTGATACCGCCCATGGTTTTATTAAAAGAGTTTTTGTCTGCCTGCCAGGTTGCCTTAGAGCCGTGCATCACCCGATAGCTCAAGCCTCCCACAACTGGTAATGGGCCCGATAACTTCAACCCCACATCACGCGCTGCAATGCCCTGTATGTCTGGCGCAGTGCGCACCAAGTAGCGCTTGCCCCAAAAGGCTTCCATTACGTCATAGGTGATGGTCGGAATAAGCCCGCCGGATAGCTGGTGATCGCCCAGTTTTTTCGTTATCCCCAAGTCGAGAATCCGATGCGTCATTTTATAATTTTCAAACGCGCCCTCGTGGTAAGCCTCGAGCCGGGCTCTGCCAGACCACAGGTCGTTAAATTGGCTATCTGCGGTAAGCAGTAGTCGCCGAAGGACCGCCCCCGAAGCACCGTCGCCCTGATCAGTGTGGTGGCTGGGAACGTGGTAGAGATCACCGAAGAAAAAGCCGCCAAAGTCTGCATCGAGGCTCTCATTGGCGCAGACAGTGGGCGCACTCATGAAGCTTAAGCAGGTCAGTACAAGTAGCCATTTGGTCAGCGCGTTGTCGCGGTGTTGAGTCTTTTTCACGCGCCTAGGTTCCCCCAAGGTTCGAGCAGTGTTTCGTTTGACGGCTGCTTGTCAACTTCACCGGTAAGTTAAAAGCTTAGCTCGATCAATGACGCTCCAAGATCGCCAGCCAGAGCGTTTGCTCAGGTCGGTCATATTGCTATTGCGGTGATTGCGAAGCAATAGCGCAGTAGTTCAGTTGATCGAGTCGAGTAAGAGTGGAGGTGGGCGCTTAGAACGATTCGCTAAGGGGTTGCCAACACGATTCCCAGTTGCAATACCGTTGGCGAGCATTGCGTGGGTATTGTTGTGACGTCGAGGGTTTGAACGTTGATTACGCAGTCGACTGCACTAGTTGGGCTGAAGAAGATGCCGGTATGGCCCAATACTGATGACGCTTACGATGGGCTGTTGTAACCTGCTTCCCATAGCGGAGCTTGGCATCGTAGCCGCTATAATGGCTAATGCGCCGGTGCCGCTTTGGCTAATGACGCGAACCACACTGAGGAAAAAAATCATGAGTTACGAATGTTTTGATCTCACTGTTGCCGAGGGCATCGCGCATATTCGTTTTAATCGTCCCGATAAGGCGAACTCCATGATCCCCTCTTTTTGGACAGAGTTGCCTGACGCGGTGAATGCGCTCTCCAGAGAAGCCGAAGCGCGGGTGATTGTGCTCTCGGCTGAGGGTCGGCACTTCTCCTCCGGCATGGATATTGCTGTTTTCACAGACGGAGGCTTAGAGGGCCCCGACAGTGACAGCCGTTTTGTTCGCGCAGAAGCGTTTCGTCATCACTGTATGGCACTCCAAGATGCTTTTACTTGCCTAGAAGAAGCACGGATGCCTGTGCTGGTGGCTATTCAAGGAGCAGCGGTGGGCGGCGCCATGGATCTGATTACTGCCTGTGACTGCCGTTACGCCACGAAAGATGCTTTTTTCTCGGTTCACGAGACCGCTATTGGTATGACGGCAGATGTAGGCACTTACCCGCGCTTGGTCAAGCTGATTCCTGAGGGGTGGGCGCGTCAAATGTCTTACACCGCTGAGCGCGTCAGTGCTGATAAGGCGCGCGATATTGGTCTTGTGAACGAAGTGTATGACACGGCAGAGGACATGCTCGAGGCGGTCATGAATATTGCCAGACAGATAGCCGCACATGCGCCCCTCGCCGTGTCGGGTGCTAAGCGCATGGTCAATTATGCTCGTGATCACACCACGGCAGACGGTCTCGATTACATTGCCACCTGGAATGCAGCCATGCTCGATGGTGAGGCTATTCGCACTTCTTATATGGCGCAGGCCCAGGGCGAAAAGCCTGAATACGATGCTTTGCTGCCCGTCAAAAAAACCGCAGGTGAATAAAAAATCGCAGCGAATAATGATAAGCGTGAACCGACACCGCGAGTGCGCTAACGAACTAATGAATGTTTTTTTATTGGCCGTCGTTGGCGTGCTTGAGCCAAATAGTCGGCTTCGCTGACGGCGCGATGAGGGCGGCATCGGCTCCTTAATCAACTAGCCGATGGCAGTCTGCCATGGTGCGTCAAGCTCGGCTATTCAGATAGGTAAGGATCAGGTCTTGATAGGCTCTCGAGCTGCGCTGGACCGCTGCAGCAACAGTACCGGTATCACGCCCACCAATACGATCACGATCGCGGGTAGCGAGGCATCGGCCAAGCGCTCATCGCTTGCCAATCGATAAACACGCGTGGCGAGGGTGTCAAAGTTGAAGGGCCGTAATATCAGTGTCGCGGGTAGCTCGCGCATGACATCAACGAATACGAGGAGACTGGCAGCGAGGATGCTGGGTCGCAGCAGTGGTAAATGAATACGCCACAGTACCTGACTCGGTGTGGCACCTAATGTTCGGGCGGCGGCATCGATGTCAGGGGAAATGCTTGAGAAGCCAGCGTCCACCGACTGATAGGCAACGGTCAGAAAGCGACAAACATAAGCATACAACAGCAGCGCAATGCCGCCAGAAAGCATGAAGCGAGTGCTGGCGGGCCACCACTGAGCCAATGTGCCTGACGCGTCTAGTATGGCGAGTGCCAGCAAGATACCGGGCAGTGCGTAACCCAAGGTAGATACGCGGATCAGGCCATAATTGAGCGGGCTGGGGTTCAGGCGTTTTAGGTACGCTAATCCCCACGCAACCATCGTGGCCATGATGCCGGTCGCAATGGCCAGCGAGGTGCTGTTGACCACTAGGGTGCCAAAGTGCCTGTTCGATGACAGGTGCCAGTGCTCAACCGCGTATATCGCGAGTGTGCAAACGGGCACTACGAATCCCAACAAGACCGGGACGCTGCAGATCGTCAGGGCGAGTAGGGCGCGTGTACCAGTGAGTGATATTGGGGTGGCACGTGAGACATCGCTGCGGTCGACCGCGCTGCGGCGGCTACTCTCCTCGAGCCCGATGAGTGCGATCACAAATAACAGCATGAGCGACGCGAGCTTGAGCGCCGCACCACTGTCGCCGAAACCAAGCCACGTTCGATAAATCCCGGTCGAGAAGGTCGGCACTGAGAAGTAACTGACCACTCCAAAATCCGCTAATGTCTCCATCAAAACGAGCGCGAGACCGCCGATAATAGCGGGGCGAGCAGCGGGGAGTGCGATACGAAAAAACGCGCTATAGGGGCCGTGCCCTAGGACCCTGGCGGCGTCAAATTGAGCGCCCGAGCGTCCTGCAAAGCTATTGCGGGCGAGCAGGTAAATATAGGGGTAGAGCACCAGCGACAGTAATAGTGCGGCGCCCGGTAAGGTGCGGATTGCAGGCAGTTGTAGCTCGCCGATTCCCAGTGCAAACCATGACCGTAGCGCACTCTGCACGGGGCCAGATACTTCGAGCAGGTCGGTGTAAACATAAGCCACAATATAGGCGGGTGCCGACAACGGGAGCATCAATAGCCACGATAGAGTGCGCTGCCCTCGAAATGAACAAGCGCCAATCAGCCAGCCAGTGGAGACACCAAGGATGAGCGAACACGTGCCAGTGAGACCCATTAACAACAGCGAATTCAAGACATAGTCGCTGAGCACCGTCGCCTTGAGGTGGCTCCATACTGGCGTCGGCGAGCCGGTGATGGACAGCAGGGTGACCAGAATGGGCACCGCCACTAGGCCTGCCATACACCAGGCGGGTAACGCCCAAAGAGCGCTAGATCGGAGTAAGGGATTACGCATAGACTGTCGCGTGCTGTCTTTCAAGTGGTAGTGTATCCAGATGCTCGTAATTGACAAAGTATCGCACCGATTTAACGACAACGCGGTGCTCAATGATATTTCGCTTCAGTGCGATAGCGGCAAGATCACCTGCCTCATCGGGCCGTCGGGTTGTGGTAAGACCACCTTGCTTCGTCTAGTGGCGGGTTTGTTGACGCTGCAGTCCGGACAGATCACGCTTGATGGCGAGTCTCTGGCCAGTGCCTCACTGAGGTTGCCACCAGAGCAACGCTCCGTGGGTATGGTGTTTCAAGAGGGCGCGCTATTTCCTCACATGACGGTTGCAGAGAACATTGCATTTGGTCTGCCAAAAAAAGGCGCCTCCGAAAAGGCCTCGCAATGGCTTGGTCGGGTCGGTTTGCCAGATTTTGCTCATCGTTACCCAGAGAGTTTATCCGGAGGGCAGCGTCAGCGTGTGGCGTTAGCGCGTGCCTTGGCACCAGAGCCGCGCGTGCTGCTATTTGATGAGCCTTATGCCAATTTAGATGTGCCGTTTCGTCGAGCACTGCGCGAGGACGCTCGGCAGATTATCCGTCAAACAGACTCGATTGGTTTATTGGTGACCCATGATCCCGACGAGGTGTTGACGGTGGCGGATCATGTAGTGGTGCTGGATAACGGAGGCATTGTCGACGTGGGTGCACCCCAGGGATTATTCGACGCACCGAGATCGAGTTACGGTGCGGAGCTATTTGGTGAACCACAGGTTTTTGACGCCACAATCCATGATCAAGTGATCACGACGGCGGTGGGGGATTGGGATCGTTCCGCGTTGATCGACCCAACGATTTCGAGCGATGCCCTCAAGCTGGTCGTGGATGCAGATCATCTATTGATTGACCCCGATCCACAGGGTCTGTTGATCGACGAGATCAGGGCGGTGGGCAGGCTCGATCGTCTCTATCTTAAGTCGAGAGAGGGGGATGCCATCACCTTTCTGGATTGCTTGAGGGTGGAGGGCAGGGCGCTGTCGGCGGGCATGCGGGTTCGTGTGACCCCTAAAACCGGTAAGGTCTTTGCCAGCCCGGCATTCCTAGCTTGATAAATAGAATGATTCTCATTACCATCTAATACTCCGTACAATCGTGTTTTGCACCCTTAAGGCTCACTCTATGCGCACATTATCGAAGGTCGTCGTTTGCTGGATGGCATTGTTGTCACTCACTGCCTGCGACAATGGGGAATCTCAAAACAGTGCTGGCGAGGTCAATCTATATTCCTCTCGGCATTACGACACGGATATCGCCCTTTACGATGACTTTACCCGAGACACCGGGATTCAGGTCAATCGGATTGAGGCGGGAGCCGATGAGTTGATCGCGCGTATTCAAAGTGAGGGCGAGTCCAGCCCTGCCGATCTGTTGATCACTGTCGATGCGGGTCGGTTGTGGCGGGCTGAGCAGGCGGGAATCTTTCAAGCAGTAAACTCTGCCGTTTTGACTGAGCGATTACCGGCCAACATGCGACACCCCGAGGGTCTTTGGACTGGATTATCTAAGCGGGCGCGAGTGATTATATATAACCGTGAGGCGGGGTTGCCGACGCCACTCGAGGACTACACTGATCTCGCAGATCCCACCCATGCTGGCAAGGTGTGTATTCGATCTTCCAGCAACATCTACAACGTGTCACTGATGGCCAGCATCGTGGCGCATCTGGGTGAGGCGGCAGCCGAGTTGTGGGCAGAGGGCGTTGTCCGTAATTTTGCTCGAACGCCTCAAAGTAACGATACGGGACAGATCCGCGCCGTCGCCAGCGGCGAATGTCAGATTGCGGTGGTGAATACGTACTACCTCGCTCGCTTAGCTGCGTCTGATGACCCAGCCGATTTAGCGGTCGCCGAAGCGGTTGGCATTGTGTTCCCCGGTCAGCAAGGCAGCGGGACGCATGTGAATATCAGTGGCGCCGGTGTGGTCAGCACCTCGCCAAACCGAGACAACGCGATTCGGTTTCTTGAATATTTGACGAGCGATCGAGCACAATCGTTATTTGCCGATGGCAATAACGAGTATCCGGCAGTGCCCAGTGTGGGCGCTTCCTCTAAGGTGTTGGCGCTGGGGGAATTTAAAGAGGATGGACTTAACGCAGCAGAGTTGGGTGTCCATCAGTCGACAGCGATCATGGTCTTTGATCGCGCCGGATGGCAGTAGAGGTTTACTGAGCCGGTGAGCTAAGATCACACTCAAGCATGAGCGGTTTGCCGTTGTGGGCTTGGCCAGACAGCAGAGCATGACTCGGTTTTACAATGCTGAAAACACGAAAGGAGATCAAAATGAAACACTTTTTTTTAGCCATCCTCGCTTTAGGGTTCGGCGTTTCGGCGTTCGCTGATGGTCACGGCAACATGCTCTCTTTTGAGCAGCGGCAAGACAGCACAGAGATGACGGTGACCTCAGTCAATTTGACTCAAGACGGTGGTTCGATCAGTGCCGAGGGCGCAATGGGCGAGTACGGACGGGTTTACTTGACCTACACGCTGACAGCTGACGCAAATGGCATGTCAGGTACGGTAATAGGAGAGGGCAGAGGCGCATTGCAAGATGGCTCTTTTGCTTCCGGTGCTGGCACAGGTGCCTATACTCGTGACGGCACAACGTTCACGATGCACGTGTTGTTCAGGATTAATGACGGCACCCAGAATTTAGACAAGATTGTATTTAATGCGTTCACTCGTGAACTCACTCACGATGTCTTCATTGTGAAGTGAGGGATGACAGCGACAATGTAGCTTTAACAAAAGGCGCACCCCGGTGCGTCTTTTTTTTGCACTGCCGATGGCACACCGATTGGTAATAGCGCAATTTCCGCAGTAAGGATCAATGTTGCTCGCCTCACCCTGACGCACCGCGTTGTGGCAGCGCTGATGTACCAACTTTAGTCGTGAGCCGTTATTGAGCTCAGCTGGTAGCGACCGGCAAAGCGTCACCCATCATCACTAAAACTTATGCAATGATAAAAATAGACAACTCTATTACTATCGCGGACTCTTGCACGATTGATCATTATGCCGGTGTAACATTGAGGGGAGTGCAGCATGCCTGGGTTGGATAAGACGGTCAGCAGCTACGAGGAGGCTTTGGCTGGCCTCGATGACAATATGACCATCATCGCTGGCGGTTTTGGTCTTTGTGGTATTCCCGAGAACCTCATCAAAGAAATTAAGCGCCGGGGCACTAAGGGACTCACTATTGCCAGCAACAATGCCGGCGTTGACGGTGCCGGTTTGGGTTTGCTGCTGGAAGACAAGCAGATTAAAAAAATGATTGCTTCCTACGTGGGAGAAAACGCGTTGTTTGAGCAGCAATTACTGAGTGGCGAGCTAGAAGTTGAACTCACTCCTCAGGGAACCTTAGCTGAAAAAATGCGCGCGGGCGGTGCAGGCATTCCCGCTTTTTATACGGCCACTGGATACGGCACTCCGGTTGGCGAAGGCAAAGAAGTTAGGTCGTTTAATGGCCGTCACTACATTCTCGAAGAGGCCCTGCGAGGCGATTTTTCCATCGCTAAGGCGTGGAAGGCTGATCACTACGGTAATTTGATGTTTCGAAAGACCGCGCGCAACTTTAACCCGTTGGCCATCACCGCGGGCAAGATCGCCGTGGTGGAGGTTGAAGAGATCGTGGAGGTGGGGCAGCTCGATCCGGATGAAATTCATTTGCCCGGAATTTATGTCAACCGGCTGATACAAGGCACGTTTGAGAAGCGCATCGAGCAACGAACAGTGCGTGACGTATGAGGGGGGTCTAACGATGGCATTATCGCGTGAACAGCTAGCGCAACGTGTTGCGCAAGAATTTAGAGATGGTTATTACGTCAATCTCGGCATTGGGATTCCCACTTTAGCGGCTAATTACATTCCCGATGGGATGGAGGTCATGCTGCAGTCTGAGAACGGGCTTCTGGGCATGGGACAGTTTCCGTTAGAAGAAGAAGTCGACCCAGATCTGATCAATGCGGGCAAGCAGACGGTGACCATGGTGACAGGGGCGTCCTTGTTTTGTTCCGCTGAGTCTTTTGCGATGATTCGAGGCGGTCATGTTGACCTGACGGTGCTGGGCGCTTTTGAGGTGGATTGCATGGGTAACATTGCGTCATACATGATCCCAGGGAAACTCGTCAAAGGAATGGGTGGTGCCATGGATCTCGTTGCTGGTGCTGAGAGGATCATCGTGACCATGACGCACGCGTCCAAATCAGGGCAATCAAAACTGTTATCAGAATGCACGTTGCCCCTTACCGGCAAGGGTTGCATCAAGCGTGTGCTGACCGACCTAGCTTTGTTAGATATTGATAACGGGCAGTTCATTTTGCGAGAGCGGGCGCCGGGTGTCACGGTTGAAGAGATCATAGCGCTCACAGAGGGAACGCTTGTCGTTGAGGGTGAGATACCCGAAATGACTTTTTAGTACAGGCCGTATGCCGCGCTATTGCCATTGAAGCTAAGTCCGTTTAGCACACCAAGCCCCACCTATCGTGCCAGAACCGCGAGTGCGCGGACGCCCTTGTCTAGCCTAGGTTAGTGAGGCGTCGGGGCTGTTAGGCGAGTCATGCCGCTGGATGACGCGTGAGGTTGTGGGGCAAGCGACATCGATCCTGTGTGGCTCCGAACGTTGTCCTCTTGTAAACTGCCCCGATGCGCAGTGTCTGCATCGACGCCGTGGTACCCAGCACTTCTTTGACTCGCCTCAGCGGCCGATAAAGGACATCTGTGAAGACAGTCGTAACAGCAATACCCGATCTCGAACGCGAGCTACCGGCCGATACGGCCGACGCGCCCGAGTGGCTAAAAAACGCGCTACGAGTGCCCCGCGAGGAGGGCTGGGTCGAGTCGGGCGGCGCCAATATTCATTACTTTCGTTGGGGTAATCCAGAGAATCCAGGGCTACTACTGATGCATGGGTTCTTAGCGCATTCTCGCTGCTTTGCCTTTATTGCACCCTTTTTAGCCGAGCATTATCACGTTGTGGCGTTTGATTTTTCTGGCATGGGCGATTCTGATTGGCGTGACCACTATACCGATGCCGTTCGTGCCGCCGAGGTCGAAGATGTGGCCCGCGCGACGGGTTTGTTTGACCACGTGATAAAGCCCATCGTGATTGCGCATTCTTATGGCGGTCATGTGGCAACAACGGCGATGCAGGATCGACATGCACTGTTTGGCGGGCTTATTATTTGCGATTTAATGTTGCTTCGCCCCGAGCGCGTGAAAGCTTTTTTCGAGGCGGAGAAGCCGCTCCGCGGGGGAGCGCCTCGCCCCAATCGCATTTACCCTGACTATGAGACGGCCCGGGGCCGCTTCGTGCTGTCACCACCGCAACCCGTGACGGTTTCTGCTCTATTCGATTACATGGCTTATCACTCGCTCAAGCGCGTTGAGGGCGGTTGGAGTTGGAAGTTTGATTCAGGCGTGTTTCAGGGCGAGTTCGGTCAGCAAGAGGGAATGCTGCGGCTTGGTCATGTCATTGCCGAAACACCGGGGCGTAAAGCCATCGTATATGGACAAGACAGTGTCTTGTTTGATGATGATTCAGCCGATTATCTGCGAGAGTGCGGTGCGACCGATATACCCACTATTGGCATTCCCGGCGCTCGTCATCACTTGATGCTAGACGAGCCGATTGCCTTTGTGAGCGCGCTGCGCGCGGTGGTGACCCAGTGGTTAGCGCAGTAATGAAGCTCGCGACGGCGGGAACCTAAGCGGCGAAACAACGATGCGGTGCAGCTGATCAGCAGAGGTAGGGTGCGCGTGGATACCGCCTCAGTCTTACTGAGGCTCCTGTTAATCAGACAGGCTTCGCCAGTCCGCTGAACCACTCAACATGTCGGCCACCCATTGGTAGGCCGGAACACCCTCGACTTCGCGAGAAAACTGGGCTTGTAGAAAGGTGTGGGTCGTGCCATCGGCAATAAAACTTTTGAAGCGCTCCGGATGCGCCGCTGCGAGCGCTTCCATTTCTGGTAACAACGCCGCTTCAAACGCTTCGCCGCCAATACCAACGAACACATCAGCGATGACGGAATCTTGTTTGGTGCTCATGAACCCCATGCGAAGGTTAGGGTCCTCATTGAGCTGATAAATATGGTAACCCGTTGTGTGTCCCGCCTCACTCACGCAGTCACTGCAGTCATCGGGAAAAAAGCGAGAGGCATTCCATTCGTTGATGACAAAGTCGACGTAACCCGGACGCGAGATACCCACGCCTGAGTCATTGATCAGATCGATAGGTGTATCCGGATATAATTTCCGCACCAATGGCAGCATGTAATCGGTGCCAAAACCCCCTGCGCTATTGCCCGTGAGCAGTATGCGGTCCGGTGCGGGAAACGTTGAGGCAATGACATCTATCGATGCAGAAAGATTTTTCAGACCATGATGGTAGCGATCGACGACGCCATCGTCGTCGGTGTCAATGGCCGTATCACCGGAGAACAAGGAGCCATCACAGTAAGGTAAGTAGGCCACATTGAAATTGCGAGCGGGATTACTGCTGGCTTCTGGATTCAGTATGCCGAAGCGTGGCATGCCGGGGGATGCCACGGGCGTGGCTTGGCACAGAAGGCTGTTGCAGGCACCACCGCCCTCGAGAAATATCATTAGCTCGCTACTCGATCCCTCGCGAGTTGCCATGGTGTAGTCGCCGCCGAGTAAACACCGAGGGCCTTCTCCCGTTCCGAAAGTATGCTGAACGATGTCGTTCGCAGCCTCAGACAGCATCGGTGTGAAATCGCCGAGGTATTGGTCAACGCCCTGTTCGTATAAGGTCTCAAAAGGTACCGCTTCCACAACGGGTGGGGGGGCTGGTGGAGCGCTCTCTGGCGCTGACCCCGAGCCACCCGAACCTGAACACGCCGACAGCGTTACCGTTAATACTAGGGTAAAAATACTTGCTCTTATTGGCCATGCCATCGTCGATGTTCCGTTTTTATTATGAGAAGTCTCTGATAGTAGCAAAAATCCCCCCGGTGACTTGCCACAAGGTAATGCAGCGGCGAGCGCAAGGTTTCTGCTGGGGTTGCTACAGCGAGGGCGCAGAGAGATTTATAGACTAAGCCGAGGCGATGTGGTGGCTGCCCACAGCCGCCGCCAACGACAACCAGTCGCGGTGGCTTTCTAATCAGTCGTGACAGCCGCATAGCCCAATGCGACAAGGATCGCCCCAGTCAGGCTGAGAGGACCTGAATGGGGCGAGAGGCGTCGCTCAGGGGTTTGAGGGCTGAGCGGAGCCATGCTGGTATAGCGGTGATGTTTGACCAAGTAACACACGCATGTCGATTGCTTGCTTGACCGCACAGTCATCCCAGCAATGATAATGATAGTCATTATCAATAAGGATTGCAAGTTGCTTTTGAAAGTAACGGAGTGTTGTGACAGACAGCCTTAGACGGCGTTGGTGAGGCCTTGCTACTTTTGCTTGGGCGTAGCACTGCCGCAAAACGCTCACGCAAATAAGAAGTAGGGAGTGGGTGATCGTTTCAGATCCATACCGAGCGCCGTTTGAACATAGTTTGGTAGCGGTATGGCTTGTGTGCTGCCATTGCCCCAAAAGATTGCAGGTTGCTCGGCCTCCTTGACGGTGGGGCTGAATCGAAGAGGATGAACGGTGTTCCATCCTTCATGTGGTGCCTCCACGAACTGTCCCTCCATAATGTGGCCGTCAAAATGAACCCCAAGATCAAACTCATGAGTGGCGATGGCAGCGACATAACCACTGACGGCGAGGCGATGTGCACCGTCGACAAAGATCGTTGCGGTGAGATGACCTGGCTCAGCCACCAACTGGTTTGCCCTTTCCAAGATGTCATCGATATCCCTCGGGTCGGGTCGGCTAAGCCATCTGAGTTCCTCCTGCGCCTGTAGCCAGGCGGTCAGCCTGTTTTCGAACACGATGGATAGATTCTCGTCGAGCCGCACTCTGCGCTTGCGTTTGTGCTGTAACACGAGTCTCAAGAGGTCTCGCCTGAGCGCCTGATAGTCCGATCGGCTCAACAGATCTGCAGCGGTCACCCGGCCCGCTCCGGTATAAATCTTCTCGGTGAGTTGGGTCGGGGTCAGCACGCTGACACCTCCTTCGGTTTGACCTCTTTATAGTATTGATAATCATTCCCATTCGCAATAGTATGCCGCAAGTCAACCTGCATTGAGGCTTGGTTGTATCAATTCTCCGATCAACGAACCAAAGGAAAAATCATGAGCGTTTTAGTGGGAAAGAAGGCCCCGTTGTTTCAATCGCAGGCAGTCCTTGCCAATGGAGAAATCGTCGATGACTTTTATCTCGGGCAGGCCATTTCGGGCAAATATGCGGCATTATTTTTTTATCCGTTGGATTTCACGTTTGTCTGTCCGTCAGAAATTATTGCCTTTGCTAACAGAACGCCCGCATTAAAAGCCCTTAACTGTGAAGTGGTCGCAGTGAGTACGGATTCGCATCACACCCATTTTGCGTGGCGCAATACCCCCGTGGAGCAAGGCGGCATTGGCCCCGTTCCATTCCCGCTGGTCTCTGATATGACCCGAGATATCTCGTCTGCCTATGGCATCTTAGCTGATAGCAGTGACTCTTTTTATCCGGTTGGTGTCGCCATGCGAGCCACCTTTATCATCGACCAAAAAGGCATCGTGAGACACCAAGTGGTGAATGATGAGCCGCTAGGGCGCAGTGTCGATGAGGTGGTCAGGGTAGTGGAGGCGCTGCAATTTTTTGAGGAACATGGACAGGTTTGCCCCGCTGGTTGGCAGAAAGGCGATGCGGGTATGGTCAACACAGCTGAAGGGGTTGCTGATTACCTCTCAAATCATGCTGCATCGCTGTGATACTTTGCAGTTGCGGTCACCCAATAGGGTCGAGTTAAGTCGAAGTGGCAATGGCATTGGGTATCTCTGCCGGCGTGACGTGAGAGGAGGATGCTTGTGGATGTGTTGAATCCAATGTTGGCTATGATTGCGTGGTCGGGCTGTGTGGTGGCGATGCTCATGGCAACGCGCATTCCAGTGGTGCTGAAATACTGGGGGAAGCTTCAGCAGGCCATGCATTCTGACGAAATGCGACCTAAGCTGCCGGCGAGAATGCGGTACGTGACCGACAACTATAATCATCTTCTCGAGCAGCCTACGCTCTTCTATGCAACCGTGGTTTATATTCATTTGGCTGAAACCGCGACTGCACTGACCGTGTCGTTAGCTTGGGCTTATGTGGCCACTCGAGTGGTGCACTCGATCGTGCAACTCAGCGTGAATAACGTCTCTTGGCGGGCAGCGATTTTTGCGCTGTCGTCGCTGATACTCTTGGCACTGATCCTCATTGAGGTGATCACATGGCTCGGAGGCTAAGTCGTTTACCAGTCGCTTGGTCTGACGATGTAGTGACTGACGCACAGCCGCCGAGTTGTCAGGACAAACCGCACCAAATCAAACCGAACCGAACCGAACCGAACCGAACCGAACCGAACCGAACCGAACCGAACCGAACCGAACAAAGGGTGCTCTTCACGACATTGGGGGCCTGCTATTAATCTCGAGATCCTTCGGTAACGGACCGCGGAGTAAACGGCCCATTAGCAAAGGACTCTCTACTAAGGGTCCGATCAGTGGAGGGGGAGCCCAGACAAGGGCTGCCCAGTCAAGGACTGACCAATCAAGGACTGACCAATCAAGGACACTGCAGTCCAACGCTCATTTGCTGAGCAGCAAGGCCCCCTCAGCGTGACCGCGTGACGCCTTATTGGTGGGGCTTCACCAAGTACTTTTCACCAGTGGCCTGCTTTGCGTACTGCCTAATGATCTCTGGCTGCAACATGTCCTCGAGTGAGATGGCTTGGGTGTAGTGACTGGCAAAGGTGGTATTAATATCGCGCGCTACGCGCTCGCGCATTTGCTGAAATTTTTCCATGCCGATGCGGCCAATCATGGGCGTGAGCAACCAGCCACCTAAGCCCCACTGCAAGCCAAAGGAGCGGTTGAGAATAGTGGGTGACATATCAAGCCCGCCATAGATATACACCTGCTTATAAATGTCAGAACCGTACCGGCTGTATTCCGTCGCGCTTTTATTCGCTGCTATTTCCATGGCCGCCAGTATTTGGCCCGGCAGTTTGCCGCCGTTACCGCCACCGGTGGCGTCAAAGCCTAAAGTGGCTCCGGTCGCAACCAGAGCGTCGACCAAGTCAGTCATAAAGCTATCGGCACTGGTGTCACAAATATAGTCAGCACCGAGTTTTTTAAGCACCGCAACCTGCTCGGGCTTTCTCACGACATTAATCAGGGGCACGCTGTCTTCTTGACAGATTTTGACCAGCATTTGGCCCAGATTCGAGGCGGCAGCAGTATTCAACAGCGCGCTGTGATTTTCCAATCGCATGGTTTCAACAAAGGCGAGGGCGGTGAGCGGGTTTACAAAGGACGATGCGGCTGCTTCCGAGCTGGTTCCGTCGTTCATCACGAGGCAGCTTTGTGCGTGTAGGCAGCGGTACTCGCTGTACATGGCGCCACCCGCCACTCCCACTGTTTTGCCGATCAGGTGTTGGGCGTTAACGCCGGCCTCTATGACGACGCCACCACCCTCGTTACCTGCGGGCATGGATTGCCCCATTCGAGGTTTTAACGCGCCCATCATCCCAGGGTGTATGGGTATGGATGTGACGGTCTGATCACCTGAGCCCGCGGTCGACAGCGCCTCTAAGTTCGCCGCGAAGCTAATCAGTAACGCTAAATCAGAGGGGTTAATGGGTGATGCCTCTACTTTAAGCAGCACCTCGTCGTCTCCGGGAACAGGCCGCTCTTGCGTCACAATTGACAGCTCTATCACTCCTTCGTCGGTCAAGGTGGAGCGGAGTTCTCTGGCGTTAGTGTCTGACATTAGGATTCTCTCTTGTTGGTGGACAGGCGCGTGGGGTCTGTTATCGCATCGCCACAGACGCATTACTTGGTTATCGTGAGGAGCGGAGTATAGGGTACAAGGTGTGTGTTGGGGAAAGACCGCGTCAATCAGACGACGCTGCTTGCGCCTCACTTATCGAAGTGGACCCGAGCGTGCTCACGAAGCAAACACCCCGCATGTATCGTGCGCATGCCAGTTAAAAGGGTGTCTAGCTTGCTCTTGATTCACTCTCGCGCGGCTGTGGAGTTTGAATCTAAGCAGTCCCGGGCTGTTTAGCAGCATCAGCAGCGACAGCCGCCGCAGCACTGCGCTCACACCCCTCGCAGTTGCCGATATGCTTGTTGAATTGAGAGGGCACAGTGGCGTTTATTTGGCAGCACGAGCGCTTGGCCGCATACTATGTCTGGAACGGGGTCATGGCACCTCGACAGTTGTGAACCTACCGTGTGCTCCGGCCCTGCGGCGAAGATAATGAAAATATGAAAACACCGAAACGCATCGTGCCGTTGATCGAAGACGGCGTCATCGACGAAGTGCTCCAGCAGCTGATGAGCGGCAAGGAGGCGACCGTTTATATTGTGCGATGCGGCACTGAAATCCGTTGCGCCAAGGTATACAAAGACGCCGCTAAGCGTAGTTTTAAGCAGGCAGTGGAGTATCAAGAGGGCCGCAAGGGGCGCAATAGCCGGCGACAGCGAGCGATCGACAAGGGCTCGAAATTCGGCCGTAAACAACAAGAAGCAGAGTGGCACAACGCCGAAGTGAATGCGCTGTATCAACTGGAGTCGGCGGGGGTTAGGGTACCTAAGCCCTTTGGTTGTTTTGAGGGTGTTCTGCTGATGGAGTTAGTGACGACTGAGGACGGTGATGTTGCTCCCAGATTAAACGACGTCTTGCTCACCCGAGAACAAGCGCTGGAGGACCATGCCACGGTGATGAGTTACGTGGTCAAAATGCTGTGCTTGGGGTTAGTGCACGGTGACCTGTCTGAATTCAATGTGCTGGTTGATGATTACGGCCCCGTGATTATTGATTTACCGCAGGCAGTCAACGCGGCGGGCAACAATCACGCTAAGTCGATGCTGACGCGCGATGTCGACAACATTACGGCGTATTACGGTCAGTCGGCGCCTGAACTGTTAGAGGGTCAATATGCGGAAGAGATGTGGGCGCTGTATGAAGACGGAGCGCTTCACCCCGAGACACAACTCACGGGTGTGTTTGATAAAGAACTGATTGCGGCAGATACCGATAGCGTGATGCTGGAAATTAAAGCCGCTTTGCAAGCAGAACAAGATCGCTTAGAGCGTCTACAGGATGCAAGGGAAGACTAGGCAGTCAGCCTTCACCAATTGCGTTGAAAGCCGGTGAAGGCCACATCAATCGCCTGAATGTCTTGCAGCACATCATGGGGAATGTCGGGAATATTGTCGGCAGAGAGGCTCGCGTAGAGCATATCAACTGCGCCGCCGAATCGTTCTCTCACTGCGCTTGTGATTTCATCGTAGCGACCGATGGCAGTGAAGAGCGATAGCACGTCGTCATCGATTTCCGCTGAGAGTTGATCCCATTGACCCGCTTTGGTCATGCTGTTGAGTTTGCGTCCAAGATCGCCCAGGTCATGATGCTCTAGCACGGGCCAATAGGCAGGCGTCGAGCCATAAAAGGCGATGCGGTATCGCACCCATTCAACCGTTTCGGCAACTGCTTCATCCGTCTCGCCCGTCGCTAGGAATCCCCCGCCAGCCACTTGGAAGTGCTCGCGTGACTTGCCCGACTCGGTGAGTCCTGACTCAATTCTGGGTGTGACGACGTCTTCGATATAGGCGCGGGTGCAAAAAGGATGCAGATGCACGCCGTCGCAGGCTTCCCCGGCCAGCTTGAGCATATTCGGACCGACTGCGGCGATGGTAATGGGGACCGGGGGCTGATTCGTCGACTCGGGTACAAAGTTCGGAGTCATCAACGTAAATTTGTAGTGTTCGCCTCGAAAATCGAGCGGCTCTCCCAGTTGCCAGTTGCGCCAAATGGCGCGTAACGCCGCAACGTACTCCCGCATTCTTGGCACGGGTGCTGACCATTGCACTGAAAAGCGACTCTGATTATGTGCTTTGATTTGCGGTCCTAGCCCTAAAATAAAGCGCCCCTCTGACGCTTTTTGAAGGTCCCAGCAGCTGTTGGCGACCACCATGGGTGATCGAGGAAAGGCAATAGCAACGGCGGTGCCGATATTGATTTTTTTCGATGCGACGGCGGCGATGCCTAAAGGCAGCAGGGGGTCATAGCGGTTTTCCATGCTTGAAATTTGGTCATAGCCCGCTAACTCGGCCGCCTGCGTCGACTGTTCGATGCCTCGCAGATCCTCCTGAGGCAATACCGTCATCACTTGCATAAGGGGCCTTTTCTAGACTCGGTAGGCGGACACAGAGTATCGCCTAAGTCGTATCAAAGACCCAGCCCGCTGATCCGATAGTGGTGTGCTGAGCTGATGAGCATGGAGCTTATCCGCCTCTTTCTTCTCGGAGTTGACTGCGTCGAATCTTGCCCGCTTCATTGCGGGGCAGTGCCCGCACCAATTCGAAGGAGCGTGGTGCTTTATACTTCACCAAGTGGTCCGCACAGAGATTGGTCAGTTCTTCTATGGTAGGTGCGTCTGCCTCGTCGAAGCTCTCCACAATAGCGTGCACTCGGCGACCTAGGTCGTCGTCTTTTAAGCCGACCACGGCCACATCTTTGACCTTTGGGTGCTGCGTCACCACTGACTCAACCTCAGCGGGAAAGATATTAGCGCCTCCCGAAATAATGAGATCAGTGCGTCGATCCGCTAAATAGAGATAGCCTTCGCTATCGACCCAACCCATATCGCCGACACTACTGTAACCATCGAGTATGACTTCGAGGTTCTGGGTGCCACGATACTCACAGGGCGGAGCAGCTTGTGCCATGCGGGTAAAGATTTCGCCTATCTCTCCAGTGGGCAAGGGGCGCCGGTCTTGATCTAAAATCAGGATATCAGTGCCCACGGGCTGTCCAACGCTGCCGCGGTGTGAGCGCCATTGCGCACCATCGATAATGGTTAACCCATTACCTTCAGTTGCAGCCCAGAGTTCCAAGACCACCTCTTCACCCAGCTTTTCAATAAAGGCCTCTTTTGCCCAGGCTGGACAGGGAGCGGCGAGGTGCCATACAACTCGGACGGAAGAGAGATCGGCTGCCGCCCACCTGTCTTCACGCAGCAGCCGTTGCATCATAGTGGGCACAAGGTTCAGTACGGTGGGACGATAGGCCTCAATGTCATGCAGACACTGCGCCGCATTGAAACGCTCGTTTAAAAGAATGCGGCCGCCTCGAAGCAGCATGTTTACCGAAAACCAAAAGGGCCCATTGTGGTAAAGCGGGCCCGGTGAATACTTGAGGTCGGTGGGCTCGAATCGCATCAGCATCGGAATAATGGGTTTGCCTGGATGGAACAGTGCATCACCTGTGGTGATAATCAGTTTGGGTTTGCCCGTGGAGCCACCGCTCGCTAATGCTTTGATGGGGTTGCTGATGAGAACGGGCAGGTTTGATGGAGACGATGCGCTCGCCTCAAAATCGGCAGGATTAAGCACGACCGGTGCAGTGAGCGTGCGACTGATAATCACCTTGGGCTCAGCCAGTGCCAGTAATTGCGCCAGCTCACTATCAGGCAATCGGTCACTGACCGGCATCGGCGTGCCGCCAGCTTTGAAAACCGCAATCGTCGCAACGAGAAAGTCGGTGCAAGTGGGTAGGTGAATCGGGACAAAATCGCCGGGGCTGACATCGGCGTCTCGCAAGGCCTGACCCATGCTGTCAGATCGATGTGTGAGCGCTTGGCGGGTGATGGCGTCGTCAGAGCCGTCGCGCATGATCGTGGTAATGACAATCTCGTCAGGCTTTTGGATGCTGATGCGATCCAAGATTTCACCGGGTGTTTTCAAGTCAACAGACATAGGATTCACGTCAGAAAGTGGTGACCCAGAGTCTACTGCGAAATCTTTTTAAAATCTTAGGCGGGACAATACCTCTGTGCCACTCAAGTATCGTTCCCGGGCCGGCTAAAGCGAGGATTCGTTACCCTGCCCACGCAATAAGACTTCCCTAACAAGGGGTAACTGATCGTTGCCAAAATACAGCTTGTCAGCGATAAACATAGAGGGTGATCCGTAGGCGCCAAGCGCAATCGCCTCCCCGGTATTGGCGCGCAGTTGATCCTTGATCGATTGTTGAGAAGCCTGCTCAATGAGGCTGTTACCGTCCAGATCGCAGTTGTCCGCAACACGTGCCAACACTGCGGGGTCGTCGATATTGTTGCCTTCAGCAAAATACGCGTCAAAGGCAGCCGCTGAAAACAGTTGCAACGCCTGCTGTTGCGGCTCCAGTGCACAACAAACGCGCATGGCTAGAACGGATTTCACAGGATGGTGGTCGGTCGGAAATACCAGTGGTAGATCTGCCAGTCGCGCCCATTCGTGTAACCATCGAAAGTTATGAATGACCTTCGGATCAGTGGGTATCGCGCGTGCCTCATAAACCCCGGGATTCACAGCATTAAAGACGCCGCCGACGAGGAAGGGCCGCCAGCGAACAGCGGCGCCCGTCTCTTTGATAATGGGTTGAATATTATTGAAAGCAAGGTACGTCCAGGGGGACGACAAATCATAAAAAAAGTCTAACTGCATGGTGTCTCATGCTCCTGTGTAAGATCCCTGATGAGGGATAACCTATATTGGGCAAACAGTGGTTAAGGTTGAGTAAGCCGAGTGCCCTTTGAGTCCCATCGCGATGACCGCAGTCGCTCACCGATCTTTGCGGGCGGCAAGCCTAGCGTATGCCCAATGTGTGCCCCCAAAAAGCGTTCGCCAAGCTATTAGTCCTCGCTCCGCTTGTTGCTTCGGCTTGTAGGTTAACTGCCTGCACCTCACTGTCATACAGCGCGCTGGCTCAATGCGAATTGTCTTGAGGTGGCTTTTCCATTGCATTGGCTGCGAGAAGCAGTAGGCCCGCAAAAATGGCCAGGTTTTTGACGAAATTCTGAGTCTCATGCTTCACGTCGACACCTTCATAAATATTCCAGAAGTCATGGAGGTTTAGGTTAATGACGAGCGTCATCGCAGCCAGTGTTAGCGCACAGATTGCAACGTGTCGATTGATGAAAAGACTTAAGCTGGTGACGACTTGTATGACGCCTGCGAGACCTAATAAGTACGGTACCAACATCATTCCATGGGTTTCCATGAGTTGGACGTGTGTATCCCAATCCATAAATTTCATGATGCCAGGAAGGAAGAAATAGAGGGCCAATAATATTCGACCCGAATGGGCTGCAGCATTTTTCAGGTTCATAGTGATTATCCATTCAGCGGGTGGTCATGATACCTCACGATGGTGGTTCACGATGGTGGTTCACGATGCTGGTTTATGATGCTGGTAATGAGGGTGCCTCACAGTGGTAGGTGGCGCGCTGTACGATGAGTGAGGCCTACCGCTGTTGGTTAACGCATTTGAGAATGGCGATATTGCACACGCTCGCAGTGACAAGGGGGCCTCTTAAGACTGTCCATCATGTAGACTCACTACCGGGTGAAACACTGAATTGACAATAGCGTACACGCGCTAATCACTGGCGTCGTGCATTCTGAG
>UPTG01001029.1_pt1 | contig 21251 bp, 24 predicted proteins | sample 2160121 | NCBI WGS metagenome assembly UPTG01 (sample SAMN06266255, study PRJEB28933) | marine metagenome | isolation source: Columbia River Estuary | place: USA:Columbia River Estuary, USA | collected 2014-07-27
CAGATAGGCCTAATTCTTTAAATGACATTTTATATTGAGGTTGGTGAAAGTACAGATGACTGCAGGTTATAGACTTACACGCTTGTGGTCAATCAAACCTTAGATATATTCGAATATTACTTAGGCTATTAAATGAATACCTTATTGCTTTTTAGGCTCTATTTTTTATTTGCTCTTTCAAAGGTGGCTGCATATTCTATTAGTTGCTTGTCAGACCATTTTGAACCTATAAAAGAAACTCCAACCGGCAGCCCTTCAACCTGATCTAGCGGGAGTGTTATATGAGGATATCCAGCTATTGCAGCATAACCTCCATTACTCCAAGCTCTTTGATCTTTCATAGCAAGCCCATCACCACCATCATATCTAGTTAGCCATGCTGGGTTTCTTGTTAAACCAACAAATGCATCTAATTTATATTTATTTAATAAATCATCAAAATCTTTTTTAACCTCTTCTAATAATTTTATGGAATCCTTATATCTATCATGGTCATTTGACGACTCAAGACTGGCCTGAAAAATCTCTTGTTCAAAATAAGGCATTACTAGCTCTGCATTTAAATTATTAAAATCGATTAACTCTTTAAGGGATTTGTATTTGGTATTTGATGAAAAAAGATATGACTCGAGATCTCTCTTGAATTCATATAAAAGTATAAAAAATTCTTCCTCTTCAGGGTAAACTCTTGTGTCTTCTATTTGTACGACCTCACCTCCACTAAGTTCAATAATGCGAATAACTTTATCTAATAACTTTGCCCCCTCAGTATCTTGTGATCCAGATTGAAGCAAACCAAAGCGTTTATTTTGTAAGGAATTCTTATGCAGATCTGAGCTAAAATTAAAATTAAAATTGTTGGGAATATCAAGTGTAGCCTTGTCGGCTAAGTCTCTACCTGCAATTACTTGGAGAGTGTTGGCAACCAAAGCAACCGAATTTGCCATGGGTCCAGCTGTGTCTTGGGAGGAAGATATGGGCACTATGCCGCTTCTACTAACAAGGCCAACAGAAGGCTTCATTCCGACGATCCCATTTACAGATGCCGGACATGAAATTGACCCATTTGTTTCAGTTCCTATCGCTATGTCAAGCATACCTGAGGCAACTGCAACAGCCGAACCAGAACTTGAACCACAAGGATTTCTATTTACTCCATAGGGATTTATTGTCTGCCCACCCATGCTTGACCATCCGCTTATGGAGTTAAAAGACCTAAAATTAGCCCATTCAGAAAGATTTGTTTTACCATAAATATGGTATCTAGATGCCTTTAATTTTGTTATTAAAAAGGCATCTTTATTTGGAAAATGATCAGCCAAAGCTAGTGAGCCAGCAGTAGTAGGCATTCCGAGAACATCTATATTATCTTTTATGCCGATCTTGATAGCGTCTTTGTTAACTATATTTTTATTAAGATAAATAAAAGCATTAAACTTATCTTCTTCTGCATGAACTGTATAGACAGAAAAAATAATCAAAAAAGAAATAATTTTTATCATAGCTCTATTATTACAGATTTTTCTATGGGATCTAAGTTAGATAAAACCTTTTAAAGTTTTGAATGTTTTCATTGGAAGTGCCTTCATTAATTGTGGTGTCTATCTTATTTCATCGCCTTGATAGTATAACAATCCAACGACCAAGGTTTAAAATGTCGGCGAGCGCAGCCGACACATAAGTCAGGGCGGCTGCCCTAAGAATACTACTAACAGCTTTTTCGTCTGACTGCGATATGTAATCCCCTTCTCTTAATAGAGGGAGCGCTTTAGAAAAACTTGCATCAAATTCAATTGGCAAGGTCACCGCATGAATCATCATGCGAGCGATAAAACCCGAAAGCCCTATTAAAAGCAATAAAGAAAATGGCATTGGATGCCGCGTAATAATACCAATGATTGGCGATAAAGAGATAATGACAACGCTCCAACGGGCCACCTTATCAACAACAGGAACCATCTTTGTTCTAGTAGACAGACGTTTATCGCCTTGCTGATCTTGAATCGCATGTCCAACCTCATGAGCTGCAATAGCTATTGCGGTTAACGATTTAGATTCATAATGCTCTCGTAAAAGCCTTACTTTTTTTTCAGCTGGATCATAATGATCTCCTAGCTCAGTTACTTCGACCTCCACATTTTTTAAAGAGAATCGCTTAATCAAATGCTTTGCGAGCTCTCCCCCAGTGCCAGGTATTTCAGGCTTTTCCGATGAATGCCTCCTCATAACCAACTTAACCCACAAAGATGGTCCAAATATCAGTGTTAAAACTATGAGTGTACCCGCCGCTAAAAACATATTTTTATTGTCACTCTTTTGGAATTAGGTAATTAAGCACATCATTCCAGTTCTTAAATTTTTCACTCAAAAAATGAATATGCTCGCCTTTAAATTCTCCTGCGCCATTTGCTGTTCTGTCATCTATTAAATAATCTCCAGCATTTAGATTCTTGTTGTGACTAAGTATCAATCTTTTATGTGCTAAATCGCCCAAATACTTTCTAACCCAACTAAGCTTGTCTGCCCATGCAGAGGGGTTGTTCCAGGGAGCGGTAGATAAAATATAAACATCAAAGTGATTTGTAAGTTTTTCATATGCCTCGATTGCACCATCTACAGGCCTCATCTTTGAAAATATTCCAGGCACATCATCTAAATTATTTTTAAAGGCTATTACTTCGTCACTTGTTAAGGCATCTATGCCACTTTGAAAATCTACTAAGACGCTATCCATATCGACATAAATTATTTTCATGTTCATTATTTATATTTTTATTATGTGATAAAAGTCATCTCATTCCCATTCCGACTAAAGGGCGTATAGGCGCTGGCTTTTGGCTCGAACTCCTCATAATCATTGTCTTCAGGAATACTGGGTAGTTTCAGGCTCGTATGCTTTGCTTTAGCTATTTTAATAGAGTTATCTTCTATGTCCTCACCGCCAGGTATAAGATTAAGACTGACCCAATATATATACTCATTATGCTCAGCATCTATAAGAGCGACTTCTATATACCTATCCTCATATTCATTAGACTCAAAAAAATTTACGTCATTGCTCATTTATATATATCCAATTATTTTTCTCTATCATTTTTTGCGCCCTGCCTGTCTTATTTATAAATTTTTTAATAAGAATTAATATGGTCATATTCTCTTGCAAATATGTATGAATTTTTATCAATACTTTTTATAAAGCTATTATCGATTTGATTTATAGTTTTTACAGCTGAGCTCTCGAAATTTATTGAAATCACTTTAATATTCTTCTCTAATAGTTCCATAAAAAAAGTATGTAATAAATCTGAGGATTCATTTATTGATAAAAGTCCATAAATGTTTTGCTCGTCTTCGATAAGATAGTTAGCTGTTTCAACTATAGATGGATCGTATTCAGACCACTGTCCTTTGCCGAGCGATTTGTTAGCAATAGCCTCGATTACATTAAATTCTCCGATCGCGAGCTCTCTGGAAAGAACATAAACAACCCTTCCCTCGCCCTCTCTACAAAATCCAAAATGAGGGATTTGTGAAAAATATTGCATGTTCTATCAATAATTTTCTGGATTTATAAAATCTTCTAAAGGAGAAATGCCTAGAATCTCTGCGCAAGAATTGCCAACACAGCTCATATCTTTACTACCAATAAAATAACCCTCATCCCATTCCCCATCCACAAATTGTTCGTAACAAACAGTTTCTTCTCCATTTACTGTGGCAGGATATAACAAATATAGGCCATCAAACGAAGTTCCAGAAATAGCATTTGATATAAATGCAGGCTGGTATAAAACCTCTTCTGTCTTAAGTGCAATAAGAAAGTTATAAACCTCTTCAGCATCGTCATAATTGCATTTTAAATCTTCTGGGCTATTACTAGGTTGTATTTTCATCTTATCAAAAGGAATTTCATAGGTATCAAAATCTGCAGATTCTGTATATATGCTATACCAGCTACCTTTATTTTCCGGATTGGACATCATTATGTTTAAATCATTTTGTCTTAATTTTTCCACATCGTCTTCTGACCAACAGCTAATTTTGAACAAGTAAATATACATTCTTACCTCACTTTAAAGTTATATTTTTATAAAAAAATATGTTGTAATAAAACACAATATAAAATATATGCATACTTGTAGTGTTTTGCAAGTTTTTTAGGAGATTGATATATGGTTGGTATAGTAGATCAAGCGCTTGGCCCTGGCGGTCAAGACAGTTTAGAAATTTCTTCATATCACGAGGCCCTAGTAGACTTTATTAAGAAAACCGACACACCTATGACTATAGGCGTTCAAGGAGAATGGGGAAGTGGAAAAACATCATTATTGAACCAGATATGGTCTAAGCTAGAAAAATCAAATGACGAGCATGACGATGACCATAACTATCTTCAGATTTGGGTAAATTCATGGGAACACTCATTATTATGCACTCCTGAAGAATGCCTTTTAAAAATAATAAATGAAATCATTGTTGAACTCCTTAATGCTGATGTTGATAAAAATAAAAGGGATGCTATTAAAGAGGGTGTTCAAAGTTTAATGAAAGGAGCACTAAGAATTAGCTCATCATTGGCTGCCGGCAATGCTGGAGCTCAAGCTGTTGATTCACTATTTAACAACGAATCCAATACTATTAAAAAGCTCAGGCAACAATTAAAAGAGCTAGTCCAAGAGATTAAAAACCTTGAAACAAACCCTTATCAAAGGGTGGTTGTATATGTTGATGATTTAGACAGAATTGAGCCAAAGGATGCTGTAAAAATCCTAGAATTATTGAAAAATATTTTTAATGTTCCAGATTGTGTATTTGTACTAGCAATCGATTATCAAGTTGTTGTAAAGGGCTTAAAAGAAAAATTTGGTGAGCCGTCTCCAGAAAATGATTGGGAGTTTAGGGCATTTTTTGACAAAATTATACAACTTCCATTTTCAATGCCTATGGCGAGTTATGATATTGGAAAATATGTTCTGAGTTTGCTCGAAAATATAAACTATTACGAAAGTGATAAAGATCAATTAGAAGAAGAACTTATAGAGTCACTGGTAACACTCTCAATCGGCACAAACCCGAGATCAATTAAGAGACTTATCAATTCATTAAGCTTAATAAAAATTCTTAATGATACCAAAAATGAATCTGACTCTGGTGGTGGAAGTGCTATTGATAATGCAGACGTAGCGACAGTTATGCTTGCAATGGTATGCCTTCAAATTGCAAACTCAGAAATCTATGACATGTTGGTAGCAGAGCCGACATTTGCTGATACATGGGATAAACAATTTGCATACAAAATAACACAGAGCAAAGAAACTCTTGATGAGTCTTGGGAAGAAAATTTTAATCAAGCAAAAAAATCGGCAGATTTTGATGAAGAATGGGAGCAATGTTTGTACAGGGTGTGTTACGTAAACCCAAAAGAAAGGCCAAAAGCAACAAAATATTCCAAATTTTTAAGTATTTTAAGAGAAAATTATGAGCAAAAACAGTTTGAAAATTATCTTACTACAGCTTTAAAAGAAACTGCTGTCACCGCTGTATCAGCTTCAGATAAGCCTAACATCAGGCCACCCAAGGGATCATTTAAACCGCATTTTAATAATGACTATAGCGGATGGATAGAGAGAAAAAAAGAAGACTTTCCAAACTATAAAGACTTGCCAAAAGATGAAACATCGGAGGTTTTTAGAAGCATTATTGAGACATATAAAAATTTGTTTGGTGCTGTTGATCAGGAATCAGAAGAAAATAAAGATAACCATCAAGAGCACACTGTTAAATATGCTGGAGGCATAACTTTTTATTATAAAAAGAAAAAATTCTTTGGGATGGGCATTAGAAGAAACAAAAAAGGTGAATTTATTTGGATTGAATGCTATAAAAATACAAAAGATAGCCAAATGCCTGTTAATTTTTCATCTGCCAATATTGTATTTGATCATTCTAGAAAGCTTGAAATTGAAGATGTGGAAAATAAGATAATTAGTGGGACCCCTGGTTATATAGAATGGATGGTATCAACATTTGATCCCAGTGATGTAACAATATCTGAAGATTTTGTTGAATTCATTGTTAAATACTCAATGGAAGGCTGTAAGCAACGATATGATGGTGATGATAAATTTATTAGTTATACGACTATGAACAAACACCTAAGTAACTTTAAGAATAAAAGAAAGGATTCCAATGATTTTAAGGAAGCCGTAGATGCCATTGAAAGTTTTTACAACCCAAAAAACATAATAACAATAGATCTATAGACCAATTTTTTAAATGCAGCTCAGTAAATTACAAGAAATATGTCATGACCTAAAACAATCTAAGAATTTTCAAATATTTGTTTCAATTGTAATTATTTACTCTTCATTAATAATAGGCGTTAATTCTTATTCTATAAACGGTTACTTGGAATCATTTATATTTTATTCAGATCACTTAATTACAATTATTTTTTTAATTGAATTATTAATAAGATACGCTGCCGAAAAATCAATTAAGCATTTTTTTTCAGATGGTTGGAATATATTTGATACTATTATAGTAATTTCCTCTCTTATTCCATCTTCAATCGGTGAATCGGTGTTAGTTTTAAGGCTTCTTAGGTTGTTGAGGTTGCTTAGAATTATTTCTTTTGTCCCAGAGCTCAGAAGAGTCATCGAGAACTTGATAAAATCTCTGCAGAAAAGCGCATATATCTTAATTTTAATTTTCTTAATATCATATATTTATGCTGTTACAGGAGCGCAGTTGTTTAGCGAGCTTGAAGGATTGGGCTTCGAGAGCTTAGGCGAGGCATTATTGACACTTGCTCAAGTTGCTACTCTTTCGGGGTGGGAGAATGTTATGAACCCAATTTTAGTTGAGTATCCTTCTGCATGGTTGTATTTTATAAGCTACATCTTTATCGTTGCTATAGTGATTTTAAATCTTTTTATCGCAATTTTGGTTGATGTAGTTAACCCACGTTCTGATTAATGTTATCTAAATCTAAATTTATTTTAGGACAACAATGCCATAAATCTTTATGGCTAGATATTCAAAAAATTAAGCCCACTAATCCTTTGGATACCTCTACAGAAAATAGGCTTAGAGCAGGTAACGAAGTTGGAGAAGAAGCAAAAAAACTATTTCCTGGGGGTGTAGATATACCCTTTATTTCAGGCGCTAAAGGCTATCAAAAAATGTGTGCTCTAACTCACGAGGCAATAGAATCAGGCAGCACAACAATTTATGAAGCATCTTTTATTGAAAATAATGTTTTTATAAGAATAGATATTATGAACTTATCCCAAGAGGGATGGGATATTTATGAAGTTAAGTCATCAACAAGACTACATTCATATCATAAAGAAGATGCTGGCCTGCAGTGGCATGTTTTAGACACGGTCTCTGGCTTAAGGCTAAATAAAGTATTTGTGGTTACTCTCAATAAAAGTTACATGAAGAACGGAGATATAGAGCCTAAAAAACTTTTTAGTCTTCATGACCTATCTGACTTTGTGCTCACCAGGCAAGCCGATGTTACAGATCAACTTAATAAAATTAAATCAGTAGCCAAGTCAAATATAGAGCCAAAAGTAAATATAGGAAGTCATTGCAGCAAACCGCATGGTTGCAAATATTTTGATCGATGTTGGCCAAAAAATTTTAAAGATAACAATTCTATTTTTCGCCTGTATCAGCTTCGTCTTAATAAAAAACTGGATTTATTCAATGGCGGCATAGATGTTTTTGAAAAAATTAAGCCTGAAACTATGCTGAAACCTTCATCGAAGTATTACCAAATTCAATCAAATCAAATAAAAGCCAATCAAATCTTAGAGCCTATTATTGATAAATCAAAACTTAATAGTTTTATAAATAGCGTAAAGTATCCGATTAGTTATTTTGATTTTGAGGCTTTTTCTGATGCTGTCCCTGTTTTTGATGGCCAAAAACCTCATATGCAAATGGCTTTTCAATACTCTCTTCATATTCAAAAAGATAGTAGATGTAAGCTTGAAGAGAATTCATCTCATTTTGAGTTTATTGCTCCATTAGATGAGGATCCAAGAAGAGCTATTGCAGAAAGCATGTTAGAAAATTTCCCCAAAGGTGGAACAATAATGGCATTTCATAAAACATATGAAATGACTCGTATAAAAGAATTAGCAAATCACTTGCCAGATCTTGCATCTGATTTACTTAAATTAAATGAAAGGTTTATCGATCTTAAAGATCCCTTTTCACAAGGCGCCTACTACCATCATGGATTTGGGGGGAGCTTTTCTCTCAAAAAAGTACTACCAGCACTTTGCCCCAATGATGATAGGTTGGATTATGAAAAACTAGATATTAACAATGGCTTGCAGGCTTCAGGCGCATATCAAGATATGCGAAATCAAACGAAAGAAGAGGCATTGAAAACAAGCAAGAAGCTCCTTGAGTATTGCAGGCTTGATACTTATGCGATGTATGCAATCTACTCAAAGCTTTTAGAGGCTATGGATTAACTATATTAAATGTAATCCTTTAAATTAATTTTGGTGCCGTCATCTATTCTTCTATGTATGTGCTTATACTCACTTGATGCGCGTTTGTCAGTAGCATATATGCCATAAAACTTATAGACCGTTTGTCCAAAGATGTTCTTATAATGAGCAAAAACAATTCTATCTCGCAATCTGTTTGGATTTGGGAGGCCAATTTTAATTACCTCTCCATTAACTTTTTGTTGTTCAGTAATAGTTAAGGAGTCTGCAGATATGTTGTTATCCCATTGCTTATTTGGATACAGTTTTGGAAACCATACGGCTTGGTTTAAATGCTTAGTTCCCAATTCCCACCAAGCTTGCTGGAAATGACCATCACTCTTATAACCAAATAATTTTAAGCAATCTTTATGATACAAAAAAACAACATTATCTTTGACATCAATGAAACCTCTATCAAGATATTTATTTGGGTTAAATTTATTTTTGTAATCCCAAATTATTTTCTTGCCTGATTCTTCTTCAAATTCTTTTTTTCGTTTTTTTACATAATCAATAAATCTGTCTACTTCTTTAATGACCTCATTAAGGCATCTATCATTACCGTGTTTGTCATAAACCTGTATTCTTTGTTCTTCCCAATCTGTTGCTTCTAATATTTCTCGCTGTCTGATTTTATCTAACTCAGCATGTTTTTTTCCGCCATGTTGTGCCTCATCAATTTCATAATATAATTTTAAAGAAGGAAAACATAAATCTGTTAGAAAATGGGACTTGTCCTTTGGCTTTATATATTGCTGACAAACGTATTCGATATTTGGATCATTCAACAGGTGTAATATTCTAGTTATAACAAAAAGCTCCCATTTTTTGTGTTTGATTTTTGAAAAATTTTTCAATAAATATTGATCTTTTGTAATCATAAGGTTTTCTCCACATTTTTTAATTGTCTTACAATATCTTTTGTTTGTTCATCCAAGTTATCTTGCACATTTTCAACCAACAAAGAGGCTGCAAAGGCTACTTTTGCGAGCGGCACAGTTGTGTTTGAGACGTGATTAACTGACTCAGCTAAATAAGACATGCCTTCAACAAGATATGTCATTTTTTTATCTGGATCTCTTTCTCGTTTTGCGTAATCAAATTGTCTTTTTGCTTCATTTGCTTTTCTGCTTGCCCTGTCTGACTCGCTCCTTACGTCGCTATTAGCAGAGCCTGCAACAGTTGATCTTACTAACCATCTAAGCATTATATTTACTCCATTTATTTAAAATATTTCTTTTTCTAGAAAATGATACAAGGCAACTGCTTCAGCCTCTCCAACACTAGAACTTCCTTTAAAAGCGTAATCTTTTGTTTTGCCTATATTACTTCCATTGCCAGCATTAGAGCTATTCCCTTTTCTTATAATACCATTTTTAATATTTCCGACTACAGAGCCATTGCCAGCATTAGAGCTATTCCCTTTTCTTACAACACCATTTTTTATATTTCCGACTACAGAGCCATTGCCAGCATTAGAGCTATTCCCTTTTCTTACAACACCATTTTTTATATTTCCTAGCACTGTTCCACTGCCTTCAGAACTTCCATTTCGGTATACATCCTTTTTTAAATTTCCCATTCCTCTCTCCTTATTTAGTTTATTTATTTGTTTAAACGTACCCTAAAATTGGCTTGCTCAATAAATTTTATTTCCATTCAAGTTTCATTAGTGAAATTTCATAGCCTTTATGCTTGTTTCCTAAATATTGTAAAACAGCGCTTTCTGTTGTAGCTCCTTTCAGGTGTTGGGATACATAACCACTGATTTGTGTTCTTGTTCCATTTCCGGGGGCCCCAACTTTTTTGTAGTAGTAATCTGCTTTGTACATTTTAGACATAATATAATTTAGCTCCTTGCTTTTACACGTGTATAATTAAAACATAATACATTTATTAATTAAGTGCAATTCAATTTTATGAAAATGCTATGAAAATCAAAACTACCGGTGAAGAATTTTTAGTAGATGGCTATATTTCTTCAGATAGCGGCGTGGTAACAGCTGCAATTTTTATGGCTGTTGTGCCGGGTGCTAATGGTGATTTTTGTTTGGGTGCCTATTATGGGTATGCTGGTGGCGGTGTGAATGATGGGGGTTTCTTTAGTATTGATATTGAAAACTCAATACATCAGCATATGAGCTTTGATCAATTTGATGAAATGCAAGAAAGTAATAGTTTTCATCACGAAATACTAGAGGCTTTGTTAAAAAATTTATGGGTTTACGTTGATGATGATAATGAAATTATGACCTTGACAGAGCATGGCCTATCTCTAGAAAGTAATGATGGCTTTTGGATTTCAGATAATTTTGATGGGGATTTATTAGCTGAAATTTCAGACTTATGGTCAATGTCACTTCGGTTTTCTTTTTAAGAAGAAAATACTCAGTTATTTTTGAGCTGGTCTAAATCAGCTAAGAAACCTTTCTTTATTATGCCTCTTTATTAGGGTTCCACATGACCAGATTTTTAGTTTTAAGTCTGTTCCTAACTAACTTGTATCTTGATTGTTCTTCCTTCCATTCTTTTAACCACTTCTCACCATCTCTTTCTGCATCAACAAAAATTGCATTGGTAAATGCTAAGGGTAAGAGTATTGCAATATGAATCACTATGCTTGCAACTATATTATAGTTAAAGAATCCTAAATAATTTGCTGCCAGAAATCCAAAAAACACACTCCATAAAGTGAACAGGACCAACATAAAGTACGTCTGTAGACTTGGATCGGGTACATACTTTAATGGATTATATCTAACGTCCATTACTCTTCTCCATCCGTTTACAAAAGACATCACCGTTCTTCTGAACAGACTTGGTTTTTTCATATTTGGTTCAATCATTTCTTCTCCGGTTAAATCTTATAAACTCCTTTATAACATGCATGCCAATTGTTGCCCATATCACTATGACCAAACTCCATAATAGTAGCCCAGTCATTTGAATTATTTTTCTAAGGATTTATTTTTTACAGTGGTTTAAAAGATAGAGGCTTTTTAGTAATTGATGGTCCAACCTTCTTTCCATCTTGATCTAGGGTTTTCTTTTTTGTAATGGAATGCCTCCTCTGTAACATGAACATCACTAAAACAAGTAGACATTTTTTTTGGAGCCTCTATTAATATAAAGTAATGAGTCTCGTCATCTTCAAAATCATTGGTATTAAATACATATGGCTCTTTATTACAGTTACCAACCTCATCACCAAAGGCAGTAAGATAAGTCGATAAACTGTTGTTGCCGTCTTTTAATTCAAATGATTGGATTTCTTCACGTTTAATTGAAAATACTTCTTCGTTAACACGTATTTCTGCAAGAAGAAATTCTCTGTGCCATGAAAGCACAAATATTTTTCCCTTTTTTAATTCGGAGTCATTTAGCTGATCTAAAATCTGTTGTGCATTGTCATTTCTTTCTAACGTGGAACGCATATCTACTATGCTGTCTAATGTTGCACATGAAAATAAAAAAATTGTTAATAGACAGCATAGGATATTTTTCATTAGTAATTAGAATATAAAATCTTCAACTAAACTTTGAGCTAAAGCATCGAGAGCTTCATTGCGACGAGATCTAGGATTTTCTATTTGTCTGCGAAAAGCTTCTTCATTCACCTCAAAGTCTTTAAAACATAAAAGTTTAAAAATTTTACTTGTATCATAGCCCTTTTGTATTACAAAAAAATAGGTTTCCATTTCAGGGAACATATTTGTATTAAATGTATAAGGTTGATCATCACAATTTTCTTGTTCGCCTCCCGCAATACTATTCATAAATGAGAAGACACTATTTTGTCCGTCTTTCAAATCAAAAATTTGCGTTTGTGTATGTTTTATTTTTCGCACTTCATCATTTACACGAAGGTTCAAAGGGCGAGGGTCAATGTGATTGGAAAAAACAAAGATTTTTCCTTTTTTTAACTCAGTATCAAAAAGTTCTGGGATGACTTCTCTTTGATCAATGCTGGTTGTTGCACAAGAAGATAATAATAGAACTACTGAAAGAGAATATAAAAATTTCATATCTTATTTAATTATTCTCTGTTTGAACTTACTCGACAGTGACGGATTGTTTTGTCGTGTCGTGATCATGCTAACGCTCGTAACCCATTGCATCGAACTCGATCCTGCAGTTCTTATATATTTGGTCCTTTACTTTCTGCGACAACAGCTCGGATGCAGGCCTTCTGTTAGTTCGGAATTCGTGTTTGGTTTGTGGATAGTGCGCGACAATATCAAATTCAAGCCTGTCGCCGAGGGTCGTGAGGTCTTCCTGCATATTGTCAAAATTGACAATGAAATCGACAATAGGTTTTTCACCGTCTGAATAGGTTGGGTAACTGACGTAATACTTCTTCTTCAGAACACGCTCAAGCTCCTTGTCAAAACTCCAGTTCTTTTTTCCGCGCGTCTGATAATAGATATGTGATACAACCTTTTCGTACGGATGCCTTTCGATCGAAAAAGTGAAGTAATCATCGTAAGTTTTTTTGCCGACGTACTCGCGAATCGCAACAGCCGGCATATGATTGAAAAACTTGCCACGGCGTCTGGCGCGTAAAAATTTCATCTTGCGTGCCTTTATCATATCGCGATATCGCTGCTCTCCAAGACCAGCGTAGTTCTGAGGTAACGTGCCGCCCATGTCCAGCCTGACGAGTTCGTCTTCAAACGATATCGGAGTGATGATGTCATCGGGACCACAGACTTGGCTCAGACTAACCTCCATGCTTGTGCCCGAGGTTTTACGGGTCTTTACGAAAATAAACTTCTTTGCATGGCTAACGATCATTGGTTGCTCTGCTGATTCGACTAAGTCCTTTCTTGCGCCGATAGATAGCTATTTTTCTCGAAGCATCAATGGATTGCGAAATTCTCTGCCAAAAACGTTTTTTCTCCGGATACCAACTGTTAGATTTATCCGGTAAAACGCCGTCCAGAACAACTTCCCAATCCGGCGATGATTCGTATCCACAACCGACCAGATCTGGTGTCATTGTGCCGTGGATTGCCTGCTGTTTAACGATGCGACCGAGATGTTTTCGCCAGACACCGACACTGGTCGGTCCAATAGGACGGACGCCACGCATTGCAACCTTTGACTTTTCAGACACTTGCGCGTGTTCATGGTACTCAGAAAATTTGTGTTGTTTCTCAAGCCATGGAAATTTTGCAGTGATTTGGCTTTGTGTGGCGTCAGGGTTATTTACGAAATCCTCGTACCGGATATTGAGAAAACGATCGTGGCCGAACAATGAGCGTGCACAGGCATGCAATTCACGCCAAAGCCTAATGTTCGAGTAGTACATATCCTCGCTCTTACCGTGCCGGCTAACGATGACATCACGCGGATCGCGCGTTACGTAAATGACATAGAGATTAGGATCGTCGATGACTCCTGGCATGTACAACGTATCTTTGGGTCGTTTCGTGATAACCACATCGTTGTTTTTTGCGGTTACGAGGTGAAAGCGAATCTCATGGTCATAATGCTTGTTTGTCCGAAAACAGGTGACCATCGCCTCGTGCAAGAGAGTAGTACCGGATCGCGGCGAGCAGGCAACAATGTGAATGTGCTTAAACAGACGTCAACTCCCAGAGGTATAGAAACCTAGCAAAATCATTCGACTGTAACAGAGTTGTTGTAGCAAGGTTTCTCATTTATTTTTAGAAAGTTGTTTTACAAATTTAATTATCATTAAATATCGACTTAATTAGCCATTGCCGCTTCGTTATAGGCAGATATTAGTATTTGCCAATCGGCCAGTTGCCAGTAAATATTATGTAATCGTTTTTCTTTCTCAAATGATCGCTTTAAACGCGCTATATTTGAGTTTTTCCAATTACTGCCTTGTCTAATTTGGCATTTATCAAAATCAATTAACCAAACCTCGTTTTCTATATCGAGCATAATGTTGTGGATATTTAAATCGTGGAGATAAATCTGATGATGATGAAATTTGGCAATGGTTTGACCAATTTTTTTCCAAACATCAGCGGTTAAGCTGTTTGCTAGTAAAATATGGTGTAAGTCCTTAGCGCTGGAAATTTTTTTTAAAATGATATCGGCTTGGTAATATAAGCCAGTCTTCTTCAACATCGCTGCGATCGGGGTTGGACAATTTAAATCCATATTTTTCATTTGCTGTAGCAGCTTAAATTCTCGCCATGCTCGTGATTTTTCAATACCTGTATACATATATTGATCACTTAGTACTTTTCTAATCAAGCCGCCGCGACGATAGTGCCGTAATACATATTCATTTTTGTCATGTTTAAAAAAGTAGGTGGTGCCACGGCCGGTTGCCTGTCCTGTTATGGCATTTTGTGTCTTCCAATATTGACCCGTAAACATTTTTGGGACAAGTACAGGGAAATGGCCTGCATCAAACAACATGATGTGGGACTTAACTGCTTTTTGTTGTATGTATGCCATGTAACAATTTTGATCCAAATAATACTAAGAATAATTATTAAAAACCAAAATTCGACTCGAAGCAATCGAACTGAAATAAAATATTTTTATTTTTAATCTTTTCAGCATGCTTCCTAGTCTAGTTTCATATCATTTTAATATTCAAGTTAGGTAAGACTTTTAGTAAAATAAATATCCCTTGATTTATCTTCAAGGGCATCTATTTTTGGCTTAAACGGATATTACTACGCACTTTAGACAATTGAGAATTTTCAGTATAACGTCCTTTTGTAACATGATGAATATGAAAAACACCATCAATATGCTTAGGCTCACCATCAGTGCCAAGTAGCCAGCGAAAGGCGGTGTCTTCATAGGTTTTACGCCAACGGTCAGATTCAGTTTGAAATATTGACAGTTTTTCACAATAACCGATAGCACGAGCAACGTCACCATGAACAATTTGAAATGGGCCGCGTGCTTTATCACGGGATTTACCACGCTCGTATAAACTGAAATTTTCTGTTTCTATATCGATAACTTGTGGTTGGGCATCATTTGACAATAATGGGTCATCATCTTTTAACATCTCAGTGATTTTTTCTTCTTTAGGAAAAAACAATGAACCTTTCTCGCCTTGTAAACTATCGGCGAGTGAGTCTAAGCAGTTCTCATAAAAGATAATGTCGCAATCTGTAAACCATATCCAGTCAGCTTCTGTTGACCGCGCAGCCATATTTCGGCCTATGCCACGTCTAAAGAGCTTTCCTTTGGAAAGTGGGTGGAAATTCCAAGTGATATTTGGCATGGTTATTTGACTAAAGAAGTCCAATGTAGCCTTTGTTTTAGTATCTTCTTCAGCATAAAAAACGGTCACAGTTAAATTTAGTTTTGTTGGTGGATAGTTTACAAACGAACTTAATTGATAGGTTAACATGTTGGCATAACCCCAACAGTGACTAACAATTTCTAAATCAAACTTTCCCTTTACTGCCTTGCGATCTACTTCAGCAGGTATTTTATCGCGAAACAATGACTGTGGTAAAATACGACCAAACACTAAACGATAAGCTTGTATAGCAAAGCTATTAAAGCCATTTGGTGAAAATGTTTTTGTTTCTATCATGATAAATAAGTAAGCCAAAAAAAGGAATCTGTTCTAATAAAATGATACCATATTGCTTAACATTACTGCCAATCGAACTGAGCGTAGCGAGGACAATCGTGCCATGTTATCGGGATATTCAGCATGAGGGGTAGCAATAACTCCACAAATAAATGAATCTTGCTGCGAAGGTGCTCAAAGCTGAGTTAGATCCCAAGCCTAGTAGATTGTTTAAGGCAGTACAAATGCGTTATGGAAAAAGATAATGTTTGCTAGAGCAATAGTAATTAGTATATGTGTACATAAATTAAAGTGTAGTAAATCTTGATGGCTAACAAGGTACTCATATTTACCAAGCGCGTTTTGCCTTTGTCCAATACCTTTGTGGCGGCCCAAGGAAATAACCTTCCTAATTTTCAACCTATTTACATTGGGTTACGGAGTAACAAAAGCGGTATCGATTTAATTGATGGTCAATCTACCTGCGTGCAAGAACAATACGAAGCACTTCCGGTTATATCAAGATTGATGCTTGATGGTATGCAGCATTTAATGCCTGCCTGGAAAACTGCACTTACCGATTTATCAGCAAACCTTATTCATGCTCATTTTGGGAAAGGGGGGTATTATTGTAGTCCAATCGCAGAGAAGTTGAACTTACCTCTTATTACTACTTTCCATGGTTCTGATATCACTCAAAGAGATAAATTCTCATATAATAAAAAGCACCGCAAGATAGTATTCCAACAGTCATCAAAAATAATTGCCGTGTCTAAGTTCATTGAAAACAAGCTATTAAAAGCAGGATGCCCACCAGAAAAAATCATCCAGCATTATATTGGCATTGATACCCAGTATTTTTCATCAGTGGGCCAAAAAAGTGAACAGCCGACTATTTTATTTGTTGGCAGATTGATAGAGCAAAAGGGTTGCCAGTATTTGATACAAGCAATGAAAATAGTTCAAGCACAATTACCTGAGGCTGAACTAATCATCGCGGGTGATGGCAAGTATCAAGAAAAACTAGTGACATCAAGTGCGGACTTTAGAAACATCACTTTCTTAGGCGCGCAAAACAGAACTCAAGTAAAAGCGTTGATGTCTTCAGCTTGGCTAACCTGCTTACCTAGTGTAAAAATTGACAGAGGCAATGAAGAAGGAATGTCAACTGTTTGCATGGAATCACAGGCTATGGGAACTCCAGTGGTAGGGTTCGATACAGGTGGTGTAAGTGAAGCTGTCGAACATGGCGTTACAGGGCTATTGTCCCCCGAAAAAAATATCGAGCAATTAGCAAAAAACCTATTAACGTTATTGAAGTCAAATCCACTAAGAACTTCGTTTTCTAGCGCGGGTGTTGAACGCACAAACAGATTGTTTAATATTAAACGGCAGTGCCAAATCTTAGAGAGTATCTACCAAGAACTCTGTTAAACCGGTCTAGGGTTAAATAATTGACTGCGCCAAAGAAGAGAACACCGTTCTTATAAAAGTCTTCGTTATCTCTTAGCGACAGATCACAAAATTCAATGTCCATGTCCATTTTTGATATAGTTAGTGAAACGAAATTATGGAGAGATTATGAAATTTTTATTAAGTGTTATAGCAGTATGTTTAGTAATGATTATTAAAGAATGTAGAGTAGATGGTTCATATCTTCTATGCCCAGTAGACGAATCAAAAAGTTTGTATAAAAAATAAGACAAGGAGTATCAGAGGGAGTAGCAGAAGGCTATAAGCAAAAAGCTTTAATACAAACTATGGATTCTAGATACGAAAAGAAGTCTATCTACAGAAGAGATACCCATAGAAAAGAAGATTTAAGCCACGTATTTGCCACGTAATTGAGATACGAAAGCGAACCAAACTGCTAATGCCTTAAGGGATGTGGTTTTGGCTTAGGTAGGGATATCATGACTGTTTGAGTGGCACGCAAGAGGTCGGCGGTTCGATCCCGCCTAGCTCCACCACATTCTCTTAGATCCAATAAATTAATTTTTTATATACAAATTATGTAAAACAAGTATAGTATCCGACCGAAAATTAAAACTATGTGTATAGATAGGTAGGATGAATATGAAAACAGAAAAAGCTTACAAAAATTTAGATTTTTTAACCAGCAAAGATGCTCGAACTTTAAGGATCCTGGCTGAGTATCTCCATCCAAAAACTCAATTTGAGCAAGAAAAAGTAAGAAATACAATAGTAATTTTTGGTTCAGCGAGGGCGCCATCGCCCGAGGAATTAAGTGATAAAGAGTTATTTGGCGAAGGAAGAAATAAAAACCCAAAGTTAGCTAAATACTATGAAGCTACCAGAATGCTCTCAAAAAAACTGACTGAATGGTCTCAGCATTTTGATAATGAAGAGCAAAAACATGTGATTTGTTCAGGAGGTGGCCCGGGCATAATGATTGCTGCAAATCGTGGAGCGAAGGAAGCAGGAGGTAAGACAGCCTCTTTGAGGATTTCATTGCCTTTTGAAGACGCCCCTAACCCATATGTAAATGAAGAGTTAGATTTTGAGTTTCATTATTTTTTCACCAGGAAATTTTGGTTTTCTTACCTTGCAAAAGCTTTGGTAATCATGCCCGGGGGGTTTGGAACTTTAGATGAATTCTTTGAAATTCTTACTCTAATACAAACAGGAAAAATTAAAAAAAACTTGCCCATAATTCTTTTTGGAAAAGAGTATTGGAATAAATTAATTAATTTTGAAACATTGGTTGAATTTGGAACAATAGACAGGAGTGATTTAGACCTTTTTTTCCTTACGGACAGTATTGATGAGGCTTATGATCATATTACATCAAGCCTTAGCTCTTAAAATCAAGCATCAATAACTAAAAGTTATTTTTATATAGTTTTTTATTACTTATATAATTTCTAGATTGTGGTAGATTAGCATCATGAAAATTGGTGTACCCAAAGAAGTTAAAAATAATGAGTACAGAGTTGGGTTGACTCCAGATTCAGTGCAGGTTTTGAGCAGCTTGAACCATCAAGTTTTTGTTCAATCAGGAGCTGGTTTAGAGATTGGTTTTACTGATGAATTGTACCAATCATCTGGCGCTCAGATCTTTCATTCTGCAGCAGAAGTATTCGAATTATCCGAGCTTATTATTAAGGTCAAAGAGCCCACTGAAAATGAGTTTCAATTTTTGCGACCAGGGCTAACAGTATTTACATACCTTCATTTAGCAGGCGATGCCCAAAAAGCAAAGATGTTACTGGAAACTGGAGTAACAGGCATTGCTTATGAGACCGTAACTGCTGATGATGACTCGTTACCATTGTTAGCTCCTATGAGTGCAATTGCAGGCCAACTAAGCATGGTTGTAGGGTCTTATCACCTTCTTAAAACTAATAAGGGCAGAGGCACTCTTATTAGTAACCTTGATCCTAGAATAGTAACGGTTATTGGTGCTGGAGTTGCTGGTACTGAAGCCATCAGAAAAGCTGTAGCCAACCAGGCCCAAGTTAAGATTATCGACCTTTCTCAATCAAGGCTTGATGAGCTTAGAGCTGAATTTGGTCAAGATGGAATTGAATATATTCTTTCAACGTCAGATTCGATTAGGTCAGCAGCAAGTGTCTCAGACATTGTTATCGGATCTGTTTATGTGATCGGAAAAGAGGCGCCCAAGGTACTTTGTAAAGATGTGTTAAAGGATATGACTGCAGGAAGTGTCTTGGTTGATATATCAATTGATCAAGGTGGTTGTTTTGAAACCAGCAAACCCACAACACATGATGATCCAACATTTATTGAAGATGGAGTCTTGCACTATTGTGTTACAAATATGCCTGGTGCAGTGCCATTGACTGCAACAAACACTCTCAATCAAGCAACGCTTCCATTTATCAAAGAGCTTGCAAACAAAGGAATTATCGAGGCATTAAATTCAAACAAACATCTTATGAATGGCCTCAACATTCAAGATGGTCAAATTATCCACCCAGCAATTAAAGAAGCTTTAGAAAGTTAATTTTTTAAAGATTGATTGCAGCCTTTCTGGCATCTGCAATAGCTCCGTGAATGTAACCAATTGAAGCGCAATCACCAATTGATGTTACTGGTATGTTTACTTTTTCTAATTCATTAGAAAGGTTTAGATTTGGGTTGGCTCCCATAGCTATGATCACTTGGTCTGCTTCATCTGCATAATTAGAGCCTTCATGGTGATAGAGAACCTCTTTTTCGGTAATTTCATCAATGATAACGTTTGTTAGTAACTTAGCTCCATGCTCCTTTAAAAGGTGGACCACCCTTGAGCGTCTTACAATACTGAGATTAGGGCCCAGGTTGTTAGTGGGCTCTAATACTTTGACTTTCCTGCCTCGCTCAATTAAAAACTCAGCCAATTCAAGGCCAACCAAATCGCCGCCTATAATAATAATATTTTTTGAGATTGGCATCCACAATTTGCTAAGCATTCTAAGGGCTGAAACATTTCTTAAAAGTTGAGAAGCTCTTCCAATGGTTAAAATAAATTGTTGAAACAGAGATAGTTTTTTTATGGCCATTGGATCAGTTCCAAAAAGCAGTCCTCTTAATTGCTCACCATCAAATACATGCTTGTTATCTTTGCCTTTAATTTTAGGAGCGTCTCTATTTGCACCGGCCGCAATAATGACATGGTCAGGATTAAAGTTTTTTATAGCTTCAATGGTCCCCAAGGTATTCATTCTTATTTTTACACCCAAATCATTCAGTGCATTTTTTAAAAAAGTAATTAGGCTTCCATTAGGCTCATATGCTAATGCAGCAATCCTAACGGTGCCCCCAATATCTTTATCTTTTTCCCATATTTCAACATGATGCCCCTTCATGGCGAGCAAACGAGCAGACTCCATTCCACTTGGCCCAGCACCAATCACTAAAATCTTTTTTTGCTCAGCTGACGAGCAAATAATATTTTCATTTTTATATTCATTTCCAAGTTGAGAATTTACAGCACATATCATGGGTTTGTTGATGAAGATTTGACTTACGCAGACATAGCAATAAATGCAGGGTCTAATGAGATGCTCTTGCCCAGAATTAACTTTATTGGGAAGACCTGGATCAGCTAAAAGCTTTCTACCCATTGCCACAAAATCAAAATCTTTGTTCTTTAAACCATTTTCTGCAACATCGAGCTCAATTCTACCAACAGCAATAATTGGAATGGAAACAGTTTCTTTGGCCATGCGCGCAAATTTTAAAAAACC
>UPTG01001035.1_pt1 | contig 21185 bp, 20 predicted proteins | sample 2160121 | NCBI WGS metagenome assembly UPTG01 (sample SAMN06266255, study PRJEB28933) | marine metagenome | isolation source: Columbia River Estuary | place: USA:Columbia River Estuary, USA | collected 2014-07-27
GGTTCATCAATTCTGCCGATTAGGTAGGCATTGTATGGTGTCTGCCTGTTCGAAACTTGTACAGGATGTTCCTCCTTTCATGCTCGCTGATGGATCTCCAGCAGAAGTTCGTTCAATTAATAAAGTGGGGATGGAACGCTCTGGCTTTGCAAAGACTGACTTGGATGTTGCGAAGGGAGTATTCAAAGTTCTTTATCGCGGTGATTTGAACCGAAGGCAGGCAGTTAAGCATTTGCAGAATGGATCTAATTTAGCCAAAGAAAAAATCACCCAAGAAATTATACAATTTACCGAGAAAAGTAACAGGGGACTTGCTTAATACTGTCTGTTCCCGCTGCTAATTTGTTTTCCTGCACTAATAAAATCAGGAATTGTTACTGAGACTTGCTAATTTTTGGAGGTACTCCCAGGAATAGATTCCGGTAGAATGAGCATCAGAAAATAGTATGCGAATGGCGTAATTTCCGATGGTTGAGACTTTTATAATCTTAATGTTCGGGTATTCAGTTTTTACTTGGCCACCACTAACCTGTCCAAATATATCAGTCTCTCCTTTGTTTTCTGCACTGGGTGAATGAGTGCGCAGGAGAGGTGCCTCAATGAAACTTTCTTCTCCGTTAGGCCATTGGAGAGCAAGAGTATTTCCAATTACATCAATCCGACTAGGGGATGAATGCATTTTAAATAAAGGAGTCTAGACTGTTTCCGGCAGAAGGGGGTTCTGAGGAGTCGGAACCGCTTTGGTAATAAGGATCGAGTACTTCATTTGAATTGGGCCTGCTAAAATCTTCGCCTCTCTCGGCTGCCTTATTAAAGTCTTCCATTTCCTGATCAATCAATTCCTGCTGTAGGTCTTTATCTTGAAGTTCACGATCTAGGCTTCTTTCATCCCAGTAACGATCGTTGTGAAATTGGCTTGGTTTTGGTTCGTTGGGTAAATCGGTGGGTTTAACCACTTCCCAATCAGGGCTTCTTGTGCTGTCAAGGCCGGCATCGTCCACATTATCTACACTTTCAAGAGGGATGCCTGGGTGGGAGGTTTGTGTTTGTTGTTCAAGAGTTTCATCCTGTGCCAACGACCCCGAGAGATGAATTGGGTCAGGTGATTTTGTGACTTTCTCAGAGCTTTCATTTCCCACTTCGGGGACTTCAAGAGAAGATTCATTTTCACGCCGAAGTTGCATTTCTCGGTGTAAATTTTCAGAATTCACATGATCGCTTGATGAAGTTTCCATTAGTAAAGGATGGATATTCTAGGCTAAATTAGCAAATCCTAAAAATTTTTTTCAGCAATTTGTATTTCATAAACCTTAAATTTTTCATTGCCACCTTCGGTTATTTAGGCATGGTATACAACACTATGGCAAGAGATACTATCATACTTGAATGCACAGTTGCACGTAAAGAGGGTAAACAACCTTCCCGATACATGGCTTCCCGTAATAAGAAGTTACAAAGCGATCCGGTTGAGAAAATGAAATACAACCGTTTTATGCGTAAGCATACTTTGCATAAAGAAATTAAGAGCTAATCCTCTTTTTACCGCTGTTTTCTCGTTCAGTTTAAAATCGAGAGTATTTCTTTCGCCACAATCGTAATCGCTTTGCTTGCAAAGTGATCGGGGTTAGAAACGACAATAGGAAGTCCGTGATCCCCCCCCATTCTTATTTCTTCGTGCAGGGGAACTTCTCCAAGAAATGCAGTTGAAAGTGCTTGTGCTGTCATGGGTCCACCTCCCTTGCCAAATAGATAGGACTTCTCTTTGTTTTCTTCGTTGAGAAGAAAACTCATATTTTCAACCACTCCGAGAATGGGAACATTTACTTTTTCAAACATTCTTGCACCTCTTCGGGCAACATCTACCGCCGCTTTTTGTGGGGTAGTAACAATGACTACTCCATCGAGTGGCATCACCTGAGCGATGGAAAGTTGTGCATCTCCCGTGCCGGGAGGTAAATCGATTAAGAGTAAGTCGAGTTCTCCCCAATCTACATTAGCAGCAAATTGTTGAATTGTTTTCATTACCATGGGTCCACGCCAGACAACGGGTGTTTCTTCATCCACGAGTAATCCCATCGACATTACCTTAATTCCATAACTTTCGATGGGAGCAATTAAATTATCTCCTAAAGCCTGTGGTTGCCCTGAGGCTCCAATTAGGAGTGGAATTGATGGTCCATAAACATCACAATCCATTAAGCCTATTTTAATTGGTGCAGAGGACTCTCTGGATAAGATTTGTTCAATAGAGCAGGCCAAGTTGACTGCCATAGTTGATTTTCCAACGCCGCCTTTACCGCTCGCTATTGCAACAATTTTTTTAACCCCTGGGAGTACCGCACTTTCCTTATTCTCTGTGTTTGTTGATTGGTCAACAGCAGGTTTCTTCACTATTATTTGAATATCTACTCCCTGTATTGACTCTTCCTGGATAAGCTTGTTTTCAATCTCGCCTTTAATGACTTTTGGCAGGGTTGGGTCTGCGGTACTGATTTCAACCTTTACAAAGGCTTGTCCATTTTCGAAACGCGTTTCCTGGATGAGACCAAAAGAGACGATATCCCTGCTAAATCCAGGGTAGTTAACTTGCTTGAGAAGGTCGGTAATAAGTTGTTCGGACATAATTCAAAAGAATTTATAATGAAGTAAGTGTTTGTTCGAGTAAATGAAAAGTTATTTAAAATTGAGCATTTATTCTTTCTCACAATCAAAATTATAGTCAAAATACTCTTTTGCTCTTGCTGAGAGTAAGAATTTTATTGAATCATAAAAACTATGAATGTGGATATGGATGATTGGATAAATAATTTGCGAAGAACTTCTTTTTCTTCTTTGGTAGTTTTAATGTTGAGTGCGATGGTTTGCTCATCTGCTTCTTTGTTTGCACAGAGCGGAAACAAGATACTCCTTCCCGGTATCGAGTCAGATCTCGCTCGGAAGCAAATAGCAGTTGATCTCGGATCGACCTCTTCCACCTTGGTCCCGCTCATCCAAAAAGCCTTTTCTTTGCATGGTGGGTTTCGGTTAAGTCATCCAAAAGAAAGTCAATACAGTATTACATTTTCGGCAAAAGGAGGGAATCAAGTTGGCATTACCATTCAGTCCGGCAGTCCTCCAAGGACATTGAAAACTTTAGCTTCAGGAGGTGATTCAATCGATGATGCTTTACTCAGAGGATGTGATAAGGTGGTAACCCTTTTATTAAAAACCCCAGGCTTTTTTGCCGGAAAGATTTCTTATTTATCCAACTTATCTGGATACAAGGAAATATTTGTTTCGAATGCCCTGATGTCTACGAGTCGACCCAATACCAATTTTAAAAAAATTACTTTTAACGCGAGTTGGGGTAATAAAGGGCAGGGCATATTTTTTACCAGTAATCGTCAGTTGTTTAACAATATTTTTTATCTTGATTTGGAATCTCGAAAAATTCGTACAATTGCGAATTATCGGGGAAGTAATTTAAGTGCGGTGCAAAATCCAAAAAGCTCACAAGTCGCATTGATTCTCTCGAGTACCGGTAACCCGGAAGTTTGGATTGCACCTAATCCTGGATCAAAACCAAAAAGATTGACCAGGAATAAGAGTAATGAATCCGGGCCTTGTTGGTCTTCGGACGGGCGCCGTATGATTGTGACATCAGATAGCCGAGGAAAACCGCAACTATATGAACTCTCTCTTTCCACAGGTTCACTCACTAGGGTCTCAACTAATGTGAGTTCTCATTGTACCGAAGCTTCTTGGAATCCCATCGATTCCTCTAAAATTAGTTTTACAGCAGCAGTCGGGGGTGGGTTTCAAATTTTTGAATACAGTTTTAATGCTAGAAAAAGTAGACAACTTACCAAAGGAGTGAGCCATGGACTACAATCGGTTTGGTTAAATGATGGAAGGCATATTATATATACGGAACGATCTTCTAAAGGGAAAATGCGTTTGATGATTCTTGATACAGAATTAGAGGGCGCAAAACCAAAGGCGTTACACGGGGCAAACTTTGGAAATTGTTCACAGGCCAGTTTTCATTATCCTAATTAATTGATTGTGCCATTCTGCAGTATTGATGGTTATCTTGGATAATAGAAAGAGTGTCGGATTCTTGAAATATTATCTGTCCGCCCCGGTTTTTCTCTTTTAATTGTAGCGATTGCTTGATGGACAAGGGCACAGTATTTAAAATTATGTTTGGTAGACTAATTACAAGCTTTATAATTGAGCACTCAATATTGCATATCTAGCATGAGAAAATATATATTCTTTCTGACCCATCTGTTCATTTTTACATTTTTCTGTACAGCTGAGAAAATCAAGGTTGAATTGCAAAATGGAAGTTCAATTTCTGGGGAATTAATTAAGGAAAATGCTGATTACTGGATTGTAGACTTGGGCTTTGACCTGATTAAAATTCCAGAAAGGGATTGTTTAAAAGTTATCCGCAATCTTTCTGAAGAGAGCCAGCAGGTGTCAGGAACAGGAAACCATCTGTATCGGCAAAACCCTCGAGCTTCAGTTCAACCATTGGGTGCGTTAGTTGAAAGACTGGGGGAAGCGGTGGTTATGATAAGAACTCCTACTGGTCTAGGCTCGGGCTTTATTGTACATCAAGATGGATATGTGGTTACCAATGATCATGTGGTTGCAGGAGAAAGAATTATATCGATCACTCAGTTCCGAAAGGGGAAGAATGAATTAATTAAAGAGAATTATAATAATGTCCGTATAGTGGCAACTGGAGGCAATATTGATCTTGCTCTTTTAAAAATCGAAGGTCAATCCATGCAGAAAAAGTTTCCGACTGTTGCTCTGGGAAATTCCAATGATTTGAAACAGGGGGAGCGGGTTTTTGCGATTGGGAGCCCTCTTGGATTGGAAAGAAGTGTCTCAGAGGGAATTGTAAGTCTAAGAAATCGAATCATACAGGCCCGTTTACATGTTCAAACAACTGCAGCAATTAGTCCGGGGAATTCGGGTGGTCCATTGTTTAACTATCGAGGTCAGGTTGTGGGAGTGAACAATATGAAAGTGGTGAGTAGTGGCGCCGAAGGACTTGGTTTTGCTATTCCTGTTAGGCAATTAAAAACTTTTCTAGAAAATCGTGATGCCTTTGCATTCGACCCCCGAAACCCGAATGCCGGATTTCGTTACACCTCACCTCCTCAATAATAAATTTCCATGAAATATTTTAATTTCTTCTTCAGTCTTATTCTTCTATTTGGATTTACGAACCGAGTCTTGAGTGCCTCGAAGAATTTGCTCAATTTTGTTCCTGAAGATGCTGTATTCCTATTGGAAATTGATGATTTGAATCAGTTTACAGAAGAAATTGAAGCCGGTCCATTAGGAGCCTTTACTCGCTCAAAGGCATGGGAAAAAGGAAGGGAGTGGATTAAGAAAAAAAGTCTTAATAACCAAGACTCCAAAAAAATCGAAATATTCCTCGAACATGCTCAAGAATGGGGTGATTCATTCAATGGGAAACTTATTATGGCAATGGGGAGCTTGGATAAAATACTCACCAAAAAAATTCCAGAGATGACTTTAATGGTTGAAACTGAATTTACTAACAAGGAATTAGAAGAAATTTTAAAATTGGTAAAGAAAGAGGTGGTCGCTAGTAGAGGTAATTTTGCGTGGGACCGAGAGGAAATTGATGGGCAGAAAATTCATTGGATTGGATCTGTTAAGGATAAGAAGAGGGAACAAAGGATGGCCGTTTGTATTCTAGATCAATCCCTTTGTTTGTTAATAGGAGGAAGCGAAAATATAAAAGAAACTTTTATGATGAACAAAAAAGACTCCTCTGATTCCATGGTTGAAAATGAAAACTACTTGGATTTATTTGAAGAAATTGATCAAGGTTCAGCTCGTATATTTATGAATTTTAATGCTCTCGACTCAGTAATGAAAGAGGTAGAAGATTCTCCTGATTTTGAGATGCCGGAGAATCCTTTTGGAATGACCACTTCAAAACTTATTGCTGGGCTGGCTTTAGATTCATTAGACTGCATTGGAATACAAATTGATCCGTCTGATGAAAAATTAGTTTTAGCAAGTGGAGCATTTTTTAATCGATACGAAGGGATATTTTCTTTTTTCCAACACGACAATGAGGAAGAAGTCATTCCCTATGATTTTATTCCTAGTCAGGCTTTTACTGCCACTTCTGCACGGTATGATATGGCCATGCTTTGGCCAACTGTTGAGAAAATTGTCAAGGGGTTGAGTCCCCAACTCTTACTTTTAATGAATTCTCAAATACAGGCTTTTGAAGAACAGGCAGGGGTAGCGTTCCGGAGAGATGTACTGGGTTCTCTCGGCGATGAAGTAATGAGCTTTTCTCTCTTAAGTGGTAAGGCGAAAACCATTGAAGATTTTGAAAAGGCTAATCCTTCATTCTACGGTATTTCATTAACAAACTCGAAATTATTTGATCGTTCACTTAGATCAATGATTGATTCTCTGGCACCAGGGAATGAACTGTTTGAAGATCGAGTTCATAAGGGCGTGACAGTTAGAAAACTTCGTGGATTGGAGGAGAGTGGAGTTTCTCTAAGTTATACAGTAACAGACAATTGGTTATTCTTGGCAATGGGGGAAGATAATCAACTTAATCAAATGATCAATCGTTTGCAGGGTAAGGGGCGTTCTTTATGGCAGAAAAAAGAAATCAAAAGAGCTTTGAAAAACTTACCTGATAGTGTGGGGCAACTTGATTATTTGGATTTGGATCAAATGGTTAGTTTTTTAGTTCCCATAGCTGTAAGTGCTTTAGAAGCGGAGGAGGAGATCGACCTCAAAGTTGCTGACTTTCCAAAATTACCTTATTTCTTCCTCGGTTGGACAAAATACGTAAAACGCGGTTTGATCGGAAGGGCTGAGTTATTCCCAATCTCGGCTAAATGAACTTTCCTATGATTAAAAAAAAGCCATATATTTTTGTATGGGTGTTTTTAATTTCCTCTTGGATTTTGAATGCATCTTCTTTTCGTTTTTCTCCCCCTGAAGTAATCAAAGCAAGTTGGAACGCTCGGACATTTATTTCTGAGGATTTAAATCAAGATGGATTGAATGATCTTTTGTTTTTTAATCTGGATCGTTCGAGAATAGAAATTCTTTATCGTACCAAAGATGGAAAGGTACCGGAGCGAGTAAATCCTGTTCAGAGAGATCGGTGGAATCCAGACCTAGAAGATGCACCTTATAAGAAGGAATTTATATTTGTTCCGGAAAGTCTTACCGCATTAGCAGTAGGGGATTTAAATGGAGACGGTTTTCTTGATGTTATTCAAGGGAGTCCTGAACATGGAGTGTATATTCATTTTCGTAATACTGATTTAAAATGGGAAGAACCTATCGAAATTGAAACTTCTAAACTTCGTTCAAGTTCAAATTCGATCAAGGTGGTGGAGGGAAAAGTGGATCGGTTAACCAAGCTTTTTCTATTTACTGAGGTCGGTCTTGAAATGATTCCATTTAAAAAGGGTAAACCTCAATATCCATCCACTCTTTTTCGGGAAGAAAGTAAAAGTGCGAATGGACTTCATATTCTCGATATAAATAATGACGAGTTGGATGATTGGCTTTACTTGAATCCAGGAAAAGAACGTTCCATTCGTTTACGCTTCGGTATCAAAGATGGATTTGGTCCAGAACATTCTTATGATCTATCTCTTTTTTCCTTCAATCCGATTCCTCGGCAAAAAAAGAATAGAGATTTTAAATTTGTTGGAATTGATCAAATTTCTAAGGAGGTTGCTGTTTTTTCTCTTGGACCGAGGCAAAAGAAAAAAGAAACTCCCCCTTTCGAAACTCTTAGCTATGATCTATTTCCTGAAGATGCAAAAAAATCGACCTGGACAATGGCTGATTTTAACTCAGATGGTAAATGGGATGTCGTTGCCGCGTCACCTAAGTTGGGCGAATTACTTTTTTTAGAAGGTCGTGGGATAAATGATTTTGGTTTACCTCAAAAAAATCCTTCCTTAAAAGGCATTACTTCTCTGTCAGCTTGTCGATTTTCTTCCACGAAGAGCCCTGGTCTCGTCATTTTAAGTCCTGAAGAAAAAATTATAGGGCTATCTGAATTCGTGGAGAAAAAAAGATTCTCCTTTCCAAAACCTTTAGCAATTGAAGGAGATGCTGTATTATCAAATTGTGCCGATCTTAATCAGGATAATTTGGATGAAATTATTGTAATAGTCGAAAAAAGATCAGACTTTTTTTTACAAATTTGGTCTATCGAAAAAGGAAAAAAATACCAGCTTTCCTATGAGATCGAATTGGAGGAGTGGAGGCGTGAACCTTCCGCAATTTTCCCCTGTTTTTTGGATGACGATGATTTAATTGATCTCGTTCTTTTATCCGATCGCGAAGCTGCCCAGATTCTTCTCAATAATGGAAAGGGAAAAGTCGAATTGGTCGGCATCGATTCAGCACTTCGTAAAAGCATTCTTTTAGAAAAGACTCGATCTCGAATCGGTACAGGAGATGTGGACGGAGATAGTTCTCCAGAATTATTAATTGCTGGAGAGGGAATGGTGCGTGCTCTTAAATGGAAAAAAGGGGAACTACAGGTAATTGAACAATTTAACTCTTCTGATCCTCAGGCCGAGCTCAATTGCCCACTCTTTGAGGATTTAGATGGGGATCAAGAAAAAGAGCTTATTTATTTTTCAAGCGGATATTGGGAAGCGGTCAAAAAAACATCGGGGGGTTCTTTCAAAAATGTTTATAAAATTGAAGAAGATATTCGTTCACCAGAAGTCGTATATTCTTTGAGCGGCGATGACCCAAAAAATTTCTTCTCATTCAGTTCAAGTGGTTTCCAAGTAATTGGTAAATCAATTACTGATGGAGATTGTTACTTAAATATCCATTCGCGGTATCTTACTGATTTACCAAAGATTACCCATGGTGGAGTTGATTGGGGAGATTTTGATAATGATGGAGAGCCTGATTTAATTTGTATGGATGGACGAAAGCATGTTCTTGAATTCTTATCCTTTTCCAAGTCTGAAGAAGCATGGAAAAGTATACTTCATTTTAAGGTATTTGAAGAAGATTTACATTATCGCGGTAAAAAAGGGGGGGTGAACGAGCCCCGTGATGGATTGATTGCGGACTTGGATGGAGACGGGCGAGATGATCTGGTTCTTTTAGTTCACGATCGTTTTCTGTGTTATTATCAAAGCAAGGAAGCTGGAAATTGAAAATTCTTATTTTAGGAGATATTGTCGGAAGACCGGGAAGGAAATTTTTGAATGATCAGTTGTCCGGTTATAAAAAAGACAATCAAATTGATCTTATCATTGCCAACGGAGAAAATGCGGCGGGTGGTGCAGGAATCACAGCAAAGACTGCAACGGAAATTCTTGGATCCGGGGTAAATGCGATCACTCTTGGAGATCATGTTTGGGATCAAATGAATTTTAATCGCGAGATCGATCAATTAGATAGAGTTTGTCGTCCGGCAAACTTGCCTTCTTCTAATCCAGGTCGGGATCGACTAGTTATTTCTGTTAATAATCATCGGATTGGTTTGTTCACCGTACTGGGTAGAACCTTTATGGGACCAAAAGTCAGTTGTCCTTTCCAAACAGCAGGTCGCTTGGTTGAGGAAATGAAGGCCGACACCGATGCAATCATTGTCGAAATTCATGCCGAAACGACTTCCGAAAAAGAAGCAATGGGATGGCACCTCGATGGAAAAGTAAGTCTAGTCTTTGGCACACATACACATGTTCCAACCGCGGACGGAAGAATCTTAAAAGGGGGTACAGCTTATCAATCGGATATAGGAATGACTGGGCCAAGAGAATCGGTCTTGGGCCGGGATATTGACGCGTGCCTCGGAAGGTTTATAGATGGAATGCCCAGGAAGTGTCCAGTTGCAGATGGCGATGTCGGGATGCAGGGTTGCTTGGTAGAACTGGATATGGACCGCGGATTTCCCCGCTCAATTGAAATCGTTAATTACCGGGTTGTAATTTAAGTACCGAGCTTTACGGGGTATGGAAATTATTCATCCTGCGGTGCAGCAAAAGGATCTGGTTCACTAATTAAGTTACTTTTTTCTTCCTGTTCCGATTCGCTCGTTTTCACATTATTCTGTTCAATCTCTTCTACATCTGTTGGTGGAATAAATCGGTCCAAGTTTTTGTAAACCAGAAAACCGACCACGCCCAGGGTTGATAGAAATACAAGAGTAGCAACTAAAACCATCAGCTTTCCCACTATTCCCATCCCTGCCTTTTCGTCCTTGTTTTCTTCAAAAGACTGAGACGAGGAAATTACGCTTTTAGCTGGGCTACCCCTTGGATTGATCTTTTTCGAGTTAGCCGGACTTGCACGCTTGGTGATATTTTTAAGCTCCGAATTATCCTCAATATTATCCTTCTCAGGAGCCAAAGAGGGTAGGGGAGTTTTATTTATTTGTGACCACTCGGGTAGTTGTTTTAACGGTACCCATCCGGATACTCCCTGATGCCAAGAAAGGTCGTCGGGTTTGAATTCTCCAACACCTACTCTTTTTGCAGTCTCTTCTAAAGACAAGGGACCATGGTCCACCCCATTGGCGGCGACATATAAAGTAAGGGAGGAAGTCATCTAGTAGAATTTTACTTCTTTCCTTCGTATGCTTTGTGAAAGGCCAAGATGTTTGCTTTGAGTGATGCAGTGTTTTGTGGATCGATCGTTTGTTTACATTTCATCGCCGAGACCATTACCGCATGAGCCTTGCTTAACTTTTCTTGATATTTCGGATCGGATGCCTTAATCCGCTGAGCCATAAAATAATCGGCTATTGTTTTTTGTATCGCAGTGGCATGGGCTTCCTTGGTTGAGACCCAACGAGTTAATTGATTTTGCGAAAGGGCGTCTTTTTTTCCCGATAGTTCGTTAATGAGTTTACTCGCCTTCTCTATGGTCGACTGATCTTCGAGCATTTGTTCAAAGCGATTCTGGTCGCCATAGATTCCACAAGGAACTTGGCAATGACCCAAGACATAATTGGATGTAAAGGACATGAATAATAAAAAAATAGGAACATATAGTTTCTTCATAGTTTTTAAGAATTTAGATAATATTAAAGAATATATATAAAATCACACCCTTGGTTTCTGCCAAGCAAAACTGACTCTATTTACTCGAATTTAATTCAACTGATAAATAAGTCGCAGTCTTTGAACTTGCGAATAGGCACCATTTGAAGTAAACAAAATATTCAAGTTTTGTTCATTATAACGGGCAAAATAGGTATGCGGGAGTAGCTCAGCTGGATAGAGCATCGGTCTTCTAAACCGAGGGTCCTGGGTTCGAATCCCAGTTCCCGCGCCACTTTGTAATTGCTGTTAAGTACATCAAAGTAATGAATAGAATTCATTTTATTTGAATTATAATATTTTTCTGAAACAAAAAGTTTCTTTTCAACGAATTGGCATGTTCTATGCAAAACTCGTATTCAACATCAATTATTGAGGAGAAATTAAATATGCCAGAAATAAAATCTTATGATAAAGTATCAAGTGATGCTTCCCATTTATTCATCGGCTTAACGGTTGGATTCGTAGTGACTGTAGTCGCAGTTTTTATCGTTGGGATATACTCATTGTAGCATCTCGCTATTTGTACAGTTTTCGTTCTGTAATCAGAAATTTCAAAACGAAAGATTATATTTATTTTCAAAACTATCAGTTTTGAGTAAAACCTTCGCTTGCCAGATGCCAAGGAAGAGTCTAGACCCTTCGCACTCATGAGTGCACCATCAATTACTTCAGACAAGATTCGAAACATCGCAATTATTGCTCACGTCGACCATGGAAAAACGACTTTAGTCGACCAAATGCTGAGGCAATCCGGTGCTTTTCGCGATAATCAAGTCGTGGAAGAACGCGCCATGGATTCGATGGATCAGGAAAAAGAACGTGGTATTACGATTAAGGCGAAAAATACATCGGTTCAATGGAATGAATTTCTGATCAATATTGTAGATACACCAGGTCACGCTGATTTTGGTGGTGAGGTGGAGCGTGTAATGAAAATGGTAGACGGAGTGATGCTCGTCGTGGATGCTTATGAGGGCCCGCAGGCACAAACTCGTTTTGTATTACAAAAAGCACTTGCTGCTGGTTTAAACCCAGTTGTATTTATTAATAAGATAGATCGGCCCAATGCCCGTCCTAAGGAAATGCAGGACTTGGTCCTCGAGCTGTTTCTTGAGTTAGAAGCCAGTGATGATCAGTTCAATGCTCCTTTTCTTTTTGGCAGTGCGAAGGATGGTTATGCGGTAAGAGAGTTAGGAGACGAACAGGATGGAATGACACCTTTATTTGAAGTCTTGGCAGACAAGATCCCTCCCCCCACAATTGAAGAAGGCGATGGTTTTAAAATGCTTGTTTCTAATGTCGATTGGTCTGACTATGTAGGAAGAATTGCGGTGGGTAAAGTAATCTCCGGAACTGCGAAAATCGGAGATTCAGTATGGCGCTTGCGATCTGATGCATCTCCGGAAAGGTCTAAGGTTTCGAAAATTTTTGAATATTCTGCTTTGTCTACAAATGACTCAGTGGAAGGCGTAGCAGGAAATATTATCGGTTTATCGGGCTTTGAAGAAGTGGATATCGGAGAAACTCTTTCGTGTGACCCAGAAGTCGAACTTCTTCCTTTTGTAGAAATTGACCCACCTACCGTGATGATGTCTTTTTCTGTGAATGATGGACCGATGGCAGGACGGGAAGGTGACCGCGTAACCTCTCGTGAAATTCGGGATCGATTACTGAGAGAAGCCCGCACCAATATTTCGATTAAACTGGAAGATATGGATGGTTCTGCTGATTTTAAGGTCAACGCACGTGGTGCAATGCAAGTTGCGGTTGTGGTCGAGGAAATGAGAAGAGAAGGCTTTGAGATTTTGGTTAGCCGACCCACTGTCATTAAAAAAACGATCGATGGTCGCTCGCACGAACCTTTTGAGACTCTGTACCTGGAAGTACCGGATGAAGCGGTAGGGGGTTGCATGCAATCTCTTGCCAATCGTAAGGGACAGGTTGAATCGATGTCTGCCAACAAAGGTCGAACTACCTTGCAAGCCACTATTCCCACACGAGGCTTGATTGGTTTTGAATTTGAACTCTTGAACCTGACTAGTGGAGAAGGGATAATGTCTCATTTATTTAAGGAATATCGTCCGGATTCGGGAGATATTCGGACTCGAAGAACAGGCACACTAGTTTCGATGGAAAAAGGGGAGGCGAATACTTACGCCCTTCGTAATATTGAAACTCGGGGTAAATTATTTGTTGGGGCAGGTGAGGAAGTGTATGAAGGAATGGTCGTGGGAGAAAACCCAAGAACTGAGGACCTTCCGGTTAATCCGACCAAGGCAAAACATGTAACCAATCACAGAGCGGCGGGAAGCGATAGAACAGAAGCTTTGACGCCAGCAATCAAGTTTTCATTGGAGCGTGCTATTGAATATATTGCACCTGATGAATTAGTAGAAGTGACTCCCAAAAATATTAGACTACGCAAGAGAATTCTAGACTCATCAGTTCGCAAGCGTGAATCCAAGAAAACTTCTTCTCAGTAGATTTGTTGTAAATCCCATCCTGTTATAGGTTGGTAGGATGAGTTTATTCTTTCGATACTTATCCATTTTAGTTCTGTTTCAATTTTGTGGCTGCGGTGCAGGGAGTATTTATAATTCTTCTTATTATTCAGAAACGAAATTGGGAGCTGATCTTCAACGGGTTACTTTTCAAGGCGGAAGTGCACCGATGGCAGGGGATTTATGTTTGCTTCGATGTGCGGAGATCACTTTATCTGCTGGAAAAAAATATTTTCAAGTAGTTGATTCTGAGTCGGGTAATTCAATTCGTTCATTTCCGTCTGCTTACCCTTTTCACCGCCATCAAATTCATTCAGACCCCATGATTGATGATCTACCTTTTACGACCAAGACTATTCGAATGACTAACTTAGAGCCTGCCTCTGGTTTTGCCTATGAAGCAAGAGCAGTAGATTCATCAATTAGGTCTAAATATGATATTAAGAAGTAGTAATCTGTATTTCTGGAGAGAAAAAAGACATCCTTCATTGACCCCCTTCCATAAAATCTATTTTGTGAACTCTTTATGAATCAACCAACAGAAATTCGAATACCTGATTTTTTCCGAAGTGGAATCATCATTTGGGTCGTTGTAATCATCGCGGTGCTAGCTGGATTGCTCACCTCCATTTATACTGTACCCGCAGAATCTCAGGGAGTGGTATTACAATTTGGGAAATATTCGAAAACGGTAGAACCAGGTCTCCGCTTTAAGCTCCCTTTTGGAATCGAGCGTGTGTATGTTCTACCTGTTCGTCGCCAGTTAAAACAAGAATATGGATTCAGTACTCCGGGGGGAACAAATCCAAATCAATCCATGGATCGCCGGGTTCGTGAGATCGAAAAAAGTATGATGACTGGTGATCTCAATGCAGCAGTAGTTGAATGGATTGTACAATATCGTATTAACGACCCTAGCCTTTACTTATTTAAGGTCCTCGATCCGGAAGGAACTCTCCGATATATTTCTGAATCCGTTATGCGCACGGTAGTCGGAGATCGCACAGTAGATGAAGTCATTACTATTGGTCGGCAAGAGATAGAAGAAGAAGCGAGAGAAAGACTTGAGAAGTTGGTAAAGAAGTATGAATTAGGAATTGGTATCGACCAAATCCAACTTCAAAATGTAAATCCTCCACCGCCAGTACAAGCCTCCTTTAACGAGGTGAACCAAGCCCAGCAGGAGCGTGAGCGTATGATTAACGAAGCAAATGGTGAATATAACAAAGAAATTCCGCGTTCCCGTGGAGTGGCAGATCAAAAAATACAGGCTGCCGAAGGTTACGCTTTAAAAAGAGTGAATGAGGCCCTCGGTGATGTGGCACGATTTAATTATCGTTTAGAGGAATTTTTAAAAGCTCCTGAGGTAACTCGTACCCGACTTTATTTGGAATCGATGAAGGAGGTCATTCCACAAATGGGAAAGAAGATAATCTTGGATGAAGATGCTTCTCAAGTTTTACCGTTTCTTAAATTGGATGCCGGATCAAAAGGAGAACTTTAAAGATGAAATTACAATTAGCACTTATTCCAATCATTCTTGCATTATGGGCAGTGTATGTTTGTTCGTATGTTGTCGAAGAAACCGACCAAGTCATAATCACTCAATTCGGAAAACCGGTGGGCGATCCCCAGACCAAAGCAGGATTGCATTTTAAACTGCCTTTTATTCAAGACATTAATCGAATTGAAAAGCGCTTTCTGCCTTGGGATGGACCGTCCAATGAAATGTCCACGAAGGATAAAACTTATTTGATTATTGATACATTTGCTCGTTGGCGGATCGATGATCCCATGCAATATTTTTTGCGACTTCGTGACGAACGGAGTGCACTCTCTCGTTTGGATGATATCTTGGGGAGTGAAATTAGAAACGCAGTGGCGAGACATGAACTCATCGAAATTGTACGAACTAATAAAGATCGTAAGGCAAAAACGGATGAATCTTTAGTTCAAGGAATTGGTAAAGTTGGCACTCTCAACAAGATCAGCATTGGAAGAGAAGTAGTAGAGCAGCAAATTTTGGAAAAAGCGGCAACAAAACTGAAGGGTTTTGGCATTGAATTGCTCGATGTTCGTTTTAAGAGAATCAATTACAATGAAACAGTCAGGCGTCGAATATACGAGCGAATGGTAAGTGAGCGTAATCAAATTGCCGATCGTTTTCGTTCAGAAGGTGCCGGTGAGGCAGCAAAGATCATGGGTAAGAAAGAAAAAGACCTTGCAGAAATTGAGTCCGAATCATACAAATCCGTTCAAAAAATTTACGGTGAAGCAGATGCAAATGCATCTGCAATCTATGCATCCTCTTATAATAAAAGCCCCGAAGCAGTCGAGTTTTACAGTTTTATAAAAACCTTAGAAACTTACAAGGAAGTTTTAAATTCGGATATTTCTTTATTTATCACTACCAAAAATCCGCTTTTCAAATTATTTAAAACCTTGGATAGCGGTAATAAAGATAAATAATTAGATCCGCTCCATTGTTTTAGCTTCGATAAAATAATCCATTTTTCGTCCGTTTAAATTCAAGGCAATTCCTTGTTTCGGCTACGAAACTTGGAATGAGAATTGAGGAGAAGTTACTTGTTTTTATTCAACTGGTGTTAACTTGGACTGACAGGTAGGCGCATTGCACTTACCTTTTATCAAAACCTCCAATATCTGATCGGTTTGGTTGGCAATTTATATCGTCTGTATCCAAGGGTTACATTACAAAACACAGAACAAAGGTATCGAGCTGAGGTTACTGTGTTCAGAATGGATAGACGGTTCCCATCCTCAATTCTGCTTTCCTTTCGAAGTTGAACTACCAATTCGTTATATCTTAGTCTGAGTTTTTTGTGATTTCGTTTAACTCTAGTTGATTCCGAGCGCTCATTTTAAGGGTGGGCTCAATAGGAGTAACTATTTTTAGAATATCTACTTATAAAAATACAAATCAACCCGCCTATTAAAAGATAAGAGCTTAAATTAGACATGCTCAGTGATGTTGCCCTGACGACATTATGTTGGGGTATTGTATGCAATACTTTTAGGTAAATTGCATGAAGTTCTTCATCAACAATCTTGGTTTGTTGGAAAAAAAGTTCAAAGTTACTTTTTAGTATCGCGTCTAAAAGGGCATTAGGAATTAAATATTCCTCCTCTTTTATTTCCTTTAAAGAGTTAAAGTTCTCCCATGAAAAAACAGAATGAGTAAAACGATTTGCTGGTCGTTCGAAGCCCAAATTAATATCGGGTAATATTGAAATTGTTTGAGGGGTTTCTTTTTCTTGTGATTGGATTGGAAGAACTTTTTCAGATTGCCACATCGAAACCAACCCTTTGCCTCTTTTGTCTTTTCTTGTGAATAAAGGGTTATGGAGTTGCATCTCCTCTGTGATAGGGAGGCAGACTAATTTTATTCGACTGATATTTCGAACACCATTTGCAAATGGCAGGTAAGCAAAACCATCCTTGGGGGAATTGAACTCAGCAAAACCTAAGTCATCCCAAAGTGATAGGCGATTGGAGAGAAAAAGGTTTAGTTTATCAAATTCAAAGCGATTTCGAAATTCTTCAATAGTAGGTGTATTGATTAACTCATCCGAAAATAGCGTGGCAGGTACATTATGCGTTTTTCCGTTACAGACGGAAAGTACGGCCATCTTAAATGCTAGAATTAAAAATAAATTAAAAAAACAAGTACCCATCAACTAAAAAAAATAAAGAAGAATTCCACTACAGATCGATGCCAATCGTTGAAGATTCAAAGAGAAAAAAATAATAACATAATGTAAATCATTAAAGAATACGATGCTATTAGCACAAATTAAGAAAAAAATACATCGTTTGTCGAATTTTTAAGAATTAGCTTCTATTAGGATTCAAACCGGGTGGGATACTAGTCTCGGAATTACTTTGTGATAATGAATAAAGAGCCGTTTTTTTTTCAAAGGAATCCTTTTTTGTAAAATTGTTCTTTCCTTTTTCAACACATGGGTTTTTTTTATGATGATCCTAATTCTGTTTTCAATTATTTCATAATGGCTTGGTACATCATTAAAATAGCAATCACGGCGTTGATTATCGTGATTGTGTCTGAGATTTCCAAACGACTCCCTTTACTCGGAAGTTTAATTGCTTCTCTTCCGTTAATCTCCGTTCTTGGAATGATATGGATTTTTCAGGAAACCAAGGATGCACAAAAACTGATCGCGCATGCAGAGGGAACTTTCTGGTATGTTCTTCCCTCCCTTCCCATGTTTTTGGTGATGCCATGGATGATGAAAAAAGGGATATCCTTTTATTTGTCCCTGGGATGTGGGATTTTGTTAACGGTTATTCTTTATTTGGTGATGACAAAGTTGCTAGCCCGTTTGGGGATGAACCTTTAGCCAATTAATCGAACCATTCGTCGTTTATATCAAATGCGGGAATGGGCACATTGATCAAAGTTAGATTCCCAATTGCACGGTGCCGGCATCCGGGCTTGATCAAAACAGAGGTTCCTTTTTTAAGTTTAATTTTATCGTGATCGATTTCCAAAATTCTATTCTCCTCCAAAACATAATAAATTTCAGTCATTTTTTTATGGTAATGCACTCTGCTCTTTTCAGAAATAGTGACGACGTGAATAGAAGCGGTTTGTTCGGGATCTTCTAGAAATGCTCTTTTTGTTTCTCCACACGGGCAAGGTTGTGATGGGATTGAAGAAAAGTCTGCAACTTTGTAGTTCTTTACTTCGTTCATATGCTATAGATAAGGTCACTGTCAGCTTTGTGCGAATGGAAATAATATGAAAGGTAATAATTGGTTATGGTTCTTCCTCTTCTTGGGGGGAGTTTTGGGCGGCACTTCAGTTCTTCTTAGTGCATGGGGCGCGCATGGTTTAGAGTATTTATTTGTTGCAACACCAAGGGATCGATTTTCTTTTAATTATGCCACCAACTTTCAACTGTTTCATGCTCTCTTTCTGATATTCCTGGTGCTTTTTATGGTTTCGAGTGGAACTCGTCCGGTTTTGCTTGTGGTATCGGCAATATTTTTAGTTCTTGGAATTTTTCTTTTTTCATTCCCAATTTATCTTCGAATTATAGGAGGATATTCCGAACTTTCCCGCTTAACCCCAATAGGTGGAATCTGTTTTTTTCTCGCTTGGAGCTTGATTTCGGTGCATTCCGTTTCCAGAATCATATCCAGTCACAAAACCGGGCAAAATTAGAATTATGAATAAACTACTACTCGTATTCGTATGGCTTTTTACCATAGCAATTTCTTATTGGTATGGACTGAGTCAGAAAATGGAAAGTGATCGTTTATTTGCAAATCGATCCGAAGTGACTGATTCGAGCAATTCGACAATAAAACCAGATACTCTAGTAGTTGGCACACTTTCAAAAATGGGAAAGGCTTCGGTTTCCAATGAAGGTCCAGTTCAGGAGAACAATATTGTTCCTAATCAAGAAGTTGAGACCGAATCGCGAGATTCGATTGCGGATCGACTGGCATCTGGAAACCCTGTTGTTCGAATGCAGGCATTTGCCGAGCTGCTTAAAAATCCGACCGAGGATAATATTGCCAGTGCAATAGAAGCGTATGACAAACTCCCCGAAGGACCGAGTCGTTTCAGCGAATTGAGACTGCTAACATTTAGCTGGGCACAGGTTAATCCACAGGGTGCGATGAAATGGGTAAAAAGTTTGGATGGTTTTGAACAACGGATTGGATCTGGTTCAATTATGGACTCATGGGCCAGAAAGAATTCAGATGAGGCAATTGCATGGGCAAGGGAGAATTTTGATGGAGGGGAAGGGAGTGAAAACCCTTATTTTGTGGGAATAATAAGTGGAATGGCAGAAAATAATTTAGTCGGCGCCACGTATTTAATGTCTGAATTACCCTACGGTCGGGTTCGGGGTCGTGCCGCATCTATTTTATTTGAGCAGACTTGGAAAAAAGGAGAGGATATTTCCATGAACTGGGCGGAAAACCTGCCGGAAGGATCTTTGCAAAATTTCGCATACCGGGAAATTGGGGAAAAGATTGCCCGTGAGGATCTCGGACGCGCAGTCGAGTGGGTTGATGAAATGGAGGAGTCTCAGGTGAAGGCCGCAGTGAGTGAAGATGTGGCCGAGATTTGGGCGCGTAAAAATCCTGTTGATGCGGCCCAGTGGGTTGCCAATATGCCTGAAGGAGAGGCACGGTCCGAAAGTATGGAGGAGGTAGTAACCCAATGGGCACGGAAAGACCCTACTGCCACCGCTGATTGGCTGAATCAATTTCCATCCGGCGAACTAATGGATGAACCAATCCAGCGTTTCGTCCGTGAAGTGGTCCGCAAAGACCCTGAAGTCGCTATGACTTGGGCTGAAGCCATCGTAAACGAGGAGCGAAAGGAAAGAACAGTTACTGAAGTAAAAAGAGTTGCCGAACGGGTTGCCCAGCAGAAGGAAGCGGAAGCAAGTGGTCAGCCTCAGCAGAATGAAAATCCGGGTGATGGGGGTGGTCGTCGTCCAAGAAGCGGTCCCCCAGGTTCTTCTCCTCAATAAGTTTATTTCTTTCCCCCTGTTTTTTTGGAAATAATTTAGGTTCCCGAGACATTATATATTGATAAAATTAAAACAAAGTTGGTTTGTACTCCTATTCATTGCCTCCTTGCTGTCGGCCAAAATTGACTTTAATAGGCAAATTCGTCCGATCTTATCTGAACATTGTTTTGCCTGTCACGGACTGGATGATCCGCAGGGTGGCTTGCGATTAGACTTTGCTGAGTTTGCCTACAAGGGGGGGAAGTCTGGGCTTCCAGCCATCGTCCCCAATGACTTGGAAGAAAGTGAGATTCTCCATCGGGTGGTTTCTACGGATTTGGACGATAGAATGCCTCCTAAGGGAGATGCCCTTAAGCCTGAACAGGTCGAAATCCTTAGAAATTGGGTTGTATCTGGTGCCCAGTACGCTAAGCACTGGGCTTATGTTGTGCCTGAACTACCTAAACTACCAGAGTTTAATTCACAGGATTTTATAAAAACTCCGATCGATGCTTTCATCCTCTCTAAACTTGAAGATAAGGGATGGATACCAAGTGAACCAGAGATGGAGAAAAAATGGATTCGTCGAGTAAGCCTGGGTCTGACCGGGTTGCCCCCAACGCTGGAGGAATATGAAAAATTCATTCAGGACGAATCTCCCCAAGCCAGGGAAAGAGTGGTGGATCGTCTTTTGGCTTCTCCCCGATATGGAGAACATTGGGCACGCCAGTGGTTAGACTTGGCCAGGTATGCTGACTCCAATGGTTTCCAAGCTGATCAGTTACGGGACAGTTGGGCATTTCGGGATTGGGTGATCAATGCAATCAATGGGGATATGCCTTTTGATCAGTTTACCGTTGAGCAGCTCGCCGGCGATATGCTTCCCAAGCCAACCGAGGAACAGTTGATCGCCACGGCGTTCCATCGAAACACGATGACCAAGAGCGAAGGCGGCACCGATGACGAGGAGTTTCGTGTACTCGCGGTGATGGATCGCGTAAGTACAACATGGGAAGCACTGCAAGGCGTAACCTTTGGTTGCGTGCAATGTCATTCCCACCCTTACGATG
>UPTG01001038.1_pt1 | contig 21157 bp, 19 predicted proteins | sample 2160121 | NCBI WGS metagenome assembly UPTG01 (sample SAMN06266255, study PRJEB28933) | marine metagenome | isolation source: Columbia River Estuary | place: USA:Columbia River Estuary, USA | collected 2014-07-27
CGGACTGATGGAGAAAATAGAAGCACATGAAAAAGGTATACTCCACAGAGCCTTTTCGGTTTTCATTCTAAATCATAAGAACCAATTGCTTTTACAGCAAAGAGCGTTACACAAATACCATAGCGGTGGTTTGTGGACGAATACTTGTTGCAGTCACCCCAGGCAAGGAGAAAGTAATCTCGAAGCTGCGCACAGAAGGCTACAAGAGGAAATGGGTATGGCGGCTCCTCTTAAAAAATTATTAGATTTTGTGTACAGGGCTGAGTTTGACAACAATATGATTGAGCATGAATTGGATCATGTATTTGTGGGTCACTCTCATGAGACGCCAAATATTAATCCAGAAGAAGTCGAATCTTATAAATGGATGGACCTTGAAGAATTGAAGAAAGATATGGCGGAGCAACCGGAACTTTATACCGAATGGTTTAAAATAATATTTAATGAATTTTACTCTTCTGTCGTATGATAAAAGTAACAGTAAGTAGAAAGTCACATTTTAATGCAGCGCATAGGCTACACAATAAAGATTGGGGATCTGAACAAAATGGACAGGTCTTTGGTAAATGTGCTAATCCTTATTACCATGGTCACAATTATGAAGTAATTGCAGCAGTAAAAGGGCCAATAGATCCTGAAACGGGATATGTAATTGACATGAAAGTGTTAAAGGATATTTTAAAAGAAGAAGTCGAAGATCCTTTCGATCACAAAAATTTAAACGAGCAAGTCGAAGATTTTAAGAACATAAATCCAACTGCAGAAAATATTTGTGTTGTGATTTACGACCGTATGAAAAAGAAATTAGACAGTTCATTAGAACTAAAAATAACATTGTATGAGACACCGAGAAACTTCGTTGAATATTCAGGATAAAAACAAAGACAGCATCGATAATTTACTAAATCATATATCTGAGGTTGGAGACGATCATGCAGGTTATTCTTTAGAAACACCGACTATAGATTCGGCTATTGCTATAAGTGATGAAAAGAAAATAGAAGCAATTGCTGAAAAATTTGGTGACATAATGGACATATTGGGTTTAGATCGAGCTGATGACAGTTTACAAGGAACACCCCTGCGTGTCGCAAAAATGTATGTTCAAGAAGTTTTTCAAGGTTTAAATCCTAAAAACAAACCAGAAGCGAAACTCTTTGAGAATAAATACCGCTATAATCAAATGTTGGTTGAAAAGGATATTACAGTGCATTCGTATTGTGAGCATCACTTTGTCCCAATTCTTGGGAAAGCACACGTTGCTTACATTTCAAATGGAAAAGTAATCGGGCTGTCAAAAATCAACAGGATTGTAAAATACTTTTCTAAACGACCGCAGGTTCAAGAGCGTTTAACAGAACAAATAGCAGCTGAATTAAAGATTGCATTAGGAACAGAAGACGTGGCAGTTTTCATTGACGCATCTCATTTTTGTGTTTCTACCAGGGGGGTAGAAGATTCAGCTAGCTCAACCATAACGAGCCATTACAGCGGGAAGTTTAACAGTGAAAAGGTTAGGAATGAATTTCTGAATTTTACCAGTTAAATTAGTTTATTCGCAGAAAAAGCGAAGCAATATTTAAAGCAACTAATTTAATTAAGTGAGATACATGAAGAAGATTAAAAACCGTTTGAAAACGTTTTTTAGAAAGAAAAAAAGTTCTTTCAGCACTGATGAAATAAAGCTTACAAAAGCAGACGTAGACGACATTAAAAGTGCTATGGCCGAAATAGAATTAAGAGATAGGTAAAATTATAATTTATAAAAAAGCGCGAAAGTTAATCTTGTCGCGCTTTTTTATTGCTCTTTGAAATTATTTAGCTGTTGCTGTTTTCTTTTTTTTGTATCCGAATAGCTCCTTGTCCTTGATAATATTATCCACGTATGCAGGTAATGACTTTTCCCATCCAGATTCTCCGCTTCTGATTTTCTTAAGAACATCACGACTGAAAATTCTTAAAATTTCCGGATCAAAATCATGGATATCCATTATTCGCTTATTAAAAAGTAAATAATCATAAATAGGTCTAAACCTTGGATGCACCATTTCTGAGATTTTATCAGTCGTTACATATTTTTCAGTATCAGGCTCTATGTAAGGATAAACAAACACTTTTAGATCTTTGGAGAATAGTCTTCCAAAAGCCTCAAGAATTCCACCTGTTAAATTGCGATAGTATTTTTCATTAAATATTTCGAGAAGATTATTCACGCCAAGTATCAATCCTAAACGTTTTTTAGTGAAACGAGCGAAATAATCAACCAGCTTATAATATTCTTGGTAATTCGAAATCAACACCGTTTGACCCAAAGAACAGAGGATTTCAGCACGGTCAAGGAAATCTTGTTCGTCAATATAGCCTTCTGCCAAAAGATTGTTTAAGGTAATCTCAAAAAGCACAGTTACGTTTTCTTTTTGAACTCTTTTGTGTTTTATAAATTCTCGGTAACCCGTTTTGATCATGTCTATATTCACCTTCGTCACAGGTCTAAATGATCCACGGATTGCTAGTATGTTTTTCTTATATAGTATTTCGGCAGGCAGAAGATTGTTTCCTTCTGGTCCGAAAATTACAGCGTCTGTAAAACCGTTTTTAATCAGCTGAAGGCTCATTAATCGGTTGTCTACATCTTCAAAGTCTGGTCCCGAGAAGTTAATCATGTCAATCTCAATTGCATCTTTAGAGATATTATCGTAAAGAGATTTTAAGAGTTCTTTCGGATTTTTGTAGAGGTTGAAACTCGAATGAATCAAGTTCGCACCAAGTGTTCCTATTGTTTCCTGTTGATGTCTTGCTTCATTTTCATGCGTCCTGATATGCAGAACAATGTCATTTGGTAGATTATGAGAATCTGTTTGAAAACGAATTCCCATCCAGCCATGGCCTTTAAAGCTTTTGCTAAAGTTTATAGTCGCAACAGTGTCAGCAAAAGAGAAAAACTTTCTATCTGGATGATCTCTGCGATTCAATCGCTCTGTAATTAAACCATATTCATGGTCAATCATTTTTCTCAACCTAAGTTCAGTTACATATCTATTGAAATCCTCCTTTCCATAAATAGCATCACTAAAGTCTTTATCGTAAGCAGACATAGCTTTTGCAATTGTGCCAGATGCTCCACCAGCTCTAAAAAAATGACGTACAACTTCTTGTCCTGCGCCAATCTCCGAAAAGGTGCCGTAGATATTTGTGTCCAAATTTACGCGAAGTGCTTTCTGTGCTGCGGTAAGTACAATACGGTCCATAATAACCAATTAGATTTCTGTGTGGCAAAATTAATATGTTACTCTAAGGATAAACTGACAATTGACATTATTTTTGAGGAAATTCTTTTCATAAAAATGAAAATTACTTTTCTTGGAACAGGCACATCGCAAGGTGTTCCTGTTATTTCGTGTCAATGCACTGTATGCTCGTCTTCAAATGTAAAGGATAAACGCCTTAGAACCTCTATTCTTATTGAAAAGAATGATTTAAGTATAGCTATTGATTGTTCTCCGGATTTCAGACAACAAATGCTGGTCGCTAAACCCAATAAACTTGATGCAATTGTATTTACACATGAGCACCAAGATCATATTGGAGGATTAGACGATGTTCGGGCTTTTAATTTTAGTCAAAAACAAAGTCTTAACGTTTATGGAACCAAACGTGTGAACGGCAGACTTGTTCATATGTTCGACTATGCCTTTGGAGAGCGTAAATATCCAGGAGCACCTCAAATAACTTTGAATGAGATTTTGGAAAGCAGAGCTTTTAATGTTTACGGATTAGAATTTATGCCCATAAATGGATTGCATGGGAATTGGCCTGTATTAGGTTTCCGCTTTGAGAACGTAACTTACTTGACGGATGTAAACTTCGTTTCAGATGGGGAAAAAGCAAAAGTAAAAGACACAGAAGTATTAATTATCAGTGCATTGCGTAAAGAAAAGCACCATTCTCATTTCACTTTAAGCGAAGCCATCGAATTTTCTAATCAAGTAGGAGCAGAAAAGACCTACATAACTCATGTAAGTCATCAAATGGGCTTGCATGTTAATGTTGAAAAAGAATTGCCGCCAAATGTTTTTTTGGCTTACGACAATTTAATTCTTAAAGTTGACTAAGCCGAGTGAAATACTCCCTTATTAATTATTCCAAAGGGTTTTCCTGTTAGCTCTTCGTGAGCAAAAGGATTGTTTTTAGATCTCAACTTAATTTTCTCTTCGTTCAATGTCCAATTTGGTTTTAACTTAAATAAAGACAACTCAGCAATGTTTCCTTCGTTTAACGAAATTCTTGGAGCATCTAATATCTCTCTTGGGTTATGACTGATAAGGTCTACCCATTTCTCTAGATTAATATCTTTTGAAAGATACTTGCCATAGATCCCGAAAGCAGTCTCTAAACCTCGCATTCCAAATGCTGCATTTTCGAACTCACACTTTTTAACTTCAATATCTTGAGGGATGTGATCAATGCTAATGGCATCAATTGTTCCATCTTTAATTCCGTAAATAAGCGCAGATCTATCCGTTTCGTTGCGAATAGGAGGCATTACTTTATAACGAGTATCGTATGTAGATAAAACTTCATCCGTTAAAACAAGATTATAAAGATTAACACTGCACGTTACTGAAACTCCTCTCTCTTTGGCGTCTCTTATGAGTTTAACACTTCCAGCTGTCGATATACATGCAAAGTGAACCGGACTCTCAGCGTACTCTGCTACATACAAATCACGGTTAATTGATATTTCTTCAGATAAGTTTGGTATTCCTTTTAAAGCCAATGAAGTACTCAACTCTCCTTCATTCATTTGTCCTTGATCTGACAATTCTGTTTCGTTTGGAAAAATCATTACTGGAGCTTGAAATGTTCTTGTGTACAACAAAACAAGCTTTTGAATATTTGGATTTTGAATCGCCATTTTACCGTTGTAGAAACCTATTGCGCCAGCTTGATGCATATCATAAAGCTCAGTAAGTTCTTTACCTTTTAGATTCGTTGTGCTTGCACCAAGTGGGTAAATGTTAATAGGTTGGGACTCTGATTTTTTATAGAGGTATTCAATGTCATTTTTAGTCTGAATGACAGGCTCTGTTTCAGGACTTAAGGCTACCGCAGTAAATCCTCCAAATACTGCAGCACTGGACCCTGAATCTATATCTTCTTTATGTTCATTTCCTGGATCACAAAAATTAGCGTGCATTTCAAACCAACCAGGCGAAACACAAAGCCCATCTTCTTCAATTACTTTTCTTGCTGATGCTTCGATGTAGTCATCAATTTGAACAATCTGATCGTTGTTGATTAAAACATCTTTTACAAATCCATTGTATGGCGACTTTGAGTCGATGATTTTAACTTTACGTAACAGTATACTCATAGCTAGACAGATTTCGCAAAACGCAATAATACTATTTCAAACAAAAGAAACAATAGAGCAAGTAAGAGACATTGTTTCCAGTAAGATACTCCATTCACTAAACTTGATATAGAGGAGCCTAATTCAGTAACATCTCCATCTATGTATTTCCAATTGCTAGTTAATTTAAAGTCTTCTTCGGTATAAAACTCAATGGAACTTTCACGAGTCGGAATATTAACCGCAATTAACCCCAATGTATCTGCCTCACTAAAAACGTTGTAAAACCCTTTAGTTCTAAATTGATTATCTAAAAGAACATCTGTTCTTTCTGGAAAGGTCTGTTGTTTTGGAATAAACACACTTCCATCAAAAGACACTTTCAATGGCTTTTCAGAATCTGTAGTGTGTTTTAATGAATATGTGCCTAAGTCATTTGTATTAAAGCTTGGTTTATCAACCTCTGTTTTAAATAAAACTGATTGGTAGAGAAGTGGATAGATTAAATTACTTTGAAACCAAGTTCCGAATTCCTTAGTTAAACCAGAGGTCAAAACAACCACGTTTCGGTTGTTGTTTTCAAATCTCAACGCTAAAGGTGAACCGTTTTTTAATTTCACTAAAGGGTAAGACAAACCAGAGGAAACAGTGAAGTGCGATTGAACGCCACTTATATTTAAATTTTTTGGGTTCTTACCAAAAGCAGAGTAGAAGTAAGGATCTTCAATGTTTATTTCGCTAATCTCAGTCTTTTGGTCTATTCGATTATTCAAGGAATTTATATCTAACTCTTCCAAATTTTTGTAACTTTTTAAATCAGCTTTATAACTCGGGATAACTAAGATGTTTATTTCCGTGTTCTTGGCTAGAACATCCACCAATTGTGAATTGATCGTCACTAAATGATCTAAAACGATTAAGTCGGATTTAGCAATAACCTCTAGATTTAGATTGGTCGATCGCATTTCATGAAGTGATACAAAATCATCTGCGAAAACCGAAGTAACCACTTTAGAAGATTCACCAGAATTTATGATTGAGACAGAGCGCTCTTCCGCTATTTTTAATGAAAAGTAACGCTCATCATCAAACCTCAGTTTTGGACCGATTATCTTGACAACACCTTCAAGTGCGCCTTTAGTTTGCGGTTGGTATTTGAAATTAACGATTGTTTTTCCCTTTGGAGCAATGTCTACCGTAAATGCACCGGTGAGCTCATTTTCAATTTCAAGAGAAACAGAAAGTTCATTTGCCGCTGTGTTGCTGTAGTTTGTAACCAAGGCCGATATACTTTGATCAAAGCCTTCAAGGGCAATTGGATTCTCGAGCCAAACACTGTCAATACCAACATTTGCAGAAACGCCATCTGTTGGCAAAGGAATAAAACTAATACCGCTTGAGCTGTCTAATTTGTCAACATTTAAATTTAATTTTTGAAAATCCGATACGATAAATACTCTATCGAACTCTTCAAATTTCAATGAAACCGATGTTAAGTTTTCTAGCCCAATACTGTTGTGCGCAACATCAAGTAAATCAATTTCACTCAATATTTCAGCTTTGCTTAAAAGCAGGTTATGCTTTGGTAACTGGTTGTGCGTAGAAAGTTTAAATAAAGTGTTACTCGCGTAATTCTTAACAATCTCCTTGGCTTTGAGTTTCGCGTAATTCAAATTCTCACCCTTTTTATCAATGGCTAACATTGATGCGCTGTTGTCTAAAATAATGAGAACTGTGCTGTCTTCATTAGCGTCTGAGGCTGGGATATAGGGCTGTGCAAAAGCCAAAACTAAAAACACAATAGCCAAAATACGCGCTGCTAAAACGAGCAGGTGCTTTAGGTTTCTTTGCTTTTTAGTCTTCTCTTGAACAGTTTTTAAGAGACTAACATCGCTGTAAAGTAGAGTGGTGTATTTTCTAAAATTAAAAAGATGAATTGCTATCGGAATACTGATAGCTAAAAGAGCCCATAAGAAATTCGGGTATAGTATTTCCATTAAAGCGCAAAGCTAAGATTGAACTTCAATACCGCAACTCTTTTTTTGATAATATTTCTGAACCCATTTCTTTAATCGATTTCCTTCACATGCTTTAAAACATATATAAACTCCTCTGGATTATGCTTATTTAAATAGAGTTCTCCTTCAAACGTGGCTACATCGTCAATCTTGTATTTCCTAGGCGGATCGCCATCAAATAACAATGTCATCACAGATTCTGGTCCCGCAGCACCACAAAAGAAACATGAGCTATACGGATATGCAGAGAGTGCATAAATTTTACCGTCTAAATCAATAGGTACCAAATATCCCTTTATAGAAAGGGTGGTCTTTTCCAATTTTTTAACCGTCTCTCCAAAGGTTGGCACCAAAAACCAATCCTGATAGGAATCTACATATTGCTCTTCAAACGAAACGTCTTCTAAGTCCTTCCAAGTAATGCTCTGGCTAAACACTTCTGCTTGAAAAGCCAAAACAACAAGTATGGTTGCTAAAACTTTACCCATGGATCTTCGCTTCTGATATTTTGAAAAATAACTCATTCGGATTATTGCGATTTAAACTAAAAACGCCCTTAATTATTACATATTGGTCCACTAGAAATTTACTCTGTTTTTTAGAAAAACTCAATTCGATAACGGTGTTTGGGCCTGCATTTCCACAAAAGAAACAACTTGTAAATGGATTTAACGAAAGTGCGTAGAGGTTTTTCTCTATATCCACAGGGACAATAAACCCAGCAATTACAACCTCTTGGTTTTCATAAACTTCAATAGATTCTTGAAATTTAGCTAAGTATAATCCTGCGTTTTCGCCTTTGGCTATGATTTCATATTGCGTCATCTGGAGCTCTTTCCATGTCAATGAAAATTGCGCTTCGCAGAATAGGGAGCCAAACATGAATAGACAAATGGCAATCCGTTTACCCATTGCTCAATACTTTAGAAACATTCAATTTAAAAGCGGTTATAGCCGGAATAAAAGCAGAGATTATTCCAATAAACATAGTAACTAAAAACAAAACCAAAGTCTCAATACTCATTAAGTCGATAATGACATTCAGCTTGAAATTCGATTCTGTGTAATTATTTAAGATTACACCACCAAGAACATTTAAGGTCATTCCTGCTGCAAATCCAATTATTGATAAAATGACGCCTTGTTGTAAAACGATTCTAAATAAAACGACAGGAGGGGCACCAAATGAGCGTATCAACGCCAATTCGTAAAGGTTATCCTTAAGCATGCCGTAAAGCGCAATAAACACGCTTATCGCAGAAATAAACACCACCAGATAGGCCAAGTATTTCAGCGTGCTAATTCCAACACCTAAATGACTTATCAATCTATTCAGCTCAATCGCAGGTATTGCAGCTTGTAAATTAGATTTTGAATTGATCATTCTCGGCAATTGGACAGCACCCATTTTACCTCGATACTTAATCAAAAGTGAAGTGATGCTTTTTTCATCGTCAATATCCTTGATACTATTTACGATAGATTTTCCTAACGAAGATGAATGCGCGTGTTCGCGATCATGTGAATTCCAAACACTATTCAATGATGTTACGATTAAGTTGTCTAAAACAGAATTGCTGTTTTCTAAGATTCCAACAACTTTATAGCCATGGTCAGAATGCTCTTCAATGCTTTGAGCGGCAAGCCCATGGTTTCCGAAAAATGTAACGCCAATTTTTAAACCTAATTGTTCAGCGACATTCGAGCCAAGAACCACATCAAATGCATTTTTAAACACTGTGCCATCGATAATCTCGCGATTGTACAGATCAAGATAATCTGCAGTTGTTCCTAATATTTTATAGCCTTTATAAGAATCGCCAAACCCTAATGGAATTGCTGAATTTACGAATGGACTTTTTGCAATCTCTTTGGCGTCTTTGGCGGATATATTTCCAGTAGGAGCGTCAATATGGTAAACGCTTGAGAGGATAATTTGCAATGGACTTCCTTTTGCTCCAACAACAAGATCAATTCCTTTTAGATTGTTTTTAAACGTTTCATCTACCTGTTTTTCAACGGATAGCATCAATGAAATTAAACCAACGCCAAAAGCTAAAAGTAGTATACTCAAGAAGCTCGACAAGCGCTTTTCTTTTATCAATCGGAAAGACACAAACCACCAACTCATAACTCTATGTGGTTTTTAATTTTTGCTTTCAATCGATTGTCATGCGTAACTATAACTAAAGCCGACTTGTTAATTTCAGCAGCCTTCAATAATAGATTTATGACCGTATCACAGTTTTCATCGTCAAGCGCTGAAGTGGGTTCATCAGCCAAAAGCAGCTTTGGTTTATTGGCTAACGCGCGGGCAATATTTACACGTTGTTGCTCACCAACACTCAATGTGTTGGGATATTTATACTGTTGTTCTGAAATGTTTAACTCCGAAAACAATGAGTCTATGTATGCTTTATCAACAATAGAAGATGACGCTTTCGCAGCGATTACAACATTATCATGAGAAGAAAGGGCATTTATTAAATGTGGTTTTTGAAAAACAATCCCAATTGACTTTCCCCGTTTGTCGTCTCTTTTACGATTATTTAAATTCGAAAAAGATTCGGAAAGTAATTCTATTGAACCTTGATTCGGTTTTATAAATCCAGCTAATAAATGAAGTAGAGTAGTTTTGCCAACACCCGACTTTCCTAAAACTAACAAAGTTTCTTTTTCCTTTAATTTGAAGTCTGGATAGGAAAACTGAGCTTTGCCGTCATACTTAAAGAATAAATTTTCAGAAGTTAAAATCACAAACAGAATATGTTGAACTCTAAAAACAAACCTACCTTAATTTTAGGAGCGAGTGAAAATCCCAATAGAATTTCTTTTCAAGCGGCTACTAGATTAATGGCGAGGGGCGAAGAAGTGTTTTTAATTGGTAGAGGCAATTCTGTTAATGGAGTTTCAATTCATAAAGAGCTTTTAGCCTTCAAAGGCATTGATACGGTTACTTTATATCTTAACCCTAAACGACAAGAAGAATATTACAGTTATGTGGTTGACTTGAAACCAAAACGTGTCATTTTCAATCCCGGAACAGAAAACCCCGAATTTGAATCTAAGCTTCAAGAAGAGGGAATCGAAACTGAACGAGCATGCACACTTGTTTTATTATCTATTGGAACTTATTAAAACTCTAAAATTATATTGTCTTTAGTTTTAGCAATATGCAGCACAACTTGACTACTGCCCATTGCTTTGAATCTACTTAAGTCCATACACCAAATACGTTCTACCATTTGATCGCATAATCCAGCTTCAAATGTTTCAAACTCAACAGTAACTTGAGGTGGTTCTGAAGAAGCAACAATGTCATTCCACATTATACTATACTGACCTCTGTTGCAGCCTGAAACTTGACCAAAAATGTAAAGACGATCACCTTCTTGCTCCATTTTCGTGATGTTAAATCCATTATGATTGGCAATCAAGTGCTTCTTTACAACTTCCATGCATGGGTCTAAAGAAACTGCTTCAATTTGTTTTTTAGTTGAATTACAAGAGCTAAAAGAGAATACAATTGCAAGTACGAGTAGAACTTTGACTAGATTATGCATAAAAAAGTGTGCTGATAAATTTGTAAATAATGAACAAGCCAAACATAAGTTTTAATCCTGTTCCGAGTAAAAATCCAACAAAACTTCCCAAACCAGATTTAAAGGCTTTATTGAAATCATTTCCATCATGAACAAGTTCACCAATAAAGGCTCCAACAAAAGGCCCTAGAATTATGCCTATTGGCGGAAAAACAAAGATTCCTGCAACTACACCAATCAGCGCTCCAGTTTTTCCAGCTTTCGTTCCACCAAACTTTTTTGTTCCCCACGCAGGGATGAAATAATCTAAGACGGTAATCGCAATAGCGATGATTCCCATTATCACCAAAAAGGTTGTTGAATAGCTCGCATAGCTGCTAAAATGCAAAACGAGTATTCCGCTAAAACTTAAAGGAGGGCCTGGAATGACGGGCAACACACTGCCAACAATTCCGGCTAGAACTAAAACAATTGCAACGATTAATAGGAATACATCCATAGTTGAGATTTAACTCTGTTTAACAGCGCTTTAACAAGAACGAAGATTAGAATAATTAATTTTGAAAACGCTACAGAACTGAACTAATTCGTAAAAGATGAAAAAGAAACTAATCTTTGCTTCTGTTTTGGCATTAACCATATTCTTTGGTAAAGCACAAAATAGTTCAACTGAAAATTCAACAGGAATTATCAAAATAGTTACCGTAGATGAAGACGGTAAAAAAACTGAAGTCATTCAATCTATTGAAGATATGGATGAAGAATCGATGACAATGCTAAAAAGGCAACTCATTGAATTAAAAGCAAACGACATTGACTTAGAAGGTGTTTCGATAATGTCTACTTCTGGTGACAATGTTGAGATCAACGTTGAAAGTGACGGCCATAAATACATCGTCCACAAATCTGTAAAACACGAAGGGCCTTTTTTAGGAATTCACTTAGCTAAACATGAAGATGGAATTTTAATCACGTATATCGTTGAAGGTTCAGGTGCTGAAGCAGCTGGTCTAAATAAAGGCGATGTGATTACAGGATTCAATTCTTCAACTATTGCTTCGCACGAAGACTTGAAATTAGCAATGCAAAACTTGGAAGTAGGAGAGAAGGTAAGAGTGGAGTATTTAAGAGACGGTAAAGCCAAAAAAGCCTCTGTAATTTTAGGCGAGTATCCCGAAAAAGACTTTGAAAGAAAGGTGATCTGGATTAACGATGGTGAAGAAATGGCGTTTACAGATGGAAACAATTTCCGTAAAATGGACTTAGAAGAATTAAGCACCAAACCATTCTTGGGAATCACTCCATTTGAGAAAGCCAAAGACATTACTGGCGTTATGATTTACGAAGTTATTGAAGGTACTTCGGCTGAAAAGCTTGGTCTGCAAACCGGTGATGTTATTTACGATGTGAATAAGAATGACATCAGCAGTTTTGATGATTTAGTAGTTGTATTAAAGGCAATGCAGCCGAATGATGCAATTTCTATTTCCTATAAAAGAGACGGTATTAAAAAGACCATTTCTGGAAACTTAGGCAGCAAAGCTGATGCGCACAACACAATGGATTTTAAAATGAAAGAGTTCCATTTTGATTCAGATGAAATACACGATGTAGAATATATTGAAATTGGTCTGACGGCTGAAGAAATAACCATGCTGTCTAACAAGACAGGTGCAAAGCTAGAATCAGCTCCAAAGTTTGATGATGCAGACATTAACTTATATCCTAATCCTAATCAAGGTAAATTTAAAATTGATTTTAAAACTTCGGTCAAAGAACCATTAGACATACGGATTTATGACACATTGGGAAATGTAGTGTTTTCAGAAAATGTAGATGATTTTACTGGCGCTTATAAAAATGAAATTAATTTAAACGGAAATTCAAGCTCTAATTATTTTCTTGTCATTATGCAAGATGAAAAGGTGATGACTGAAAAAATAATAGTCCGATAATAGTGAAAATGAACTTATTATTTAGGGGGCACTTTACGTGCTCCTTTTTTATTTCCCTGAAAACTAAGGTTTTACTATATTTGGAGAAGACACCAAATCAAGCAAGGTCAATTCAATAGAGTTCATGGTTCGTTTTTATAAAGAAGAAAATTGGTTAGAAATTATGTTTGCAGTTAAGCCGAATAAAAGGTATGCTGTTTCAGATTTAGGTCGAATTATTTCTTTTACAGATAAGATGAATCACGGTAAACTTTTAAAAGGAAGTTTGATTCAAGGCTATCCGTCATTGAAATGTAGAATTGAGGGAAGAGAGAAAACGCTTTATGTTCATAAGTTAGTTGCACAGTACTTTATAAAGAGAAAGGATAAGAGCGAAATTTATGTCATTCATTTAGACTATTATAAAAAGAATAATAAAGTAGAAAACTTAAAATGGGCAGATAAAGATAGCATGTATGCTCATCAGCAAAAAAACCCTACTGTAATTAAAGCTAGGGAAAAACAAGCTAGATACAAACCGCAAACGGGGCATAAATTATCTTCTACTGATGTGATGCGCATTAAGAAGAAAATTTGGGATCCAAGAAGAAAAACCAGATTGAAGCTTATTGCAAGTCAGTTTGACATAAGCGAAATGCAGTTATATAGAATAAAGTCAGGAGAGAATTGGAGCCACGTAAGAGTACCGAACGAACCCGAAAGCACTCGGCAAAAAAGCAAAGTTTATTAAGCAAATTTGCTGTAGTAGACGTTGAAACTACAGGCGGTCATGCTTCAAAACACAGAATTACAGAAATTGGTATTGCACTAGTAGATGACGGCAAAATTGTTAAAACTTATGAGCAATTTGTCAATCCAGAAACCGATATACCTAGACACATTACAACACTTACTGGAATAACAAACGAAGATGTAGAAAATGCTCCCTTGTTTAAACATATTGCATCAGAGGTTTCTGAACTTTTAAAAGGTAGAACATTTGTAGCGCAAAATGTAAACTTCGATTATTCATTTATTAAAAATGAATTTGAACATATAGGTTCAACATTTCAAGCAAAACGATTGTGCACTAGCAGATATGCCAGGAGCAGGATTAATGGCTTGAAACGTTCTAGTCTGAAGGTGTTGGCAGAGCATTTCCGAGTTGTAAATGAAAACCCGCATCGCGCTTTAAGCGATGCCATAACAGCGGCTAAAATTCTAATTGAGTTAATGGCGATTGACGATGATTTAGAAATTGCTTCCAAGCTTGTCAATCAGCAAGAGACAAAAATCACGCTGCCCAACAATACAAATCCAGAAGACTACAAGAAACTCCCGTCTCGTCCAGGGGTTTATTTTTTTTATGGAGAAGACGGTAAACCTATTTATATTGGTAAAGCTAAAAATCTAAAATCCAGAGTGAGTTCTCATTTTAACGGAAGTTTAAGCTCAAAAAGGACTCAGGCCTTTCTGAGAGAGATTTACGCCATAAAATTTACAGAGACTGGGTCTGATTTACTCGCCTATTTATTGGAAGACACGCTGATAAGAAAGCATTGGCCTATCCACAACAGCGCTCAGAAAAGTAGGGTGAAAAAATTTGGAGTCATAAGCTACAAAGATCAAAATGGAAACTACCGTTTAGCGGTAAACCCTATTCGTCAAAATGAAACGGCTCTAAAAGTTTTTTACTATTACAGCAGCGCCATGCAATGGTTGTATGAAACAACAGTAAGTCTCAAGTTAAATCCCCAATATGTTGGGCTTATGTCACTTGCATCAGAAATAGAAACAACGGACCAAGAACACAATGAGAAAATTGAAAGTTTAGCAGCACAATTAAAAGCTGATGGTGATATGAGATTCATACGAGAGAAGGGCAGGAGCAAGAATGAGACTGCATGGATTGCCATTCAAAACGATAGCGCTATTGCATTTACATTTTCACCTAATGGCGAAAAACCTATCCTAGAATCTTGTGAGCTTCTTCAACCGTCCGCTACGACAAACAAAATTCTTGAAAATCATCTTCAAAAAATAGAAGAGTCCTAACTTCCCTCGCTTAATAATTCATTTTTATGAAACAGATTGCTGCTACTCTGATCTTATTTTTTACCATTCAATTTTCTAACGCTCAAAGCTCATGTTGCTCCGCAACGCTTGCTTTTAATGATATTTCTGTAAACACGGGTTTTCAGGATAAACACGAATTAAAGGCGTATTCAGGTCCATTGTTAAAAGGGAAAATGATGAGTATTCCCATAGAAGGGGAAGATCCAGCAATGATTTACACCTTGATTTCTCCTAAAGAATCAAATAAGTATTTATTTGTTTTTCACGAATGGTAGGGCTTAAATGATCATATAAAAGGAGAGGCTGACAAGTATTATTCATCTATTAGTGGTATAAATGTTATCGCTCTTGATCTCTATGACGGCAAGGTTGCAACAACTAGAGAAGAAGCCGCAGATTACATGCAATCTGCAGATCAAGAAAGAATATTTAAAATTATTAAAGCAGTTAATGACTGGACAGAAGAAGATACTGAAGTAGCAACGATAGGCTGGTGTTTTGGTGGCGGATGGAGTATGCAAGCTGCCATAGCAGTTGAAACAAAAGCCGTTGGCTGTGTTGTTTATTACGGTATGCCTGAAAATGATCAACAGAAACTGGAGAATTTCAATTGTGATGTTTTAGGAATCTTCGCTGAAGAGGATAAATGGATTGACCACACCGTTGTTTCAGAATATGAGTCTGCAATGAAAGAGGCCGATAAAAAATATGAAACACATTGGTTTGATGCCGCTCATGCTTTCGCAAACCCATCAAATGCTAAGTACAATAAGGAATATGCCGAAAAAGCGAACTCCATCGCACTATCATTCTTAAAAAAATCCTTAAATGTTAAGTGATAATTCGTTCAGGGTTTGAGTAGATGTTAAATCTATTCTCTTTTAAAAACCCAATTAGAGTAATATTGAATTCTTCTGCTAATTCAACAGCAAGGCTGCTTGGCGCACCAATAGCACAAAGAATAGGTAAACCTGCCATAACGGCTTTTTGAAGCAACTCGAAACTAGTTCTACCGCTTACTAAACCAATATTTTTATTGAGAGGAATAGCGTTCTCTAATAGTTTTTTGCCAACAGCTTTGTCGAAAGCGTTGTGCCTTCCTACATCTTCTTGAATCAACTCAAGCTTTCCTGTTTCATCAAATACGGCAGTGGCATGTATTCCTCCTGTGACACTAAACACCAATTGATCAGATTTAAGCTTCTTACTTAATTCTAAAATAACATCTTTAGAAACCTTAAACGTATTTGGAATTTGATTAGAACAGATAGTTTCAATTAATTCGATGCTTGCCTTGCCGCAAACTCCACAGCTAGAAGTTGTATAGAAATTGCGGTTTAGACGCTCTAAATCAACTTCAAAACCTTCAGTAAGCTCTACCCGGATAACATTGTCTTCTAACTCTCTAGTTTCTTTATTTACACAAGGCTTTACACTTAAAACATCATGCTTAGAGTTAATTATATTCTCAGAATATAAGAAGCCTAGAACAAGTTCTTCGTCATTACCAGGCGTTCGCATTGTAATTGCTAAAGTTTTCTGCTTTCTATTACCAGAAGGCCCGTGGCCCAATCTGATTTCTAAAGGTTCTTCAACAGCTAAAAGGTCATCTACTTCAGATGCTTTATCGTTTGAAACTTTAACAACTGTTCTATGTTTTACACTTTGTTTCATAAAAAATCCCGACTAAGAGTCGGGATTAAAATTAAGTTATTCATTCACTTTTTTGGGAGGAATCTTTTTCTGAGATTCATTTGATTTTTTCACAACATCAATTGACAATTCAGTTTCGCCCTTTTTGTAAGTCAATTTTATTGTATCACCTTCTTCAACTTTAGAGTTTATGATCTCTTCAGCTAGCGGATCTTCAATGTATTTTTGAATTGCGCGAGACAATGGTCTTGCACCAAATTTTTGATCAAACCCTTTATCTGCCACAAAATCTTTAGCTCCTTTAGTAAGAGTCAATGTGTACCCTAGGGTTTTAATACGGTCTAAAAGTTTTTCAAGCTCAATATCAATAATCTCAAAAATATTCTCTTTAGACAAGCTGTTGAATAGAACTACATCATCGATTCTGTTTAAGAATTCAGGTGCAAATGACTTTTTAAGCGCGTTTTCAATCACACTTTTTGTGTGTTCATCTGCGCCTTCTGTTTTTGCCGTTGTAGAAAAACCTACACCTGCTCCAAAATCTTTCACTTGACGTGAACCAATGTTAGAAGTCATAATGATGATTGAATTCTTGAAATCAATTTTACGTCCCAAACTATCTGTCATCTGACCATCATCAAGTGCTTGTAGCAGTAAGTTGAACACATCAGGGTGCGCTTTTTCAATTTCATCAAGAAGAATAACAGAGTAGGGCTTGCGTCTTACTTTTTCAGTTAATTGACCTCCTTCTTCATAACCAACGTATCCCGGAGGCGCTCCCACCAGTCTAGAAATAGCAAACTTCTCCATATATTCACTCATGTCAATTCTAATCAAAGAATCTTCAGAATCGAATAATGTTTTCGAAAGCTCTTTAGCCAATTGCGTTTTACCAACACCAGTAGGACCTAAGAAGATAAAAGAACCAATTGGCTTATTGGGATCTTTCAATCCTGCTCTATTTCTTTGAATAGCTCTAACGACTTTTTTAACAGCATCATCCTGACCAATAACTCGCGTCTTTAGATCATCACCCATGCCGCTTAAACGAAGACTTTCTTGCTGAGCCACGCGCTGAACAGGAATGCCAGTCATCATTGCCACAACTTCAGCAACATTATCTTCAGAGACTGTTTCTCTATTTTCTTTTACGTTGTCTTCCCATTGTTTTTGAGCTGCTGCTAATTCAGATTCAATTCGTTTTTCATCATCTCTTAATCTAGCAGCCTCTTCATAACGTTGTTTTTTTACAACCGTAATTTTCTCTTCTTTAATTTCTTCTAAAGCCTTCTCAAGATTTAGAACGCTTTCTGGTACATGAATGCTTGTAATGTGCACACGAGAACCAGATTCATCTAAAGCGTCAATCGCTTTATCAGGTAAATGTCTATCTGAAATATAGCGCTGTGTTAATGTTACACAAGCCTTTATAGCATCATCCGTATAATTCACGTTGTGATGCTCTTCATATTTCCTTTTAATATTATTTAGAATTTCTATGGTCTCGTCTATTGAAGTAGGCTCGACCATTACTTTTTGAAAACGTCTTTCTAAAGCACCATCTTTTTCTATGTATTGACGGTACTCATCAAGCGTGGTCGCTCCAACACATTGTATTTCTCCTCTTGCAAGAGCAGGCTTAAACATGTTACTCGCGTCTAGCGAACCAGTGGCTCCACCAGCACCAACTATTGTATGAAGTTCATCTATGAATAAAATGATGTCATCATTCTTTTCTAGTTCATTCATCAAAGCTTTCATGCGCTCTTCAAACTGACCGCGGTATTTTGTCCCGGCAACCAAGGAAGCTAAATCAAGCGTTACAACTCTCTTATTGAAAAGTACACGAGAAACTTTTTTCTTAATAATACGCAATGCCAAACCTTCAGCAATAGCAGATTTACCAACTCCTGGCTCTCCAATTAAAAGCGGATTGTTTTTCTTACGTCTACTTAAAATTTGAGACACGCGTTCTATTTCTTTTTCACGCCCGACAACAGGGTCTAATTTGTCTTCCTCAGCCTGTTTTGTCAAATCTCTTCCGAAATTATCTAAAACAGGAGTCTTCGATTTTGTGTCCGATTTAGAACGTGAAGCTCCACCTGAACCACCAGAGAATCCTCCGCTACCGCCACCAGATTTACCTTCAAACTCATCATCGTCCTCATTAAAAGGTAACTCAGACTTCGTTTCTTCTTTTTCTAAATAGTGACTTTGAAATTCTTCCTTCACTATATCATAATTGACTCCAAGCTTTTCAAGAAGTCGTGTAACAGGATCATCTTGATTTCTTAGAATGCACATTAACAAGTGAGGTGTGCGTATTGTTTTACTCTGGTATAGTTTTGCTTCTAAAAAAGTTGTCTTCAAAGCTTTTTCAGCTTGACGTGTTAAAGGTAAATTCTTCTTTGGGGTAATGACTTTACCCGGACCAGGAGAGGCAATGCTTTCAATTTTCTCTCTCGTTCTTTTTAGATCTAAATTAAGATCATCCATTATTTTTATGGCTGTTCCTTCGCCCTCGCGAATCAAACCCAACAATAAATGTTCTGTGCCTATATATTCGTTACCAAGCCTAAAAGCTTCGTCTTTGCTAAAGGAGATAACATCTTTTACTCTTTTTGAAAAATTCTCGTCCATTTCTATTGTATCTCTAAGTTGTAGTATCATATAAACGAATACTATGCCACTTTGGTTCCTATCAAAGTTATCCAGATGGGGGAGAAAACAAAACTTTTTTTAACTCGTATTTATTAACACGAAAATGTGTATAAAAGCGTTTGTTTACTCACCGTCAAACAAGTGTCTAGTAAGGGCTTTCATTATATTTGAACCTTATTGAAATTGAAGACGATAATTAAAATATAAACTGACAATATGGCTGAAGGAGAACGGATTATCCCGGTAAATATTGAAGAGGAAATGAAATCATCGTACATAGATTATTCTATGTCTGTGATTGTGTCTCGTGCACTGCCTGATGTGCGCGATGGATTAAAGCCTGTTCATAGAAGAGTTTTATTCGGAATGTACGAACTCGGTGTCCTTTCAAACCGAAGTTTTAAGAAGTCTGCTCGTATCGTAGGAGAAGTTCTTGGTAAGTATCACCCTCACGGTGATTCTTCTGTTTATGACGCAATGGTGAGGATGGCCCAAGAGTGGTCATTACGCTACATGCTGGTAAATGGTCAAGGTAACTTTGGTTCTGTAGATGGAGATAGTCCTGCAGCAATGCGTTATACGGAAGTGAAACTTCAGAAGATAGCTGAAGAGATGCTTGCTGATATTGATAAAGACACTGTTGATCATCAATTGAACTTTGATGATACCATTCAGGAACCTAAAGTTTTACCAACACGTATTCCTGCATTGTTGGTAAATGGTGCTTCTGGAATTGCTGTGGGTATGGCAACGAATATGCCTCCGCACAATCTTTCGGAAACTATTGACGCTACTGTAGAATACATAAAAGACAATGACATTGAAATTGACGAGCTCATTAAGCACGTTAAGGCTCCAGATTTTCCTACAGGAGGAATTATTTACGGCTACGAAGGTGTTAGAGAAGCAGCCAGAACTGGGCGTGGACGTGTAGTAATGCGCGCCAAAGCCAATATTGAAGAGGTTAAAGGGCGCGAGTGCATCATTGTTACCGAAATCCCTTATCAAGTTAACAAAGCCGAAATGATTAAGAAGACGGCTGAGATGGTTAACGATAAGAAGATTGAAGGTATTTCCGATATTAGAGATGAATCTGATAGAAACGGAATGCGCATCGTTTATGTCTTGAAAAGAGATTCTGTGCCTAACGTAGTATTGAATAAACTTTTTAAGTATACCCAACTTCAGACAAGTTTCAGCGTAAACAACATAGCTTTAGTAAATGGAAGGCCAGAACTTCTTAATCTAAAGGATATGATAAAACACTTCGTTAACCACCGTCACGAAGTGGTTGTGCGAAGAACAGAATACGAACTAGCGCAAGCTGAAAAACGCGCACACGTATTACAAGGTTTATTAATAGCCTTAGATAATCTAGATGCTGTTATAAAATTGATTAGAGGGTCTAAGACTCCTGAAGAAGCAAGAACTGGTTTAATGTCAAGTTTTGATCTTTCTGAGATTCAAGCGAGAGCAATATTAGATTTAAGACTTCAGAAATTAACAGGTCTTGAGAGAGACAAGTTAAAAGCGGAGTACGAAGAGTTAATGAAAACCATTGCCCACTTAAAGGAGATATTAGATAACCTCGAGCTGAGAATGAGCATCATTACCGCTGAGCTTCTAGAAATAAAAGAAAAGTACGGTGATGAAAGACGAACTGAGATTGAATATGCTGGTGGTGAAGTAAGCATTGAAGACATGATTCCGAATGAGCAAGTAGTGATTACTATTTCTCACGCGGGTTATGTTAAACGCACGTCACTTACAGAATATAGAACCCAGAATAGAGGAGGAGTTGGTGCAAAGGCTGCCAAGACAAGAGATGCTGATTTTATTGAACACGTATTTGTAGCGAACAACCATAACTACATGCTGTTCTTTACTGAATTAGGAAGATGCTTCTGGTTACGCGTTTAC
>UPTG01001044.1_pt1 | contig 21077 bp, 15 predicted proteins | sample 2160121 | NCBI WGS metagenome assembly UPTG01 (sample SAMN06266255, study PRJEB28933) | marine metagenome | isolation source: Columbia River Estuary | place: USA:Columbia River Estuary, USA | collected 2014-07-27
GTGGTTATCGGGCTTTTGGGATAAAACCTATTAAATTTTAAAGATCATCAGGAGGTGGTTAAATCTGTTCTTTTATCTAGCGAAAGCTTAATTCAAACTCGAGATAGATTTCGTTTCCTACAAGATGCCGATGGATTTAAAATTATTAAATAAAAAAGCCCGGACGAAATGCCTGGGCTTTAGGAAGTTTATCTGATTTCTTATTTCGCGTAGAACTCGTAGAAAAAAGGAATTGTCTCAATTCCTTTTAAAAAGTTAAAAACACCGTAATGCTCGTTTGGTGAATGAATTGCATCCGAGTCTAAACCAAAGCCCATCAAAATAGATTTAGATTTTAATTCTTTTTCAAAAAGTGCCACAATTGGAATACTACCACCCGATCTCACTGGAATAGGTTTTTTACCAAATGTGGTCTCGTAGGCTTGGCTTGCTGCTGCGTAGGCATCATCAGAAGTATGCGTAACATAACCTTCGCCACCATGGTGAGCGGTCACTTTTACTTTGACACTCTTAGGAGCTATGGATTTAAAATGCTTTTCAAATAATTCAGAAATATCATTTGGCATTTGGTTAGGTACCAAGCGCATTGAAATTTTGGCGTATGCTTTAGAAGCAATTACTGTTTTAGCACCTTCGCCCATATACCCACCCCAAATTCCATTCACATCTAAAGTAGGACGAATTGAATTTCTTTCCATGGTAGAGTAGCCTGTCTCCCCATGCACGTCATCAATGTCTAGAGCTTTTTTATAATCGTCTAAGCTGAATGGCGCTTTGGCCATTTCTGCTCTTTCTTCAGTGCTTAATTCTTCAACGTTATCGTAAAATCCAGGAATGGTAATACGGTTGTCTTCATCTTGTAATGAAGTAATCATTTTCGTTAAAATATTAATCGGATTTGCTACGGCACCACCATACAAACCAGAATGCAAATCTCTGTTCGGTCCGGTTACTTCAACTTCCATATAGGCTAATCCGCGCAGGCCAGTTGTAATAGAAGGAATGTCATTTGCTAACATGCCTGTGTCCGAAATCAGAATAACATCACATTCTAACTTGGCGTGATTACGCTTTACATACCACTCTAAATTTGCAGAGCCAACTTCTTCTTCACCTTCAATCATGAATTTAACGTTGCATGGCAAAGTGTCCATTTGCATCATCAGCTCAAAGGCTTTTACGTGCATAAACATTTGGCCTTTGTCGTCACACGAACCACGTGCGAAAATTGCGCCTTCTGGATGAATATCGGTTGTTTTAATTACAGGCTCAAATGGTCCTGATTCCCAAAGTTCAATCGGGTCTGCAGGCTGAACATCGTAATGACCATAGACCAAAACCGTTGGTTTAGACGGGTCAATAATTTTATCACCGTAAACTACAGGGTAACCGGGTGTTTCGCAAATTTCAACATTGTCAGCACCAGCCTCTTTGAGGCGCTTTGCAACTACATCTGCAGTTTTAAAAACATCGTCTTTATAAGCAGGATCTGCACTTACTGAAGGAATTCTTAAGAGATCAAAAAGTTCATCGAGATAGCGTTGCTTGTTTTCTTGTATTGCGGCACTGTATTTAGACATGTATTTAATTTTAAAATTTAACGGGCGATGAAATTAGGTATTTCATATTAACAAAGACTTTCGGGAAATAACTAAATAGACGCTAAGTGTAACAGATTTTTACATTTGTAAATTGTATTTAAAGTCAGTTGATTAGAATGAAGTTTTTAAACGTATTAGTTGCTCTCTTATTTGGCTTTTTGTCTTATGCACAAACGATGTCAGTAAGTACTACGGGGAATAATAACAATCCCTTTTGGCTAGTAACGAATGTATTAGTAGACTCTAATTTTGTAGTGTATCAAACTTTTGATCAGAATGGGCTACCCATAATTCAACCGAGCAATAATCAAGTAGGGTACTTTAATGTAGCCAACAATACTGGTGTAAATGCATTCCCAATAAATAGTGGAATTGTGATGTGCGCCAATTACGTGCAAGATGTTTTGCCGTCTCAAACTGGTGGAAACCCAAATACTACTACCACTCCTCCCGATCCTGATCTTGCGGGAGTTTTGGCACAAATTGGCTCTGCTGGATATGCCGTTAACGATATGGTAGAAATAAAGTTTAGCTTCATTGCTACTTCAGATTCGATACGGTTTAACTATGTTTTTGCTTCGCATGAATATGCTGGCTATACCTGTTCAAATTTTAATGATGTATTTGGTTTTTTCTTGGAAGGAAAAGGAATTAATGGAGCTCCTGTGGCGGCTCCTAAGGCAACTGTCAACTTGGCTACTATTCCTGGCACTACCACTCCTGTTGCGATTAACACGATAAATCAAGGCTTTCCCTCTGGGGGAAATGCAGCACCTTGTTTAGCGGCCAACCCAAACTATGTAGCGCATAGTGTTTACTATGCTGGAAATAGTCCGCTAACGAGCATGTCTGGAAACACAAAAAAGTTTACCGCTAAGGCACAAGTAGTATGCGGCCAATCATATGACATAAGATTAAAGCTGGCGAATGCATCTGACCATGCTTTGAGCTCTGCAGTATTTCTCGAAGCCAATAGTTTTAGTTCTCCAAGTATTGTTGTAGACCATACCTTAAACAATGGGAATTCATTTATTGACAGCCAAATTGTGGAAGGTTGTAAACCAAGTTATATAAGCTTTAAGAAAGATGGCAACAAGAATAAAGACATGACTTTGTTCTTTAACTACTCAGGAAACGCTATTCCAGGAGTAGATTTTGCAACGATGCCAGATAGTCTGTTTATCCCGGCAGGACAAGCAAGCGATAGCTTAGAGATTTTGGCTTTTGATGATGGAATTGTTGAGCCGAGTGATTCGATAATTATAGACATGCAATCTTTAGTTACGCAATGTGCTGCTTACCCTGCTAATAGAAAGATTGTTTACTTACGCGATAAAAATCCGGTGGCCTCAAGCTCTATTAATGTTACGGGTACAGATTCTATTTATTGCCCTGGCGATACCGTTCGTTTTAATGCTTCTTTTTCGGGAGGAGAAGGTAATTTACATGGATGGTGGGAAGACGACACGCTCGCACCTTTAAACCGATTGGTACAACCTTTTCAAACAACAACATATTACTTTCATGCTACCGATGAGTGTGGTTCTGATACGGCAACGGATAGTGTAACGGTTTACCTAGTAGATTATATTCCTATAAACACCATTGGCGATACGATTAAAATATGTCGTGGTGATACTGTGGGAATGCTAGCACGTTATGAAGACGGGAATTCGCCTTACGATGTAATTTGGGACGATGGTACTTTGGGTGACTTCAAAGAGGACGTTCCTGCGCAAGACAGTATTTGGCACACCTTTATTGTAACAGATGCTTGTGGTCAAATAGCGTACGATTCGGTCTTGGTTTGGATGGCTCCAGATCCATCGGCTGGGTTCAATTTTGTAAACGATCCTGGTGTACCATTAAAAGTAAACTTGACAAATACGAGTATTAATGGAGTTAATTATACTTGGGATTTTGGAGATGGAACAATGAGTAATGATACCACTCCATCTCATGTTTATGATAACCCGGCAGAGTATATGGTAACGCTTACTATTGTTTCTGCTGATGGTTGTATTGATTCGTATACTACAATTGTAAAAGTAGAAACCGATTTTTACCTTTATGTGCCAACTGCTTTTACTCCAGATGGTGATGGACTTAATGAGTATTTCGAAGTAAAAGGCTTGGGCTTTGAATCGTTTGAAATAAGAATTTTTAATCGTTGGGGTGGAGAAGTTTTCTTCAGTGATGACATCACTAATTCTTGGGATGGAACTGCAAAAGGCAACCCAGCACCAGGAGGCGTTTATACCTACACAATTTTTATTAAAATGCCTCTAGGTGATTTTGATGAGAAGAAAGGAACCTTTATACTCTATAGATAGAGGATAAAATTTTTGATATAAAAAAAGCCCTCTCGATTTCGAGAGGGCTTTTTAAATTTTATTAGATCGTTTACAATCCTTTCCTTTTCGCTAGAATATTTGTGGCAAGCGTTACAAACGCAACTATGGAAATAGAGCTTAGCGGCATCAATATGGCTGAAACTACCGGGCTCAATTGATTGGTTGCGGCAAAGTACAATCCGACTAAATTATAACTGAAACTAAAAAAGAAACTCCATTTTATAACTGAAACACTCGTTTTAGAAAAGGCTAAAAACTTATCAATTTTATTAAAAGATGTTGCGTCCAAAATACCATCGCAGGCTGGTGAAAATGCATTGACGTCTTCAGAAATGCTGATACCCAAATCACTTTGTTTTAAGGCACCTGCATCGTTTAATCCATCACCAAACATTAACACATGCTTATTTTTTTCTTGTAGCGATTTCACATAGTCTAATTTGTCTTCAGGCTTCTTGCTAAAAAGTAAGTCGGTGTTTTTTGCAAATAAGTTTTGCAGGATTGATTTTTGCCCATCAGAATCTCCAGAGATAAGAGATTGGCTGTAATTAGAGAGGGAAGCGATCAAGCCCTTTACACCAGAGCGGTATGGGTTTTTAAGAATGAAATAGCCTATAGGCTTATCATTTTCAGAATAATGAACCAAAGTCTCATTTATATCTGCGTTTGCAGATTCGCCAATAAATGTTGCTGACCCTAATTTAATTTCGATTGAGCTATCCGTGGCGCTAATCCCACTTCCAGTTGTTTCCTTGAAATTTTTAAGTTCTAGTGTTTTGGCAGGATAAAGATGCTTGTAAACAACTCTACTTAGCGGATGGTTACTTTGACGTGTTAATGATTTTATTCGGTCTATTTGTTTAGAAGATAATTCGGTTCCTTTCCAAATAATATCGTGACCACCACTTTCGGTTATCGTTCCCGTTTTATCCCAAACAATTTGATCAATGCTGGCCATACTTTCAATAGCATCTGCATTTTTAATATAAAGTTTGTTTCTCCCAAAAATTCGCAAAGTGTTGCCTAAAGTAAAAGGAGCTGATAGCGCCAATGCGCATGGACAAGCTACAATAAGTATCGCTGTAAATACAGTAAAAGCAATGGTTGGATCAATAAAATACCAATATAGAGCTGCTGCACTTGCAATCAAAAGAATAGCAAAAGTGAAGACATGACTAATGCGGTCTGTAATATTTTTGAAGAGTTGGCCTTGATCTTTATTAAAAACCTCGTGGTTCCAGAGTTGGGTCAAATAGCTTTGATCAATCGGTTTTATGACTTCAAGTTCTATGGCTTCTCCGTTTTGAATACCGCCTGCAAATATTTTATCTCCACTTTGTTTTCTCACTAAAGTCGCTTCACCCGTCACAAAGGAATTATCGATATAAGCTTCTTTCGAAATTAAGATGCTATCCGTAGGTATGAGCTCTTCGTTTCGTATCAAAATGCGATCGCCCGTTTTTAAATCACCTACTTGAATACTTTCTTCTTTTTCTCCTAAGCGTGTTACGGCAACAGGGAAGTAAGATTTATAGTCACGGTCGAATGAAAGTGAGTCATACGTCTTGCGTTGAAAAAATTTACCAAGAGTAAGGAAGAACACCAAACCAGCTAAAGAATCGAAAAAGCCCGGACCAGTATCCGTTATTATTTCGTAGGCGCTTCTTAAGAAAAGAACACTAATTCCTAAAGCGATAGGGACATCAATATTAATATACTTCCGTTTTAAGCCTTTGTATGCTGAAGAAAAATAATCTGATGCAGAATAAAAAACAACCGGAACACAAAGTCCAAGCATCAACCATCTAAAAAAGGGAAGAAAGCGTTGTAATGTGGCATCACTGTAATCAAAATATTCTGGCAGGGCCATAATCATTATATTGCCAAAAGCGAAGCCGGCTATTCCAAACTTATAGAGTAAAGTTTTGTCTTTTTGTTTTTTGTTTTTGTTCGCATCTTCAAGGCTAATGAGCGGTTCATAGCCAATGGACACTAATAACTCTGTAACCTCTTTTAGACTTATTTTTTCATTTTTAAATGTGATGTGAGCGGTTCTTTTCGGGAAGTTTACTTGGCAAGAAATAACGCCATCCTTTAGTTTGTTTAAATTCTCAAGAAGCCATATGCAGCTGCTGCAGTGAATTGCTGGCAGAAATAGACGAACAACTGAAATTCCGTCATCAGAAAAATCAAGAAGTTTTTCTCTAATGTCTTCATTGTCTAAATAGTCGTAATTTTTCTTGTTCTTTTTTAATTGAGTACCTGGAGAACTATTCAGATTATAGAAATTCTCCATATTGTTAGTTTGGAGTATTTCGAATACTGTTTTACAGCCTAGACAACAAAAAGCTTTATCCTCAATAGAAATTGAGGAGTCATTGCAGTTGTCACCGCAGTGATAGCAGTTTATGACATTTGTTTTTTGTTGCATACTTTTTGCAAAAGTCTTTTGAAATAAGGTTTACAAGGTGACAAATATCACATTTGTTTAAAGGAATTTTAAGCACCTTTGCTGACATATATTAGCACTGCCATTATGAATAAACAAGCACCAGCACTCAATTGTTTGAATTGCGCTAAAAAAGACCTATCAGCCTTTAGCAACATTGATTCGACCACAATTACGGAAATGGCAGATGTTAAAACTTGCGCTTTTTTTAAGAAAGGTCAAATCATGATGCACGAGGGCTCTAGACCCAATGGTGTGTACTGTATTCATTCTGGTAAAGCAAAACTATTTAGGTTAGGAACCGAAGGTAAAGAACAAATAATTCGTTTTGCCAAAGACGGAGATTTAATTGGTTACCGAGCTTTATTAAGCAGCGAACAATTAAGTGCGAGCATTCAAGTATTGGAAGATACCCACGCATGTTTTATTCCTCGTTCAGAAATGTTTAAAATGATAGAAAACAATTCTAAGTTTTCTCTTGAGGTTATGAAAATGGCTTGCCATGAATTAGGCGAAGCCGGCCGATTAATAACAAATCTGGCACAAAAAACTGTTCGTGAAAGATTAGCTGAGGTTTTACTTCTTTTGGTTTCTACTTTCGGATTAGACGAAGATGGGAACATTGATGTTTCTCTGACACGAGAGGAGATTGCGAATATGGTTGGAACGGCAACAGAATCTGTTATTCGTTTACTTTCGGAATTTAAAGACGATGAATATATTTTCTTAAAAGGGCGAAAAATTAAAATTTTAAACAAGCCTGCATTGGCAAAAGTTGGTCAGGTTTTCGATTAAGATATTTCGACATTCAATTTTCAATTCCACGCTTTCTTACATTTGAACCAAGAGGTTCAAATTGAATTCAACTAAAAAAATAATTCACATAGATATGGATGCGTTTTACGCGTCTGTAGAGCAACGAGATAATCCTGAATTAAGAGGTCGACCAATTGCTGTGGGCGGCAGTAAAGAGCGAGGAGTGGTAGCAGCAGCAAGCTACGAAGCCCGAAAGTATGGTGTAAAGTCAGCTATGCCTTCAGTAACGGCTAAACGACTTTGTCCAAATCTTATTTTCATTTACCCACGTTTTGATGCTTACAAAAGTATTTCAACAGAAATACGAGAAATATTTCACCGCTATACTGACTTGATAGAACCACTCTCTTTAGACGAGGCTTATCTTGACGTTACAGAAAATAAAATTGGTTTGCCGAGCGCAACACTCATTGCTAAATCTATTAAAGCCGCTATTGCGGAAGAGCTTAATCTTGTAGCTTCAGCAGGTGTTTCTTACAATAAGTTCTTAGCAAAAATCGCCAGCGATGAAGATAAGCCCAATGGCCTGTTTGTAATTACTCCAGAAAGAGCAGAAGCATTTATAGATAAACTTCCAATTCGAAAATTTTTTGGTGTTGGGAAAGTTACTGCTGAAAAGATGAATGCTTATGGTATCTTTTTTGGTAAAGATTTAAAACAATATTCCTTAGAACAATTGACCAACTGGTTTGGTAAATCAGGCGGATACTTTTACAACATTGCTCGAGGAATTGATGATAGATCAGTAAATGCTAATCGCATTCGAAAGTCCATTGGTGTTGAAAGGACGTTTGAAAGTGATGTTACAGATCGTCTTAAGCTCAATGCAATTGTAACAGATTTATCTAAAATGGCATTTGACCGTTGCACTCGTTCAAATAAATTTGGAAAATCACTTACGTTAAAAATCAAGTTCAATGACTTTACACAAATTACAAGAAGTAAAACTGAACTAACATCCATTTCAACCCTTCAAGAAATTGAGGCGTTGGCTTTATTCTTATTGGAAAATGAACAAAAGTTAAAGCCCATTCGATTAATGGGTGTAACGCTTTCTAATTTTCCTGAACGAAATGAAACTATACAATTGACTTTAGAGTTTTAAACGTCTCTCTTTCGTGTTTGTGCATCTACTGCGGCCATAGTAGCAATGTTTACAATTTCTCTTACAGAACTACCCATTTGCAGTACATGCGCAGATTTTTTCAAACCGATCAACATTGGTCCAATTGCTTCAGCCGAACCAAAGCCCTGTAACATTTTGTATGCAATATTACTTGCACCTAAGTCTGGAAAAATGAAAATATTCGGACGGTTTCCAACTAAGTCGCTAAATGGAAATACTTCTTCAAGTAAAGTATTGTCTAATGCAAAGTTTGCTTGCATCTCCCCATCCACGATTAAATCGGGCTCTTCCTCTTTAAGACGAATTGCAGCTTCGTGCATTTTCTTTGGAATCGCTCCTTTGTGTGAACCAAAGTTTGAGTAAGATAACAGAGCTACTTTTGGCTTTAAATTTATTCTTCTAACTGCTTCTGCAACATTTCTAGCAATTTTTACGATGTCTTCGGTAGTCGGCTCTTCATTAATTGTTGTGTCTGCAAAGAACAATGGTCCTCGCTTAGAGAGCATAATGTACATGCCTGCTACTCGAGTAATGTGTTCCTCTTTTCCAAGCACTTCAAAAAGCGGTTTTACACCAGTAGAATATTTTACTGTTTGACCAGTAATAAAAGTATCAGCATCGCTCATTTCAATCATCATGGCTCCGAAATAATTTCGTTGACGCATTAACTTTCTGGCTTCAAACAAAGTGACTCCTTTTCGTTTTCTTTTCTCAAAGTAATGTTGAGCGTAGCGCTCACCGGTTTCTTTTTCTTCGCGAGGGTCAACAATGCTGTACTCGTCAAATTCAAATTGAAACTCCAGAATTTTTGCTTCTATCTCTTCTTTGTTTCCAAGAAGTACTGGATGCAGTAAGCCTTCTTCTGAGCAAATGTGTGCGGCTTTTAAAACCTTAAAATGATCTCCTTCTGCAAAAACAACACGCTGTATATTTTCTTTAGCCTTTTGCATTGCAATGCGAATGAACTTATCATCTCGCCCCAAGCGATTAAGTAGCTCCTCTTCGTATTTCTCCCAATTCTCAATCGGGCTTTTTGCAACGCCACTGTCCATTGCAGCCTTGGCGATTGCAGGCGCTACGGTTGAAATCAATCGAGGGTCGAATGGTTTTGGGATAATATATTTTTCGCCAAAACTTAGGTTGGCTTTATTGTAAGCAAGGTTTACGATTTCTGGAACGGGCTCTTTTGCCAATTGTGCAATAGCCTTTACAGCAGCGAGTTTCATCTCTTCATTTATAGAGGTGGCTCTAACGTCTAAAGCACCTCTAAAAATGAATGGAAAACCAAGTACATTGTTTACTTGATTAGGATGGTCGCTTCTGCCGGTTGCCATTATAATATCCTTACGAGAGCTCATTGCATCAGCATAAGATATTTCAGGATTGGGGTTTGCCAGAGCAAAAACTATGGGCTTTTTCGCCATAGTTTTCACCATTTCTTGAGTTAAAATATCTGCACGTGAAAGACCTACAAAAACATCAGCATCCTTTATGGCCCCGGCTAAGTCATCCAATTTCGTTTTACGAGAAAATTCCTGTTTTTCCTCAGAGAGGTTTTCTCGATCATTACGGATAACTCCTTTACTATCAACCATTAAAAGATTAGAGGGTTGTACACCTAAAGCGATAAATAAACGGGCGCAAGAAATAGCACTTGGGCCCGCTCCGTTGAACACGACTTTAATCTTTCCTATTTTCTTTTTTGCTATTTCCAAAGCATTGAGCAGAGCTGCTCCAGAAATAATTGCAGTACCATGCTGGTCATCATGCATTACGGGAATATCTAGCTCATCGCGCAAGCGCTTTTCTATATAAAAACACTCGGGTGCGCTAATGTCTTCAAGATTAATTCCCCCAAAAGTGGGTGCAATCATTTTTACGGTTTCAACAAACTTAACAGGATCTGTTGTGTCCAATTCAATGTCAAAAGAATCGATATCAGCAAAAACTTTGAACAGTACGCTCTTCCCCTCCATTACGGGTTTTGATGCTAGGGCGCCAATATTCCCTAAGCCCAATACTGCTGTTCCATTAGAAATTACTGCAACTAAATTTCCTTTAGCTGTATATTTGTATGCGTTCGCTGGGTCTTTTTGTATTTCCAGACATGGTTCTGCTACGCCAGGAGAATAGGCAATAGATAAGTCTCTTTGGCTGTTAGAAGGCTTTGTTGGAATGACTTCGATTTTACCCGGTCTACCAGATTCATGGTATTCTAAAACGTCCTTCTTTCTTATTCTATCTGCTTTCATGTGTGTTTTAACTAAGGGTTGCAAATGTAAGTGATATAGACAGGATGTTAAGTGGATTGCCAAATTGAGTAATGGTTAACACTTTTGTACGACTGATAAATATCATTTAATGCAGCACTCTGGCCCTTTACTTTTGAATGAATATTAAATAAAATTAAAATTGAGCTTAGTTACATCTACTTTCGAAAAAGCATTTGGCAACAACTACCAGGAATTGAGGGAGTTGTTAGTTGAATTTGGAGAACTAAAAAGTTTCAAAAAAGGAGAGTTTATTATTAAAGAAGGTGAGCCTGCTTATGGATTTTATTGGGTGTTAAAAGGTGGAGCAAAGGTTTCCATTCAAACAAATACTAAAACTGAGCAAATCGTGACAGTGTTATCTTCTGCAGATTTTGTCGGTATTTCTGCCGTGATGGAGAGACATCTGCACAATAAAAGTGCTTACGTGCTAAGTGATAGTGCCGAGGTATTGTTTATTTCTCAGGCTGATTTTTTTAAGTATCTCCAGAAATACCCAATGGTAGTTTTACCATTGTTGAAGCACATTGAAGAAAAGATTGAGCGTATTGAAAAGAGAGCTGCTCAAATTATGCGTAAGACTATCGAGCAGCGCTTAGCTTATGTTCTCATAATGCTTCAAAAGAAATTTGGTTCCGATGAACAGGGTTTTTTGGAATTTCAGTTGTCGCCTAAAGATCTAGCCAACTTTATTGGTACAACGCGAACTACTGTTTATAGGGTTCTAAGAAAACTGCAGGACAATCACATTGTTAATTCAGAACACAAGCGTGTTCAAATTCTTCAATCTGATAGATTACAAGAGCTATTTAGTCAACAAGCAGTTCTAGTCTAGTACAAAAATTGGTTAAAGGGAAAGCGCTCTGCATAAATTGGTGCAGCCACTTGATATAATTTCGTCCGTAACTCTTGGATGTTTTCTTTTTCTGTGGCTGAAATGAAAACGCAATTTCCTTCCATTTTATTCATCCATGTCTTTTGCCATTCGTTAATAGAAAAGTTCTTTTCTGTGCGCTCGTTAATTAAATCCATTTCATCGTACGGCTCTGAGGTATATGCATCAATCTTATTAAAAACCATTATTGAAGGCTTGTCAATACTTTCAATTTCAGTCATAATTTTATTTACACTATCGATGTGCTCAGTAAAATTTTTATGAGATATGTCTACAATGTGCAACAACACGTCTGCTTCACGAACTTCGTCAAGAGTTGATTTAAAAGACTCGACCAATTGTGTTGGCAGCTTTCGTATAAATCCAACCGTGTCACTCACCAAGAGTGGAAGATTTTCAATTTGAATTTTTCGAACTGTTGTGTCTAGCGTAGCAAAAAGTTTGTTTTCCGCCAACACATTAGACTTACTCAAAAGGTTCATAAGAGTAGACTTTCCAACATTTGTATAACCAACTAAGGCTACACGTACAAGCTTACCGCGATTGCTTCGTTGGGTGGCCATTTGTTTGTCAATCTTAAGGAGCTTTAGTTTTAATAGAGCAACTTTCTGCTGAATGATTCTTCTATCTGTTTCTATCTGAGTTTCCCCGGGTCCACGCATACCAATTCCACCCTTTTGTCTTTCAAGGTGAGTCCACATTCGCGTGAGTCGAGGTAAAATATATTGATATTGAGCAAGCTCTACTTGTGTGCGTGCATAACTTGTTTGTGCACGGCTTGCAAAAATGTCAAGAATCAAGTTGGTTCTATCCAACACTTTCATCTCAAAAAGGCGCTCTATGTTTTTCAATTGTGAAGGCGTAAGCTCATCATCGAAAATGGCAAGATCAATGTCATTTTCAATTATATATGCCTTTATATCATCCATTTTTCCTGGACCTAAAAAGGTTTTAGGATTAGGATGATCTAACTTTTGAGTAAAGCGTTTAATGGGCTCCGCGCCAGCGGTAGTTGTTAAAAATTCAAGTTCGTCTAAGTACTCGTGACTTTTTTCCTCATTTTGCCCTTGATGGATGATACCAATCAGTATCGCTTTTTCTTTTTTAAGGCTTTTCCTTTTTGTCTCTATCATTCGCTACCCTTAAAGAATTACCCTAACCAAGATTGCCATGGAATTCTGATAAGAATAAGGAACAAACCGATGCCATAAAAAATACTGATTCGTTTTGCTTGAGCCGAGCCTGTTAGCTTTTTCGAACCTATGTAACCAAGGGTAATGAACACAATAGCAATAATCATTGTCAATGGATGCTCAACAAATGCCATTCTTAAATCGCTATCGCCCATTATGGTTTTCATTGCACCTTCTTGGCTAAATATGGCAGTTGCTTTTTCACCTAAAAACAAAACGAACATGCCAATTAAAAGCTGTACGTGACTTAATATGAATGTCACTTTTGTGAATGTAAACATCGTTTTGCTCGCTTGAGTTTTACTTTGCCAAGCGATAATATTTCCGATTAAAGAGGCGATAAGCAAAGCCAATAGTAAATAGGGCAGAGCCGAGTGTAGATGTAAAATTCCTGTGTTCATAATGCTATATAATTTTGCGTTAAAAGTAAGTAATCAGCAAACGAGAAATAGCATATGTTTTAAATACTAAATCACTTTTCTTTTATTGGTGAATGAGCCAATTGTAGAAAGAATTTTCGGCATCATGGCAGCACCCAAAGAAACAATTCCTGTTAGTTGGGTAAATGCCTGCTCTTCAACAAAAGACAAGAAAATAACAATAATAATTACCAAGAAAATAACAAGATATTTATATGAATTCCAAATACCACCTTTTCTGGCCTCGAGCTCAAATTGATTACTTTCTTCTTCACTGATGGATTCTAAAATAAAATTAGCAAAAGATTTATTGAAGATTTGAAGGTTAGGATTTAGTACAATTACCCCCTTTCGAATAAGGTTCTTGATAACCTTTTCATTTGCAGTATTTATCAAATCATCTTGGGCTAAATCAAGAAGAATAAACTTTTCTTCCTTTGAAAAAGAATTCCAGAGCGAGAAATAATAGTTTTCCGCCATACTCTGAATCTCTTGAATAATTTTAGCTTCTAGGCTGTCTCGTCCCTCACCTAAAGCAACTAAAGGAATTGAATATTTTTCTAGATGAGGAATAAGGTTTGAAAGAAATCCAGTAAAATTTAGTTCGCTGTGAATAAAGGTTCTGACTTGACTTTTAGGTTGCTTATTATCTTTTTCTTCTTTCTGCAACATTGGGATTATGTGTTTTGTAAAGCTATAAAGAACAGACTCCCAGCGGGTCACATCTTTTTTTCGTGTATCAATCACATCTTTATCTCCTCCACTTGCTATGAGATAATTAATACTAGATCTGTAAATATCAATGATTTGGTATATGTCAATACTTCCAATAAGAACCAAGAAGTTATTTCTTCTATCTATTGTTTTCTGTCCAAGTATGTATTCAAGAATAATTAATTTATTTTCATTATCGGCAAAATCTGTAATCCCATAGTCATAATTATTAATAACAATTGGCATATTTAGATCAGCTTCCTTGACCTCGGCCAAAATATCTGAAGTAGAGTTTATGAAATCGAAAGAAAGCCTTTGCGTAAAGTCAATTAATTTAATTGAATTCAACCCTTTTTTATCTTGATTTTCCTTGTTATGACTTTCAATTTCTAGATTTATTCCCCTAACCGCTTGCTTTAAAAATGAATTTCTTCCTGAAAAGGGCAAGCCAATCAAGAGGATGTTCTTTTTACTCCAATCCAGTCCTATTATATCGTTTTTGTCAGAGTGAAGTTTAAGTTTTTCTCGCGGACTAATCCTCAATAAATCTTGAGCTAAATTCAAATGAAAGAACTTTTCATTGAGGTGCACAATGGTTTGATAAAGGGCAAGTAACGCAATAACCAACGCGACCCAAAAGAATAGCGACTCTACATTTTCCTTTGTAGTGCCGCTAAAATTTGGGAGAGAAAAAGTTCGAATTGTTGTGGGTAATACCTTGGTGTTTTTACTGTTGTAGAATTTTTCATACGGGTCTATGTTTAGACTGAAGAAAGTCCTATCGGCATCACGAGTAAGATGAACTACCAAATTTGCACTTTTATGAAGTCCTTTTAGGTTGCTGTCTTCTTTGTCAAAATAGATGCTGATGGCGTCTAGTAGATCTCGAGTTCCGTCATCATAATGTATTGAATCATTTTCATCTGAATGCGATGAGTTTTTATTGCTATTATTTACCACATCTTCATGCACAGGAATGGTGGCATTAATAGGATCATTAATATTTAATTTATGCTTTGTCCAATTTTGAAGTTTAACTCTTTCAAAATATTCTTCTTGCAAGTTGTGCGTTACTCTTTTTAAATGTTGCCTGTTATAGATTGGTTTGAAGAAAAGTATGGTAGATACTATACTCAGGATAAAAATCCACGAGAAGGCATGTAAATAATAGGCTCTATATACTTTAGTGTTTACAGAGTGAACATTACTTTCTGATACTTTTTTTTGAAATTTTTTACTGAAAACAAAAAGGCCTAAAATTAGAAATGGGTACAAGAGAGCAAGGAGCTCTGAATAATGTTTAAAATTAAAGTTTCTAAAAAAATATAACCCCATCCAGAAGAATGTTAAAGCGAGCAAAGCAAATTCAAATATTGTCAAAGGAATTTTGCGAAAAGGGTATGTCAATTCTAAAATTCTTCTTTTTTGCCTCGTGAGCTCGTTGTAGTTATAAAGTGAAGCAGCAGTAATGGTTGAGAAAAAAAGAATGGCACTATTTACTAAATGTAAAGCATTGTAACGGTAAACAAGAAGCAAGAACAAAATTGTGGCCACATTTAATGTGGCTAATTTGTAGTATACCCAACTTTTTGTTTTTGAAGGATCTAAAAAGTAATAAGTTACGGCCTTGGAACTTGGATATTTTGACAAGAACCTCTCTAACCTTAATAAACCATGAATGAGAATTAGGTAAACAAGTATGGCTAAAATAAACTGGAAAGTTGTCGCCATACTAGATGAAATTGTTAACCTACTTTTTTTGATGTCATACATCGTAATAAAGTAGAAAGACGTGTTTTTAATAGGTGTGAGATAAACCGAATAATCCTTTAAGGAAATTTTTAAGTTCATATGAACTTTAGAACCGTTTTGTAAATAGGCTTTTAAATTATCATCTTGATTCGATTCATCTATGATATTTTCATTATGAATTTTTGATGCATTAGAATGGTACTGAATCATTCCACTTTGATTAATGACTGCGAATTGATAATTAGGTTCTAAATAAATATTATTCACAGTTGAAAAAGGATAAACCAAAACTAAAACCTTGTTTTTCTTTGGGTCGTTTTCATCTTTAACTCGAATTGACATGGCTGTTTCATACTGCCCTGTTGCCATACTAAAAATAGATTCAATGTATGTAGGATGTCTCTCCCCTTCTGAGGTGGGCGGTGCCCAGGCTTGAACACCGTTGTCGTTCAAATGAGCTTTTATATACTAGCGATGCTTTACATCAACATCTGAAGAAACTTTTAAAAGTTTACCATCTTTATAATATTTATAGTAGTGGGTAATCTCTCCATGATCATTAACCTCTAAAATTGAAAAGTGGTTTTTTTGATCACCAATAAAATTGCTTGCATTTTTTAAAAATGTTGTATCCGATTTAAACTGAAATGAACTTAAAGAATCGCTATCACTTCTATGTTCATTGTAATGTCTAAGGATGTTGTAAACAGTAATACGTTCTTGTTCGAATTTGGTTAGGATTGAATTGGAATAGCGCTCAAGCTTGTCGTCTACCAAATCTTTTTCTTCCAAAACAAAGGTGTCAATGCTTAATGTGAAAAGAACCAAAGCTGATAATCCAAATACAAGAGAAATACCGGACCACATCAAGTCGGTGCTTTTTAATCGGTCTTTAGAGTTCATTAAAAAAGGCTTCACAATAGGCAGAACCTGAATAATGAAGACCATGAATATGAATGTTATCACGACAACCCAAATAGAGACAGAACGAACCTGGCTGTTATAATTATCTTGGCTTATTAACCCAGTTAAATAGTATGGATTGCCACCAACATATATCTCTTTAGTGTAGCAATAGTAGCTCTTATTAGAAATTTCTTGTCCGCTTATTACCACTCCAGAAATTGGGGCATTCACATCTACTTTTGCTGGACCTGTTATATTTCCGTCTTTGTCATAAATGTTCGCACTAAGCTTTTTACCAGCTGCATAATTGAATCTATTTATATTCAAATTACTCGAGTCAATGACTTTTCCAGTAGACTGATTGACTAGTATAATGTCATCAAAAAACGTAAAATGTTTAACATCCTTAAGGAGGTTTTCAGCTTTTAGACCAATGAAGTAGTCTTCACATTCTGTGCACTCTAGATCTCCATTCGCGTTTACAGCTGTAATTTTTTTAGTGGTTGTTTCCCATTGGAATTTCTTGAAATAAATTAAGCCTGATGTATCTGTTGATGTTTTAATATGCGGGTCTAAGCTTTCATCTGCTAAAGTGTCTGATAGCCGTTTCTCTCTTTCAATATAATCAGAAGCGTAGCCAATTATGGTCTTTTCATAATGACTCTGTTTGGATTGAATATTCTTTTCCATCCTGTCCATCACACGAATGCCGCGATCTTGTAAATCTTCCTCTTTTTGAGGTATATAAGCGAAGATGTAATACAGAACTAATATCAGAACTAAAAAGAAGACTCCTAAGAAAATGGGACTTCTTTTTTTAGCAGGTGAATAGGCCATAAATCGGGTTTTGGGAATTTATAAAATAGCTTTTACGTTGTTCAATTTAGGGAATTAGACAGTATCTTCAAATTACTGATCTATTTCATCTTTATGTTTAGCTAAAATTTTGGCCCTACAAAGGCAATCAAAACCATTCTTTTTTTTCTGATGAGGTGCTTTTAGAGTTGTTTGTTTTGTAGGGTTGGGTGCGTTAATTTATTGAATGTAGTTATTGTATTGGACTTATAAATTAAGGATGCAATTTGGAAAAACGATGACATGTTACATGAAACAGATGAAAAATTTAAAAGTCAATCTTCTATGATTCTTACACCAAATGAGTGCAGAAACCAAACAAAAACTATTTATGTAATTGAAGGAGGTACACCTACCTGTTCAGATGTTTGTGACAATGAAGGTGCTCATGAAAATAAATAAAAATGCCACCCTAAGGTGGCATTTAATGTTATATCACTAGCATGGCGTCTCCATAACAAAGGAAACGGTACTTTTCTTTCATTGCTACTTTGTAAGCTTTCATCAATTTATCATGACCAGCAAAAGCTGAAGTCATCATCAACAAAGTTGATTGTGGTGGATGAAAGTTTGTAACCATTGCATCTGCAATAGTCACTTTATAAGGAGGGAAAATGAACTTGTTTGTCCAGCCTTCAAAAGGTTTCAAAGCTCCTCCTGTCGTCATAGTGCTTTCCATTGCTCTTAAAGTAGCAGTACCAATAGCACAAACCTTCTTTTTATTAGCACGCGCCTTATTCACCAAATCAACCGTGCTCTGATAAACTTGATATTGCTCGCTATCCATTTTGTGCTTAGACAAATCTTCAACTTCTACAGGTCTAAACGTTCCTAAACCTACGTGATGTGTTAATTCAGCAAAGTCAATTCCTTTAATTTCAAGGCGCTTAACCAAGTGCTTGCTAAAGTGTAAACTTGCTACTGGAGCAGCAACAGCTCCTTCAACGCTTGCGAAAATCGATTGATATCTTTCTTCGTCTTCTGGTTCAACCTCGCGGTTGATGTATTTTGGTAAAGGAGTTTCTCCTAAATCTTCTAGGGCCTGACGGAATTCTTCATAAGAGCCATCAAACAAAAAGCGTAATGTTCTACCTCTTGATGTTGTATTGTCGATTACTTCAGCAACAAGACTATCGTCTTCACCGAAATAAAGCTTGTTTCCAATTCTAATTTTTCTTGCAGGATCAACTAAAACATCCCAAAGGCGACTTTCCTTATTGAGCTCTCTCAATAAGAAGACTTCAATTTTAGCACCAGTCTTTTCTTTGTTTCCCCACATTCTTGCCGGAAAAACTTTAGTGTTATTTGTAACCATCACGTCACCTTCATCAAAGTAATCTTTTAGATCGGTAAACATTTTGTGTTCAATTTCACCGGTTTCACGGTGTAAAACCATTAAACGAGATTCGTCTCTGTGAAAAGTTGGATGTTGTGCTACGAACTCCTGCGGCAGGTCGTACGTAAAATTAGAAAGTTTCATTTTCATAGCTTACGGGCTTTGAAATTGTTAAAAGTTAATGAAGGGGCAAATGTAAATTTATTTTTAACCCCCCAATTGTAGAAATTCATTATTAATTAAAGCGCTAAATGAAAGGTTTTTCCGCAATATTAATCTATACCCAAAAGAAAGCTTATGGGATTGAATTTAAAAGAGGTCTTAGACAAAGAACGATTGAATCGTTTAAATTCAGAAAAAATTGACCGGTTATTAGAAGAGTCGTTTCAACAGGAAAACCTTCTCACAGAAGAAATAAAACAGCGCAACCTAATAGAATCGAATGAAGGCGAAGGCTTAAAACCAGAACATATTTATAACTTAGAAGAAATCAAAAAGGTGTGTGTAGATTATCGCTTACGGTTCTTAGATGCTAAGTTGTTTAAAGGAGAAATACCTTTAGAGGTTTTACTAAACATGTCAAAGCTAGAATCTCAGACTAAGGTCCCATTTAAAGCGTTTAAAATTGTTGCTCCGGCAGAGCTTTTTAAGCTAGTAGAAAAAGACAAAGACCCAATATTGTTCGGGCAATTATCTAATGATAAATATTATTTTATTGGCAAATGGGGGAAAGACATGAACTTTTTTCGCAAATGGTTAGTTTATCCATTTCGGAGCGCTTCTACATTCATTAAATCTATTTTAATTTTAACAATACTTATAACTGCAAGTCTACCATCAAGTTGGATGCTTACTTCAGCTGAAGAAAGTAGTTTTAATATAAGAATGGTGTTTTTCTTTTACACAATTTTTGCCACAACAGCTTGGTCTATTTTATATGCTTACCCAAGAGTAAAAAATTTCAATGTTAATTTATGGAATAGTCGTTTTTTCGATTAGACTTCCCAATCTGTAACCAAGGTTGCGTCATGAACGTTGTAGTTGCCAATTTTTGTGCGCCTTAAGGCAGACAGATAACTGCCTGTATGCATTGCTTTGCCAAAATCGTGTGCTATTGAGCGGATGTAGGTTCCTTTTGTGCAGGCAATTCTAAAATGAATGTCAGGCAAATCAATTTTGGTAATTTCAAAAGTATCAATCCTAACAGCACGCTGTTTAATTTCTACTTCTTCGCCTGCTCTAGCGTATTCATAAAGTGGCTTACCATCCTTTTTTAACGCAGAAAAAATAGGCGGAGTCTGCATAATGTCTCCTTTAAATTGCTCCGTTGTTTTTAAAATAAGGTTTTCGGTAACATGGCTGTAATCGCAAGTTTCGGTAAAAGGCCCTTCGCTGTCATAAGAAGCACTGACCTCCCCTAACTTTATTATGCCGGTATATTCTTTGTCTGTGTCTTGAATGCCTTGAATAGTTTTTGTTGCTTTTCCTGAACAAATGATAAGCAACCCTGTTGCCATTGGATCTAATGTTCCGGCATGACCAATCTTAATTTTACGGATATCAAACTTACGTTTGATGGCATGTTTCATTTTGTTTACCGCTTGAAACGAAGACCATTCTAAGGGTTTATCTATCAGGAAAACTTGACCGCTTTGGTATTCTTCTAAAGACAACGACATTTATACAATTGAATAAATTGTAACGAAAATGCCCACAGCAAAGCAGTAGTAAGCAAAATATTTGAGCTTGGCATTTTTAACTAAAGAAATCATCCAATTACAAGCAAAAAGGCCACTGACAAAAGCAGCAACAAAACCAAGAGTTAACAGTGGAAGAGGTATTTCAATTCCACCACCACCGGTTTCGTAAATGTCTTTGACGTCTACTAAGTTTTTACCGATGATTAATGGCAGCACCATCAAGAAAGAAAAGCGCGCTGCTTTTTCTCTATCAATACCCAATAAAACAGATGTAGAAATAGTTGCCCCAGAGCGGCTAATACCGGGCAAAATAGCTATGGCTTGAGAAACACCTATTATGAGGGCTTCTAATGCACCAACTTGTTTGTGTGTTTTCTTGGCTCGGTCAGCTAGGAAAAGCAGTAGACCTGTTATCACCAACATGGCACCAACCAAAAGAACTTGTCCCTCAAAAAGGGATTCTATTTGGTCTTTAAATGCAAGGCCAATAAAGGCTGCAGGAATCATCGAAACAATCACATAAAGTGAAAACTTAGTTTCATCGTTCCATTGAAATTTCAGCAAGCCAGAAATGATTTGCAAAATGTCTTTTCGAAAAACAACGATGGTACTCAAAGCAGTGCCTCCATGAACAATGACATCAAAAGTCAAACTATCTTTTGCTGCTAAGTTTAAATCGAATAGGGCTTTA
>UPTG01001049.1_pt1 | contig 21002 bp, 39 predicted proteins | sample 2160121 | NCBI WGS metagenome assembly UPTG01 (sample SAMN06266255, study PRJEB28933) | marine metagenome | isolation source: Columbia River Estuary | place: USA:Columbia River Estuary, USA | collected 2014-07-27
ATCCTATATTTGTCGAACACTTAAAGATAAGTATATGAGCAAATACCGAGTAATCAGAGAAGAGTTCTATAATGGGAAAGGAATATCATTCGACACATGTTTCTTCATACAACAACAAAAATCATTTCTATTCTTTAAGTGGTGGACATATGTCACACACGAATCTATAGGTATTAAGAGTCTAAAGAAATTCCCCCTACACTTTAAAGGAGGAGTACTTGAAGCCGAAGACTTTATTAAAGGAGTTCTAATTAAAGGTAATCAGTTTAAAGGAAACCATAAGTTCGTATTAAGAGAGTATGATTCTAATGGGGTGGAAATAAAACTATAATTTTTTTTGCGTCTACATTTCTCAGGCGGCGGGTCTTTATAAAACTTTCTATTATAAACCTCAAGGTTATAACTCCAAAGTTTCCTCAACGTATTATATAAGAGATTCTCCTTTATAGAGTCCATAAGATAATACCCACCCTTTATATACACACAGTAAAAGAAAGGGGTATTATATGGATATACATATAAAGGATAAGAAAGGGGGGTATCTATATGGGTAAACATATAATCCCTATAGAACAGGGTGGAGAAACAGTCTATTATAATATACACTACCTATAATTCTCCGTAAGGAGAAGAAAACCAAAGTGTAGTGTGGTTAAAGACTCATATAAACCCACCCTCTTATAACCAAATCACCTAAAAACACGGTTTCATCTACGAAACGTCCTACAAAACACCACTTAGAACACCATTAACTGTAATATGGGGATGGTGCCTTATAACTATTTCTAAATGGGGGATTCCGACAGTAAGGGAGGGGGTTATGACCATTAGTGAATAAAATCACCTAAAAGTATAACTAAATGGGGATTTCACCGATGAAAAGAGGGTTTTTTTAGGTATCTGTCGGAATAAACTCTTTGGAAATACCTTTAGATGGTGTGAATATAATGATTTAATATACTTAATTAATCATTCATATGCCGGTATCGGATATTTCGGACCGTTTTTCTCGACCTTCGGTCGGTCTTTTTGTTCTAAAAAATTTTTTTTAACGGGTCCTTCGTCCCGTATTAATAACACTATTTTAAGAAAGTCTTGAAACATAAGGTGGTCACATATATTTATATGTATGGATTTTAATTTAATGAATAACATGTTTAATAAGATAATGCCTAAATCATATGGTGATATCGCTAAATATTCTAATATGGTTATGGACCATGAGGTATTAGATGGTAAAATAAAGGATATCGAGTTAGACTTTGTACCTTCTAAAGAGCCAATTAAATACGGTGGTTATGAAATGATACAACCGGGTACTCTCGTTATTAATGTGATTTTAAATACAGAAGGTTTTTATGAAATATCTGATAGTATGCCAGAATTAAAAAAGGTATATAAATTACGTCCTGAACTTGAGGCCGATAGTTTCTTAGAATTTAATGGGTATGAATTTATTAAAAATGTTATATTTCCATATATTTCACAAAAATTCCTTAGGTTAATGGGTTTGTCATTAGGGGACGTACCTTATATTGATTTTAATCTCATTAATCATAGAGGTGAGACAATACTAAATTACGATGAAGATTTAGATACTTTCATTGGTTCAGAGAATAGTAGTGTTTGGAAAAAGATTTCTTAGAGTTTGTACTTACCCTTATTAGTTTCTAACCAACCAACAAATATTGATAGAACCTCTGATTGTGATTCAGTATTGTAGTTATGTGTATTATTGTTAAACATACCATCATAACTATTTAAATTAACGACAGACAACATCCCTATATTTTCCATAAAGTAATTTTGGTAGTTCATACCATTTGACATTAATTTATCCCAAAATAATTCCAAAGAAGTACCATCCCCTTCAACAGAGTTTTCCCAAACTGCATTTGAAATAGATTCAAATATTGAATCGGGGTCAGTATCTGGTGAACCTATATCTACTGAGTCTAAAAAGTCTACTATCGTATTTTTATTAAATTCGTTACCATTTAGTGTTATTTTTTGGGAGTCTTTAATATCAACAGTATACATTAGTGAATCTTCATCCAATATTTCAATATAGGTTTTTAAATCATTATCGAAGGACTCTAATCTAAATGACCCCTGTGGATAATCGGCAATATCAATTGAGTAGTATTTTTTTAATTTAGATTCAACATCGACTAAGTCTTTTTTAAAGTTATCATCCATTGTTATTCTATCTCCAAGTCTCTCACCGTTTAATAATATATTATTGAAATCAAGTAACCCAACAGTACTTCTCGGTATGTTAAAATATTTGGAATCTTTTAAAAAGAATTCCATAAACATATTACGAAACATTTGTTTAGTTCTAATGGGTAAATCAAAATTACCTTCAGCGAAGATATCTACAGAAATTCTATTTTCAGGTAAAAGTTCGAAGTCATAAGTTAAATCTAATCCCATATATTTAGACCTAGATTGGTTCATAAACTTAAATAACATTCCATATTGTGTGTCGATACTCATACTCATAAATAGTTATAAAAACTATATTTAACCAAAGTACTAATATTTATTAACATGAGTAACAAAGTTGCATTAGAACTATTGAGAGACTTTTTCGTTATGCTTGGACCTAAGAGACCAAGTGGTCTTTTTGACTTCGAGGTGATACCTCTAAGTGATTCAAGTGACCATTCACATACCCTTTCATTTGAATTACCTAATAAGTTGAAAGAACAGTTGAACATTAAAGAAAATATGTTACCATTAAAAGCCAGTTCTTTAGAGAATTTGATATTATCTCACATGAGTAGTGAGGGGGAGGTTAATCAAAAGTTTATGAATCTGATAGAGTTTTTAAGAGCTTTACCTGATTTTAAAAAAAAGATTGACAACTATTTTGAAAAACAAAATATAAGTATTATATTTGATTTTAAATAGTATTCCATAAATAATTTAAATAGGAAGAATGGGAAATGCAGAAAAAATTAATAACATTGAAAAACAAATTAAACATTTAGAGACTGAAATGACGAGTATACAAGAAAAGTGTACTCATAAAGAGACTCGTGTTAAATTTAAAGATGGGACCAACAACATGAGAGTGTATTGTTGTGAATGTAATCGTGAAATGGGTATCCCTAATAATAAAGAAGTTGATAACTTCTTAAACATAAAAAAAATATAAAATATGGCTTGTGAAAATTGTACTTGTAAAAAAGAAAAATGTCTAAATGAAGGATGTACGTGTGAAAACTGTACATGTAAGTTTAAAGGTAATGACTCTGAAGAGAGTAAACATATGGCTCCGTATGACAGGTAATCTGTTGTTGTAGGAGTTTAGGACCGCTTATAGTTATGAGCGATTAAGGGGAGAGGTTTCGCTACCATCTCCCTTTTTATTTTCTATAACCTTTGATTTCTTTTCGATTGGCGATATCGATTAAACTTTTTAGTTTACGAACTCTACCCGATATTACTGACTGCATTAATTCTAATGTTTCAATATCGTATTCACCGTTAACGAAATCCATGAAGTCTTCCGATTTAATTTCAGGTTGAATCTCTACATCTTCTTTTAATGAATTATTTGACGGAGTCTTATATGAGGTGTCGGTATTCATAGGTACTTCTTTAATTTCATCTACAAACCTTTCAGTATCCCATGTATCACCCCATTCTTCTTCAATGAATTCCCCCATTGATACATCAATTTCTCCTCTTTCAATTTGTATAGTGATAAACTCTTCTGAGTAACCTTCAAGGAATAATTTATAATAATCACCTTTTCTACCACTATACCTTTCTTCACCTATTACTTCAAATTTTTTAAGAGTTGGTATGGTATACTTAGTTTTGTCAGTTTCACCATTACGAATTAACGTAATATTATTTAATATAAAATTCCCATAAAAATCTTCAATTTCTCCATCAAATTTAGGTAAACCAAATAAAGGTAAATTTTTACTAATGTAATTACTTAGACTTACTCCATTAAATTCAGAAAAATCAACATCCTCAAAGTCTTCTATATCCTCAATTACTTCAGGATTTTTATCCTTTATAAATAATAACATAGTAATTAACGCATCTATGTTAACCGAAGGAGCCACAATTTTTTGTTGCTCTGTTATTCTCATAAGACTCTTAATTCTTGAAACGCTTGACATATATAGTATTTTTAAATAAATATCTGAATATTTATATTAAAACGTAATACAATGGATTTAGCTCAACTAGCAAAAATAATTAAAACTTATATCGAGAAGGTAGTTTCAAATAATAAATTTAAGGAAACACCTGGAGCGAGTTATATATTAAGACAAATCATGTCCTTACCGCCAACAAAAAGATTAGTAAAAACCACGTTATCAAATAAAGAAATCGTAAAATTATCTTTTATTATATTCTTTATGTTTAAGGGTGACGATATTGAAACGGCAATATGGAGAAGTGAGAATGAAGTATATATGTTATCTCTGAGTGATGTGGATGATTTATTTGCTAGAGATGTTCAGTGTTGGAGTTGTGAAGGTCTCGGTCAAGCTGACTGTCGTGAGTGTTTAAATACAGGTGTGGAAACATGTCAAGAATGTGAAGGTACAGGTGAGGGTGAACCTTATGGGGATAGTGATGAAGATGATGAATGTGGTATGTGTAATGGGTCAGGTGAAATAGAGTGTACTGAGTGTGACGGTATGGGGACAACTAATTGTGATGATTGTAGCGATGGTGAGGTTGAGGATACTGAAGAATCTGTTCACTTCGGTAGTTCTATATGGGCTATTGGGGACGTTAATATGGTAGAAAAACTTAACGAATTAAATCATCAGAATTATACTCATGAAATAACGGAGGTCTTAGATTCAAATAAAGGTGCTGTAATATTACTTAAGAGTGAGTCTGAAGTGGACCATGTATTAATAGATGACTTTGAAGATGAGCACGGACCTTACTGGGACTTAAAAGATTCGTCTAGAATAGAATATCTTAAAAGTTTTAGTGAGATTAGTCCACTTTACTTTAAAGACGATGTTAATAAAATAAAATTTACTGGTGTTTAAATAGAGTATTTAGATATAAATCTCTTAATTTTAGTAATGTTACCGAAAGATTTTAAAACAATAGTACCACCATCTTTAGTTATACTAACAGATAACTTATCCATATTATAAATAATTTTATGGTTACTATTATCTTTTATTAATTCATTCTTATTTACTGAACATTGTTTAAAATTAATACTCACAAGAAACTCTTGTATTTCATCCTGAGGGACAAATTTAGGTTTAAATAAGTTTTTTATAAAATTAATCATTTCTTTCGTCTATTAGTGGGTACTGTTTATCCACCTTACTTAATCTATTTTTTATCCAATCATCGTACATTTCATCACTATCTAATAGACCATATCTTCTTAACGTGTCTCTTAAAATTGAAACTTCATTTCTAAGGTTATCCATTAACCTAAATATGTTGTGTGGAGCCTTACTTATAGATTGTGCGGTAATTGAGGTATATCCTTCTGACTGTAACCATTTTCTAACTTCAGTATACATGTCCACAATTTTATTGTCAGACATAGTTTTATTTAAAAATTTTTCCATTGAATTACCCATAACAATAAATATAAACTAAAATATAATTATACTATAGTGAGTCTACAATATTTTTATATACGACTTTTAAGTTATTATCGAATGTGTTATTTGTTGAGTATAGTTGTATATCAGGATTATACGTGTTGGTTTGATACCAAAAATCGGGAGATTTTGTTTGAATGGCATAGTCCTCTATATTTTCGATATCTAGTATATCGAATAGTTGGGTCATCTCTACTTTTGTAAAATTACCCTCTATCGTAATGGTTTTTTCTGTAGTGTCTAAAGTGAATTTCATGTTTAATCTATATTTTTACTTTCTTTTTTCTTAGTGTAACAATAACCATCATTGATATTGTTCCATAAGTAGTATAGTAAAAATACGGATAATAGTAAAGAAATTGACTCTACCATCCAAAATTCTTTTGTGTATCCACATTCACTTATTATATAACCTTTTATAGTGTCTACCACAGATAATAATGATAAACTCAAAAAGATTAATATAACTTTTTGATATTTTAGACAATGTTTTAAATGTTTATTAAACATATTATAAGTATGGGTCTAATGTGTCAGCATCAGTACTAAATTCGTCTATAAATTCTTGGGTAAACTTACCATCTTTCTTTAAATATTGTTTAGGTATTTCACTAAAAACCCAATCTAAACAAAGTATAGCGACTAAATGCTTGTCTTTATCATATATAGGTACGGCACAGTGACCTCTTGTTCCACTTGAATAAGCTAATGACCTTAAACCTATATCATTCATATCCTCGACATTAGGAAAGTACATTTTACCATTCATAGTGTCTTTGATGTAACTTGTAAAACTAGTTATTAAATGATTTTGATTTTTTTCGGCTTTTCGTTCTAATCCATCGGAACATCTTTCATAAGTAATTGATAATTTTTGCATCGGTGAGGTCGTATAAAAACTACCCCCATTATGAAATTGCCATATATATACTCTATCGGCGTTATAACTTCGTCTAACGTCTCTTATTGCGAGATGTACTATCTCGTCTTTTTTGATTTGTTCCATTAGTTTCTCTTTAGACCTATTTTTCTCCTGTTTGTCCCTCATTTGTCTAAAGAAACCAGCACCTACTAAAGCTACAATTATAGAGCTAACCGAGGTAACTAATACTTCTAATATTCTTATCCAATCCATTAAATCTTTTTTTATAACTAATAAATATCTTAGTTTACGGAGTTTTTTCTATTTGGTAACCCTTTTAGTCCCAAATTTAATTTTATACCATATACGTTCATGTATAAAATAGAGTATCATTTTGGTTATTATTTCAAATGAACCGATGGTTAAACCAATTAAGGGGTCACCAGAAACGACCCAACCAATTAATATGGTGTCGATAGTCCCAACAATTCTCCATGTGACAGTTTTAAGTATATGTCTTTTAATATTTACCTTAGTCTTACTCATAATACCGTAAATATGTGAGTATAATGTACTAAAGTAAATAAAACCCCCACAAATGTGAGGGTTTTGACCACTAAATTGTTATTTTTTAGTCTTTATGATTTCATCTATAATTCCATACTCTAAAGCGTCTTCAGCAGATAACCATAAATCACGAGATGCGTCTTGTTTTACTACCTCAGCATCTTTATCACAAAATTCACCTAATAAGTTAAACAAAGTGTCATTTAACTTAGTCCATTCTCTCATAGTAATTTCCGCATCTTGTATATTACCAACCGCACCTCCTGATGATTGGTGTAACATAGTTCTTGAGAACCTTAAAGATGAGCGTTTACCTTTAGTTCCCGCACCTAAAAGAATCGAACCCATTGATGCTGCCATACCCGTGTTAACTGTTACGATATCTGATTTTATATAATGCATAACATCTACCATAGATAGTCCTGACTTTACTGAACCGCCTGGTGAATCGATATGCATCGTAATGTCCATATTATCTACAGAATCTAAATACATTAGTTGAGCTTGTACTACCGTTGACATTGCATCATTTACTGTCCCTGCGACCCATAATAACCTGTCTCTCATTAATCTTGAGAAGATATCTAATTGAGTTGCTCTCATCTCTCTCTCCTCTAAAATGTAGGGGGTCATTGAACCTTGTAGTTCTTTTTGATAATGGTGCATTGTTAGTGACGACACGTTATGGTCGCTCATTGCGTATTTTTGAAAATCTTTTCCGTAATCCATATTTTTTTAATTTTAGTTTTAACGTTATATTTATAGTAACAAAGGTAAGTAAAAAATGCCAAATAGAAAAGTATGAGTATAAAATTAAACGAAGCGGTTGGAGTTCCAAAAGGTATTGTAGATGCTGGCGAAAAATTATATAACGATTTTAAGTCAAAGGTTACCCCTATGATAAAAGATGGTCAAACCGAATATAAAGTTAATTTTAATCCCGTTGAACCCTATATGATTGGTGATGAAGAAATAAATGATGTAGAAATAGATTTAACACTCAGACCCGATAGTGATGAGTATGGTGAGGCTAATATGATGGTTTATAGAAAAAATACTATAGGTAAGGTAGGTAGCGATTATGTTTTGATGAAAGTTAATAAAAATGGTAAGGTTATATTATCTATAGATAAACCAGTACCTGAAGATTGGTCGGTAAAAGATGTGATAGATTCAATAAATAAATCAAAAGTACAAACAGTAAGTGCCCTATCTCACGAATTAAAACATGAGTTTGACGATTTAAAAACACCGTATACTAATGTTGAAAAAGTTTCAGAGTACCAAGCAAATACTGAGATGTTTGACTTCCCAATAAGTGCGATACAAAGAATGTTCTATGATTTATATTATTTAGATGAGATAGAAAATTCTGTAAGACCAACAGAACTTTATGCCAAATTAAAAACTAAAGGTATTGGTAAGTCTGGATTTTTAGATTTCCTTAAAAAAGAATACTTTATAGTTATGGAATCAATGAGATTTAGTGTGGATGAAATGGTAAAGGAAATATACTCCAATATGGATTCTGTAGATGAACTATTAAGTCAAGTTGATATTGGTACAGACTTAAATGATTTGAGTGACGATGAAAAAGTTAATTTAGTATTACGTATTGCGTACATAAGTGCATCTAACAATAGACGACAAAATTATGGTGACTCATTAGTTGATAACGATTTAGAAGCTGAAATAGGTTTTATGGGGGATAAAGCCAAACAATTTGATAATTACCAAAAAGGGTTTGATAAGTATGAAAATAATGTTATGAAATTCTATACTGATATAGAAAAATATTTAAAAACCACATCAAAAAAACTAATTAAGAAACTAGGTAAAGTTTACTCTCTACTCCCTGATTAAACCACTCAGGAGTTTCTCTATTTTTCCATTTAGAAAAGTAAGCTTTATCACCAAGATAATAGTTTCTATAAGATTCAACGACAGATTTAACTTTATATTTTTCAGGCATCGCCTTAGCGGGTTCTGTTAAATCTTTATCAAGAATATTAGGTTTATTCACAACACACCATTCTATAACATCTAAAGACTTATGACGTTTACCGTACCGGTAGGTATATTCCTTACAAAGTTCTAAACCTAACTCACATAACCATAGATAATTAGTTAGACTTTCACGTGCCCATATAGAACATGGATGGTTTTTATGTGATAATTTATAAGGGATGTCGGTATTGTCTTTGTTAACAATATGGTGTACCCCACAAAGAAGTTGAGCGGTTTCTAAAATCATTTTAACAACATGTTTGTCGTTATGATATTCTGCACATTTTTTTACGTCCCAATCTAATACAAATATATTCATAATGTTTATTTATTTAAACAAATATAGTTAATAATGTTTAATTAATGAAACATTATTTAAAATCTTTCATATCAATTTCTATGGTTCTAATTGAGATTAAATTAGAAATTAAATCCCATCTTTCAATATTATCTAAATGTGGCGTATTAAATAAATCGATAACTTCACTTGATAGTTTATCGTTTGTTACAAATGCGTCAGCATGTCCTAAATACGACTCTATCTCGGAGATACCCCCTTTTCTAAACCTATCAACTAATACCTCTTCAGTAATCCATCTTTTGTGAAATCCCATATCTTATCCTGTTATTTGTTTTCGTAAATCTTTATATTTTTTATTCCATTTAGAAATTTCTTCTTTATATCCCTCCTTAATTAATTCTTGTTTTTCAAGTTCTTTTTTTAAGGATTCATTTTCTTTTTCAAGAGTTTCTATTTTAATTTCGTATAATCTTCTATGTTCCATAATATTATTTTATTATTATAACCCTAATGTAAATGTTAGTATATATTCTATAGTTTTATCATTAACTTTTAATGTTCTATAACTTATTTCGTTTTTATCCATTATTGATTTTATTTTATTGTCAAAATCTAAAGACTCTTTATGGTTTTGTAATCTACCTTCATCTTGAAAATTATCAGGTCGGTCTAAAAAAATATTTATATTTTCATACTTGTTGAATACGTCTAAAACCATTTTATCAAAAGTGTCGTTATATAATGTGGATGGATAACCACTTTCATAACCATTTTTATACGCTAAAGAAAGTAAAATGGGTGAGTCCACAATAATATAATCTACTTTACCGTAAGAACGTACTATACCTCTATGTTGATTAGCAAATATGAATAGTTGGTCATTTATTTGAGAATCATTTTTTTCCCAAGCAACTTGCTTAGGAAACTCATAAGGGTTATCACAACTTATATCCCTTCGTTTAAGTTCGTAAAATAAACCAGATGATATAGTAGACTTTCCTGAACAGGGTCCACCAAACAAGTTAATTATTTTTGTCATACTTAAGCTAATAATTTCATTAATAAATAAATTACTCCTAATACTAACATACCTACAAAACCCACAAATGCTCCAAGATAACTTGCTTTCATCTGTGACTCAGTTTTACCTTGTCGGTTAAATACCTTTTTCAAATTTTTCATTTTCTTAAATCTCTTTTAATGTCTTTTTTAACTATTTCTAAATATTTCTTACGTTTTTTGTCACTAACAAAAGGAACAGACCAAAACTGTTTAGTTTTACGCCATCTTGATGGGCTCCAACCAAAAACAAAAGTATAAACCCCCATCACTAATCTCAACTTAACTGAATTAAGATACAATGTAATAACAGGTAACATCGGCGCCCCGTGTGTAATATATGTTCTAACTTTTTTATCACTAAGAAATGGTTTTGGGTATGCATACATACCAAATAAAGGTACAAATTTATAAGCGAATCCAGGTGTAAAAACCTCATCAAAAAACGTTTCCATTTTAGGTACCATTCTAAACCACCAAACGGGTGATATAAAATAAATGTGAGTTGACCACGTTACTAAACTTTGATATTCTTTAATCAGCTCTTCTTTGTTTCTATGTAATTTATCTTCATAGACATCAATTATTTTATACGTTTCACCACCATTTTCTAATTCGTTAATGATAGTCTTAAAGATACCATTATAACAAAATGATTTGTGGTCGGGGTGACCAATAACTATAAGATGTTTTTTGTTTTTAGTGTTCATAACGTTTTAATTATAGTAAAAATTTAATTCACATTCAACTTAGAATCAAAATATTTAACCATTATATGTCCACTCGTATAGTTGGTGGCTAATGGTATATTATGTACGTCACATAACCTCATTAACATTGAAATATCTACATCGTGTGGATGTTTATCTAACGGGTCCCTAAAGAATATTACTCCGTCTATTTCTCCACGAGTAACCATCGCTCCTATTTCTGCGTCACCACCTAAAGGACCACTGTTTACTGCTTCAACTTTATCGATACCTGCGTGTGTAATTTTTTTACCTGTTGTACCTGTGGTTACTAATGATACGTTGTTGTTGTTAAAGAATTTTAAACGTTTCATGACAAACGCTACCATATCTGATTTTTTACCGTCATGGGCAATAAGTGCTAATCTCATATTATTAATTTGTAATAATATAAGATAAAAAAACTTATCAGTAAATTAATATTTTAAATTAATCACATTGATTTCCAAAATTCTGAATAATACCTTCTAAATCACCTATACCTACATACGGTTCTGAAAGGTATAATAATAAATCCAAAACAGTGATGATTCCGTCACCATCAATGTCACCAACACATGGTTCCTCATTGTATTGTTCACAATCTTCCCAAGGTTCCCCTACAGGATTAACCATTAGGGCATGGAACCCGTCCCCTTCGATTAAAGTTGGTGAACCTATGATTGCACAACGAGGTAAAGTATATTGACAACATGGTATACTAAATGTGTTAGTATCTAATGTTTCACAATTGACATATGTCCATGTGGACCATTCCGTTGCGGGAACAGTTGAAAACACATATTGTTGACATTGGGAAATGGAGTTAAATGGTATAAAGAGAAGTAATGGAATTAGTAATGTTTTCATATTACCTAAATATTGTTATATGTCCAGACTCCTCTAAAATCTCAGGTGAATCACTTTTACGACCATAAAAAGTGTAAAGATATACCCCATCTGAAACATAATAATCTCCACCATTTATACTCCCATCCCAATACGGGTAAGTTTCAAAATCCTCAACAAATCCATAATATATTTGAGACCCCCACCTATTAAAAATTTTAAACTCCACGTCAACCCAACAATCTAAATCATATATAATTTGCCATATATCATTAATTCCGTCATTATTTGGGGTGAACGTATTTGGGATATAAACTGTCCAAGGCCAACATTCACTTAATCCTGGTGGGTCAACACATTCTTCTCCAGTTTCACAATCAATTAACTGAGTTTCAATAACTGTTAGTGTATCAGTTTCATAAATGTAATTATCCACCAAGACTTCTACAGTATCCGTAAGGGTTTGTGTTATATAAAGGGTGTCAGTTAAGAATTCTGTTTCAGTTACGTAGATAGTGTCAGTTAAGAATTCTGTTTCAGTTACGTAGATAGTGTCAGTTAAGAATTCTGTTTCAGTTACGTATATCGTATCACATGAGGGTGGAGGTAGTTCACAATCAACACCGGTTACCATATTAAATACAAAGTTATTATTACCAGTAATAATTTCATTAGGTACACTCGTAATTGTAAAGTAATTACCTTGTCCTGATATCCATGTACCCGCTCCATTAATCGTACCACTCACGGTAATCGTATCTCCAGGTTGAATCCATACCGCTAAATTAGAAACCCCATTAAAACAATTAAAAGTGGTACCTAAAAAATCACTAAGGCAAAAATTTGTAACCGCTTCAGTCCCTATGTTTACTAAAGTTGCTTCATAAACGAATGATGATAAAATACCCGCATCAAATACTTCACATTCTTCTTCAGAAATAGTAACATCAATTATGATTGGGTCGGGACCTATTGAAAAAACACAAGTACCGTCATCCTCTGTTGCGTCCTCATTATAGTTTAGTGCGAAAGGGTCGGTACAACCAGGGAAAACCACAGGACACATAGTAACCACATTGTCTAATAAATTAAAATCAGGATAATTTTGAGTTTGATTAGCCACATTAGGATTAACTGCCCATCCTCCATCTGCAACTTCAGAAGTTTGAGATAGGTTAATTTGCCAAATAACTAATTCAACACACTCTTCATTATTTGATAAAATATCGGACCAGCAGTCATTGGTGGGGACATAAAAATCATAGATGTTAGTACTCCATGTGTCGCCTGTTTCTAAAACAGAATTACCAAAAAAACTTTTACTTTTAAAGGTCCACCCTGGATGGTTATTACCACTGACGCAATCAGTCCATTGGTAATCAAAACCATCTAAGTGTAAACCTAAAACAATATGACTTATTGTTTCATTATTTTGAATAGAACCACTACTTGAAGTATTACAGGAGGTTTCAATATCAGTGAGGTCATTACATCCACAGTTTTCTGAGTTAATGACTTCCACCACTAATTCTCCTGTGGTAAAATTAAAGTCATTAATTGAAATGTCACATTGACCTTTTACTAAAAATGTGTTTAGGAAGATTAATAAAAATAGTATTTTTTTCATTATTAAGAGAGATAAGTTTTGAATTGTTTAGTTTAACACTATAAATACAAAACTTACCTTCTTATAATCACATTATTGGTTCCCAAAAAACGTTAAATGGTCATCATAATTAGACCTCTATCAAAAGATGCGAACTCCTCATAGGTTTTAGCTCTCCTAACAGTCTTAGGGTCTACACGTAAACGAACATGAGTAGGGTATTTCTTTTCGGACTCTTTTCGTTCACGATTTACTTTAGCAATTGCGTCACGTTTAGTCATCCCCCATTCGTTGTTACCCCCGCTGGTTGGTCGGAAGTCTTTAGTTCCTGTCGTTCCCGCAGGTGCTTCCAACCAACCAAATAGATAAAGGTTTTCACCCTTTTGATTTTTATATGCCATATTAATTATTTAATTTAAAATTGATTTACCTAATACTAGTGGTGAACCATCTTTGTGTGTAGACACGAGAAAACAGTTCTCTTTCTCACTAATTAAAAGTGTTTTGTTTTTGAACATTTTGTAGTGCTTGTAAGCATACTCTTCTACTTTTGACTTCACCTCAGGTGCAATTGTTTCTTCTTTACCCATGTTTTTATTTTTTTAAATGTTTAATTATTTCGTTGGTACAAATATAAGTAATATTTCTTTAAGTTTTACTAAAAATATTATTTTTTTTTAAATTGATATAACGATTTCTTTATTAATCCAACCTATACACATCTCTAAATCGCCGTTTAGATACCTATCGTAAGTTATTTTGATATACGGTATAAGATAAATTTGAGATACTATATTTGATATTGAAAATTTCATAATTTTAAAATAAAAGTGTTAAATAATAAGCTAATTTATATCCTATAAACGCCCCTATTGCGGTTGGTACAGGAAATATAATAAATTTACCTAAACTTGTTACGTATTTAGGTCTATTAACAACTCTCCCTAAGAAAAAGTAGTAAATCATATACCCTAAAAGTACTAATATATCCACTCTTTCTGCGATAAAGACAACTAAGATTGCCCCAAGTAGACCAAATATAAAATTATCGAACACAGCACTAACTAACTCCTTGTTTGGTGTTTCTCTATATTCCTCTTGTATTTTTTTAAGACTCATAATAAATAAATTTTGAGCTTCCTGAGGGACTCGAACCCACGACCTGCTGATTACAAATCAGCTGCTCTAGCCAACTGAGCTAAGGAAGCTTTTTATACTAAATTCCATTTTTTAGCCGATTGAATAATGGCGACCTCATTAGTTAAATTAGGTTGCTCTCTAACAATATCCATAGCTGTATACATAACCTCTAATCTTAGTCCTTTCGTTCTGGCCAAGTTTAAAACGTCAACATAATAGTTAGGGTCAAATTTTGGTAGTGTACCATCTTCTTCCATGTCTGCAATTTTACTAAGTATATTACCCATAAGTGTTTTTTTATTAGAGTACAAATATATGGTAAATGCATGAAAAAACCAACATTAAGTTTAAAAAATTTACCTAATGATGGTTTTTTCATACATAATTAAAAAAGTGAGTTCTTTAACGTTTTACTTATTATCCGTTAACTACGGATTTTTTGTTATTATCTAATTGTCTATAAATTTCTGCAACGTGTTCGCTCATATTATTTACAGTTTTGTCGACTCTACTGTCAATATGACGATAGACTTCGTTCATGTTATTTTCACTAATATTATGTAGACTATCCACATAATCTATTAGTTCTTTTCTAATCTTTTCAGATTCATTATACTGATTTTCGTTTTCTCGATTCAGTCGGTTTATTTCCTCTTTTAAGGACTTTGTTGTCATATAGTTCACAAACGTACCCACAACCATTACTAATACAATGACTGTACATACACCTAAAATAAATGATGTTATTTCCATAATTTCTGTTTTATTTAATTGTTATGTCAAAGAACTCACTTGTGGACCTTGAAGGACTCGAACCTTCGACCTACGCATTATGAGTGCGGTGCTCTAACCAACTGAGCTAAAAGTCCTAATATTATGAAGTCTGTAGAGTAGGGGGGTCGAACCCCTACTTCTGCCTAACCAACTTAATCTCATCGCGTAACTAGTATGATGATTTCGGTCTTAAGGTTGGAGCGTCGTACCATTTGACTAACTCTACATATTGGTTATTGAGATATAAGTAGAAATAAGAAAATCAGTACTAACCCCACAATGGCTATCCCCATAATTTTATATGACGATTCCATTCGTTCAGGACTTCTACCCTGATTACTTCGATACTGTCTGAATTTACCTTTCTCCATATCCCATTCTTTTGTTCTTCCCTTGAAGATGTTTGGTTTGTTTTTCCCCATTTGTTTCTTTTTAAGAATTTGTGAACCCGATAGGATTCGAACCTATGACCGTCTCCTTAGAAGGGAGATGCTCTATCCAGCTGAGCTACGAGTCCATAAAAAGAGAAGTTTCGGGTCTTTCGGGGTTACTACGATATAGAGGTTAACCCTTACCTTTATCTATATCATTGTAGCTTCACTACCTCTCTTTAGTACCGCTGGGCGGGCTCGAACCGCCACGGACATTACTGTCCATTGGATTTTAAGTCCAACGTGTCTACCAATTCCACCACAGCGGCATTAGTACTAAATACATGATGTCAATTTGTTCTTTGTGATCGGGCTTCGTTAAGCCGTAGAACTAGAGTGAAGTTATTTTGTTGTTAGTTACAGTGCTAATATACGAATAATATTTGACAATAAAAAATATGAGGGCAATTATTTGTATATTATTTGATAAGATGTGGTTTTCCTTCTGCTAAACCTGCGTTTGTTACGACATTGTAATCAGTGTTAACATAATAATCCGTAGCGTTATTTGCACCTGCATACGAAAACGCCGATCGAATACCATCGGTAAGTCCATTGAGGATAAATTTAACTCCACCTTTAAATGGAATTGTAGTAGATTCACCTTCAACATTTCTTGTCTTTTGGCCATGTGTAACTTTAGTTTCTAAAGATGCACTTCCACGGTAACGTTTGTAAAGTCCTGCTGGAGTTTCTAGGATAGCACCTGGCGATTCTTTTGTGCCGGCTAGTAAAGATCCAACCATTACACAATCAGCTCCAACTGCGAGCGCCTTTGCAATATCTCCTGATGATTTAATACCACCATCTGCCATGATAGGAATACCGGCAGAATCTGAAATTTCAAATACAGCCTCAATAGAAGTTACATTTGGAACTCCAAATCCTGTCTTTACTCTAGTAGTACAGAGTGAACCTCCTCCAATTCCTACTCGGAGGCCATCGGCTCCCCATGAGATCAGATCTTCCGCTGCTTCCATTGTAGCAATGTTACCTGCAACTACGTCTGTTAGGTTTTCTTCTAGATTTGCTTTAAGTTCTTTTAGTGCTTTTTGCATATTTTCATGGTGTCCATGTGCCACATCAACTACCAAAATATTACATCCTACAGCTTCTAGTTCTACCGCGCGATCAAGATAATCGCCAGTTACGCCAATTGCTGCCATAATTGGCAAATGCATTAACGAAGGATCTGAGTTTCTAAATGCATCTAATTTTCTTACTTGAGCTACTTGATCTTCTATAGACATAAACCTGTGAATACATCCAACGCCACCTAGTTCCATAAGAGTTGCTGCCATTTCATATTCAGTTACAGTGTCCATACATGAACCTACAATTGGAATATCTATTGACCAGTTCCTAGTGACTGGAACCGAAAGATTAATATCTTGCCTAGTCTTAACTGCTGACAAATTGGGGATAAGTTGAATATCGTCGTAAGTAAGTGCTTGATGCATTGTTTAAATTATTTGTTGTTACAGTGCTTATACTGCAGTGAATGGGAGAAGTTTCTTTTCTTATGAAAAAAGTTGTCCGGACAATTAAGAAGTACTCCGACGGGGAATCGAACCCCGATTACCAGGATGAAAACCTGGCGTCCTGACCGTTAGACGACCGGAGCATACCATATTACTGTTGGTTTGTTACGCTAGTAGCAATAATCGCTTTACCTCTACGAATTCTATTCTTAATAGTTTGTAAAGGTAGCTCGTATTTATCAGCTATATCTTCATACTTCATATTGTTCAATAACCTATCCTCTAATATACCTTTATACATTGGTTTTAGACTATTAATATTGTGGAGTACTGATTCATACTGATTCATTATAGCATCATCTTCATCGATCCAATCTTGCTCAGATTTATATTCCATCTCGATTAAAAGATCTTTTGCTGATGTTTTAGATAGGTATCTTTCTGTATTAATACCGAAATCTTTCATTGCATCTAGAGATCTTTTCTTATTTCTTTGACGGATGTGGCCTAGGCATTCGTTAAATGCAATTCTATAAAGCCATGTTGTGATTTGATACTTTGGATCAAACTGCTCGATCTTAGTCCACATTTTAGTTAATGTATTTGTAAGAATATCATCAGTTGCTTCGTTGTCTTTAACTACATTAAAGATATAAGATCTTAGACCTGGTTTAAGTCTATTGTAAAGAGCCTCATAATCTTTCTCTGATTTAGAAGCTATATAGTTTTCTGTTAATTCTCTGTAGGTGATACTTGTTTTTGTTTTAGGCATTTATTTATTTTTAAAGGTTTGTTTTAATTACAGTGCTAATATACGAATAATAATTGATATAAAAAAATGTTTTAGCAATTATTTTGCTTTTATTTGTCTGTTAGTAGTATAATTACATACTTTCTAACAAATTTACATTAGAATTCAAAGTTTTCTTGAATTTCTTTGACAAGAATTTGCATTTGCTTCTTATCAAGAGTAATATGTGTGAAAAAGTCGTCTTGTTGCCTCATTGTTAATTGAAGTTTCATACCTTCTTTACCTCCACTGAATCTGGTTAGTGACATCTCAGTGTTTTCCATTTCATTTGTCTTTTGACTGTGAAATTGGCCCTTAAGTGATTTTAATTCTGTTGACATAGTTAATAGTTTTAATTATAGTACTAATATACGAAAAAAAACTGACATAAAAAAATTCTATGGCAGTTTTCTTGTAAAAGTTATTAACAATTTAGAAATCGTTAAAAATACCCATTAGTTTTTGCAACTCTTGGGGCTTATATGACCAAAAGTCAGCAGAAGCATTAATAACCTTCTTCTTAGGGTCTGACTTAAAAGATTTTTGTGGAAACCCAATAATTGAATACCACTTCTTAGGTTTGTTTGGCCAGTAATTTAATGGCCAATAAGATAAAACTGCTTCATTATCCTTATCTGTTTCAATACATTTTACAATCTCACATCCAGGCCTAAGCATTCCTTTTTTATCTAATAACTCAATAGCCTCATCATGTTCTCCTAAACTAAATTTAATTTTACCATTTAGTGCTAGCATTGCAGATTGTGCCGTTCTAGGATCCCATGCAAAATTACCTAAATGATAAACTGTATCATCTTTAGTAACTACAGTATTCCAAGTCTTGATAAGATCTGCGTCCATTTCGTCTACTGACGCATGATTTCTTCCATATTTTTTAATTGCTCCTGGCCTGCCAAGTTGGAGGTTAGATGTTACAAATGTTTTACCCATTATGCTACTATAAATTTAATGTTGTAGTTATCCCAAAGCTCTCCGGTTAATGATAATTCATTAACTCCTCCCTGGGCGTTCTGTATTCTTTTGTCGTCTGATATATCTACAAAGAGGTAGAGTACGAAATCATAGTGCGTTGCATAAATCATTGATTGACCAATGCCGGCTCTAAGATCTGATCCTCTTTTTCCTTTTTTAAACTCGATGGCAATTTTAATACCATTCATTTCAACTGTCATATCTGGTCTATTTCTAGTTCCCATGAAGAGGATGTGTGATACTGTAGTATTCACATCACCTTCCCAGTTGATTGAAGATTTTACGATTTCTTTAGCTTTTTCTTTATTATCCTCACCTTCAGAGACTACATAATTTGTTAGGTCTCTTACAAGGTGTGGATAAATAAATTGTTTAATCTGATCTTCAGACTTCTTCTTGTAATTTAATGTACCGAAAATATCTTCATGTGTGATAGCTTCAGAAATTAAATCTAAAAATTCTACTCTCTTTTGAGACTTACTTGCTTGTTTCATTTGTCGCGGTTTCTAACTCAGGCTCTACTTCTACTGCTGAATTTAATTCTTCTTCTATCTCTGCTAACTTTGAATGAGTCTCTGAAATTTCTGAGTTTAATTCTGCTAAAAGTGTCATTGCAATAGAAACAGATTCTCCAACATGCGTTAACATCGTGATAAATTTCCTAGCTCCTTCTACGCCAGTTCCTTCTACATTTAGAAGTGCTTGGTATAGTGCATTTAACTCGTGGCCTCTTAGATTGATAACTGTTTCTTCAACGTCCGATTTTAATAATTCTTTATTCTGAATTTTTAATTGATCATAAAGCGTCACTAATACTGCAGCTGTTTTGGTTTGCCATGTATAACCTTTATTCAGGTGATCCATAACAGTTTTTACCTGTTTTCTATCTGAGAATGTTATTGCAAAAGTTTCTTTTGCTGCTTTAATTTGTAATTCGTCAGCTTTTTCTATTAAAGCTTTCTTTTGGTTTTCTAATGATTTGCTCATCTTTGTTAATTTAGTTTAATTATTTATCTTATTTTTAAAAGTCTGCATTTCTAATACGTATGTCGAAGTCTCTAAACTCTTTAAATTGTTCGTCGTCCGTATTCATTCTTCTAATAATGCTATCGTTTATGTCATTTCTTTGTTGCAATCTATCTACCCTATCAATTCTTGGTGGGTCTAAATAAATTACAATACATTGATCTCTATATTTTTTAGGTAAAATATCTAATCCATCTTTAGACATTATCATTACATCTGCTTTATCGAAGTCTTTTTTCGTCTGTCCATAATACCATCCATTAAATTTCATATATTCAACAAAATCACCATGTTCAATCATTTTTTCAAATGTAGTATCATCTATAAAATAATAATCTTTGCCGTGATTTTCATTTTCCCTAGGTGATCTAGTGGTATGACTAATACCGGATGTGAATCCCTTCGAGGATAGTCTAGTTTTTAAAAAGTCTTTACCGGCTGCTGCTTTACCTACTAGTATTAATTTCATATTTATTATACGGTTGTTTTGGTTTTTGTTTTCTTTTTAGTCGTTTTAATTTGGTGTTTCTTCAAGTTTTGCATTCTTTCCTTCTTACTCATAAAAATTTCTTAAATTGTGTTTCTTCTCTCTTTCGAGCTTGTTCTAATTTTTTAGCTTCGATCACCATATAAAAAATCTTTTAAATCATCTCTACTGGTTGGGACATTATCCCATTTCTTATCATACCAGAATGTTCTACCATTTCTATCTTTTCTCTTTGACATTTCAGCATTGCCATAACATAACATGAAGCGCTCTTGGATAGCCT
>UPTG01001053.1_pt1 | contig 20960 bp, 15 predicted proteins | sample 2160121 | NCBI WGS metagenome assembly UPTG01 (sample SAMN06266255, study PRJEB28933) | marine metagenome | isolation source: Columbia River Estuary | place: USA:Columbia River Estuary, USA | collected 2014-07-27
TGCGTATTATTAAAAGCCTAGTTTATACTAGACTTTTGTCATGTACTTATGCCTAGGTAAAACAATTTTATTACGACACTATAAATAGTATTTATCAGTACATAGGATATAAAGACACAGTTTGGATGTTTACATGAAGAAAAAATTAAAAGAGGCGTGTATTATCAATTAGACTATGCGTTCGTAGGTCATTTAATAATGAGTTACATTTGTGACCATGCGAGTACATCGACCAATTACAGATTGGCTACCTATCACTAAAAAGGAAGTCGAAGCCCATGGATGGGAAGAACTGGATATAATATTGATTTCTGGTGATGCTTATGTGGATCATCCAGCGTTTGGTGCAGCTGTCATCGGACGTATCATACAAAGTGAAGGCCTAAGAGTAGGGATCATACCACAACCTAATTGGCAAGACGATCTCCGTGATTTTAAGAAATTTGGTAGACCTAAGTTGTTTTTTGGAGTGACAAGCGGATGTATGGATACGATGGTCAATCACTATACTGCATCACGTAGACGTAGGTCGACTGACGCCTATACTCCTGGCAATGAAGCTGGCTTTCGCCCAGATTATGCTGTGGCCACTTATACGAAGATATTGAAAGAGCTTTATCCTGATGTACCCGTACTCATAGGCGGTATCGAAGCTTCATTGAGAAGGGTAACGCATTATGATTATTGGAAAGATGAGCTATTTCCTAATATACTAGAGCAGAGTGGTGCAGATATGCTGGTATATGGTATGGGCGAGATGCCACTAAGAGCGATTATGCAGATGGCTAAGGAAGGCGTACCACTCAATCAGATGACGCATATACCGCAGACAGCATTCCAAGTTGGCAGACGAGATGAAGTACCTAATCCTGACCTATGGCCCATCAAAGTATTGTCTAATCATGAGAAATGTCTAAGAGATAAAAGAGCATTTGCCGCTAACTTCAAGAGTGTAGAGCAAGAAAGTAATAAGACAAAAGCCGATAGACTGGTACAAGATGTAGCAGATCATAAGCTAATAGTCAATCCGCCTTATCCACCGATGACAGAGACGGAGATAGATGGATCTTTTGACTTACCATATACCAGGCTGCCTCATCCTAAGTATGCTAAGCGAGGACCGATTCCAGCGTATGAGATGATCAAGTTTTCTATCAATATGCATAGAGGGTGTTTCGGTGGATGTAGCTTCTGTACGATATCGGCGCATCAGGGCAAGTTTGTATCTAGTAGGTCGCAAGAAAGTATCATGAAAGAAGTTGATACAGTGACGAGTATGCCAGATTTCAAAGGCTATATAAGTGACCTCGGTGGTCCATCTGCCAATATGTATGGTCTCAAAGGAAAAGTACAAGAGATCTGTGATAGATGCGTAAGTCCATCCTGTATTCATCCAGTGGTATGTAGCAATCTAGATGCTGACCATAGTCAGATGACAGAGCTATACAGAAAAGTAGATGCACACCCAAAAGTAAAAAAAGCATTCGTGGGTAGTGGAATTAGGTACGATTTATTAGTGCCAGAATACAATAAACAGGATAACGATAGCATAGACGAATACGTAGATCAGCTAGTAAGTAGACATGTATCTGGTAGACTCAAAGTAGCTCCAGAGCATACGAGTGACGATACACTTAAGGTGATGCGAAAACCATCGTTTAAGCATTTTCATACGTTCAAAAAGAAGTACGAAGAGGCGAACGAAAAGCATGGCCTCAATCAGCCGCTGATACCTTATTTTATTTCTAGCCATCCAGGCTGTAAGCCACAAGATATGGCTAATCTTGCAGCAGAGACAAAGTCAATGGGATTTAAGCTGGAGCAGGTACAGGATTTTACTCCTACACCGATGACGGTAGCTACGATTATCTATTATACTGGTGTGCACCCATATACACTTAAACCAGTCTATACCGCTAAGACGGATAAGGAGAAGAAGAATCAACATATGTTTTTCTTTTGGTATAAAAAGGAAAACCGTCAAAAGATCAGAGATAAACTCAATGGTATTGGCCGTAAAGATCTTGTAGAAAAATTATTAGATGATAATAAGGTAAGAAAGCATGAATCGATCAGAGCTCGTAGTGGATCAGTACCTAGTAAACGTAGACCATCTAAAATCAAACCGGATAATAAGAGGGTAGGAAAGAGTAGGAGAAAGTAGGAAAATACCATAGCCATCAGGCCGGGTTAATAATGATAATTCGTTTATGAGATGGAGAGCCCTTACGATTATTAAATCACCGTAGTTTGCTATAATGGTGTTAATCAATGCTAAAATTCAACGACCATTTCTTCTTCACTGCGAAAAAACTGATAGCAAACACAGTAATCATAGATAATATTACATTGATCATTTCATGAGGAAAAAAGTTTTCTAATAACAGAAAAAATCCTCCTTTTGCTAAGCATGCTGTAGGATATATTTTTGCTCTAAAAATGAGTTGCACTACACCAATAAGTACGTCTCTAATCACTCCACCGAATACTGCAGAGACTGTTTCCATTATAACCGCGATGCTAGGAGAGAGGTCGACGCTTAATGTCTTTTGTAAACCGAGGATAGTAAACAGTTCCATTCCAATAGTGTCGAAGAGAAACATACCCTTTCTAAATTTTGTAATATGCGATCTAAATGCATAGCCGAGAATCAAAGCCAACAATTTCACCTACAGTTACATCTCGCATTATAATAGAATTTAATCCAGTGCTATTTAGAGTTATTCTCCTATATGACCGAGGGCGCCTTGAATGTAGGCGGTTTATATTGAAGAGGATTAGGAAATTTATAATACATTACTAATACAATTATTTTTTTGCTTGCTAGGGAGGTAGACGGCAATATTCGACTCGTTGTTGAAAGTGGAAATTTGGTGTTCTTTAGTCCTATTGCACACCATTATAAAGGATCACAGTAATCCCCCAAGAAGTAGGTTTTATAACTAGATCTGCCGCATTGACATTTACATTAGGAAGAAGTTCATTTTTGAATGGCACCAAATCATATTCTCCTAATGAAAAATGGTAATAAGGTTTAATTGAGAAAGCTATTTTGTCAGAAGCAAATTCGAAATTGAGATATAATCTACTAGCTAATTCTTTTTGATTTAAAAACTCTCGAGTTTTATTGTTTCCAGTTACTTTAGTTTTGAATTTTAAAGTTTCATACCCTATAGAAGCACCTAATCCTATTATTCCAAATTGGTTTTCAAGTGCTAGTCCGTAGTATAGATTAGTAGTTGATATTTTTTCATTAAAGTTGGTTCCATTATCGTTACCAACTGCTATATTTTTACCTGTAGATCTATGAGCAAACATTTCTACAGCTGCAGTGTAATATCTATATCTAAGACCCAAGGCAATTCCAGACTTATTCTTGGCTTGATCAAGAGGTACTTCTAAGAATGGTCGTTCTGCGTTGTATTGACTAATTAGATTTGCCAATGATGCCTTATTACTTCGGTTGTATTCATAGCCTACTTTAATATTAAGTTGGGCTGATAGACTCAACCCTATAAGTAGAATCAATGCAATAATATATATTTTCGTGTGGGTTGATTTTAGCATGATTAATTCTCTATTGGTCGTAGAACACATTACATATAATCATAAATTGAGCCAAACGATTTTCAGTAAACTATTTTATTCTTGCCACAGGGTACCTTTTGTAGCTTTCTTCGTAATAAGGAGAGCGCTCATATATCCAGTTTAATTGAGCTTTGGCATTTTCTGCGAATTCTGTGTCCGACCTCTTTTTAGACTCAAAAGCGGCCTTTAATCCTACGTCTTTTTTCAATATGGTTGCTGCAAGGTCTTCGAATACATAGGGAGAAAAATGTTCTTTTTGCATCAAAATACCATCCGTAAAATTCCAAGCGAAGAATGAATCTGGATGTTGCGGCTCTAGTGTAGCCATGATATAATTATTGCTTGTCTGATCGGTGTATACGATATAGTCTCCTTCATAGACCTTAAGGTTGACAGGTTTTTGACTTATTTCTATATCATAGTGTAAATAATGGCCTTCATAGGCTTTTTGATCTTTATAATTTTCTATATAGTAGCTCTGCACATTAATAGTTTTCTCAGTATCTATACGCTCTACTTTCACACCATTCCACATTAGTCTCTCAGCTATCTTATGGTATGCTTGAGGGAATACATATGCTTTTGGCTTCTCTATTTGCAATGTACTTTTATAGGTATTATAGAATGATATTTCTTTCTCATAAGGGCTGTTGCGATCGTAGTATAATCTAGATTTTCCAGTTACTGCGCTTGGTTTATATTTGGCTTTGTACCCTTTGAATGTTAAAGTTTCGGCTTGATCATAATCCAAGGCAAAGCGTATGTCGAAAATCGTTTTGGTACGAGTGTCTTCATCTGCTTTTTTCCTAGCCAACATGAGTTCTGATCTATGTCGATTTATGTGCTCAAGCATTGTAAGACTAAAATCATAAGTACTCAGAACACGATCCTTGTATGATTTAAGCATATGTGTCTCAGGCATAAATGAGATCGTATTGTGTATCGCCGCATATCCAGAGGAATATCTAGGTAAGTCAAAAAATCCAGCAATACCTTCATCAGGTGTTTTATGTGCATATACATATGGTGTCATCTCATATCTCTTGGTGGCCATTCCACTGTATAATTCAGGTAACATCTTATCCGTCATATAGGCAGATACGTGTTGATTAAGTTGATCTTTTTGAGTAGCTATCAATGTCATCACATATTGATAATCAGCGCCATTACTAGTGTGATTATCTATCATTACTTCAGGTTTCCATTTATTGAATAGTTTATTAAACGATTGCGCATTTTTACTATCACACTTGATAAAATCTCTATTGAGATCTAGGTGGCGTACATTGCCACGAAAGCCGTATTTTTCTGGCCCATCTTGGTTAGCTCGGCTATATGATCCGCGATTGAGTGCACCACTAATATTGTAGTATGGTATAATGACCACCACTATCTCGTCTAATAGTTTGTGTTTGATTGGATCTATCATCAGATCTCTAGCAAACATCATACTTGCATCTACACCACAGGGTTCACCAGGATGTATGGCATTGTTGATATATAGTATCGTCTTGCCCTGAAATTTTAGACTTACAGGATCAAAGTTTTTGTCAGCGGAGATGATTACTTCGTGTAGTGGCTTACCAGAGTCAGTCATTCCAAAAGCATTCATTTGGATCTCATCGAAATCATTTGCAAGTATATTGTAGTAATCTATTCCTTCTTGGTATGATGCGCTGTAATTGTCATTCACTTCAAAAGCTGTTTGATATTTTTTTTTCAAATTTTCTGTTTTTTTCTTTGTTCTACACGAGTAGAAACTTAACAATATGAAGGCACTAAATAATAAGTTTATTTGTAAATTATAATTTCTTAGATGCATGTATTTATATTCTACGTAGTCCAATATATTTTTGTGAGACTGTTCACTATCGAAAAGTTTATTAATCTTTTGCAACATTGAATTTATTGGCAAGGTAATGAAGTGTTATTAAGAACTGATAATTAACAATACAATTATGAAAAAACCATTAGAATCAATAGTGTGGATATAACTTAATACAAGAGAATGCGGAAGATGAGAGTGACTTTTACAGTAAAGAACCAGGTTGGAATCATGAAGGCGTTAGCAAGTGTATTATTACTGAGTGGGGTTTTCTTCTAGCCAAAAAACGTACTCTATATAAAAGTAGATTGCGATCTACTTTTATGTTTGGTAATGCTAAATAAGTAGCAATGTTTATTATTGCATTAAATAAATCACTAATATGTATTATCTTTAATCTTGATGAAGGATAGCTATAAAATACTAGGTGTTGATCCAGGGACTAATCAACTAGGATATGCACTCATAGAGGTAAGAGGAAAGGAACTCAAGCTCATCACCTTAGGTATACTTAGGCTAAAGTCTTACGAGGATCACCAAACGAAACTCAAAGAGATATTCTTACAATTACAAGAAATTATTGAGACATACTTACCAGAGCAAATGGCGGTGGAAGCTCCTTTTTATGGTAAGAATGTACAGTCGATGCTCAAGTTGGGTCGTGCACAAGGTGTTGCGATGGCAGCCGCGATGACAATGGGTCTAGAGATTTCCGAGTATGCACCCAAGAAAATCAAGCAATCTGTTACAGGTAATGGTAATGCTAGCAAAGAGCAGGTTGCTGCTATGCTTAATAGTATTCTCAAAGTAAAAATAGATACTCCTAATTTGGATGCTACAGATGCTTTAGGTGTCGCTATATGCCATTACTATCAAACAGGTGGTGTTATGAGTGGCCAAAAGAAATACAGTGGCTGGGATAGTTTTTTGAAGGACAATCCTGGCAAGAAATTTAAATTATAGGATCCCATTTTTATATAAGTATATTTGAAATAAGACTAATTTAAAACATTCCAATTGACTCCATTGTAATATACTAGTGCTTCTCTCAATATATCATATATGATAAGTCCTTGTACAGGGTTTACTACACTAGTAGCATTCATTTGTGGGATCGAAATTACTTTATCTGTAGAGATGATTTGTAGTGCTGCATTTGGGTCTTTTGGTCCTTCTCCTGCGATTACTCCTTCTACATAATCTGCTGCTCCAGTTGCTGCTGTGATTTCCGTATCAGTAGTAACTATTAATTTCCATTGATGACCATCGTAATAATTAATAGATGCATCATCAGTATTGTATATCATCATACCTACCTGGGGGTAATCGATATCTATTACACTTGCGTCAGTAAAACTATTGAGCAATAATACTCCAGCATTATCAGGCAGTGCATATGCTGATGACCCGGTAGTGCTTCCACCAAAAGAGAACCCGTCTGTATTATTTGTCATGGTTTCTGTGGGTATTGCGAGGAAAGAATTTCCAGATAATGCCTTCCATATCGCTTCATTGTATAGATATATATTTTTGTCAGTACTGTTGAGTAGAATTGATCCGGCACTTGGACTCTTAATGCTTTCTATTTGTAATGTAGTCATTACAGGAAGCTTCAGCCCTTGCTCTACGGCATCGATATGAAGTGCCATACTACTACCACCTTTTGGTGAAGTATTGTTTGCGTCTGGAGTGGAAAATCGTATATCTGCGACACCAGTTGGCATAGAATCTCTAAGGATTAAATATTGATAATCTATTCTTGAATGGCGCTTGTCATTGGCGTATTCAACAATGCCATTTTTACCAGTTTGCTTGTCCAAATTCGCATTGTCAATAAGTAGTTGCCATATATCTGTGTGGGCATTTTGATCTCTATTATAAATTGAAACGGGTAGGTTATCATCTACCATAGCCTGGGAGATAGTGCCAGTGTTTTTAAAACTATTTATTAAGTCTGTATTGAGATTTTGATTAGACCCATAATTGTTTAAGATCCAATATCCAGGATCAATATTTTCTTTATTTACTTGTGGAGTGATATCTGGATCTACTCTAAGATGAGTAACTACTAACTCTCCATCTGGCACTATTCCATTTACAAATTCTATATTCATATCTCCATCTAGAAAGTCATAAATACCTAATTCGGTAACAGTTACTCTTTCACTTGCTCCAGCGCCAAACGGTCCATCTGATGTGACAAGTGTAGCTGCTCCTGCTAGTGTTGCGTCTCTACCATTAGCAAAGTCAGTGATAGCTGGATCACTTCTATTAAATTGGTAATAGGCTAATATGTCCGTATCTAATGTTGGATTTTTAACCAAGTGGCGATACTCTCTTATTTCTTCTTGAGTGAGTGACTTATTCCAGATACATACTTCATCTATTTGTCCACGATAGTTTCGTGAGTCCCATCCTTTGTAACTACCTATTTTTCCAGTACCAAATGTTGCTGTATTAATTGCGTCATTATGCTTGACGCCGACGCCGTTGAGATAAACAGTTACACCTGATGGCTCAGCCACTAGAGCTACATGACTCCATACATCACTTGGTACTTCTAATCCACTATCCCAACTCCAAGACCCTCCAGGCCAGTGGTATGCAAGTGTATTGTTACTTTCTCTAAAATTGAGTCCTGCAGAGTCATCATCATTAAAAAATATTCCGGTGTATTCATCTTGTATACCATTGGGTTTTATCCATGCTGTCACAGAAAAATTATTAGTTGTGATGTCTAACGATGGTACATTTACATGATCATTAACTTCAATGCATTCTAGTGCCATAAGAGGTTTATCTTCTAACTTACAATAGTCGTCAGCAGAGATGATTTTTTCCCAAGTTTTAGTGCTTGTTCCATAGGTATCTGTCACAGTAAGCGTTACATCATATTGTCCTGCATCTGCGTAAGTCACTTGTACTGTACGCTCAGCACTAGTTGCTGGAGTACCTCCGTCAAACGTCCACAACCAACTCACATCATTGTCAGACACGATACTGTGATCTACAAAATTCAACGTATCATTATTAGTGCAAACTAACTTACGATCTACACTTATCTGTGCTAAGGGATCACTGTTTTCATATAAGTCGGATTCCCATACTGATCTATTAGTTGCGTTTCTGATTTTCCCCTTTCTGTAGTAAGGCACTACTCTTACAGAGTGTGTTCGCATTGGAAGATCATCGACAAATAATTCCCAATCTGGCATGGTATTATTTTTATAATAAACGCCTAATCGTGTACCAATCCATAATCCTCCATCAGTACCTTTTTGATGTTTGATGTTGGTGATTGCTTCTCCATTTAGAGAGCCAGTTATATTGCTCCAAGTAGTACCGCCATCATCAGATGTGTACACTCCCCATTCGTAAGCACCATCACCATACATACTTGTACGCCCTATGTATATTTTTTCAGGATCTTCAGCATCTACTTCTATGTCAAATGGTATCCATCGACGATCAGGCATGACCGTGTTTGAAGGGGTGATGTCTGTAAATGTATTTCCTCCATCTGTACTTTTGTACATTTTCTTTTCTCCCCACCAAGATGGGAAAGTACTTACGTAGATATAGTCAGGATTACTCCAACTTATGTCCATACTTGATACATCTTCATTGAACTCATATCTCTCTTCGAATGTGTATCCATTGTCTTCTGTAAAGTAAAGTTTGGTGCCACTTCCACTATACCATGCTGTATATTGTTCAGGATGAAATAATAAATCACTAGACCTACCAGTAGTATAAGTGCCATTTGGCTTATTACTAAAATCCCTTGTGCTTGGACTTACTGTTCTATCGCTGTTTAGCGTTTTGATATTGTAATCTGAGTAAGCTTGTCGATCTATACCAGGATTTACAAATCCTCGCACACCATCGCCTCCATCGGTACAGATCCACCCATTGTCGTAGACTTCTTCTTCTTTGAGCATAGTACCATTATGATAGGCTCCACCGAGCATCACATCTCCGTGCCAAAATCCCTGACCAAATCCCCAAAAATCTGTACCTGCGATGCCATAAATTTTTCTTGTAAAATTATCGCCATTATCATTAGAGTAAAAAATACCTCCATCACCCAATACCCAAAGATCTCCACTGAATGCATTATATTTTATATCATGAATATCGGCGTGTACATAGTTTGGCTTGTACGAATGACTCCATTTGGCTGGACACACAAACGTATCTCCTCCATCACCACTTACCCACATATTTACCCCTCCGACAAAGATTGAATCTCCGTTAGTGGGGGATATATCGAGCGCAAGATCATAATAATATTGACCTCCATCGTCTGTTCCTTGGTCAGACCATGCCATAAGATTCATATTATCTTCAGAAGGTGGTCCTGCCGGTTGTGGTCCGCAACATTTAAAGGTCCAATTGGCTCCACTATCATCACTAACATAGATACCATATAATCCAGATCCACCATTGGCTGATCCTGTAGCAAGAGCAACTATACGATCAGGCATATCTGCACTAATCGCAATTTCTGTTCTTTTCTGTTCTTCACCCGCTGCGACATCTGGTTGTGGCCAGCCTGTTCCGACGAGATCAAAGGTAAGACCATCATCAAGCGATCTATAAAATTCCGTTTCATCATTAGATTTAAGAACTGCATAGATAGTATCATGATCAGTTGGGTGTATTTCTATTTCGAGTATATCGCCATTTAGAGGTTCTGTCCAAGTGACTCCACCATCAGTAGTACGGTATAAGCCTTCATTGGTTGCTGCGTAAAGTTTGTTCGTATCTGTTGGATCCATTCGGATATCGGTTACATTCAAAGCAGTACCTTGAAAAGAATCATCTCCAGTAGGTAACCAAATATTACCACCATCTATACTCTTATATATACTACTAAATAACTCCGCGTACACAATGTCATCGTCTTCGTGATTAATTTCTATAGCTGTAGTTGTTCTTGTATTGATATTATAGGTAAGTGGTGTCCAGTTAGTGCCGCGATCAGTAGTCTTCCATATTCCAGCATTAGCAGTACCGGCATATACAACATCGTTATTTGCCTCTGATTGCTCAATAGTATAGACATGTGCTGCGCCAGGGGCATAACTACGAGCTGCAGCATCATGATCCCAGTCTATCGGTCCAATAGTGGTCCAGGACTCAGTGCGTGTAGAGGCTTGATTTTGTGTTTCTTTATATTTTCTGTCTAATGATGGGGATGATTGTACTTCTCTTGATATTGATCGTAGCCATCTTTTGTAGTATTGAGTATGACTATTCTTTATGAATGTATTCGCTTTGTAGTATTCGTCATATAGACCTACCACTTTACCAGGATCGGAATCAGTCTTGTACATCTCGGTTATCCACAGAGGTTCGCTTTCAGATGTTATCGTATATGTAGATTGGTAAGGGGTTTCGAATTGAGCGAATAGACTAAATGGTATACTCAAAAAGATGATAAAAAGTAATCTCATAGTTGTGGAAATGGTTAGTCCTCTAATAAAATAAAAAGCTATATTACACAATTTGTCACTCATATACAGTATTATACAAATGCAGATTTACGTGATATGTAGCACAAGGGATACTCTATACTTAATATTCACCTATATGATAGTTAGAATACCATCCTAACACTATTTGGCATTCTTAATATGTTAGATTTGTCAATTCGATTATAACCCATTCAAATTAAAAAAAGCTTTACATTTGACCTTTGTATAACCAGATATTTATTTTTGTATAGGTATCAACTAAACTTCTAAAGCGAAAGCTAAGGATATACACATGAGTGAGCAAATCAATCACGAGTGCGGACTAGCACTCATCCGTCTACTCAAACCATTAGAATTCTATCAGGAAAAATACGGTACATCTCTGTATGGTCTGAATAAACTCCAGTTACTGCTACAGAAGCAACGTAATCGAGGTCAAGATGGGGCAGGAGTCGCCACTATCAAGCTAGATATGCCTCCTGGTAATAGATATATCAGTCGCCGTAGAAGTAATTCTCCGCAGTATATTAAAGAGGTATTCCAAGGGATAAGATCACACTTTGTAGATTGTACACCTGAGCAACTCAATGACCCAAAGTGGCTCAAAGAGAACAAACCATATACAGGAGAGTTATTATTGGGCCACCTGAGATATGGTACTCATGGAGGCAATACTATAGAGACAGTACACCCATTTCTCAGACAGAGCAACTGGATTACTCGCAATCTTGCATTGGCCGGAAATTTCAATCTGACTAACATAGATGAATTGTTCCAAGAGTTGGTTGACCTAGGACAAAACCCTAAAGAAAAATCTGATACGGTTACTGTATTGGAAAAGATTGGTCATTTCCTTGATGATGAAGTACAGAGATTATTTAATTGGTTCAAAGCGGAAAATTATAGTAACCAGCAAATCAATACTCTTATAGCAGAGCATATAGATGTTCAGAGATTGTTACAGAGAGCTTGTCGCAAATTTGATGGTGGATATATCATGGCTGGCCTAATGGGACATGGCGATGCATTTGTTATGAGGGATCCATCTGCGATACGTCCTGCTTTTTATTATCAGGACGACGAGATCGTAGTGGTAGCATCAGAACGTCCAGCAATTCAGACGTGTATGAATGTTCATCATACAGAAGTACAAGAGCTGAAGCGAGGACACGCACTCATCATAAAGAAAAATGGAAAAGTAACCGAGGAACTTTGCAAAGATCAATTGCCTCGTACCGCTTGTTCATTTGAGCGTATATATTTCTCTAGAGGTACAGATAGAGATATTTATCTAGAGCGCAAAAAGCTAGGTGAATTACTCGCACCTGCTATCATGAAAGAAATCGATAGTGATATAGAAAATACTGTTTTTTCTTTCATACCAAATACTGCAGAGGTGGCATACTTTGGAATGGTAGAAGGTATCCAAAAGGAAGTGGACAAAATCAATAAGAAAAAATTTCTGGAATTAGGTACAGACGCAACTGAAGAAGATATAGATAGGATCCTAAGCTTCAAGCCAAGAGTAGAAAAGCTAGCGGTGAAGGACGAAAAGATGAGAACATTCATTGCGGATGATGCCTCGCGTGATGAGCTAGTAAAACACGTATATGATGTTACTTATGGTATTGTAAAAAACAATGTAGATACGCTCGTACTCATGGACGATAGTATTGTACGTGGTACCACGCTAAGAGAAAGTATCATCAATATACTAAATACACTCAAGCCGAAAAAAATAGTAATCGTATCATCTGCGCCACATATTAGATATCCTGACTGCTATGGTATCGATATGAGTAAGATGAAAAACTTTGTAGCATTTAATGCTCTGATAGAATTGCTAAAGAAAGATGGTAAAGAAGATTTACTCAAGAAAGCATACGGGGATTGTAAACATCAAGAGACTCTTCCACCAGAAGAAATGCAAAATGCTATTCAGTTTCTCTATGCTAGATACACCGATGAACAGATATCCGAAAAGATCGCACAATTAGTTACTCCTGCTCACGTAACAGTACCCGTAAAAGTGATCTATCAGACCTTACCTGATCTTCATAAGGCATGTCCTAATAATAATGGAGATTGGTATTTTTCAGGTAATTATCCTACTGCAGGCGGCGTACGAGTGGTAAATAGAGCATTCATCAATTTCTTTGAAGGAAATAACGAGAGAGCTTATTAGGCAATAGTGGTTACTTTGATTCTCCCTTTTTATTTCTTGGAATACAAAAAAATAAGTGCCAATATTTTTCGTTTTATTAATTGCATTGGCAGAATATTATAGATTAACAAATCAAAAATATATAGCTAAGATGCTCTGTGGGTGTCCATACTTTTTACTAATTATGCATAAGAGAAATTGCATTAAGGTGAAAAATATAAAATTTTAAAGAGTAAATCTACCTTTTAAAGTGCGCCTCTAAACCCAAAATTAATTCCTTAGCATCATTATAGCTTTCCTGCATACCTACACTTCCAGCACCAGCAAATAAGGCCATTTCAGCTTTTTGTAGTATTGTGGATACACGATCAGTAAGATCTTGTGGCACATTTTTATCTGTGAGAATTTTATTGATATCTGATTTGTTCATTTGACTATAGGGAACTTCTAGTCTATCAGATAGATAGCCAAATATTCCATTTTGTATCTCTTCGTAGAATTGGCGAATTGATCCAGCATTCATAAGAGATTTTGCGACACTCAGTTTTGCAATAGCTACTTTCTCAGCATTTTGAGCTTGTATCAGTCGAGGGTCTATATTTGCCTCTTTACGGAGTTTGAGCTTATACATGAACAGGAATGGAATTGCGGCTAGTATCAGTCCTAACAATCCCCAATGCAATGCACTTCCAAATAGGATAGTAGGCTTAGATACAAAAGCTGGATTTGCAATCAGAGGGGACAATACTTTGTCCGACTTCACAGCCTCTATGGTATTGATTGCTTTCATTCCTTGAGCTACATTGAATGAAAATGGTCCAGCCGTTAATGTTTCATATCTATTGCTGTCAGGACTAAAGTAACTAAATTTTGGTTGTACAGTAAATCGGCCTGTTTTTTTTGGGACTACTAAATATTCAAATATTTTCTGCGAACTCACAAACCCTTTGTCAACCATTTGATCTTCGCTCAATATATTAGGTTCATATACTTCTAAATCTAGACCAAAATCTTGTTTGGGTGCGGTGACGATTTTTGCATCCCCAGAACCCTTGATGATCATTGTGATTTTGATCGCATCATCAGTTGTGATCGTTTTTTTGTCTACTTGAGCATTCATACCATATGACCCAACAGCTCCAGAATAACTTAAGGGTTTGTTGGGCGGATTAGCGATTACTTGAATTTTTATTGGATTAGTAGTACGTTGTATTTTTTTAGTATTTCTTTGGAAAAATGAATTTCTTCTATTGCCATCTCGAACACCCAAATTAATTACTACAGGATCGAATTCGTAGGTCCCTGTTTGCTGTGGAAATAAGGCAATCTTTTTAAGACTCTGTACGTAATACTCTTTATTGTCTATGATCTCACGCTGTGCTCTTTCACGTCTCCCTTCAAGGGGCATAGAGAAGAAGCCGTCATATTCTGACTCATTCATTAAGTCATAGTTTTGAATATCTATTCTAGTATAAAGTGTATAATTGAGTACGACTTGTTGCCCTATAATGGCGGTGCTATCAGAAAGTAATGCTTTGACAAAGAAGTCGTATTCTTCAGAGGCTTGCATACTTTTTGGATCTGCCTTAACTACCTCTATAGTAATAGGTTTGGTTCGATATTTTTTGGAATCGACTTCTATGGTTGCAGCATCAATTCTAAATTTCCCTGGCTTAGAGGCCATCAATACATATCCATAAGACTTTTTTCTTGAATTTCTGCCATTAATAAAACTCATTTGAGTGGACTGATTCGGTCCACCTACTATTCTGAGTCCATTGAATTTTGGAGGAGTGAAATTCTGACCTTCAGCATTATGGATTGTAAATTCAACATTGACTGTTGAGTTTTGTATTATTTTTCGAGTATCTACACTAGCTTCAAATCTGACGTTTTGAGCTAATGATATCGCTGACGATAAAAAAAGTAATAGTAATATGTTAAGCGCTTTAGTCATTAGGTTATATGTACTCTAAAATTTCTTTTTCTTTTTAGCCAATTCTCTCTTTTTTAGTAAGCGTTGATATTCCGCTTCATCATCTAGTTTACTCTTTTGAGTAGGTGATTGCTTGATAGATTTTCTTTCTAGGCTAGTATTTCCCTTTTTCTGATATGTGGGCTCTGCTACTACGAATAGTTCTACAGGCTCGGTCTCTAGTGGTTCATCATCGATTACTACTGATGCAGATGGAATATATATTATTCCTTCATACTTTGGCACTAGTATGTAGCTCTCACTATACTCTTTGCTACTCACACCATTGACAAAGGAGAATGAACTACTGACATTTGGTCCAGCAACTTGCTGTAACCCTTCCCATGGCAGTATTTCTAGTTGCTCTTGTGCTCCAGATAGTTTATAAGTAACTTTTACCGCATCTTCGAATCCAATAGTATCTGCAGAAATAGATACAGACAGAGAGGTCTGTGCGCTGATATCTATAGTTAGGAATATACTTAGAATTAATAGAAAGTGTTTCATGTTATTTAATTGAAAAAATATCAGAATTGTGTTTAAGTTTGTCAGGATTGACATTTTTATTAAGGCGTTTTGTTTGCGCTAAGAAATCTTCAAGTGTAAATACTTTCTCTCCGACTATAGCGCGTTCTTTTTCTAAATCAAGGATTTGACTAGGTTCGCTTTTGGATTCTCCGGGCTTATGTTCTTTATCTGTCATTTCTATTTAGTAGTATAACTACCAGTCCTTTTTTCTCTTTTTTCCGCCACTAACTTTCCTCATTTTTTCTTGTACTTTTTTCTCTTCGTTCTCTGCTATTTCTAGGAGCTTACGAGCATCTTCTTTGTCCAAGTCCCGCTTCTCTTCAGTAGATTCAGACTTAGATTCGTTATCTACTTCGTCCTGTTGCTCTTGATTTTGTTCCTGCGGTTTTTGATCTTCCTTCTCTTGATCTTCTTTTTGAGGTTCGCCTTCTTGTTGCTGCTCTTCTTGGTTTTCTTGTTCTTCTTCGCTCTCTTCTCCTTCCTGTTGTTCTTGTTTTTTCTGTTGTTGTTGCTGTTTCAGTATTTGTTTAGCATAAGATAAATTATGCTTTGTCTCTAAATCATCAGGACGATACCTTAGAGCCTGTTTAAATGCCTCCAGACTCTCTTTCAACTTTTGATTATTGAAAAGCGAATTACCCAAGTTATGATAGGCTTGACTCTTAGATTCGTTATTAGGTGCAGAATTGATAGCCGATTGATATTGTTCGAGTGCTTCATCATATCTTTCTTGCTCGTATAACGAATTACCTAAATTGTATTTCGCTTGTGACTTCCCTTCTTTTTCTATGGCTTTTCTATACGCCTCCTCTGCCTTAGAATATTCTCCAGCGGAGTAAGATGCATCACCGCTACGTAGTAATTGATGTTTAGTCTGTGCATGTATCGTTATACTAATAAAAACACATAGTACAATCAGAATCAATCTTATTTCTCTGCGGTATATTATATTTGTAGTCTTCATTATATTTTATTTAAAAGTCCCACAAATTTTTTCCCTCTTTGTTAAAGCCGGATTTTCTTAGAGTTGTTAATTGCTCTATTAATAAAAATAACAATCCAATAAATAAAAAGTACTGGTAATAACTATAGTATTCAGTAAATGAATTTTGTTCCACATCTCTTTTCTGCAATCGGTCCAGTCTGGATTTTAGATCTTTAATAGCGTCACCTCCTTGATTGACAAGGTAAAAATTACCTCCACCAGCATCGGCCAAATCTTGCATCAAACTCATGTTTAGCTTGCTTGTGACAGGGACGCCTTCTTCATCTTTCTTATATGTCTCACGACCCCTATCTATTACTGGAATCATAGCGCCTTCTGTAGTACCAACTCCTACCGCGAAGGTGACTAATCCATTATCCCTAGCATCTCTAGCTGAATATATGGCCGCATCATCGTGATCTTCTCCATCTGATATGACTATGATAGCTCTTTGGTGTGGCGTATCATCTTCAAATGCCTTACTCGCTAGATCGATAGCTTCTTGTATTGCTGTTCCTTGAGTTCCAGCTTGATCGGTATTGGCAGCATTGGCATATAATTGTACTGCTGCGTAATCTGAGGTAAGTGGTATCTGTAAGTATGCACTACCCGCAAAAGAGATTAAACCAATACGATCACCTTTAAGAGTATTTATAAGTTCTTCGACGAATTTTTTGGAACGCTCTAATCTCGATGGTGATATATCTTTAGCATCCATACTACGTGATATATCTAGTGCTATATAGATATCAGCCGCGGTGGCTTTTACCTTTTCCTTTTTCGTTCCCCATTGAGGATTCGAGCAAGCAATTATCAAGAATGCTATTCCGAATAACCATAAACCAAATTTCAACCATTCTTTATTTGTTGACCTATCTATCATCAATCGATTTAGTAGTTTCGGATCTCCTACTTTAGTCAGTTGGTTTTTCTTTCGCTTCATAAGGTAATATACGAGTGCGGCCAAGACCAATACAATGGGCAAGGCATATAGGCAATCGATATTTTCAAATCTAAACATCTATGGTAGGGTCCTTAATACTGTTTGTCTTAAAATAAATTCTAATAATAATAGTCCGAATGCAAGCATCAGCGGAATACGAAATATGTCTTTGTATCTTTTAAATACATTGACTTCCATTTCTGTTTTTTCCAACTGATCGATCTCGTCATATATGCTATTGAGCATAGCTTCATCTGTTGCTCTAAAATACCGTCCGCCAGTCATCTTTGATATTTCAGAAAGTAATTTTTCATCGATATTCACTTTACTCATTCCGAATACAAACTTACCATCGTTACGCCTATTTACAGGAGTAAGTGCAGCACCTGTAGTACCTACTCCGATCGTGTAGATTTTCATGTCATATTCTTTTGCAATTTCTGCAGCCGTCAATGGTTTGATGTAACCAGCATTGTTCACTCCATCGGTTAATAATATAATAACCTTACTTTTTGACTTGCTATCCTTCAGCCTATTCGTTGCTGTGGCAAGACCCATACCTATGGCTGTACCATCATCTAGCATTCCACATTCGATATTGGCTAAGAAGTCCTTTAGTATATTATGATCTGTTGTGAGAGGAGTCTGTGTAAAACTATCACCAGCGAAGACGACTAATCCTATTCTATCATACACTCTCTTGTCTACAAACTTTGCCGCCACTTCTTTACTTACGGTTAGTCGATCTGGATCAAAATCTTTAGCTAGCATACTAGAGGAAAGATCCATAGCTAATATGATATCTATTCCCTCTGCTTTTACCACTTCTTCTTTAAGTGTTTGTTGAGGTCTAGCCATAGCCAATATTAGCGCGGCCAATGCAAGATATCTTAATATAGGCAAGGGCTTTATTGCTTTTTCCTTCCAACTGTATAACCCAGAAATGGACTCTAAAGTAGAGAAGGTCATAGGCTCAATCTCTTGACGCTTACTATAGTACTTATACAATAGCATAAGCGGTATGATCGCTAATAGTAGCAACCAATACGGAGAAGAGAATTCTATGTTATTTATAATATTCAATTCATGTCAGTTTTAAGGTCTTCCACATCTTCTTTCTTTGTACTTTCAACAAAGGCTACAGCCTCATCCATAAACTCTGCATTGATTTCTAGTGGTGGAGTTGCTTTTGCAAACTTTACCAAATCAGCTATCGTCAGTATTCTCTGAAGAGTGGCACTATGTTTAGTGTCGAAATCTTTATTTCGTAAAGCTCTGCTGATTTCGTCTGTAGTCATCTCCAATGCATTTACATCAAATCTATCTCCTAGATACCTACGCACGATGGCAGTCAATTCAGATTGATATTTTTTTATGTTTCCAGATTGCCATAACTCTTCACTCTTTAGGGATTGTAATGCAGTAAGAGCTTTCTTGTGAGCTGGAATAATTATTTCTTTTTCGACAGTAATTTCCTCGTCTTTTTTTCTTTTCCAAAATAACTTAATAAGTAATGGAGCTAGTAGCGCAAAGCCAAGTAAGTAGAACCAGATTTTGTAATCTTCCCAAGACTCACCTTCAGCGATGATATCTTTAATTGGCATAAGTTTTATACTGTCTTGCGCCATACCCATATTAGCCGGTAATACCCATATTCTTGCAGGCTCTAATTCTGGATATCTTTTACCAGACTTATTGGTAATCTTTGGAGACGGTAACACCCATATACCATAGTCATAGATTGATATTTTGATTTGCTTCGTTATGGTATTTCCATTTTTAAACCAACCTTCCATCACCTCTACTGGAGTGCTGAAATATTGATCGGAGATACCCCATTCATTATTACCGATGATAACTGCTGTAGTATTTTTTTCCAAGTTGATTGTATCTTCTGGGTAGGCTAAATTGATTAGATCACGCCAGCCCGTAAAGTCGATAGACACGAGATCATTGACATTGTCCGTGCGTAATACTACATCGATAATCAAATGATCTCCTATCAATATAGTATCCTGCTGTGCGGTTACAGATATAGAATTCTGTGAGAATCCAATATTCCCAATCAGAAGCAATAGTAATATGTATTTAATTTCTTTTATCATTGAGCTATCTAATAGCATTTTGTATTTCTAAATGATGTAACAAGTATTACTTGTCAATCAAAAATTTTTACCTTCCGCGTTGTTTAAAAAATCGTAACAACTCTTTTACATAATCTTCTTCTGTATTGATTCTAAGTGAATCTGCTCCAGTCTTGGCGAAGAGTTGACGAAAGTTCTCTGTGTGTTCAGCAAACCAATTAGCATATCTTTCTCTAACAACTTTAGATGAGGTGTCGAGTATTCTAGTTTTGCCTGTCTCGGCATCACGCACATGCATGAGTCCTACATTGGGCAATTCCGTTTCTCTTTCGTCGTATATCTGCATGCCTACGATATCGTGTCTTCGAGCAGCGACGGTTAATGCAGTCTCGTATCCGTCAGTCATATAATCTGAAAGTACAAATACGATCGCACGTTTCTTCTGTACATTATTAAGGTATTCTAGCGCTTTATTTAGATCTGTACCATCTGATTCTACTTCATGATTTATAAGTTCTCTGATGATACGTAGCGTATTCGTTTTTCCTTTTCCAGGGGGAATATATTTTTCAATCTTATCTGTAAATAATATTGCTCCTACTTTATCATTATTGTTGATCGCAGAGAATGCCATCACGGCAGCGAGTTCTGTTATGATTTCACTTTTAAAATTGGACTGAGTACCAAACATGGCAGACTTACTCAAGTCGACTAAAAGTATTACGGTTAGTTCTCTTTCTTCTTCGAATACTTTTACAAAAGGTTCGCCAGTACGAGCGGTAACATTCCAATCAATATTACGTACATCATCACCATATGCATAATCGCGTACTTCGCTAAATGACATACCCCGACCCTTGAAAGCACTCTGATATTCTCCAGAGAAAATATGCTTACTCAGTCCACGAGTTTTGATCTCGATCTTCCGTACTTTTTTGATGAGTTCATTAGTGTCCATAGCGCCTAACCTTTGATTTTGTCTTGGTCTACCAAGTTGTCTAACCAACTACCACGATCAATATATTGTGCTAGATCCGAATAGAGATAGGGTTCTCTTTGTATACCTTTTACTCTATCAAAATAGATTTTGTATATTCCATCATGTCCGACTACCCAAGTACTATTTTCATTGTCAATAGTACTATCTAGGTTGGTCAGATTCCAGTCTTTGTCCCATACGTCAGTAAGTGTTACAGCTTTTGACTTATCTATATTATAGGCAAATGCTGAAACTTCTACTTCAGGTTGCCAGTTGTATTGTTTGTATTGTATTCCAGAGATAAAGTCTTCTGTCCATAATTCGATATCTATCCAAGAAGAAGCTTGGTACTTGAGTCGATCAGAAACGATTTCTGTAGAGTCTGCTTTATAGAATTTTCTTAAGTTAA
>UPTG01001054.1_pt1 | contig 20958 bp, 31 predicted proteins | sample 2160121 | NCBI WGS metagenome assembly UPTG01 (sample SAMN06266255, study PRJEB28933) | marine metagenome | isolation source: Columbia River Estuary | place: USA:Columbia River Estuary, USA | collected 2014-07-27
CGTCTGGAATTGGCTCTTGAGTAAAGAACTTTACTATTTCTACCTAATCTATTCTCAAATTTAACAAAAATAAAAATCACGAAAGAATTTATTAATAATATAACTAGGCATCTAACTTTACTACAAACAACAAGAACAAAACAGAAGGCTCGAATGCGCAGCAGCACCTCTAGCGCCAAGGCTGTTGATCTTGTGTGTTGCGTTGATAGAAGCCATGATGTTCTCCTTTGGTTACATGAGGCCAATGATGCAGCCCGTAGGCTGCACTGTTGGGGTCACGCAGCGGCATCAATTGCCGCATACACGGTGCTGAGGTAAGGTGAGCCAGTGTGCTTCACATGCTGGCGGCAGGCCCATTGGAATTTCTCACGAAGGCGCTCTGCAAGGTAACGATCACCGTCAACCTCGGCTGCGAGGCGTTGGCGATAGATCGCGATAGCATTGTCTAGGTACATGGTGGTCTCCCTTATGAGATTGCGTTTTTGATTGAGATGATGAACGCCGCTGCGTCCACTGCGAGGGCAGCGTAGTTTCCCTCAGAGAAGGAAAGGCATACAGATGCGAAGGCATCCATTGCAGTAACCGCTGCGTCAGCATCCTTGATGATAAGTTTTGACATCGTGTATTCTCCGAAAGGTTTCTATGTGAAACAGTCCAGCAGGACTGCTTGAGATAGAGGCCCAATGAAGGGCCACTTCGTTTTGGTGCAAGGTCTTTTCTCTTCCTCGCCAGCCAGAAACCGCTGTTGAAAGGGACATCCGCATCTAGTCTGCAACTTGCAGGATCATCGGCTTGTCTGGCTCTCGAAGCACTGGACTGTCGCGCTGTCCCCATCGGGGCGTCTGCTTTCGGGGTTCGGACAGGGGGGCAATCAGGGCCGCGCCGTCCTTCCGACAATTAGGTAGATAGTATTACTGGTGGCACTTATCAATACTTAATGACGCTTAATGATAGATGACGTAGCGTCAACCTCTTGCACTTTTCCCTGAATGCCCAACAAAACATGAGGATATCGTGACAATAAAAAGTTCATGGGATATGGTTGGCATAAGTTCAATTGAACTAAACGGCCCAAGCAGCTCGATCAAAATGACAAGCAGCTTGCACATTGGAGATAGAAGATGACAGACCAGACACCGAAAACGCCGACAGCCAAGCGCAGCGCCAAGCAACCCAAGCTCACAGTAATAGAGAACAAGGACACAGGCACCAAGACAAAGGTAAGGGATAGGGTAAGCGCAAGGAGTGCCAATCTCCCCAATGGTCTGACAGAGAAGCAAGAGGCGTTCTGTATGGGTGTGTTCTCAGGCCTGTCATTTAGTGATGCGTACAGAGAGGCGTATGATGCAGAGAACATGAAGCCTGCAACAATACATCGGCAGGCACATGAGCTAGTCATCAACAGCAAGATCACCACAAGATTAGATCAGCTACATAGGGACAGAGAGCAACAACAGCGCATGCAGAGCCTCTCTCGATCAGACTTCGTTTTGAAACGGCTGCAAGATGAGGCGATGAACTCTGACAATTCAGACGGCGCTCGTGTTCGTGCGTTGGAGCTATTGGGTAAGAGCGTGGCACTGTTCACTGACAAGGTTGAGACTGAGGATAAGACAGAGCGTGACGCCGCGACGATCAAGTCTGAGCTGCAGGCCAAGCTGGATCGGCTGCTGGGATGATCGACTGACAGGATCGGTTGGGATCAGACGGATCGCGCCCCGCCCCGTTTCAATGAGAAGGAACGCGCGACCCCCACCCGCCCCCACCCCCCCTGTTAGCCTCACCCGCCCACGCATGCGCATACATAGTGTTTCCCACAAACAATTACATAAGCTGAGGAATCCTAGACCCCCTCCTAAATCCAAATAAAAAAAAGCAAATGAACCTATAGTCTGGGTATGCTCGCTATATCGCCAACGGATGTGGGCTGATAGCGTACTCCCTTAGCGAGCAGTTTCTTTATATGGGCTATTATATGTTAGTGCCGTGGTTGGGAGGCGCTTAATTAGTGCTTTTCTGCCAACTTATCGATCTTACCTTCTAGGCGAAGGATGTGATCTACGACTCGATTGAGTTCTGATTGGTGATCGTCCCGCTTCATGTAGTTTTCGCGGGTCATATTCAGGAGAATGTTAAGTCTTTTTACTTCATTGTGGATTTGGTTAAACCACCAAGCCAAAGGCGCTATGATAAGCACTAATATGATATCCCAAATCATAGGTATAGAAACTTCCATGTAGCTTTCTCCTCACCCCCCCACCCTATACATGGTAATAAATTAGTTCAATAGAACTATATCTGTTACACAAAACGGATTTAAATACAGATTATAATCCGTTTAAATTACGTTACGTCACTTTATCACAAGTTACGCAACGTCACTCTTTAAAGAAAACTCTTATTTCCTATTATAATAGGTAGTCTATTAACTATAATAGGTAGTCTAATATCTATATAGGTAGATATATTGTATAGTATATAATATAATACGCGCGAGGCAGACCAGACTCCCATGGTTTGTCTTGAGGCAGGTGGACTGTCCCCACCTTTGTCCGCCTGCCACCTAAAGGAGGGACTATGCAGAAATTAACTGCGATGAAAGATAAGATCGCTCAATTGCCATTAGAGCAACAGGCAGAGCTTCTAGAGTTAATAAGTGAGCTTGAGGATGCGGAGAACAAGGTAAGCGCCAAGGATGACTTCATAAGTTTTGTGAACATCATGTGGCCTAGCTTTATATCAGGCAGGCACCACAAGACTATGGCTGAAGCGTTTGAGCGGGTAGCCAAGGGTGAGTTGAAGCGGCTAATCATCAATATGCCGCCACGGCATACTAAGTCTGAGTTTGCTTCCTTTCTTTTGCCTGCTTGGTTCTTGGGTAAATATCCACATAAGAAGGTTATCCAGACGGCCCACACTGCAGAGTTAGCGGTTGGGTTTGGCCGTAAGGTCAGAAACCTTATCCAGTCTGAAGATTTTCAGAAGGTCTTTAAGGGAATAACCCTATCCAGTGACTCAAAGGCTGCTGGACGTTGGAATACGAATAAGCGGGGTGATTACTTTGCTATTGGTGTGGGTGGCGCTGTGACTGGTAAAGGTGCGGACCTCTTGATCATTGATGACCCCCATAGTGAGCAGGACGCCCAACAGGGGCAGTTCAATGGTGAGGTCTATGACCGGGTATATGAATGGTATACATCAGGTCCACGCCAGCGCCTGCAGCCCGGTGGTGCTATTATTGTCGTTATGACTAGATGGTCCAAGAAAGATTTGACTGGTCAGATTTTAAAATCCACGAGCGATAGGAAGGGAATGGATGACTGGGAGGTAATTGAGTTTCCGGCACTGATGCCTTCGGGACGGCCACTCTGGCCTGAGTTCTGGTCTGAAGAGGAGCTTGAGGCTCTAAAGGCAGAGCTTCCAGTGTCGAAGTGGTCAGCTCAGTATCAGCAAGACCCAACGTCTGAAGAAGGTGCGCTTATCAAACGTGAGTGGTGGAGGGAGTGGGACAGCCTTACGCCACCGCCATGCGAAGCTATTATCCAGTCTTGGGACACAGCGTTCCTGAAGACGCAACGATCTGACTATAGCGCCTGTACGACATGGGGAGTATTTTATCATCCAGACAGCAATGGTAGGTCTCAGCCAAACATTATCTTGCTTGATGCTTATAAAGAGAAACTAGAGTTTCCTGATCTGAAGAGAGCTGCCTACGACAAGTATCAAGAGTTCGAGCCAGATCAAATGATCGTGGAGAAAAAAGCGTCTGGTGCGCCCCTCATATTTGAACTTAGAGCTATGGGAATACCTGTTACTGAGTTCACTCCATCTAGGGGTCAAGACAAGATTGCTAGGGTAAATGCAGTAACAGACTTGTTTGCAAGTGGTTCAATATGGTATCCACCTACCAGATGGGCAGAAGAAGTGATCGAGGAGTGCGCGTCATTCCCCTCTGGGGATCATGACGACTTAGTGGACTCGACCACTCAAGCTCTGCTAAGGTTTAGACAAGGCGGCTGGGTGAGAGCTGAATCAGATGACTGGGATGACGAGCCAAAATACCGAAGACCAGTTGAGTACTACTAGGAGCAAGTTATGGCTATAGAGAAGCAAATGGAACCTTCCGATTTTGAGATCGAAGGAACAGAGGCCGAAGAAATTGAAGTCGAAGTTGTAAATCCAGAAGCAATATCTATCGATACAGGTGACGGTGGGGTCATCATAGATTTTGAAGGCGGCATCTCAGATGAGGTCATGGGGGGAAATCATGACGAAAACCTTGCTGAACTTATCGATGAGGCCACTCTTCAAAGTATGGCGTCAGAACTTGTAGAAGACTTTGATTCAGACCGTGAATCACGCCGTGATTGGGCAAGAGCCTACGTCAAAGGCTTGGATTTGCTAGGCATGAAGATCGAAGATCGCAGTCAACCATGGCAGGGTGCATCTGGTGTGTTCCACCCGGTACTGACTGAAGCTGTTGTACGCTTCCAAGCACAGGCTATGGGGGAGCTTTTCCCTGCATCTGGCCCTTGTCGCACTAAGATCATGGGCAAAATGACCCCTGAGAAGCTAGATCAAGCTGATCGCATTCAGACAGAAATGAACTACCTCCTCACAGAAGAGATGACTGAGTACCGTGATGAGACAGAGCAGATGTTGTTTAAGCTCCCACTCGCTGGCTCTGCATTTAAAAAGGTATATTACGATCCGCTAGAGGATCGCCCAGTATCTATGTTTGTTCCTGCAGAAGACTTTGTAGCGTCATACGGTGCATCTGACTTGGCATCATGTCCACGCTACACCCACTTCATGAAGAAAACATCTAATGAAATCTTGGAGTTACAGGTTGCCGGGATGTATCGTGATGTTGACCTCCCTGCTCCAGAGCCAGACTTTTCTGACATTCAGGAAAAATACGACGAACTCGATGGGGAGAGTGCTGTCATTGAGGATGACGACCGTCACACAATTCTTGAGATGCATGTAACCATGAACATGCCAGAAGAGTTTGATGATCCAGACGGCATCGCTCGCCCCTATGTTATTACCATAGACAAGTCTTCTAGGGAGATACTTGCTATCAGAAGGAACTGGTACGAAGACGATGCTAAGAAAAAGAAACGACTACACTTTGTCCATTATAAGTATTTGCCGGGGTTGGGTTTTTATGGCACGGGCCTTATTCATCTCATCGGTGGTCTCGCCAAGTCTGCCACTTCGATTCTTCGCCAGCTTGTTGATGCTGGTACATTATCGAATCTGCCTGCTGGTCTTAAAGCTAGGGGTCTCCGCATTAAAGGGGACGACACGCCGCTTATGCCGGGTGAGTTCAGGGACGTTGACGTTCCGGGTGGTGCTATTCGGGATTCAATTACGTTCATCCCTTACAAGGAACCATCGAGTGTTCTCTACTCTTTATTGGGAAACATTGTCGAAGAGGGAAGACGCATTGGTTCAGTTGCGGACATTCAAGTAGGTGACATGAATGCTCAGGCACCAGTGGGGTCTACCCTCGCTTTGATGGAACGATCCATGAAAGTTATGTCTGGCGTTCAGGCGCGTATGCATGCAGCCATGAAGAAAGAACTTCGTCTCTTATCTAGCATCATCCGTGACTACATGCCATCAGAGTATGCTTACGAGATGGACGGTGACTTTGATCGTCAGAGGGATTTTGACTCTCGTGTAGACGTTATACCTGTGTCTGACCCCAACGCTGCGACGATGTCCCAGCGGATCATGCAGTATCAGGCAGCCCTACAGCTATCTCAGCAGGCTCCACAGCTCTACGACTTGGGCAAGCTACACCGACAGATGCTTGAGGTTCTGGGTATTCAGGACGCTGGGGATATCATTAAGCTGCCAGATGATATCAAACCGTCTGATCCTGTGACAGAGAACATGATGCTGCTCAAGCAAGAGCCTGTCAAAGCCTTCAAGTATCAGGACCACGAGGCACATATCGCCGTCCACATGGCAGCGATGCAAGACCCAAAAATGCGGGAGATGATTGGTCAGTCCCCGTTTGCTCAAGCAATTGGTCAAGCTATGTCTGCTCACATCACAGAACACGTTGCGTTCCAGTATCGTCGTGAGATTGAGAAGATGCTTGGTGTTGAGATGCCCAATGAAGATCAGCCTTTGCCAGAAGATGTAGAGGTTCAAATCTCTAGGCTCGCTAAGGATGCCGCTGAGAAGCTCCTCCAAAAAGATCAGATGGAAGCGCAGCAGCAGCAGATACAACAGCAGCAGCAAGACCCAGTTGTCCAAATGCAACAGATGGAGATGCAGATGAAGCAGCGCGAGCTTGAGCATAAAATCTCTATGGACACTCAGAAGCTTCAGCTTGATGCGATGGCGAAAAGTTCAAATGCACAAATTCAAGCTGAAAGAATTTCTGCCGAGAACCAAAGGGAGGGCGCTCGTTTGGGTGTCAAGCTCGCAACTGACCTTGATAATTCACAACGCAGTGACCAGAGAGAAGGCGCTAAATTAGGGATAGAAATAGCAAGGGAGCTTACGAAAGGTAATGAGTGATAGTGTATTCGCTTTGTTAGAGCGCAAAATCGGAGAGTACGAGGAAGATATAAAGAACTACCTTGCTTCTGGTCAGGTCGAGGACATTTCAATGTATAACCGCTTGGTGGGCAGGCACGAGTCTTTGCAGTTTATTCGGCAAGATTTGCACGAAATAGAAAAAAGATATATTGAAAGCTAGAACTTTTATATATACAGTTCTGATTAGGGAGAGTTCGTGGGTGGTCCACGCTAAGGTATCTGTGAACCTTTAATCACTGCAGGAAGAGATATGTATACAGGAAATAAGAAGACAGAGGAAAAGGTGGCCTCTAAACTACCGAAGCCACAAGGATACAAAATCCTTATTGGTGTACCCGAAACAAGTGAGAAGACCGAAGGTGGGGTCATAATGCCTGACGGAATGCGTTCCGCAGAAGAGACTGCATCTATTATTGGTTTTGTCATGGAGCTAGGCGCTGACGCCTACGCAGATGAATCTAAATTTCCACATGGACCGTACTGCAAGAAGGGGGATTTCGTAATCTTCCGCTCGTATTCTGGCACCCGATTCAAGGTTTATGGGAAAGAGTTTCGTTTAATTAATGATGACACTGTAGAGGCAGTTGTCGATGATCCACGGGGGTACGCAAGAGCATGAACCAACTAGCAGAAAAAACAGATTTTGAAGACGAAACAGTCGCCGAAGCTTTAACCGACTCAGAGTCTAATAGCGATAGCGGATTTGAAATCGAAGTTGTCGATGATTTGCCCGAAGAACATAAAGGCAGACCAAGAACTTCAGAAGAGTTAAACTCGTCTGAAGTTGATGATGATGAGCTGAAGTCCTATAGCGATGGGGTTCAGAAGCGCATAAAGAAAATGACTTGGGAAAAGAAGGAAGAAGAGCGTCGACGCCTTGAGGCTCAGAACCTTCAAGAAGAAGCCTTACGGTATGCCCAACAAGTAAAGGCTGAGAACGAACAGCTACGCAAGACCCTTTCAGAGGGTGAAGGCGTCCTTGTCAATCAAGCTAAGGGGCGTGTTACCGCCGAGCTGGATAAGGCTAAAGCCGCTTTTAAGGTCGCCTACGAAGCAGGTGACCCTGACGCCTTACTTGTCGCTCAAGAGCAGCTTAACGTCCTTCAAAACGAGAAAGTTCGTTACGATAACTACAAGCCTCAACCAGTTCGACAGAAAGCACCTGAACCACAATATCAGGCACCTGCTGCTCAACCGCGTAAACCCGATCAACGCGCTATGGATTGGGCGCAGCGTAATACTTGGTTCGAGCAAGACCCTGAAATGACTGGCTATGCTTACGGCCTACATGAAAAGCTTGTGAAAAGCGGTATTGATCCGCGCTCCGATCAATACTACAGTGAGATAGACAATGCGGTTCGCCGCGTGTTTCCAGATAAGTTTGGCAATGAGAATATTGAGGAATATGCACCTCAACGCCAAGCGGGTAACGTAGTCGCCCCTGCCGCTCGTAGCGGTAAAAGACCACGCAAAGTGCAACTGACCTCAACGCAGGTTTCTCTCGCCAAGAGACTTGGTCTGTCAAATGAACAATATGCGGCGCAATTGATGAAGGAAATGAAATAATGTCGAATAGGAACTCACGCACTACAGAGACCCGCGAGTCGGGTCAACGCAAGGTGTCATGGCAGAGACCATCAATGTTACCAACCCCCGAACCTAGACCCGGTATTGAGTACCGCTGGATTCGCACTTCTACTCTTGGGAAAAATGATAACACCAACGTCTCTTCTAAATTTCGTGAGGGATGGACACCCGTTCGTTCAGAAGATCATCCAACCCTTCAAGTTGTGTCTGATATCGAGTCTCGATTCACAGACAACATAGAGGTCGGTGGATTACTGCTTTGTCAGAACTCAACCGAAAATGTGCAAGCTCGCCGTGAGGCCCAGCTCGATCAGGCCCATAACCAGATGAGTGCTGTGGACAATAGCTACTTGCGTAATTCCGATCCGCGCATGCCCGTACTAGACCCAGAACGGTCAACGCGGTCTTCATTCGGCAAGTAACCTGAAGGGGGAGCTTGTCTAACTTAAATTAGGAGTAAGAGAGATGGCTACTACAGCAGCTCCCTATGGCCTACGTCCTGTCAAACGTGCGGACGGAATGCCATATGCTGGGGCAACGTCCCAGTTTCTCATCGACCCCGCTGGTGAAGCGACTAACCTGTTCTACGGGCAAGTTGTTCACATTGGAGCCGATGGGTATATCGCCCTGTCAACAGCGACAGGTGCCGATGGAACCACAAATGCGTTCCCAACAGGTACAACCCTAACGGGTTCTCTTGGTGTGTTCGTTGGTTGTGAATATGTCAACTCCTCGGGCCAATTGGTTCAGGCTCAGTATTACCCATCTGGTACGTCCAATGGTGATGCTATCAAAGCCTATGTTGTTGACGATCCAAACGTACTGTTTCAAGTACAAGCCGATGGTGCGATGGATCAATCTGACATTGGTGCAAACACGTTCTTTGCAGCAGCGCAGTCTACCTCTACTGGTTCTACCACAACAGGTAACTCAACTTCTGCAGTAGACGCTACCACTGTCACAACAACCGCCGCCTTCCGTATCGTAAGTGCCGTATCTCCAATTGGCGATGCGTTCCCCGATCTGTTGGTTAAATTCAACCCCGGTTATAGCAGCATGACAAATGCTGTTGGCTTGTAAGGAGGCTAACTAATGGCTATTTCACGCGCCCAGCTCCTTAAAGAGCTATTGCCCGGTCTCAACGCTCTCTTTGGGCTTGAGTACGGCAAGTACGAAAACGAACATGCAGAAATCTATGAGACTGAAAACTCAGAACGTAGTTTTGAGGAAGAAGTAAAATTATCAGGATTTGGAGCAGCCCCAGTTAAGGCTGAAGGCTCCGCTATCTCTTATGATAATGCTCAAGAATCGTTTACAGCTCGTTACAACCACGAGACTGTTGGCATGGGTTTCTCCATCACTGAAGAAGCGATGGAAGATAACTTGTACGATTCATTGTCTGCACGTTACACCAAAGCCTTGGCTCGCGCCATGGCGTACACCAAGCAGGTTAAAGCAGCTTCGTTGTTGAACACAGGCTTCACCACATTCAACTCTGGTGATGGCACTACACTGTTCTCAACAACACACAGCACGGTGGAAGGTGGCAACAACGCTAACCGCCCTGCAGTTGCTGCAGACTTGAACGAAACCTCGCTTGAGCAAGCAGTAATTGACATTGCAGCGTTCACTGATGAACGTGGCTTGTTGATCGCCGCTCGCCCACGCAAGCTCATCGTTCCACCTGCGTTGATGTTTGTTGCGACTCGTTTGCTCCAGACTGAACTGCGTGTAGGTACAGCGGATAACGACATTAATGCTATCAACACTAATGGTTCGATCCCTGAAGGTTACCGCGTCAACCACTACCTGACTGACGCAGACGCCTTCTTCCTGACTACAGATGTTCCAAACGGCATGAAGCACTTTGTGCGTACTGCTATGCAGACATCTATGGACGGTGACTTCGATACAGGTAACGTGCGCTACAAAGCGCGTGAGCGTTATTCTTTCGGTGTATCCGATCCGCTTGGGATGTACGGTTCGCCCGGTGCATAAGTTCAACTGAACTTTCTACAGTTAGGGGCGGTCTTCGGATCGCCTCTTTCTTTTTGTTTAAACCTAGTGTATTCTGTCTTTACTAGGGCAAACATCAGCTTTGTAGACAGGTTACCGCCCTCCTGACGTTGCATAGACTACAAAGCGAATCCTTATGCAAAGGGTACTAAAATGGCTTCGACTACATTTTCAGGTCCAGTGACCTCAACCGCTGGTTTCATTGGCGACATCGTTGTTCCGACATACACAGTTGCAAGCGCCCCATCAGCCTCTGATGCAGGTGCAGGTACTATTGTCTATGTTTCTAACGGCGCAGCAGGTGCAGCAATTTTGGCCTTCTCTGACGGAACGAACTGGAAGCGTTCTGATACAGGTGCCACAATCGCCGCAGCATAAGGAGTTAGGTTATGAGTAGGTTTAAAGCACCCTCTGCCGAAGAACTCGCACGGCGTGGACTATATCCTGATGGGTCTCCTATCAGGACTACTCCCGTTCGCGCTCGAAATGATGACGGTACGCTTAAAGCAGACGACCCTTCCACACCTGATGTGAATGAGGCTTGGGAAGAGAAACCTGTTAAAAAGAAGCGTGGCCGTCCCCCAAAGAAAAAGGACTAGGCTATGGCTGGACAAGAGGTTCGCGCGTTTAACTTTGCAGCAAGCGACAGTGCTGCACTTGTAGGCCCATCACGAGGTAGGTTGCAGGGGGTTCTAGTGAACGCCGCTGCAGCCGCTGCGTTTACTATTCGTAATGGTAGCGCAACGGGAGAGATTTTACTTCAGCTAACCTTACCTACGGGTTGGAATGATGTTTACATACCAAATGATGGCATACTCGCTGATAATGGTTGTTTTGTTGCCGCCTTCACTGGCACAGGGAACACGATGACCCTAATCATAGAGTAGCGTGTTATGGCTGGAGCAGAGCCAAAGTCTAAAAAAGATTCCCACCTAGCTAGGCTAGCTAGGGCGGGTGTCTCTGGGTTTAATAAACCCAAGCGCACTCCTAGTCACCCAAAAAAGTCTCACATTGTTGTGGCTAAAGAGGGTGATAAGATCAAGACTATCCGCTTTGGGGAGAAAGGCGCAAAGACTGCTGGCAAGCCCAAGGCGGGGGAGTCTGATCGCATGAAAGCCAAGCGCAAGTCCTTTAAGGCTCGTCACGGCAAGAACATTGCCAAGGGCAAAATGTCTGCAGCATATTGGGCGGATAAAGAAAAATGGTAATATCTCGGTCTCAAATGGGAAGTCAGTTAGTAGGCAACCGCGTCTCTACTGGAGACGATGCGAGGGATTTAGACATCATTCGCTTTGGCGAAGGTGGTAAAACTAAGAAGAAGTCAAAGAGTAAAGTTAACGAGGCGGGTAACTACACTCAACCCGAGAAGCGCAAGCGTTTGTTTAATAGAATAAAAGCTGGCGGCAAGGGTGGCAATCCCGGTCAATGGTCCGCTAGAAAGGCCCAGATGCTGGCTAAGGCGTATAAGGATTCTGGTGGGGGGTACACATCGTGAAGGGCGTAAAGCATTATCGGAAGGATGGGACTGTTCATAAAGGCGGCACACACAAGATGCCTGATGGTTCATTGCATTCTGGCAAGACCCACGGGAAAACAAGTGTGAAGCTAGTGCATTATAAAGATTTAAGTAAGGCAGCAAAGGCTAAAGCAGATGGCGCTAGAACCAAGCCAAAAAAGTCTTAAAAGCTGGACTAAGCAGAAGTGGCGGACCAAGTCTGGTAAGCCATCTACGCAGGGCAAGAAGGCTACAGGTGAGCGATACCTCCCTGAAAAAGCTATCAAGGCTTTGACGGCTGCGGAGTACGCCGCTACTACTAAGAAGAAGCGCGAAGCTACTAAAAAAGGTAAGCAGGTTGCCAAGCAGCCGAAGAAAATTGCCAAGAAGACGGCGAAATATAGGAAGACTTAGATCATGGCAGTAGTCACACCAGACCTACCTGAACTGTTTGAGGAAGCATATGAACGTGCTGGCCTTGAGATGCGTTCTGGCTATGATTTGAAAACGGCTCGTAGGAGCCTTAACATATTAACATTGGAGTGGCAGAATCGTGGTCTCAATCTCTTTACTATTGAAGCGGGTACGCTCGCTATTACAGCGGGTACGTCAACGTATACCCTTCCTTCGGACACCATCGACATCATCGAACATCAAGTCCGAACAGGTACAGGTACAAATCAAACCGATACCGCCCTCGAAAGGGTCAGTGTCTCGACCTACGCCCAGCAAACCAACAAAAACACGCAAGGCAGGCCCACCCAAATCTACGTCCAAAGGCTCCCCACGGAAGTCAAAATAACCCTATGGCCTGTGCCGGATGCTACTACGCCTTATACGTTATCCTACTATAGGCTGAAGGGTATCGACGGTTTGTCTAGTGGTATTGGTGGGGATGTTACCACTGTACCACCACGCTTTGTGCCAGCTCTAGTATCGGGCATGGCTTACTATATTGCCATGAAGAAGCCAGATGTTGCCGCTCGTGTCCCGCTGCTAAAGCAAGAGTATGAGTTTCAGTTTCAGCTCGCTGCGGGTGAAGACGAGGAAACAGCGTCAATCAAGTTTGTACCCTTTGATACGTTTATGATGGGTGGATAATGAGCTACGCAAAAGCCAAATATGCCTTCGGGTTTTGTGACAAGACGGGGTTTCGTTACCCCCTCAAAGACCTTGTGCCTGAGTATAATAACGGCGTTAAGACTGGTTTTCTTGTCGGTAGAGATGTTGCTGACCCAGATCAGCCTCAAAACTTTCTTGGACGCATAAAGATTAACGACCCTCAATCTTTGAGAAACCCGCGCCCAGATACTTCTTTGCTGGAGAGCCGAGAGCTGTTTGGTTGGAATCCAGTTTGGAATTCTGCGCAGTATATGGTAGCTTCTGTAGGAAGAGTTACTGTCACCACAACTGATGGAGATTAGAATGCCAGCACCTAAAAAATCCTTACGTCCCAAAGCTCGCCCCGAATCTATCTATGGGGTCGAGGAAATAAGTACACAAAGCCCTGATGGTCTCACCATAGAAGAGCGCGAAAAAAAAGAGAAGGCTAAGAAAAAGATGTATGGTGGTAAAATGAAGAAACCTGTTGCTATGAAGTCCGGTGGGAAGATGCCTAAGAAGATGTACATGGGCGGCGGGATGGGCAAGTGCCGTGGCATGGGAGCTGCTACTCGCGGCGGAAACTTTAAAATGGGTTAAGTTCAAATGAACTATTCTGAGTTAGTGCAAGCGATAAAAGACTACACGGAAAACGAAGAAACAACTTTCGTGACCAATATCCCTACGTTTGTACAACAAGCAGAGGAACGCATTCATCGTTTAATCATCATACCGGAGCTTCGTAAAAATGTTACTGCTACCACTACAAATGGCAACCAGTATGTCACCAGACCAAGTGATTTCCTGTCTGTGTTTTCTCTTGCTGTTGTGGACGGTAGTAGTAATTACGAATACCTTATCCCCAAAGATGTGAACTTCATACGGGAGGCGTACCCTGCCGCTGCTACATCTGGATTGCCACGATTCTACGCTATCTTTGACGGTGACGTTCAGGCGACAGGCACAACGGGTAACTTTATAGTTGGCCCTACTCCAGACAGTGCTTACTCTATTGAGCTTCATTATTACTTTGACCCGCCCTCTATCGTTACGTCTAGCACTTCTTGGCTTGGGGATAATGCCGAGCGAGTTCTTTTGTATGGCTCACTTATTGAAGCCTATACATTTATGAAGGGTGAGCAGGATGTGTTGGCTATGTACCAGAAGAACTTTGACGAGTCATTGAACGACTTGGCTTTGCTTGGCAACGCAAGGCTAAAGCGTGATAATTATAGAGACGGTGAACCAAGGGCGGATATGTAATGTCACTAGGAAGTATGGGTATTCCTCAACACAAGCAACTTGTTGAGGTTCGGACAACGCAAAACAGAGGCTTCTCTCCAGAGGAAGTAGCGCAGGTGTGTGTGCAAAAAATCGTGTCTGTATCGGACACAGCACCCCCAGCCATTCGAGAGCAAGCCAAAGCGTTTGCGGACAATATTGAGGAGGTGGTTACTTTCTATATGAAAAGAGCTATCGAAAGTGATCGCACATCCGTGTATAACGCTCTCAATGAAGCGGGGAAACCCGATTTGGCTGAACTTATAAGGAGACTTTAACATGGCCTTTACTGGAAACTTTATGTGTACTTCCTTCAAGCAGCAGTTGCTTGAGGCTCAACACAACTTCTTGCTTTCTGGAGGGGATACCTTCAAGATTGCATTGTACACCACCGACGCCTCTTTTACTGCGGCGACTACGGACTACACGGCGACTAACGAAGTCGGAGCGTCCGGTTCGTACTCAGCGGGTGGCGGCACGTTAACGCGCATCAACCCAACCACATCTGGGACGACAGCGTTTACAGATTTTGCAGACATTACGTTTACGTCCGCAACTATCACTGCTCGCGGTGCGTTGATCTACAACACTACAACAGGTGCTGGAACCGGAACAACAGACACAGTTGTTGTACTGGACTTTGGATCAGACAAGACCTCGACTTCAGGGGACTTTGAGATTGTTTTCCCAGCGGCTGACGCGAGTAACGCTATCATTCGCATAGCATAAGGAACCCGTCCCAATGGTTACGCTGGTCAACAGAGCAAAGATGTCCACGGCAACCACCGGGACGGGAACAGTTACTTTAGGTAGCGCAGAGAGCGGGTTTCAAAGCTTTGCTGCCGCTGGCGTCTCCAATAGTGATGTTGTGCGCTACACTATCGAAGACGGAAGTTCATTCGAGATAGGCACTGGCACTTACACTGCCAGCGGCACTACGCTGTCGCGCACTTTGGTTGAGAGTTCGACTGGGTCGCTTCTTAACTTGAGCGGCGATGCCGTAGTCTTCGTCACTGCCGCTGGCTCTGACATCCAGCAACCTCCCTCCGAGGGCGCTTTTGTAAATGGTGACAAGACGAAGCTAGATGGCATTGAGGCTGGTGCTACTATAGATCAAACGCCCAGCGAATTACTGACAGCTATTAAGACGGTTGACGGTTCAGGCTCTGGTCTTGATGCTGATACAGTAGATGGTGTACATGCCGATGCCTTGAAGCAGGCTGTAAACGCAACTGCTCTTACCTCAAGTGACAGCATAGATAGTGTTACTGATGGTTGGTACAGGTGGAGTAGCTCTGCTCCTACGGGTTCTTATGCAGACTATATGGTTATGGTTCAATCTAATGATGGGGCGCAATCTACTCAACTGACGTTTGGAACAACCAATCATATTGTTGCAGTAAGGCGTAAAGATGCTGGAGTCTGGTCGAGTTGGGCTGAAATGTGGTCTAATGAAAACGATGGCTCTGGTTCTGGTCTTGATGCTGACTTGTTGGATGGTCAGCAAGGTAGTTATTATGCAGTTTCTACTGGCTCCAAGTCAAATGACTTTAACGCAAGAACTGTCCTTCTAGAAAACCTTGAGAAAAGTAATCTAACCGTTGACGGACAGCTAGGTTTTGATAGCTCACAAGGTCTACTTGTCTTTCGCACTCAGCAAGGCGTTTCAGGCACAACAACTGTTCTTGATGGCGCAAATGTTGATGCTGGTACTGGCGTTACTATTACCAACTTAGGCACTGGCGGTACAGGCACAGAACCATTTACCTTCTCTATTGGTCAAGCTGTAGGTACGAGTGATAGCCCCACTTTCGGGAACATCACTGTCACAGGCACAGTCGATGGTCGTGACATTGCAACAAACATTCCTGCGTCACTCGGGACTGCGGGTCAGGTTTTAACAGTAAACGCAGGTGCAACGGCTGGCGAGTGGGCAGATGCTGCTGGTGGCGATGACGATGCCGTTTCAGTTACTATTGCTGGGTCAACCTACACGCTAGACCTTTCGTCTGGGCATATGTTTTACCCGTCTGCTGATGTTTTTGGAAACACAACATTTGCGCTTTCCAATATACCAACCACAAGTTTTGAGGGCAAAGTTCAATTTAGCTATACCGGCGGCACAATAACATGGCCTTCCGCATTTGAGTTCGTCGATGGAGTGGCTCCAACACTTGCGCCCAGTTACGATTACCTTTTTGAGTTTGACAAGATTAACAGCGCCACGAATATCAAAACAATTAATCACGGCAGGTTCAATTACTCAGGTTCCAAAACCTTCCCAGTTTTCATTGGATCGGGCGGTGTGGGTGAAAACAACGGCGGAAGCGGTTCTATTGATCTGACAGCACTGACTGGCGGCACATCATCGACAGCATCTGAAAATGACATTGTTGTAATTACTGTCCACTATGAAAGCGCATCGTCTGGCATACCAACAATGACTACCAGCGGCTATACGCAAATTGCTTCTGGTTCCGCTAGTGACACCCTAGACAGCCAAGTTGCTGTTTTTTACAAGATAATGGGCGGAACGCCTGACACGACTGCGGTTTATGCTGCGTCAGGCGATGTCGCTGGAGCAACTTCTGCAACGCTGATGGTATTTAGCGGCGTTGATTTGACCACTCCAATTGACGTTACGGCAACCACAACGAGTACGAGTAACACTGTAATTCCATCATTTCCGTCTATCACCGCATCGTCCAGTACCACAGGATCAATTCTAATCGGGGCGGCTGGTGGTGCGCATAACAGAGACACGGATGGATTGTATACAGACGCGGACAATCTATATGTTTCGTTTAGTTCGGCACCGGCAAATGACAGCGGCGACAGTGTAACTGGTATGGGCTTTCAGCGTATATCTGCCCCAAGCACGTCATTGACCCCTCCAGCTTTTGGTTTTGCTTTGCCAGATTTGGCTACATATTCTAACGTCTCTGCATCAATAATCTTGCGTGGCGCTACCTAATGCTTGGCTTTTCTCCACTTGCGTCAGCACCACTGGCAGATAGTGGCAGCGAATCCGTTAGCGTTTCCGTTACTGGATTATCTTCTACCGGGCAGATTGGTTCCGTCACAGTATCTGGGGATTCAATCGTCACTGTTACGGGCGCGTCATCAAGCGGCCTTGTAGGATCGGCGACTACTACTGGCACGGCATCTACTACAACCACGGGCGTACCTTCTGTCGGAGCGGTTGGCTCCGTAACAACCACCGGAGCCGCATCGGTTACAGCCACAGGTTCTTCTGCTTCTGGTGAAGTTGGTGAGCTTTCGTTCCCGAACGTCTTAGTTGATGTAACGGGTGTAACCTCTACAGGTCAGGTCGGCAGTCTATCTGTCTTCCCAGAACAAAACATAGTTGTTTCCCCGGTTGGAATATCTTCTACAGGTCAGGTCGGCTCTCCTACGGTAACGGCAGCGTCTACAACAACAGTCTCAGGCGTTTCGTCTACAGGTCAGGTTGGGTCGGTTAGTATAGAAGCAAGTGCTTCCGCTGGGGTATCGGGTCTTTCGTCTACGGGTGCAATTGGCTCTGCATCAGTTAAGACAGGGGCTTCTGTAGATGTACTAGGGGTGTCTTCTGCAGGTCAAGTTGGCACTGCGACTGTAGTCGTTTCTGAGAGTGTAAGTGTCCCAGTTACGGGTTCTGAAGCCACCGGAAACGTAGGCTCCGTCACAATAGCGAGTGGCACTGGAGTTAGTGTTACGATTACGGGGTTGGCCTCTACTGGTGGGGTTGGCAGTGTAGTTGCGAAGGCCGGAGCAGGGGTGTCTGCTACAGGCGTATCTGCCACCGGACAAGTTGGGTCAGTTACAGTAATTGTCGGAAGTACCAGTGTTACTGTAACGGGAGTATCTGCTACGGGCCAAGTAGGCTCCCCATTAGTTTGGGGCCGAATTGTCCCTGACGCCGGAACAAGCTATACACCTATATCGCCTAGTGCCGGAACAAGTTATAGTAATATACAGCCGAATCCGGGTACAAGTTACACGGGTATAGCACCGGACCCTGAAACGAGTTATACTGACATCGAGCCTAGCCCCGGTACAAGTTGGGAAGAAGTCGCAGCGTAAGGATTTATCATGCCTAGTACATACACAGATAACGGTGGCATAGAAAAAATTGCCACAGGTGAACAGTCCGGCACATGGGGCGACACCACCAACACGAACTTGGATATCCTTGATCGTATTACTAATGGCGTGGGGACCATAACTCTTTCAGGCACAACCCACACCCTAGATACGACTAACGGCACTTTGTCGGATGGTATGTACAAAGTGCTTGTTTTGAGCGGTTCGCCTAGTGGAACAAACACGATTACTGTGACGCCCTCAAATGCTCAGAAGCTGTATTTTGTTTACAACAACTCCGGGCAAGATGTTATTTTCTCGCAAGGCGCAGGTGCAAACGTCACCGTAGCCAATGGAGACAGCAAGGTTTTGTATCTTGACGGCGGCGAAGTGTCTGCTGCCGTGTTCGACTTAACCGCTAACTTCGCGATGAGTAGTGTTAAAATTACAGGTGGGTCTGTTACTGGCATCAGCGACTTAGAAGTTGCGGATGGCGGCACAGGAGCTTCTTCGGCGTCTGCGGCTAGAACAAACCTTGGCCTCGCTATAGGATCGGACGTTCAGGCCTTCGATGCCTTGTTGCAGGACATATCGGCGTTAGCCGCGACTTTAGGCCATGCTATTGTTGGGAACGGAACCAATCTTATTAGTACCGCGAGTTCTACTGACGCGATGATTATGCCAGCGGGGACCACGGGGCAGCGCCCTACCGCTGTAAATGGTATGATCCGGTACAACTCAAGCGAGGCTAAGTTTGAGGGTTATGCCAACGGTGCGTGGGGTACGATTGGCGGCGGCGGTTTCGATACGCAGGAGACCACGACAACTTCCGTGTCTCAGGTTGCAGTAGGGACATACGATGCGGCTACGGTCTTGGGTTTAAAAGTCTTAATCCAAGTCACCGACACGGTTGCTACGGAGCGGTACATCACCGAGCTTCTGGTTACGCATGACGGTGTCACGGCGGTTGCTACAGAGTACGGCCAAGTGGCTACAGACACGGCGTTGTCTACTTTTGATGTTGATATAAACAGCGGAAACATACGAATACTTGCAACTCCTGCCAGTACTAACTCCACAACATTCCTTGTTCGTGGAGCGGAGATGTCTGCTGTAGTATAAGTGCAATTGAACTTTAGGGGAAAGGGAACCTAAATGGCAAACGACAAAGATTTCAAGGCCAAGAACCGAGTAACGGCTTTAGCGTTCCACGAGAAGGTGACGGCTTTAACCTCCGCTTCTGGAGCGATGACAGCCGACTTGTCCACTGCTTCAGTCTTTACGTCTACGTTAACCGAGGACACATTAGTGACTTTGTCTAATGCTCCGGCTTCTGGGTCACGCGGCTACGCAACCTTTGTGCTGAAAGCAGACAGTGGAACGCATAGGATATACTTCGACAAAGCTGTTAACTACGACACTGAAATTTACGACATAACCACCGCTCAGTGGGTTATCACCCTCCAGACATCGGATGGTGGAAGTAATTATTCCGGCGCGTATGCCGTTCAGGGGGCCGCGTAATGTCTAATACAAAAGATTTTAAGGTCGCAGACATTGTACAGGTGTCAGGGCAAACAACTCTGAAAACAGGTACAACCTCCACCTCTCAAGATAATTACCGGGTAATTGACCTAGACAACGAGGCGGTTTCCTCCACAATTGCAGGCCTTAGTACTCCAAATAACATCTTTTTTAAAGCAGATGGCTTGCAGGTTTTTCTTCTGGACGGGGGGGCCAGCGACAATGTCGAGAGGTTGTCATTATCCACGGCGTGGGACGTTACAAGCACTCTAACTCCAGTAGACAGTTTTTCTGTGTCTACTCAAACGGCTAGCCCAACATGGGTGCAGCTTTCCGACACGGGGAGGCATATGTTTGTTTTGTCCACGGGTGAAGACACGGTGTATGAGTATGACGTTGATCCAGCGTATGACATTTCTGCGGCAACATTCACTCAGTCCCAGTCCTTTGTTCCCGGTGGCGGTGGAGGGTTCACCTCTTTCGCGTTTAACGATGACGGTACTAAAATCTTCTTCACAGAGGGAACCAACACTACGATGTCCTTCTACACCCTAAGTACTCCGTATGACATCTCTAGCGTGGGTGCGGAAAGTACGCAGGCAATTTCTGGAGCGACTGGAAACGGGCAAATAAGTTTTGCAGACAACGGCTCTCTGATGCTGTGGCTTGATATAACAAACGACAACCTCCTGCTTTTCACTTTGTCTACGGCGTATGATCTCAGCACCGCAACGCTGAAGGAGACCAAGACTAACATTGATACAGATTTGCGCTCTCCTGTGTTCGGAGACTCTGGAAACAATGTGATTTTTGTAAATAGAATTGATGATAATCTGTACGCTTATGATGCCGAAGTAGATGTGTTGTCTGTAGACTTGTCTACAGGAAATTACTTTGAAGTAGACACTTCCGGCTACGAAGAGCTTTCTTTTACAAATCCTCCTGCCTCCCAGACGTTCCAAGTACTCCAGAAGGGTGGAACGGGTTTTGGGTTGGATGTCGGTGCGACAGCGAACTTTACGTCCGGCACTTCCGCTATCCCCTACTATAAAGATACCGGGACGTTTGAGTTTACTCTCACACCTGACGGCAGACACGCACTTAGTTTTGAAAACAATCAAGTCCGCTTGATGGAGTTGGATAAGCCCTTTGATTTAAGGGCAATGTCTTTAGTTAACTATGTTACCACGCCGAGTTTTGCCTCGAAGAGTCGGTATCTTAGAAATGACGGCAGGTATGCTTACGCCACGCAAGCATCCTCCCTCTATCAGTACGAGATAGACCCTCCGTTTACGGGAACGATCACGGAA
>UPTG01001055.1_pt1 | contig 20908 bp, 14 predicted proteins | sample 2160121 | NCBI WGS metagenome assembly UPTG01 (sample SAMN06266255, study PRJEB28933) | marine metagenome | isolation source: Columbia River Estuary | place: USA:Columbia River Estuary, USA | collected 2014-07-27
GACCTGTACTCAATACTTCATAACTATCTACAAGTTGTTTTGTTGGAGACATACTTGCTCCCCAATCCAGTCGATAGCTAAAAGGTACATTATGTAAATCATACTCATGTCCCTTTTCAAATGGAATCCAAATTTTAGTGAAGATTGCTTCATCATCTGTTTCGTCTAAAAATAAATTAGCATAATTAGTTGCTGGATCAGAGTATTGATTAAAGAGTGAATATCCACCTTCGGCAATTACAGTTTGTGAAGCACTTAAAGATATTTGGTAGTAGGCATCTGCAGCTGAAGCAGGGATTCCTATCACTCCATCAAGCTGAACTGTACCGTATTTTGCAATACTCCCTGCGTATAGTGCAGCTCTGGATTCCAAAGACTTAGCAGCCCATTTAGAGGCTCTTCCTTTTTGAGAAGCCCAGCTGTTTGGTAGTAAATCGAATGCAGCTTGTGAATCAGATAAAATTTGATCATATACTTCTTTTTCAGTGTTTCTGCTAGGAAATAATTCCTCTTGTGGTGTTGTATCCGGATTTTGAGGAACAAGAATAATTGGAACACCTCCGTAACGTTTTGCTAAAGCAAAATAACAGTAAGCTCTTAGAAAGTGCATTTCTCCGAGCCGGTTGTTACGTTCTTCAGTTGTGAGTACAGAGCTAGGAATCTGTTCTAAATTTTCAATAGAGTAATTGATTTTCCAAATTATATCATAGCCCCACCAATCTAGAGGCCAGGTGTTATTTGCGGTACCCCAAATCCCAGGCCTGTATTGGTTTAATAATGCTGTCCAAGTATAGGTGCCTCTAGCTAAATCAGAAATCCCATCCCTTTGACAGCCACCTACATCCCAGAAACTTTCCAAATAGTCCCAAGGCATTCGGTCATAAATTTTAAAGAAATATGTATCCATTAGAGCTTTGTCATTCCAGACATCATTTTCAGTGATACGATCTAATGGCGGTTCGTTCAAAAAGTCATCATCGCAAGTAATGAATGTGAGTGCGAATAGCGCAAAAATTATATTTATACGTTTCATAGTAATTTTTTTATAGTGTTATGTTTACACCAAATGTTATGGATTTTGTTTGTGGATAATACCATGCATCTTTAATTCCTTTCTTGGAACATGATGATGCCAACCGAGCATTGATGGGATCTAACATGATGCGTCAAGCTGTACCATTATTAAGACCACAAGCTCCTATTGTTGGAACTGGATTGGAACGTCAAGTAGCGTCAGACTCTAGAGTCCTAGTAAATGCCTCCGGTTCTGGAGTTGTCAAGTACGTAGATGCCAATAATATTACTATCAAATATGATAGAACTGATGAGCAATCACTAGTTAGTTTTGATTCAAACATCGTTACATATCCTTTAACTAAGTTTAGAAAAACCAATCAAGGAACATCTGTTAACCTTAAAGCCATTGTCAAAAAGGGTGATAAAGTTAAAAAAGGACAAGTACTAACTGAAGGGTATGCTACTCAAAATGGTGAGCTAGCACTAGGTAGAAATATGAAAGTTGCTTTCATGCCTTGGAAAGGATACAACTTTGAGGATGCAATTGTAATTTCTGAAAAAGTAGTAAGGAATGATGTCTTCACATCTATTCATATCGATGAGTATTCTCTTGAAGTTAGAGATACAAAACTTGGTAATGAAGAACTAACGAATGACATTCCTAATGTTTCTGAAGAGGCCACTAAAGACCTTGATGAAAATGGAATGATTCGTATTGGTGCTGAAATCAAACCAGGAGATATCCTTATTGGAAAAATCACTCCTAAAGGAGAGTCTGATCCTACACCAGAAGAAAAATTATTAAGAGCTATTTTTGGAGATAAAGCAGGGGATGTAAAAGATGCATCACTTAAAGCTTCACCATCTCTTCACGGAGTTGTTATTGAGAAAAAATTATTCTCTAGAGCAGTTAAAGACAAACGAAAACGTGCTCAGGATAAAGAAGATATTTCTAAATTAGAAGATCAGTACGACACTAAGTTTGATGATTTAAAATCTGTTTTAGTTGAGAAATTATTCACCATTGTTGGTGGAAAAACAGCTCAAGGGATTTCAAATGATCTTGGAGAAGATGTATTCCCTAAAGGTAAGAAATTTACTCTAAAGATGTTAAATGCTGTAGATGATTATGCGCATTTAGTTTCTGGTAAATGGACAACTGACGCTGCTAACAACAAGTTGGTTTCAGAATTGATCCATAATTATAAAATTAAAGAAAATGACCTTCAAGGTGGTTTAAGACGTGAGAAGTTTACAATCTCTGTAGGAGATGAACTTCCTGCGGGTATCATCAAACTTGCTAAAGTTTACATTGCTAAAAAGCGTAAACTAAAAGTAGGAGATAAAATGGCGGGTCGTCACGGAAATAAAGGTATTGTTGCACGTATTGTACGTCAAGAAGATATGCCATTCCTTGAAGACGGAACTCCAGTAGATATCGTACTAAACCCACTGGGTGTACCATCTCGTATGAACATTGGTCAAATTTATGAGACTGTTTTAGGATGGGCTGGACAAGATTTAGGAAGAACCTATGCTACACCAATTTTTGATGGAGCTACACTCGATCAAATCAACGAGCTTACAGATGAAGCAGGAATTCCAAGATTTGGTCATACATATTTATATGATGGTGGAACAGGAGATCGTTTTGATCAAGCGGCAACCGTTGGAGTTATCTATATGTTAAAATTAGGACATATGGTTGACGATAAAATGCACGCACGTTCTATTGGACCATACTCTCTTATTACACAACAACCTTTAGGTGGTAAAGCACAATTTGGTGGTCAGCGTTTTGGAGAAATGGAAGTTTGGGCATTAGAGGCTTATGGAGCATCTAGTACCCTAAGAGAAATCCTTACCGTGAAGTCAGATGATGTTATTGGACGTGCCAAAACATACGAAGCTATCGTGAAAGGAGAGCCAATGCCGGAACCGGGATTACCAGAATCTTTCAACGTATTAATGCACGAATTGAAAGGTTTAGGACTAGACATAAGATTAGAAGAATAATAGAATTTAATTCATTATCATATCCATATATTATGGCAAAAAAGCAAGATAATATTACAGTACAGAGATTTAATAAAATCTCAATTGGTTTAGCATCTCCAGAGTCGATTTTAGGAGCGTCTCGTGGTGAAGTTCTTAAACCAGAAACAATTAACTACAGAACCCACAAACCTGAACGTGATGGTTTATTTTGTGAACGTATTTTTGGACCTGTAAAGGACTACGAATGTGCTTGTGGAAAATACAAACGTATCCGTTACAAAGGAATTATTTGTGACCGATGTGGAGTAGAAGTTACCGAAAAGAAAGTGCGTAGAGACCGTGTTGGACATATCAATCTTGTTGTGCCCGTAGCACACATCTGGTATTTCCGTTCTTTACCAAATAAAATTGGTTACCTCCTTGGATTACCATCCAAGCAATTAGATATGATTATCTATTACGAACGTTATGTCGTAATTCAACCTGGTAATGCGGTGAATGCTGAAGGTGAGCCCGTTAAAAAAATGGATTTCCTTACAGAAGAAGAATACTTAAATATTCTTGAAGTTCAACCACAAGAAAATCAATACTTAGACGATACAGACCCTAACAAGTTTATTGCTAAAATGGGAGCTGAATGTTTAATCGATATTTTATCAAGAATTGATCTTGATACTTTATCTTTTGAATTGCGTCATAAAGCCAATACAGAGACTTCTAAACAACGTAAAACGGAAGCGTTAAAACGTTTACAAGTTGTTGAATCTTTAAGAGAATCAAACTTAAATCGCGAGAACAAACCGGAGTGGATGATTATGAAAGCCATCCCAGTAATTCCACCAGAATTACGTCCATTAGTTCCATTAGATGGAGGTCGTTTTGCAACCTCTGATTTAAATGATTTATACCGTCGTGTGATCATTCGTAACAACCGTCTAAAACGATTGGTTGAAATCAAAGCACCTGAAGTAATTTTACGTAACGAAAAACGTATGCTTCAAGAATCTGTAGATTCATTGTTTGATAACACACGTAAGTCATCTGCTGTAAAAACAGATTCTAACCGTCCTTTAAAATCTCTTTCTGATTCATTGAAAGGTAAACAAGGTCGTTTCCGTCAAAACTTACTTGGAAAACGTGTTGATTATTCTGCACGTTCTGTAATTGTTGTAGGACCAGAATTAAAATTATTTGAATGTGGATTGCCAAAAAATATGGCAGCCGAATTATACAAGCCTTTTGTAATTAGAAAATTAATTGAAAGAGGAATTGTAAAAACGGTGAAATCTGCAAAGAAAATCATAGACAAAAGAGAACCTGTAGTTTGGGATATATTGGAAAATGTTTTAAAAGGACACCCAGTATTACTAAACCGTGCGCCTACTTTACACCGTTTAGGAATCCAAGCATTTCAACCAAAACTGATTGAAGGAAAAGCAATCCAATTACACCCATTAGTATGTACGGCCTTTAATGCCGATTTTGATGGGGATCAAATGGCAGTGCATTTACCACTTGGACCAGAAGCAATATTAGAAGCACAACTTTTAATGTTAGCATCACATAATATTTTGAATCCAGCAAACGGATCTCCAGTTACCGTTCCTTCACAAGATATGGTGTTGGGTCTCTATTATATGACAAAATTACGTTTGTCAACTCCTGAAGTTCCAGTATTAGGTCAAGGTTTAACCTTTTATTCTCCTGAAGAAGTGATCATCGCTTACAACGAAAAACGTGTTGATTTGAACGCGCAAATTCGTGTAAGAACTGTTGACTTCAATGAAGACGGTGAATTATCAACTCAAATTATTGAAACAACTACAGGTCGTGTACTTTTCAACGAAAAAGTACCCGCTGCTGCAGGATATATTAATGAGGTTTTAACTAAGAAATCGCTAAGAGATATTATTCACGGTATTTTGAAGGCAACTTCTGTTCCAGAAACAGCAGCTTTTCTTGATGAAATTAAATCATTAGGATATAATTTTGCATTCAAAGGTGGATTGTCATTTAGTTTAGGAGATATTATTATCCCGCCAGAAAAACATACAATGATTGCTGCTGCTAACAAGCAAGTGGACGGTATTATGGCTAACTATAATATGGGACTTATTACCAATAACGAACGTTACAACCAAGTAATTGATATTTGGACTTCAACTAATGCTGAGTTGACCGAGCTTTCTATGAAACGTATTAGAGAAGACCAACAAGGATTCAACTCTGTATATATGATGTTAGATTCTGGTGCTAGGGGTTCTAAAGAACAGATTCGTCAGTTGACAGGCATGCGTGGTTTGATGGCTAAGCCAAAAAAATCCAATGCTGGTGGTGGTGAAATTATTGAAAATCCAATTCTTTCTAACTTTAAAGAAGGGTTGTCAATTCTTGAGTATTTTATATCCACACACGGTGCTCGTAAAGGATTAGCCGATACAGCATTAAAAACAGCCGATGCAGGTTATCTTACACGTCGTCTAGTAGATGTTTCTCAAGACGTTATAGTTAACTCTGAAGATTGTGGAACTCTTAGAGGGATTGAGGTTAAAGCTTTAAAGAAAAATGAAGAGGTAGTAGAAAAACTAGAAGAAAGAATAGTTGGTCGTACCTCGCTAAACGACGTATTTAATCCTTTAACTGAAGAGCTTTTAGTTGCTGCAGGAGAACATATATACGAGTCAGTAGCTAAGAGAATAGAAGATTCTCCTTTAGAATCTATTGAAGTAAGATCTCCACTAACATGTGAAGCTAAAACTGGAATCTGTGCTAAATGTTACGGAAGAAATTTAGCTACTGGTAAAATGGTACAGCGAGGAGAAGCAGTTGGTGTTGTAGCAGCCCAATCTATTGGAGAGCCAGGAACTCAGCTGACATTAAGAACATTCCACGTTGGAGGAATTGCTGGAAATATTTCTGAGGAAAATAAATTAATAATCAAATTCGATGGAATTGCAGAAATTGAAGACCTTAAAACTGTCAAAGGAAAAGACAACGAAGGCAATGAAATTGATATAGTAATTTCAAGAACGTCTGAAATAAAATTAGTTGACAAGAAAACAGGTATTGTTTTAAGTACAAACAACATACCTTATGGGTCTTCAATTTTTGTTAAGAACGGAGACAAAGTTAAAAAGGATACTGTGATTTGTCAGTGGGATCCATATAATGGTGTTATTATTTCAGAATTTTCCGGAAAAGTTCGTTATGAAAATATTGAACAAGGAATCACTTACCAGGTTGAAATTGATGAACAAACTGGATTCCAAGAAAAAGTCATATCTGAATCTAGAAATAAGAAATTGATACCAACTCTTTTGGTAGAAGATGCCAAAGGAAACCTCATTAGATCGTATAACTTGCCTGTTGGAGCACACATCATGGTTGAAGATAGTGAGAAAATAAACTTAGGAAAAATTTTAGTTAAAATTCCTCGTAAGTCTGCTAAAGCAGGTGATATTACAGGTGGTCTTCCTAGAGTTACTGAGCTGTTTGAAGCCCGTAATCCTTCAAACCCAGCGGTTGTAAGTGAAATCGATGGTGTTGTTTCTTTTGGTAAGATTAAAAGAGGTAATCGTGAGATTATCATTGAATCAAAACTAGGAGATATTAAAAAGTACCTTGTCAAATTATCGAATCAAATATTAGTACAAGAAAATGATTTTGTAAAAGCAGGTATGCCATTATCAGATGGTTCTATTACTCCCAATGATATTTTAAATATTAAAGGTCCATCCGCTGTGCAGCAATACTTAGTAAACGAAGTTCAAGAAGTATACCGTTTACAAGGAGTTAAAATTAATGATAAACATTTTGAGGTTGTTGTGAGGCAAATGATGCGGAAGGTAAGGATTAAAGATTCTGGAGATACTATCTTTTTAGAAGATCAGTTGGTGCATACCTCTGACTTCATCAAAGAAAATGATGAGATTTTTGGAAAGAAAGTTATTGAAGATGCAGGAGATTCTGTAAACTTTAAATCTGGCCAAATTATCACAGCACGTATTTTGAGAGACGAAAATTCATTGTTAAAGCGTGAAGATAAAGGATTAGTTGTAGCTAGAGATGCAAGTCCTGCTACAGCTACGCCAATACTGCAAGGGATCACAAGAGCATCATTACAAACTAAATCGTTTATTTCAGCAGCATCATTCCAAGAAACAACTAAAGTTCTTAACGAAGCTGCTGTGAACGGAAAAGTAGATAGTCTTGAAGGTTTGAAAGAAAATGTCATTGTTGGACATAGAATCCCAGCCGGAACAGGCCTTAGAGCTTATGAAAATATTATTGTAGGTTCAAATGAAGAATTTGACAAGTTAACTGAAGCCAAGGAAGAATTAAATTTTAATTAATTGATATGAGTTCTACCAAAGACCCTACAAAAAAAGGACAGATTAACATTGAGTTAGACGATAAAGTAGCTGAAGGCATTTACTCTAATTTAGCTATTATTAATCACTCTGTCTCAGAATTTGTAGTTGACTTTGTCAGTATTATGCCAGGCACCCCAAAAAGTAAAGTGAAGTCACGTATTATACTGACCCCACAACACGCTAAAAGGTTAACTAAAGCATTACATGATAATGTAAAACGCTTTGAAAAAGCGCATGGTGAGATTAAAGATTATGAGCAACCGCCAGTTCCCTTAAATTTTGGGCCTACCGGACAAGCTTAGACATCTTTTAAATAGAAAAATCCAACTTAAATAGTTGGATTTTTCTATTTAAAAGCTTTTTTAATATTCTGATGTTAAATGAAATTTTATTGAAGGATATTTTTGTTGTGTCATTTGAAGGGAAAATACAGAATCTGCAAGATAGACTAACTGCCCTTGTTTGTCAGTAGCTAGATATCGTTGTTTAACCCGTTTAAACTCTATAAATTCAGGATGGTTTGTGCTTTCTGGTTCAATCCAGCAGGCTTTATGAACATTTAGGTTTTCATAGCTACATTTAGCACCATATTCATGTTCTAATCGATACTGAATTACTTCATATTGTAGCGCACCTACAGTTCCTATTACTTTTCGTCCGTTCAAATCTAACGTAAAAAGTTGAGCGACTCCCTCGTCCATTAATTGGTCAATTCCTTTAAATAACTGTTTTGATTTTAAAGGATCTGCATTGTTAATATAACGAAAATGTTCAGGAGAGAAGCTAGGTACTCCTTTGTAATTTAAAGATTCACCTTCGGTTAGGGTATCTCCAATTTTAAAGTTACCAGTATCATGTAGACCTACAATATCTCCAGGGAATGAGATGTCTACTATTTCTTTTTTTTCTGCAAAAAAGGCATTAGGGCTTGAGAATTTTAATTTCTTTTTATGTCGTACATGAAGATAGGGAGTATTCCGTTTAAACTCTCCAGAAACAATTTTTATAAATGCTAAACGATCCCTGTGATTTGGATCCATATTAGCGTGGATTTTAAACACAAATCCTGTAAATTTATCCTCACTTGGATTAACGATGCGTTCTTCACTTTGCTTAGGGCGTGGTTTTGGAGCGATAGATACGAAACAATCTAACAGTTCACGAACTCCAAAATTGTTTAAGGCAGAACCAAAAAATACTGGTTGTAAATCCCCATTCAAATAGCTCTCTTTACTGAATTTTGGATAAATGCCCTCCACAAGCTCTAGTTCCTCGCGAAGTGTTTCTGCAGCATGGTCTCCAATTATATTATTTAGTTTTGAGTCAGAAAGTTCTGAGATCTTAATTGTTTCTTCAATATCCCGTTTACTATTCCCTGTAAATAGATTAATATTTTTTTCCCAAATATTATAAATCCCTTTAAAGTCATAGCCCATTCCAATTGGAAAACTCAAGGGCACAACTTTGAGACTTAGCTTTTGTTCAATTTCATCGAGTAAGTCAAAGGCATCTTTCCCTTCCCTATCCATTTTGTTAATAAACACAATGATCGGAATATTTCGCATGCGACATACTTTTACAAGTTTTTCGGTTTGCTCTTCAACCCCTTTAGCTACATCAATTACTACTATTACACTGTCAACAGCGGTAAGTGTTCTAAACGTGTCTTCTGCAAAATCTTTATGTCCAGGTGTATCTAAAATATTAATTTTAATGCCATTGTATTCGAACGCTAAGACTGACGTAGCTACAGAAATGCCACGTTGGCGTTCAATCTCCATAAAGTCACTTGTAGCTCCTTTTTTTATCTTATTGCTTTTAACTGCCCCCGCTTCTTGAATTGCACCTCCAAATAGTAGTAGTTTTTCTGTTAAAGTTGTTTTACCAGCATCAGGGTGTGATACAATACCAAAAGTTCGGCGGCGTTCTATTTCACTTAAAAATGACATAAAAGATAATTTTTGCAAATATACTATTATTATCTGTTGTACAAAGAAGCCTGTTTTGAAGTTTTAATTTTTAAATTCAATTAGGTAACCTTTGACTTAGACTGCCATTTTACTGCCAACACTTTCTTTAAGTTGATTATCATCAAAATAGAAATCTATTTTCCCAACATATAATCCAAAACAACCTACTTGATTGATTATTACTTTTTTCCCTATGGAGTTATTTACTATAGTTGGTTCTTTTAAAAATGTATGAGTGTGTCCTCCTATAATTAAATCGATTTCCTTGGTAGATTTGGCAAGTTTTAAATCCGATATTTTAGAAGGGGTTGTTTTATATTCATATCCTAAATGAGAAAGACATATAACTAAGTGACATTGTTCTTCAATTTTTAGAATACGGCTCATGTCTTGAGCTATTTCAATAGGATCTAGATATTTAGTCTCTTTATAATCTTCTTTGTTTACCAAACCTTTTAGTTCGATCCCCAACCCAAAAACTCCAATTTTAATTCCGTCTTTAATAAATATTTTATAAGGCTTTACATGTGTATCCATTAAAGTATTAGAGAAATCGTAGTTTGCTGAAATAAAATCAAATTTTGCATGTGGAAGTTGAGAATAAAGTCCATTTATTCCATTGTCAAAATCATGATTTCCTAGGGTAGCAACATCATATTTTAACAAACTCATTAGTTTGAACTCTATTTCACCTCCATAAAAATTAAAATAGGGGGTTCCTTGAAAAATATCGCCAGCATCTAAAAGTAAAGTATGTGGATTATCCTTGCGTACTGATTCGACTAACGCAGCTCGTCTAGAAATACCTCCTTTGTTAGAATTTTCTCCTTCATTTGGACCAAATGCATCTATATGGCTGTGAACGTCATTGGTGTGCAGTATAGTAATTTTTGTGGTTTTTGACTTTGTGCACGATAATCCAATTCCTGTTATTGATAATAAGGCTGTTGAAGCTGCTGTTTGATGTATAAAATCTCTACGTTTCATAATTTAATTTTTAAGTTTTATAAAGCGCTGGTCAGCTTTAGGATTTAGCGTGTCATACATAGAAAAGTAATCTAATAATACATTTCTAATTTTATAATTTAACTTATATAATGAATCACTTTTTTTAAAAAATTCCATTCTGTCACCTCCTTTATATAGGTAATCATTGGTAGCTACGTAATATAATTTTTCTGAGTCGATAGCTTTGCCGCCAATTCGAATTTTTCGATAGCTATCATCCGCATTAATAACTAATTCAAGTCCAGAAATCGGATGAGCTTTATTAGAATCCTTCAAATAATTTATCATTTCTAAAACAATAGACCCTCTGATAGCTACTACAACTACGCTGTTTTCAAACGGCATTAGTTTATACGCAGTTTTTCTTGTGATATTTCCTTTAGGGAGTATAGACCTAATACCTCCATGATTTAGTAAAACCATATCAATATTTTTTCCTGTTCTGCCTTTAAATACTGGATTAGTGAGTTCAAAAACAGCATCTGCCATCAAGTTTCCAATGGCAGTATTGTAATCCCCATCATTTTTTGAGTAGTCATCAACAGAAAAACTTAAAACCTGATTCATTGTTTTGTCTAAGTTCAACTTGTATGGATTAATAATATCTTCAACCTCTTTTGAAATTTCAATTTCTCTGTCTATCGATATATTTTCACCTTCAGTATTTACAAGTGTTTTTGAATTATCACATGACAAAATCAAGGAAATAATCATAATTATTTGAACTAGTTTCTTCATCATTTGTGTTACATTTGTAATATCAATAAAGGTACATGTTTTTCAAACGATTAAAAGCGCTTTCACTTCAAAAAAATATCACATTGGTTCTTAAGTCAAGGGCTAAAGACTTTCATCGTGCTAAAGTAACATCTGTTGGGATTATTTTTGATTACGATTCGTATTGTGATTATGCATTTTTTCAAGACTTAATGAACGGATTAGGGATTATGGATAATAAAATTCGTTTTATTGCAATGATAAATCAAGAAAAAAATAGACCAAACAGTTGGGATTCTTTTTTTAGTTTGGAAAATTTCGATTGGTTAGGTAGACCAAAGAATGTTGAAATTGATGCGTTTACAGATCAAAATTTTGATCTTCTAATCAGCTATTATAAAAAAAATAAGGACCAGCTTAATTTTGTTACTGCACTTTCAAAGGCTAACTTTAAAATTGGTATTAACAATCAGGATCCTAGGTTACATGACTTAATTATAGATGTTGAGCCTTCTCAGACAGAGGTTTTTAAATTTGAGTTGTTAAAATATTTAACCCAACTAAACAGACTATAATATGAAGGAATTAACAGGAACAGGAGTTGCCTTAATCACTCCTTTTAATTCAGATTTAAGTATAGATCACAAAGCGCTCGCAGCACTTGTAGAATTTAATATAACTAATGGGGTCGACTTCCTAGTAGTTTCTGGTACAACAGGTGAAAGTGTAACTATAACTTCGGATGAAAAGAAAGATATTTCTCAGACAGTTATAGCTGCTAATAAGGGTCGTGTTCCTTTAGTGATAGGTATTGGAGGAAATAATACTTCAGCCGTTGTCGATGAAATTAAATCCACAGACCTTTCTAATTTTACTGCCATTCTTTCTGTAGCTCCTTATTACAATAAGCCAACTCAAGAAGGTTTTTACCAACACTTTAAAGCAATAGCTAAATCAACAACCACACCCATAATTTTATATAACGTACCGGGGCGAACAGCTAAAAATGTTAAACCTAGCACTGTTCTTAGATTAGCTACAGATTTCAAGTCAATCGTTGCGGTTAAGGAAGCTGGAAATAATATGAACCAATATCTAGAGTTAATAAAAAATAAGGCTAACGATTTTCTGGTTATTTCGGGTGATGATGATTTAGTTTTAGGAGTTACTTTAGCAGGTGGGGCAGGAGTAATTTCTGTAATTGGCCAAGCATTTCCAAAAGAGTTTTCTGAGATGATTCAGTTAGGTTTAGATAATAATGTAGTTGCATCACGAGCAATAGAAATGCGTTTAATGCCAATTATTAATTTGATATTTGAAGAAAATAACCCTGCAGGAATAAAGGCTGTTCTTAAACATAAACGATTATGTTCTGATTTAGTTCGTTTGCCTTTAGTTCCAGCAACTAATAAATTACAGTCTAAAATCTCTACATTTTTAGCTCAATTTTAGAGGTGTAATTTATTAATCTATAGTTATTAGCTTGTAAAAGTAACAGTTTAGCTAAAATAATAGTTTTTTAAATCCGTATTAAATCCGTAATTTCGCACACATTCTTGAAAAGATTCATGAGAAACTTTATATATATATTAACTATCATTTTTTCATTAAACTCTTGTAGTGAATATCAAGCTGTGCTCAAAGGAGATGATGTCGCTACTAAGTTTAAGTTTGCTACCAAGCTCTTTGAGTCTGGTAAGTATACAAAAGCAAATCGTATTTTTGTTCAAATTGTACCTAAGTATCGTGGTAAGCCTCAGGCTGAGAAGCTAATGTTTATGTATTGTATGACATTTTATGAGACAAGAGATTATTTCACTTCAAATTATCAAATGGAACGATTTGTCGAAGCATATCCAAAAAGTGAGAAAGCGGAAGAAATCGGTTTTTTAGCTGCTAAAAGCTATTACATGTTATCCCCTGCTTACACTAAAGATCAGTCGGAGACATTAATAGCAATAGATAAACTTCAAGAATATATCAATAAATACCCCAACTCTAAGTACATGGCTCAAGCAAGTAATCTAGTAAGAGAGTTAGATTATAAGTTAGAACGAAAGGCTTATAACATAGCACTTCAATACAATATCACAGGTCCGTTTCATAGAGACTATAATTCCGCTATCTCTGCATTTGACAACTTTTTGGTTGAATTTCCTGGGTCAATTTTAAAAGAAGATGCATTATTTTATAAATTTGATTCAGCTTACAAACTTGCTATCAATAGTGTTGCCTGGAAAGAATCTGAACGTATAGAAAAAGCACTAAATTATTATAATTCATTATTATTTGTATTTCCTGAAACTAAATACTCCGACCAATTAACAGAGATGTATAAAGATTTACAATTAATCAAAAACAAAACAACAACGACTAAAAGTTAATTTCATTATGGATTTAAAAAAAGTAAATGCACCCGTTAATACAGAAACTTACGACCGAAATAAATTAGATGCACCTACGCAAAATATTTATGAAGCTATTTCTGTAATTTCCCGTAGAGCTGAACAAATCAATACTGATATTAGAAAAGAATTGATTGACAAGCTAGAAGAATTTGCTACCTATAACGATAGCTTAGAAGAAGTCTTTGAAAATAAAGAACAAATAGAAGTGTCTAAGTTTTACGAACGTCTTCCTAAACCACATGCTCTAGCTGTTCAAGAATGGCTTAACGATAAAATTTACTATCGTAATGTGGAAGACGATTCTCAAGAATTATAAAAAATGTCAATTTTACGCGGTAAAAATATTCTATTAGGAATTACTGCGGGAATAGCTGCATACAAATCGGCATCTCTTGTTCGTTTGTTTATTAAGTCTGGGGCTTCAGTTAAGGTGATCATGACTCCAGCTGCAAAAGAATTTATTACCCCTCTCACGCTTTCAACACTATCAAAAAATCCTGTCATTTCGTCTTTTACGGATGCCGATGCTGAAAACGCTGTTTGGAATAACCATGTGGAATTAGGCTTATGGGCTGATTTGTTTTTAGTAGCCCCAGCTACTGCAAATACGCTCTCAAAAATGGCTTCTGGTAGAAGTGATAATTTTTTGGTTGCTACCTATTTGTCAGCTAAGTGTCCCGTTTATTTTGCTCCAGCAATGGATTTAGACATGTACAAACACCCTTCAACAAAATCATCTTTAGAGACTCTTGAATCTTTTGGTAATATTATGATTCCAGCCACGACTGGAGAGCTAGCTAGTGGGTTAGTTGGCGCTGGAAGAATGGCTGAACCTGAAGCAATTATTAGTCTCATAGAATCCAATACACTAAATCAATTACCGCTTTATGGTAAAAGATTTCTTGTTACAGCAGGACCCACATATGAAGCTATTGATCCAGTTCGGTTTATAGGAAATCATTCAAGTGGTTTAATGGGCTTCGAAATCGCACAAAAGGCAGCACTTCTTGGCGCTGAAGTTGTATATATCACAGGTCCTACTCATTATAAGCCAAATAATTCACGTATTAATACAATCCCAGTTGTAAGTGCACTTGAGATGTATACTCAGGTTCATTTACATTTTAAATCTGTTGATGTAGCTATATTATCTGCTGCTGTAGCCGATTATAGACCTAAGAATATTTCAATTTCTAAAATTAAAAAGTCAACCCAAAATTTATCAATAGAGTTAGAGAAAACAGCAGATATCTTAGCATCACTAGGGACTATAAAGTCAAATCAAATTCTTGTAGGTTTTGCTTTAGAAACTAACAACGAAATAGAAAACGCGATAATAAAGTTAAAATCTAAAAATTTAGATTTAATTGTTTTAAATTCGTTAAATGATCCTGGTGCCGGTTTTGGTGGCGAAACTAATAAAGTTACTTTGATTGATAAAAACCTAGTGCAGACCGCTTACTCTTTAAAATCCAAAGCTAATGTGGCAGACGATATAATGACTGAAATTCAAAATCAGATTAATGCGTAAAAAGTTTTTATTTATTTGTTTCATATTCTCTATGTGTTTGAATTCTCAGGAACTGAACTGCACTCTTGTTGTTAATGCACAGCAAACTGGAAATGAAAATGTACAAGTTTTTAAAACTCTTGAAAAACAGCTAAACGAATTTATTAACAATACACGTTGGTCATCCAAAAGCTTTGAAACTCAAGAGAGAATAGAATGCAGTATGGTCATCAATATTCAAAACTATCAGACTGATGCTTTTCAAGCCTCAATTCAGATTCAATCTGCCAGACCTGTTTATAATTCATTTTACTCTAGCTCAGTTTACAACTTCAATGACAAAGATTTTAATTTCAATTATTTAGAATATCAGAATTTAAACTTTAATACTACACAATTTGAATCAAATTTAGTATCTGTAATCGCTTTTCATGTATATATGATTTTGGGAATGGATGCAGATACTTTTGAACTTAACGGAGGGAGTTCGTATTACAAGCAAGCACGAGATATTGTTAGCTACTCTCAACAAAGTGGTTTTAAAGGCTGGGAGCCTCCAGCTGGCGGCGCTCAAACTAGGAGCGCGCTAATTAATAATATACTTTCCCCTACCTTCAAGGATTTCCATTCGATTTTATTTAATTACCATTTTACAGGGCTTGATCAATTGGCTAAAGATATTAAAGGAGGTAAAATAGCGCTAGTTAATTCACTTATGAAACTAGAAGTCTTAAATAAAAGACGTCCTAATTCATTTCTTTTACGTGTTTTCTTTGATGCAAAAGCAGATGAAATTTCAGATGTTTTTTCTGATGGTCCTAGTGTTAATATTGCGAAATTAGTATCCATGCTTAATAAGGTTGCCCCTACGCACTCAAATAAGTGGAAAAACATTAAATTTTAATTTTTTTATAATTTCATTTTCAATTAGTTTACCATAAAGATTAACTTAGTTCCAAAATATATAATATTCATTGCTTTCTGAACTTTCCATAAAAAACTATGCTTTAATTGATGCCCTTCAGGTCAAGTTTGATAGTGGTTTAACTATAATCACTGGTGAAACAGGTGCTGGTAAGTCTGTTTTACTTGGTGGTTTGGGATTAGTACTTGGTAAGCGCGTTGATTTTTCTCACATCAATGATATTAATAAAAAGTGTATCATTGAAGCTGTTTTTAATATTGATAAATTTAATCTTAAGTCATTTTTTGAAACTAATGACATAGATTTTGATGCTCAGACGATTTTGCGTAGAGAAGTTTTGCCCTCTGGTAAGTCAAGAGCTTTTATTAACGATTCCCCAGTTAATCTCTCTGTTCTATCAGCTCTTGGGGAACAATTAATTGATATTCATTCACAGCAACAAACACAAGAACTGACAAGTGATGATTTCCAGTTTCAGGTCTTAGATTCGCTTGCGAAAAATTATAATTCTATTCAAACATACCAACAATCATTAAAATTATATAAGTCAACACAAAAAGAATTAGTTCAATTAAATATTTCGAAGTCCAAATCCCAAAAAGACACGGACTATCACACATTTCTTTTAGATGAATTAATAGAGGCAAATTTACAGTCAATTGATTTGGAATCTCTTGAATTAGAGTATAATTCCTTAAATAATGTAGAGCTTATTCAGTCTGAACTTGCTTTAGCGAATCAAATAATTAGCTCTGAAGACTTAGGGGTAGCTTCAAATTTACTTAAGCTAAAACAAGTTTTTCACAAACTGACTAATATATCTTCAGCATATCAATCATTTTCAGAAAGAATTCAAAGTGCTTCCATAGAAATCAATGATATTTTCAACGAAATCGAATTTGAACAATCCAAGGTTGATGCAAATCCATCACGATTAAGTGAGATTGAGAATATTCTTCAAAAAGTAAACAACTTGTTTTCTAAACACAGCGTTAATTCGATACAAGAACTTATTGGTATTCAGTCTGAGCTGGAAACAAAAGTAGATTCTTTAGCTTCAATAGAGGCATCTATAATATTAGCCGAGTATGAACTAAAATCTCATGTAAAACAATTAGATAACGAAGCTCTTACGATTCACAAAAAAAGAAAATCTATAGTTTCTAAATTGGTTACGCAGTTAGAAGCTAACCTTTATGATTTGGGTATGTCTAACGCACAATTTAAGATTAAGTTAAATCCATCAGATTCTTATTTAGATAACGGAAAGGATCATTTAGAGTTTTTGTTTAACGCTAACAAAGGAGGCCAGTTTTTACCTCTTAAAAAAGCTGCATCTGGTGGTGAGCTTTCAAGAATTATGTTAACAATCAAATATATAATATCTAAATACCAAAAGTTGCCAACTATCATGTTTGATGAAATTGATACAGGACTTTCTGGAGAAATTGCCCACAAAATGGGAGATATTATGAATCAAATGAGTCTTACCATGCAAGTTTTCTCAATCACGCATCTACCTCAAATAGCGGTAAAAGGAAAATCTCACTTTAAGGTATTTAAAAAAGATATAAATAAGAAAACTGTAACTTCCCTTAAGAAATTGTCAAAAGATGAGCGTCTTGTTGAAATTGCTCAAATGTTAGGAGGTAAGCAAGTTTCTGAATCTGCTATGACTCATGCACAGCAGTTATTGAATTAATGTTATCTTTGCATTCATAATTAAACTAATACAGGTACTTAAAACATATAACTATGTCTTACAATTTATTAAAAGGAAAACGCGGAATTATTTTTGGAGCTCTTGACCCTAACTCAATAGCTTGGATTACGGCAGAACGTGTACATGAAGAAGGCGGAAAATTTGTATTATCAAATGCGCCAATTGCTATGCGAATGGGTCAGATAAATGAGTTAGCTGAAAAAACAGGTTCACAAGTAATTGCAGCCGATGCAACATCTGAAGAAGATTTAGAAAATTTAGTAAAAAAATCTGTAGAAATTTTAGGGGGTAAATTAGATTTCATACTTCATTCTATTGGAATGTCAATTAACGTTAGGAAAGGGCGTGCTTATACTGACCAAAAGTATGATTGGACTCAAAAAGGTACGGACGTTTCTGCGATGTCTTTTCATAAAGTAATGCAAACATTGTACAAAAACAACGCTATGAACGAGTGGGGAAGTATTGTAGCCTTAACATATATGGCAGCACAACGTGTATTTCCAGACTATAATGACATGGCTGACAATAAAGCATTATTGGAAAGTATAGCACGAAGTTTTGGATACTTTTTTGGACGCGACAAAAACGTCCGTGTTAATACTATTTCCCAGTCACCAACTCCAACTACTGCTGGCAAAGGTGTCAAAGGATTTGACGGATTTATTTCATATGCTGAAAAAATGTCCCCGTTAGGAAATGCTACTGCACTAGACTGCGCCAATTATACAGTAAGTCTATTTAGTGATTTGACTAAACGTGTTACTCTTCAAAATTTATTTAATGATGGTGGTTTTAGTAATATGGGAGTTAGTGATGCTGTAATGGACATGGTTACAGAAAATTAATTTTTTTTATTCTACACTTAGCCCTACTAAACAATTAGTGGGGCTTTTTTGCTTTTTTTTAATGACTTTTAGATAAGCTTAGTTATATCTAATTTTTTAATCGAAAATATTAAACATTTAATCGATTTTATACTTAATTGGTATTAATCTGTAAATTGTAAATTGTATATTTAGTTTTGATATAAATAATTAAATCTGCTTCAATTCTTTCACTAATTTCCTCAAACTTAATAAAGTTGTAAAGTTGTTATAATTATATTTGTATCAATTACATTAATTATTTAAAAAAAAATTAACTAATCTAAATTAAATTATGAAAAAAATTACTCAAAATTTAACTAAATCAATTTGGCATAGCGGTCTTCTAGCTATTGCATTTTTATTTAGTTTAACAATTAATTCCCAGGAGGTTGGACAAGAATATCTCGCTAATCCAGGAATAAACACAACAGCTGTCGACCCAGATACTGGCTATGATGCTGCTGGAACTTTCAATAATGGCGGTAACGGAAATTACGGAGGTTGGGGCAGTGGTACTGGTGGAGCTTATGCTAGTGCTACGACTAACAATGGCGATTGTCATTCTCCAGATAGAATGTTTAGAATGTTTAAAACTGGAGGAACTGATGGTCAATTTATCCATCAAACAATCACTGCTCTTCCTGCAGGGAACTATAATTTTGGCTTTTGGAATAAGTGGGATGCAACAAGTTCTAGTGGTGAGGCATTACCAACTTGGAGTGCTGAGGATGATACCACTCCTAAATTTACAATCAAAGTTCAAAATGCTGAAGGTGCTTGGGTAACAGTTCACACTCACGTTCCTGCAGAACCTACTGCAGATATGACTTGGACTGAAGAAACAGGTACTTGGACTAACGATGAGACTAGAGATGTAAGAGTTATGTTTTACAAAAATGGTGGAACTGGTGCAGCTCCAACTAATCTTAACAATTTATGGTACATAGATACTGCTACACTCAATTTTGCAAGTGCTTTAGCTGCAACTTCAAACTTATCTATGCAGGGTGTCATAGACTTTTCACTTCCAGGAAAATATATGAAAGCAGTTCATGTTAAGGCTACTGCTGATATAGCTGACTTAAGTGTTTATTCTATTGAAAGTTATTCTTCTGAACCACGTACGGAACCAAGTGCAGTATTACCTTTAAGTGGTTCTGCTAGTGCTGGAGATGATATATTATTTTGGTATAGTAATGCTGAAAATGCTGCTAACCTCTACATGAATGCTTCTGGTATTTTTGATGTTGTTGTTAACGATACAGCTTTCAATGTTTTTAATGGTGATGACCCACTTACTTTATCAATGAACGGTACCGTAGTAGAAACATATGGTGAACTCGGTGTTGATGGATCAGGTTTAGCCTGGGAATATTTAGACACTTGGGCTTATAAAGTTGACGGCGCTTGGACTCATGGAGCTGTAAACTGTACAGATGGTTCTTATTTTACATGGGATTCTGGATGCGCTTATCCTTTAGCTGTTGGCCAACAAGCTACAGGTGCATCTACTGATTTAGTTACGGCTTTTTCTGAAGATATGAATGTTGTTCCTTCAGGTGGTTTTTGGTATAATGAAGGTGAAGCTCCAATAGAAAGAAAAACAGCTTCAAACGTTCCAGGCAGTGATACATCTGCCATGATGTACACAGACGATGGATCACAAGCTTATTCAAATATGCAAATCCAATTTACATCTAAAGTTGATATGAGTTCTATGAACACATTCACAGTGGATGTATATGTAGATGGTACTACAATGACAGGAACTGCACCAGCGAATCTAGCTTTAAAGCTTCAAGATTCTTCAGAGGGGACTCCTTGGACAAATCAAAATGTAATTATACAAGATATTACCGCAGATACATGGACAACACTAACATTTGCATTTAATGACGACGCTTCAATGTCTCGTGATGATGTTGATAGAATAGTTGTTCAATTTAATGGAGAAGGCAATAACGATCAAGTTACTGCTTACATGAAAAACATGGTAGGTTCTTATACAGAGCCAGTTGCTACACTTTACACAGATGTTACCTTTACAGTAAACACTGCAAACATAGAAGTAGGAGCTAATGGTATGTACTTAGGAGGCGGTATAATTGGAGATGCTACGGCACATGCAATGACTGACGCTGATGGTGACGGAACATGGGAAGTGACTCTTACATTACAAGAAGGCGTTACAGGAAACTATATTTTCTTAAACAGTCCAAATGATGGTGGCGATTGGGGAGCTAAAGAAGTTCTTACAGGTCAAGAGTGTGCAGATGGACAATATGATGATCGTTTATTAGCCCCAGTAGGTGCTGACGATTATACGTTACAGCACTGTTTTGGCAATTGTTATATTGACGGAACATGTGGACCAGTTGGACCTTGTGATA
>UPTG01001059.1_pt1 | contig 20862 bp, 18 predicted proteins | sample 2160121 | NCBI WGS metagenome assembly UPTG01 (sample SAMN06266255, study PRJEB28933) | marine metagenome | isolation source: Columbia River Estuary | place: USA:Columbia River Estuary, USA | collected 2014-07-27
AGCGCGGTGATCCCGCCTTTTGGCACACTTAAAGACACGCCCTTCAATACCAAAATCACGTGATTATAAATCACTTCGATATTATTGACTTCGAGCAGTGTTTCGTTCGTTGAGCTGTCATCAAGCATGGCATTCATCCTATTGGAAATGCTCTGGCCCAGAGGGGGCCAGAGCGCTCTTATTCGTCTTAGTTACAACCTTCTGTGATGTTGTTTTCCGCAGCAAAGGCCGCAGAATCGGCATCAATCAGAGGCTGGATCACGGACATATCCGGGCTGGAGAAGTCAGAGATCAAAGACCATTTCTTGGCAGAAGCATCCCACTGTGCAACAGCGCCGGTGCCTGGACCGCCGTGGTTTTCACAGGAGACTGCGAAGCTTGGACCAAAGCCAGGCATGCCCAGTTCGGCCATACGCGCCTCGGTGATTTCCAAAGCTTCCATGCCATCACGCATCATAGCAGGGGTGATATCGCCGACACCGTGAATTTCCTGTGCTTTGCGCACCGCTTCCGCAGCAAGCATCGCAGCGTAGAAACCGCGGTTATAGAGCACTGTACCGACTTGATCGCCCGCACCGGCGGCTTTGCCAGCACCCACAACATATTTGGCCACATCCTCAAAGATTGGATAATCGTCGCCCACGTTGTGGAAGGTAATGTGCTTATAGCCATCTGCTGCATCGCCTGCAGGCAGAACGTCATTTTCAGAACCGGACCACCAAACACCAATGAAATTCTCCATTGGATAACGGATATTCGCCGCTTCTTGGATGGCAACCTGGTTCATAACACCCCAGCCCCACATGACCACATAGTCTGGACGCTCACGGCGGATTTGCAACCACTGTGACTTTTGCTCTTGGCCTGGGTGATCCACAGCCAGCAAGCTCACGTTAAAGCCGTGTTTCGCAGCCAAAGCCTCGAGCGTTGGGATAGGTTCCTTACCATAGGCAGAGTTGTGATAGACCAGTGCCACGGTTTTGCCCTTGATGTCGCCACCGTTGATGTCGAGCAGGTGGTTCACAACCAATGAGGCGCCGTTCCAATAGTTGGCAGGATAGTTAAACACATTGGAGAACACCTTGCCATTGGCCGCTGATGTCCGGCCATAGCCCATAGTGTGCATGGGGATGCCATCTGCAGTGGCTTTCGGGATCAGCTGATAGGTGATGCCGGTGGACAGCGGTTGATAGACCAAAGATCCCTCACCCTTTGTCGCCTCATAACATTCCACACCTTTTTCGGTGTTATAGCCGGTTTCGCATTCCACAAGCCGAGTCATAACCCCGCCAATACCACCGTCGCGCTCATTAAGAAGTGTGAAGTAGTCGGCATAGCCATCTGCAAACGGAATACCGTTCGCGGCATAGGCGCCTGTGCGATATGACAGAGATGGGAACACAAGGTCTGCCATCACTGGGGCTGCTGCCATGACGGCCGCCACTGTTGCTGTTGCTAGTCTTTTCATCGGATAATTCCTCCCTTGGTTTGTCCGAAATGCCGGGTATCCCGGTCGTATTATGAACCTGTCCCTAATGCGGGAAGGGCCAAAGTCGTAATTTTTCCTTGGCCACGCGCCAAAGCTGCGCCAATCCGTGCGGTTCGGCAATCAAAAACACGATAATCAATGCGCCAACGATGACAAATTCCAAATGGGCCGCAAGCGCCGTGTCCCATCCAAGCCCGCCCACAAGGACATTTTTGAGCAGAACCGGCAACAGAACCATAAAGGCCGCCCCAGCAAAACTGCCGAAGATGGACCCGAGACCACCGATAATGATCATGAAGAGCACAAGGAATGATTTTTGGATGCCAAAGACCTCTCCAACCTCAGCGGCGCCGAGGTAGACACTGAAAAACAGCGCTCCTGAGATGCCGATGAAAAAGCCAGATATGGCAAAGGCCGAAAGTTTGGCCGTCAACGGGTTCACCCCGATGATCTCAGCGGCAATATCCATATCGCGAATTGCCGACCATTTGCGCCCGAGCGCGCCGCGGGTCATGTTGCGCGCCAAGATGCCCGCAACCGTGAGGAACACGAGGCAAATCATGTATTTTGCCCAGGCCTCTGTGTTTGGACCCGTCACCAAATGTCCAAAGACCGTGCGGTCAGGTGCGTTGATTTGGCCAGAAGCGGAGTAATTGTAGAACCAGGCCACCCGGTTGAACAACCAGACCAAAAAGAACTGCGCCGCCAATGTGGCCACCGCGAGATAAAACCCCTTGATCCGCAGGCTTGGCAGGCCGAAAACCGTGACCACCGCCGCGGTTATTCCACCAGAGATCACCACATGGATCATGATGCTCACCTCGGGAAAGGCTGTCATGAGCTTGTAACACGCATAGGCGCCCACAGCCATAAATCCACCCGTCCCCAAGGACACCTGGCCACAGTAACCCACAAGAATATTCAGCCCAATCGCGGCAATCGCGTAGATCAAAAACGGCACCAAGACCGCATTGGCCCAGTAATCATTTATGATAAATGGGATCACCAAAAAGGCGAAAGCCAAGACCGCATAGTAGCGATAGCGATCAAATTTGATCGGAAAGGTTTGACTGTCCGCTTTATAGGTTTCGCTGAAATCGCCAGATTCACGATATAACATGCGCTGTCCCCTTCACATTGAGATCATTCGTCGCAAAGCCCCTTGGGGCGCAGATACATGAGTTAAACACGCTCAATGATTTTCTCCCCAAACAAGCCTTGTGGACGAAAGACCAAAAACACCAGGGCCAGCATATAGGCGAACCAATTCTCCGTCGCGCCGCCCAAGAAGGGCGCGCCGATGAGAAATTCGAACAGTTTTTCACCGACACCCACGATCAATCCGCCGACGATCGCACCGGGGATCGAGGTGAAGCCTCCAAGCATCAACACAGGCAGGGCTTTGAGCGCGATAAGGGACAAGGAGAACTGCACGCCTGATTTCGCCCCCCACATGATGCCGGCCACAAGGGCGACAAACCCCGCCAGCGACCAGACCAAGACCCAGATAAAACTCAACGAGATCCCAACCGACAAAGCCGCTTGGTGATCATCGGCCACCGCCCGCATGGCGCGGCCTTGCTTGGTGTATTGCGCAAAGGCCACCAGAAGAACCACCAGAATAATCGCCACAACCGCCGCAACAATATCCAGCTGATCTATGAAAAATCCGTAGAAGTTTGAGCCGCCCAAAAAGGCCGTGGCTTCTTCAATCCAAAAGCTGCCACCTTGCGGAATGCCAACATCAAGTTTCTTGATGTCAGAGCCCCACATCATATCGCCAAATCCTTCCATAAAATAGGCCAAACCAATGGTCGCCATGAAAAGGATAATTGGCTCCTGCCCCACCAAATGGCGGAAAATGAAATGCTGCACCATCCAGGCCAGGCCGACCATCACCGCCATCGCCAAAAGAATGGAGGCAAAGGCCGGAACGTGCCAGCCGAAGTGATGCACATCCGTGCCAAAAATCGCGTTGATCAAATGCGAAAACGGCACCTGACCGTCCATAATGCCCACAAGGGTCAGCGCCGCGAACAAAGCCATAACCCCTTGCGCATAGTTGAAAATGCCCGAGGCTTTGAAAATCAAAACAAATCCCAAGGCCACAAGCGCATAAAGCACCCCAGCCATCAAACCATTGAGCAAAACTTCGACACCGAATAAAAACTGATCTGGGAACATAGCTTACGCCTCCGCGCCGGTGTGGTGGGCCGCCTGCATGACGCAGCCGCCCATAAATTTCATATGATCAATCATGCGCGACCCCCAAATAGGCATCAATCACCGCCTGATTGTTGCGCACTTCGTCGGGCGGTCCATCGCCAATTTTCTTGCCATAATCCATCACAACCACGCGGTCGGACAGATCCATCACAACACCCATGTCATGCTCAATCAACACAATCGTCGTGCCAAATTCATCGTTCACGTCGAGAATAAAGCGGCTCATGTCCTCTTTTTCCTCCACATTCATCCCCGCCATCGGCTCATCAAGCAGCAAAATCTTGGGATCCGCCGCCAAGGCGCGGGCCAATTCAACGCGTTTTTTCAAACCATAGGGCAAGCGGCTGACAGGTGTTTTGCGGATATGTTGAATTTCGAGAAAATCAATGACACGCTCCACAACTGCGCGGTTTTCTGTCTCTTCACGTTCGGCTTTTCCATACCAAATCGCCTGGCTTAAAATACCACTTTTCATATGGTTCAATCGGCCGGTCATGACGTTATCCAAAACGCTCATGCCTTCGAAAAGCGCAATATTTTGGAAGGTCCGCGCGATGCCTTGGCGGGCGACTTCAAAGGGTTTCATTTCAGGCCGGCGGGCGCCTTTGTACCAGACCTCCCCTTCCTGGGGATGGTAAAAGCCAGAAATAACATTGAGCATCGAGGATTTCCCAGCGCCATTGGGTCCGATAATCGCGCGAATTTCTCCCTCGCGCACATCAAAGGAAATATCCTTGATCGCCACCACCCCGCCAAACCGCAGGGTGATATTCTTCATTTCCATCATCACAGAACCAATGGTGCGGCCATCTGCGGTTACAAAACTTTCAGCTTGGTCAAACATGGGGCGGATACTCCAAAGAATATTGAATGATCACTGCGGGCATGGATACAATCATTGGGCAGCCATCTGTTGCTCAGCGGCAAGCGCTGCATCCCGCAGCTCCAATTTTGCCGAAATCGAGCCCTTGCGCCCATCCTCATATGTCACCTCAGTAGTGGTCTCAACAAACAGCGCGCCGCCGTAAAGGCCAGCGATCAGATCATCAAATTTATCCTCAACCGTGCGACGACGCACCTTGCGCGTGCGGGTCATTTCACCGTCATCGGCGTCCAATTCCTTATGCAGAACCAAGAAGCGGCGCACTTGGCAGCCCGACAACATCGGATCTTGCGCGATGCTTTGATTGGTTTCTTCAATATGGGCTTGGATCATGTCCAATACCTGCGGGTGCTGGGACAGCTCTTGATAGCCGCCATAGGCAATATTGTTACGCTCGGCCCAATTGCCCACTGCATTTAGATCAATATTCACAAAGGCGGTGCAATAGTCCCGGTCATTGCCGAAAACGACAGCCTCCAAAATATTTGGATAGAATTTGAGCTTATTCTCAACATATTTTGGCGCAAACAAACGCCCATCAGCCATTTTGCCAACATCTTTGGCCCGGTCAATAATGCGCAGATGGCCCGTGTCCTCTTCAAAAAAGCCCGCATCTCCCGTGGCCACCCAGCCTTCGGCATCCTTGGTTGATGCTGTGCTTTCAGGGTTGTTGTAATATTCCACAAAAACGCCCGGTGACCGGTAATAGATCTCGCCATTGTCTCCAATGCGCACTTCGACGCCCGGTGCCGGAACGCCAACCGTATCGGCCCGCACCTCGCCATCGGGTTGAATGGTGACATAAACCGTAGCTTCTGTTTGCCCATACAGCTGTTTGAGGTTGATCCCAAGCGAGCGGTAAAAATCGAACAGCTCCGGCCCAATCGCCTCACCGGCTGTATAGCCAATGCGCACGCGGCTCAGGCCAAGGGTGTTTTTCAACGGGCCATAGATAAAAATATCCCCCAGAAAATACTTCACCCGATCCATAAAGCCGACCGAGGCCCCGCTCAATAGCGCGGGCCCGACGCGCTTGGCATGGGCCATCGCCTTGTCAAACATCCATTTCTTGAGACGGCCCGCATCTTCCATGCGGATCATCACATTGGTCAACTGGTTTTCAAACACGCGCGGCGGGGCGAAATAATAGGTCGGACCGATTTCACGCAAATCCGTCATCATCGTCTCTGCGCTCTCAGGGCAATTGACGCAAAAACCCGTCCACAGGGCTTGCCCCATCGAGAAGGTATAATCACCGACCCAGGCCATCGGCAGATAAGCCAACACTTCTTCGCCCGGGCCCAAGTCATCAAATTGCGATGAGTTTTTTGAGGTTTCAATGACGTTTCGATTGGACAAGACCACGCCCTTTGGGCGGCCCGTTGTCCCGGAGGTATAGAGCATCACGCAGGTGTCATCATAGGTCTGCGCCGCTTGGCGTTTGGCCAGCTCGTCGCCCAAATCTCCCCGCGCCGCCCGGCCTTCCTCTTGCAAGCTTTGATATTGCTTGAGGATGCTGTGGTCATATTTGCGCAGACCGCGTGGATCCAAATAGATGACCGTCTGAAGATTTTTCAAACTGTCGCGAATGTCGAGGATCTTATCCACCTGCTCCTGATCACCGGCCACGATAAACCGCGCATTGCAGTGATCCAGAACATAGGCAATCTCATCTCCCACCGCATCTTGATAAATTGGCACGGGTACAGCGCCAATGGATTGCGCCGCCAACATTGCCCAATAAAGATACGGACGGTTGCGACCCGCAATCGCCACATGATCGCCTTTTTGTGCACCCAGCGAGAGCAAACCCAAGGCCAAAGCCTCCACTTGCTCCACCGCCTCAACCCAAGTCCAGCTTTGCCAAATGCCAAATTCTTTCTCGCGATAGGCCGCTTTATCGCCAAACTCACGCGCATTGCGTGCCAATAATGCTGGAATAGAGACCAGATCCGCCGAATCCGTCGCAGTCAAAATACTATCCTCCCAATGCCGGTTCCCGGCGCCTTTTCATAGGCTCTGGTCAGATAATGGGACTGCGGGTTGCCAAAGGTCAATCAATTTTTTTGAACATCCGTTCAATTCCACCCAAAATCGTCATGCGAAGACCCATCAAAGGATGCAAAAGGCACAGGAACGAGGGCGGCACTTACTCTTGCAAGATCACCCGCGTCGGATGAATTTCGCCTGATTTATAACGCCCAATCGCCTGGGCTTTGCCCTCATGGCTGACCCAAATTTCATCGCCATACTCTGCGGCGGTAAAACAAATCGCCGGATTGCCATTGCGCAATTTTGCCGCGCCTTCGGCATTGGTTGTTCCTTGCAACAGATCCGTCAAACCTTCTTCTAAAGGACGCAGAAACTGGTCAATTTCGGAGGTTTTTGCAAAGGGTTCGATCTGTTCGAGGCTGACCGCATGTTCCAAATCGAACGGGCCCGACCACAGGCGACGCAATTGCGCCACATGGCCATAGCAGCCCAAAACCTCTCCCAAATCCCGCGCAATCGAACGCACATATCCGCCCTTGCCACAGGTCATTTCCAAGACCGCTTGATCGGCTGAGGGTCGATCACTAAGCAACAGCTCTTCGACCCAAAGCGGCCGGGCGGCAATCTGCATTTCTTCGCCCGCGCGCGCCAATTTATAGGCCCGCTGCCCGTCAATTTTCACAGCGGAAAATTGCGGCGGCACCTGCATGATTTCCCCAAGAAACTCCTGTAAGGCTTCAACAATCTGCGCATCATCGGGTCGCAGATCAGAGGTTTTGATCACCTCCCCCTCCGCATCATCCGTATTCGTGGCCGCACCAAAGTTTACTGTAAATTCATAGGCTTTCGTTGCATCCGTGATATAGGGGATGGTCTTAGTCGCCTCGCCCAGCGCCACAGCCAAAAGCCCCGTGGCCTCGGGATCCAAAGTCCCCGCATGGCCCGCTTTTTTAGCATCAAATGCCCAGCGAATTTTATTGACCACAGCCGTGCTGGTCAGGCCTGCAGGCTTATCAACAATGACCCAACCGGAAATGTCCCGGCCCTTGCGTGTGCGTCCCATAAGTCCCTCATGCGTTTTAGGCGGCTGCCCTAGCCCGGGCAGCGCAGCAGGTCAATCGCTCTGAGAGCCCGTATCTGCTGCATCCTCAACCTCTGGATCCGGCCCGAGATCGCGGCGCACCTCTTCGCGCTCAAATAAGGCGCGGGTGCTGTCTATCCGATCAAAAGTCTCATCGATGCGAAACCGCAGATCAGGGGCAAATTTCAGCCCTGCTTTGCGACCGACGATGCTGCGAATCTGGCCTTTGTTCCGCGCCAATGCGGCAATCGACTCCTCATAGAGCTTACCCCCCAGAGGCATGATGTAGACAGTCGCAATCTGCAAATCTGGCGAGGTGGTCACCTCTGAGACAGTGATTGAAATGCGGTTCAGTTCGGGATCGTGAATCTCGTCACGGGCCAGAATTTCAGACAGCGTTCGGCGAATAACCTCGCCGACTTTCAGTTGCCGTTGCGAAGGTCCGGATTTTTTGTGTGATCTGCTTTGTACCATGGAAGAGGTCATAGGCGCTGTACCAATAGGTTTGCAAGTGGCAAAACTTTGCGCCACATAAGCAAGAAAGGAGAATGTCATGGCTCAAACCCCCGCAATCACCATCACCGGCGCCTCTGGGCGCATGGGGCAAATGCTGCTGCAAACTGTTTTGAACAGCGATAAAGCAAGGCTTGTCGGCGCAGTTGAACGCAAGGGACACCCCTGGGTCGGCCGCGATGTTGGTGAGGCTATGGGCGGCCAAGCTGTGGGCGTGGTTGTCACCGATGAGCCGCTTGAGGCTTTTGCGCTCTCTCAGGCTGTGATCGATTTCACCGCCCCCGCCGCCACGCTGGAATTTGCCGCCCTCGCCGCGCAAGCCCGCGCCGTGCATGTCATCGGAACCACTGGCATGAGCGAGGACGATCTAGAAAAGCTCGAACCGGCCAGCCGCCACGCGGTGATTGTGCGTGCTGGGAATATGTCACTTGGCGTAAATCTTCTTACGAAATTGACCGAAAAAGTCGCCGCCGCCTTGGATGAGGATTTTGACATCGAAATTATCGAAGCGCATCACCACCACAAAGTGGATGCCCCTTCTGGTACGGCCCTCATGCTGGGGGAAGCGGCCGCCGCAGGCCGCGGTGTCTCATTGAGTGATATGCGCGACAGTGGCCGCGATGGCATCACCGGTGCCCGCAAACGCGGTGATATTGGCTTTGCCGCGATTCGCGGCGGTGATATCGTTGGCGAACACGACGTGCTCTTCGCCTCAGCCGGCGAACGCATCATTCTACGCCATGTCGCCACCGACCGCGCCATTTTCGCCCGCGGCGCACTGAAAGCTGCACTTTGGGGGCAAGGCAAGCAGCCTGGTCAATATGATATGATGGATGTCTTAGGGCTGTAAGAAATCTCAAAGTCAGGCCCCTCTCTTTGCAAAACGAGCTCAATGACTGCTGTGCATGAAGCACCAATCGTTGGCAGAATCGGTGATGAGGCTTTACTGGAAAACCCACCGTGCATATATTATATCGACAAACATCTAATTGATATTTGATGAATGGCAAAAAAACCAATTTATTTTGCAGACAGGAATTATATCTTTACGGCATTGGATGCAGAACTTGAAAATAGCCAAATCCATCTTTCTGCTTTTTCTTTTAGCAGTTAGTGTCGCTAACCTTGCATTTTTCGTTTACTGGTAGAGCGCCTCAGAGGTGACGGCTATTATGCCGTCCAACACAGGCTATACAATTGAGGCTTTAGCTTTAAATGTTACAATACTTGAAATAATATTGGTGTTGGTTGGGTTTGTTTTCGCCGCGCTGGGACTATTTGGTTACATTGAAATCAAAAACGCGGCAGTCAATAAAGAAGAGGCCAGGGAAACAGTGAGTGAACAGTTCCTCATTTGGCAACGCGAACAAACCAACCAAAGTTCCGAACCACCGGAGTACCGTGGTGACTACAAGCTGGAGGACGAGCCAGTCACGGACGCAAAGGAGGCAAAGGGCGAATGAAATTAACTTACCCAGAAAAGTTGCAAGTGGTTGCCAAGCATCAGCATTCTGCGCCGATCCAAACAGTGCCTCTTGCGCAAGAATTGGGCTTGAAAGTCTAGCACGTCCCAAATTGGCCAAAGGAATTGTCAGGGAAAATTGAAAGGTCAACTACTCATGGAGGATCTTCAGGTTATGCTATTTTTGTGAATGAATCTCATCACAAAAACAGACGTCGCTTTACGACGGCTCATGAGATTGCTCATTTTATTTTGCATAGTGACTTGATTGGCGATGGGATTGCTGATGATGCTTTATATCGAAGCAAATTAACGAACGCAGTTGAAGCTCAAGCGAATAAGCTGGCTGCGGACATACTTATGCCATGGCAACTTTTAAACCAACAAATCGAAAATGGTGTAAATTCTGTTTTGAAACTAGCAGAAGTTTTTCAAGTATCTGAAAGCGCTATGGCCATTAGAATGGGCTCGCCAGCTTAGGCTAATTGCACCCTAACGCTAAAAATCCACCGCGATGCCTTTGCGCTCCCAGTCGCCAAATCGTACGGGCTCGGGTCCGTCACGCCCGCCAAGCTCTGGCGGCAGAGACTGCTCAGGTTGTGCCGCTTTGCGGGCTTCAGCTTCAGCCAGTGCGCGCGCGGCGGCGGCTTTGAGATCGGGTTTCTTGTTTTCTGTCATAAGGCTGATATACGCCGATTTCATCAGATCGCAAGGATAGCTCATGCCCCGCCCCCCGCAAAAATCAGGTCGCCCCGGACTTTCCATGGCCGGTCAAACCAACAAACGTCCCGTTTTGAACCTGCCACGGCAGGCGGCTGTGCGGATATTGAACGGTGTGATGACTGAGCATAAACAGCTTTCTGAATTAACGCAGTCAGACGACTTCCAAGCCTTAGCGCCCGAAGATCGGGCCCGCAGCCAGCGTTTGGCCACCCATACCCTCCGCCATGTGGGCCGGGCGGATCGGGCTTTGCGGCCGCATTTGGCCAAGCTGCCAGCTGTCGAAGTGCTGAACATTTTGCGTCTGGGTTTGGTCGAGATCGCAGGGCTCGGCGCTCCAGCCCATGCTGTGGTCAATGATTTGGTCTCTATTTGCGCCGCCTCCAATCAAACCCGTCCCTATAAGGGCCTTATCAACGCTGTGCTGCGCAAGGCTGTCGCAGATGTGACTGGAAAATGGGACAAATCCCCCGTGCAAATGCTGCCAAAATGGCTGCGCAATCCTCTGCGCGAAGCCTATGGCAATGGCACAATTATGGCCATCGAAACCGCGCACATGCGCGGCGCACCGGTGGATTTGACGGTCACTGGCGATCTTGCAACCTGGGCGTCCACTTTGGGCGGCACGCCCTTGGCAAATGGATCCCTGCGCCTGGGCGAGATTGGGCAGATTTCTGCGCTTGAGGGTTTTGCAGAGGGCAAATGGTGGGTGCAGGATGCCGCGGCCGCTTGGCCTGCTGCCGCTTTGGCGGTGACGCCCGGTGAAACCGTGTTGGACGTCTGCGCCGCGCCCGGCGGAAAAACCATGCAAATGGCAGCCCAAGGTGGTGTCCTCACGGCTTTAGATATCTCCGCCAGTCGCATGGAGCGGGTGGCAGAAAATCTGGCCCGCACCCAATTGGCCGCTGAATTGGTGGTGGCAAATATTCTTGAATGGCAAGATCCACGGCAGTTTGATGCCGTTTTGCTCGATGCGCCCTGTTCCGCCACCGGGACAATTCGCCGGCACCCGGATCTACCTTTCGCCAAGGATGGCACCGGCATTTCAGAGCTGATTGAGCTTCAAACACAAATGCTTAATGCAACAGTAGGACGGGTGAAGCCGGGCGGCAAGCTGGTATTTTGCACCTGCTCATTGATTCCCGATGAGGGCGAAGTGCAGGCGGAAAATTTCTTGCGCAGACATAAAGATTTCACCGTGGATACGAGCCTGCCTCAGGGCATGGATCCAGCTTGGCGCACCGAGGAGGGCGGGTTTCGTTTGCGTCCAGATTATTGGTCCGAGCTCGGCGGAATGGATGGGTTTTATCTTATCCGAATGAACCGGCGCGGGTGACATTTATCAGGGTGACAGGGTAAGGTGTTCGCCGTATAAAAACCTCGAAACACTCAATTTTTAGGATCGCGTACGCCTGTGGCCCGATATTCTCATCAACTGTCTTGGATACAGCAACTCCGGTATCGCTGGCTGTTGCGCTTGGCGGCTTGGTCTAAGCCGAAGGTGGGTTTGATCGCGACGCCAGAGCCTTGGACAACGGGCGATTTTGATCGCGGCCTACGCATTCTCTCAGGAAAAATTGTCTTCACCGGGCATATGATGGACATTGGTGAAAGCTCGATATGGAACCACAAGCCGCCATCCCCGCTGTTTGCAGCTGAATTGCATGGGTTTCGATGGCTCGATGACTTGGCGACCTATGGCGATGCCCGCGCCATGGGTACCGCCCAAGCTTGGATTTTGGATTGGATAGATGGTTTTGGCATGGGGCTCGGGCCCGGCTGGAGCGCAGATGTCACCGGCCGGCGCTTGATCCGCTGGATCAACCATTCGGCCTTTTTGCTGCACGGCCTGTCGCAAAGCCGGCGCGATAAGATTTGTCAGTCTATGGCACTCCAAACCCGTTTACTAAGCACATCTTGGCGGCACCTGCCCGCCGGGCGGGGGCGATTCGAAGCCCTGGCTGGGCTGATCTGTGCGGCACAATCTTTGGCCGGGATGCAAAGCATACTGCCCCCGGCGCTGACGGCCTTGGTTAAGGAATGCCAAGCACAAATAGATGTGCATGGCACGATTGCCTCGCGCAATCCTGAAGAGCTTTTGGATATTTTCAGTCTGCTGACGTGGGTCAAACAATCACTCGAATTGACTCATGCCCCCGTTCCAGAGGCTTTGACGAAGAGCCTTGCAAGCATAGCGCCCGTGCTGCGCAGTCTGCGCCACGGTGACGGCACTTTAGCGCGCTTTCACGGGGGTGGACAGGGCAGCGAATATGTCTTGGATCAAGCGCTCGCCATCTCGGGAATCCGCGCCAGCGCTCTGCAGGATTCGGCGATGGGATTTGCCCGCCTCGCAGCCGGTGCGACGTCGTTGATCGCTGATGCCGCCGCCCCGCCCCTCGGCCAGGAGCGCTTTACCAGCCATGCATCCACCTGCGCCTTTGAGCTCTCAGTCGGACGCTCGCGCGTCATTGTGAACTGTGGATCGGGCCTACGATTTGGTGAGGATTGGCATCAAGCCGGCCGCTCCACCGCCTCCCATGCGACATTGGCGATCGAAGGGCTATCTTCCTCCCGCTTTGCTGCGCCGAAGCGCAATGGCACCCGCCCTTTTATCGAAACACCCAGCTTGGTGATGGTGGAAAAAACTCGGGCCGTGGATGGGGTGCGGTTACAGATGAACCACAATGGCTATCAAAAAAGCCATGGGCTCATTCATGCGCGCACGCTTGATCTGCCGGTCGACAGCAAGGGGCTTGTGGGCGAGGATGAGCTTTATGCTCCCGATGAGACCGATGTGCGGCTTTTGCAGGCGGCGCAGGCAAAATCGGAGTCGCCGCTGCATTTTTCGATCCGCTTTCATCTGCACCCAGAGGTGACCGCAAATCTGGAGCCTGATTCGGCCTCTGTTTCCCTCACTCTGGCCACGGGTGATATTTGGGTCTTTCGCTGTCAGCCGGGCGTTGAATTGGCCTTGGACGACAGTGTCTATTTTGAGGATGGTCGCCATTTCCCGCGCCCGTCACAGCAGATTGTTTTGACCGGTGTGATCAAAGAAATCACCACCCGCGTCCGTTGGTCACTGGCCAAAGCCAGCGAAAACCCTCAAAAGGCCTCCTAAGAAGCCAGGCGGTGGGGCGTGGCACATTCGTAGGATAACTCATGACACAGCTTGTAGACCTCAAACGCGCATTAATCTCCGTATCAGACAAAACTGGGCTGCTCGAGCTCGGTAAGGCGCTTGCAGATCGGGGGGTGGAGCTGCTCTCAACCGGCGGTTCGGCGAAAGTACTGCGCGATGCGCGATTGCCTGTGACGGATGTGGCCGATGTGACCGGGTTTCCTGAGATGATGGATGGGCGCGTAAAAACGCTGCATCCGAAAGTGCATGGCGGGCTGCTGGCCCTGCGCGACAATCCAGAGCATCTGGCTGCAATGCAAGAGCATGGGATTGCAGGGATCGACCTTCTGGTTGTCAATCTTTACCCCTTTGAAGCCACCGTTGCCAAAGGCGCAGATTATGACACGGCGATTGAGAATATCGACATCGGTGGACCTGCGATGATCCGAGCTGCTGCAAAAAACCACGGGTTTGTATCCGTGGTCACGGATACCGAAGACTATGACGCGCTCTTGCAAGAATTAGATGCGAATGGTGGGGCGACAGGGTATGAGTTTCGCCAAAAACTCGCGCTCAATGCCTATGCCCGCACCGCGGCCTATGATGCCGCTGTTTCAAATTGGCTGGCCAAGACTTTGGATGTCACCCCCCGGCGCAAAGCGGTTGCAGGCACATTGGCGCAAACGCTGCGTTATGGCGAAAATCCTCACCAATCTGCAGCGTTCTACACCGACGGACAAGCGCGTCCCGGTGTCGCCACCGCCGTGCAACATCAGGGCAAGGAACTCTCCTACAACAATATCAATGACACCGACGCGGCCGTGGAATTGGTGGCCGAATTCGATCCTAAAAACGGCCCGGCTTGCGTGATCGTGAAACACGCCAACCCCTGCGGGGTCAGCCAAGGCGCGAGCCTTGTGGGGGCGTATCAGGCCGCCTTCCAATGCGATCAAACCAGCGCTTTTGGCGGCATCATTGCTCTCAACCAAACTTTGGATGGACCAACGGCCAGTGAAATTTGTAAAATCTTCACCGAAGTCGTGATTGCACCGGATGCGGATGAAGAGGCCAAGAAAATCTTTGCCCAGAAAAAGAACCTGCGGCTACTGACCATGGGCGCTTTGCCGGACGTCACAGCCGCCAGCCAAACCATACGCCAGGTCTCTGGCGGCTATCTTGTGCAGGATAAGGATACGGGTCAAATTTTGCCAAGCGATTTAAAAGTTGTGACCAAACGCGCGCCAACGGCGCAGGAATTGCAAGATCTACTCTTTGCTTGGAAAGTGGCGAAACATGTCAAATCCAACGCCATAGTCTATGTCAAAGACGGCGCAACCGTTGGCATCGGCGCTGGGCAAATGAGCCGGGTTGACAGCACACGCATCGCCGCGCGTAAAGCGCAGGATATGGCGGATGTTCTTGGGCTTCAGGCGCCTTTAACGCAAGGCTCAGTGGTCGCTTCCGATGCTTTCTTTCCCTTCGCAGACGGGTTAATCACAGCCTTTGAGGCCGGCGCCACGGCGTTGATTCAACCGGGCGGCTCCATGCGCGACGACGAGGTTATCGCCGCCGCAGATGCGGCTGGGTTGGCGATGGTTTTTACTGGCATGAGACATTTTAGGCACTGATATGCAAAAACTTTTACTCATAAGCGCAGCGAGCGTTCTTACGCTGGACCAAGTTACGAAATACCTAGTGGTGTTTTATATGAACCTGATTGAGCGGGGGCAAATTAGCGTTTGGCCCGGCTTTATTCACTTTCATATGGCCTGGAACAGCGGCATCAACTTTGGTCTCTTTTCCGACAATGGCCTCGCCACACGCTGGATCTTGATTACCATAGCCCTCGGCATTTGTGGTGTTGTGACCTATTGGATGCGCCGCGAAACGCGCCCCATCGCCCTCATCAGCGCCGGTATTGTGATTGGCGGTGCTTTGGGCAATGCTATCGATCGAGTCTTATATGGCAGTGTCGCAGACTTTCTCAACATCACCTGCTGTGGGCTGCAAAATCCCTTCGCGTTCAATGTTGCCGATATCGCCATATTTGCCGGTCTCTTAGGTGTGATGCTTTTCGCCAGTGACACCAAGAAACCCAACCCACCCACCTAGACTGCCGATTTTTTCTTGATAAATAAAGATAATTTTGCACAATCAACCTCCGACAAGTTGCGAAGGAAGGCCCATGTTCAATAGATTACTCGCCATTTTATGTCTCTGCCTACCACTGGAGGCTCTGGCCCGAGGCAAAACCACAGACTTCATGCTGGGCAATGGCATGCAAGTCGTGGTGATCGAGGACCACCGCGCGCCTGTGGTTGTGCATATGGTGTGGTATAAAGTTGGAGCTGCCGATGAACCGCCAGGAAAGTCCGGGATCGCGCATTTTCTCGAGCATCTCATGTTCAAAAAAACTGCAAACCTAGAAGCCGGCGAGCTGGCCGATACGGTGGCGGCCAATGGCGGGTCGCACAATGCCTTCACCAATCTTGATTACACCGGCTACTACCAACGGGTGGCAGCCGATCGTTTGGAATTGATGATGCAGATGGAAGCGGATCGCATGACCGGCTTGCAGCTCTCGCCCGATGACATTGCCGTTGAGCGCGATGTGGTGATCGAAGAGCGCAACCAGCGCACAGAAAGCGCGCCGACTTCCTTGTTCAGCGAACATTTGCAAGCCGCTCTATTCCTGAACCACCCCTATGGCGTGCCGGTCGTTGGCTGGATGCATGAGTTGCAAGCTCTAAATTATGACGACGCAATGGCGTTTTACAAACAGCATTACGCCCCAAATAATGCCATTTTAGTGGTGGCGGGCGATGTCACCCCGCCAGGGGTTAAAACCTTGGCGGAGCAATATTACGGTGTTCTGCCAGCCAATCCGGCCGTTACGCCACGCGCGCGCAGGCAAGAGCCACCCCATCGGGCCGCCCGCCGCGTGATTTTTCGCGACGAGCGCGTCGCGCAGCCATTGTTCGCCCGCGAATATCTCGCACCAGAACGCAACAGTGGCGATCAACGAACCGCCGCTGCGCTGGTCTATCTCGCAGAAATTTTGGGAGGCTCAGGCGCCACCTCGGTCCTGGGTCAGGCCTTGCAATATGACACACAGCGAGCGATTTACACCAGCGCTCAATATATGCCCACAGCCTTGGACCTGAGTGGCTTTAGTCTGGTGGCCGTGCCTGCACCCGGCGTGGATCTACAGCAAATCGAAGACGCCGTAGAGGCCACGATTGCAAATTTTATGACCCAAGGCATCGATCGTGAACTCTTTGAGCGTATCAAATCCCAATTCCGCGCCAACGAAATTTACGCCATGGATAATGTCTCAGGTATTGCAGAGCGCTACGGCGCGGCCCTAACCCAAGGACTAACGGTTGCAGATGTGCAGGCCTGGCCGCAGATCTTGCAAGAGGTCACCCCCGAGGAGGTTATGGCGCTTGCCGAACGGTTGTTTGATGAACGAGCCTCTGTGACCGGATGGATGATGGGACCAAAGGAGGAAGCACAATGATGCGTATTCTAGCCATAGGAGCCCTGCTGTGGGCTGGCGCGGTCCAGGCCGATATCTCTGTCAAAACCGTCACCAGCCCGGGCGGTCTCTCTGCTTGGGTCTTGGAAGAACCCGCAATCCCTTTCACCGCTTTGAACATTATGTTTTCCGGCGGCGCAGCGCTTGATCCCCCAGACAAGCGCGGTGCGGCTTTTATGATGACCGGACTGTTAGACGAGGGCGCGGGAGATTTGGATTCGCAGGCCTTCGCAGCCGCGAAAGAAGCGCTATCTGCCTCTTTTAGCTTTGACGTAAGTGATGACACGCTGTCTATTTCAGTGCGCGTTTTAACAGAAAATCGGGCCGAGGCTTTGGCCCTTTTGAAAACCGCATTAATGGAGCCGCGTTTTGACCCAGACGCTGTTGAAAGGGTCCGCCAACAGGTGCTCTCAATCCTGGCCTCAAATGCGCAAGATCCAACAGACATAGCGCAGCGCGTTTGGGCAGAGCAAGCCTTTGGAGATCACGCCTATGGAACCGATTACCAAGGCACAGAAAGCTCCGTCGCAGCGCTCACCCGCGCCGATTTTCTGGCCGCCCACCAAAACCTTCTGGTGCGCGATGCAATATCAGTCTCGGCTGTTGGGGATATTACGGCCGAAGAGCTTGGGCCCATTCTGGACGATTTGCTTGGCGAATTGCCGGCCGGATCGGCCCTCGAAACTGCGCCCTTGGAGCTGGATATCCCCGCCGGTCTGACCGTGGTGGATATCCCCACACCGCAATCCGTCGCCATTTTTGGACATAGCGGCATTGATCGCGCCCATCCTGATTACTTTGCGGCCTTTATCCTGAACACCATTCTTGGCGGACGTGGCATTGAAAGCCGGCTAACCGCAGAAGTCCGCGAGAAGCGTGGGCTCACCTATGGCATCTCGACAGTTCTGATCAGCAAGGATCAGGCTGATGTGATGTTGGGACAGGTGGCCAGTGCCAATGACCGAATTGGCGCCGCTATTGAGGTCATTCGTGACGAATGGAGCAAGCTGGCCCGTGACGGTGTCACCGCGGACGAATTGCACGCGGCTCAAACCTATCTGACCGGCGCCTACCCCTTGCGGTTTGATGGAAATTCACAGATTGCCCGGATCCTAGTGGGCATGCAGCGCCAGGGTTTGGGGCTGGATTACATCAACACCCGCAACGCAAGAATCAACGCGGTCACTCTGCCTGAAATCAACCGCGTGGCTGCGCAGTTGCTCAAGCCTGAGGCCTTGAATTTTGTTGTGGTGGGACAGCCAACAGGGCTCACAGAAGAGTAGCAGAATCGGATGAGAGCATGCTATAGATTGTAGCATGCTCAAACCTGACCCCAATATAAGCCAAAGCCAACCCATCATTCGGCAATTGAATGAAACTGCAATCAATCAAATTGCAGCGGGTGAAGTTGTCGAGCGCCCGGCCTCTGCCATCAAAGAGTTGGTGGAAAACGCCATTGATGCCGGCGCCTCACGGATCGACGTGGAATATGCCGACGGCGGCAAGCGTTTGATACAGGTCACCGACAACGGCTGTGGCATTGCAGCCGAGGACCTAGCTTTGGCCATGTCACGCCATGCCACCAGCAAAATTGACGGCTCAGATTTGCTCAATATCCAAAGTTTTGGCTTCAGAGGCGAAGCTCTCCCCTCTTTAGGCGCGGTGGGCAAGCTGACATTGACAAGCCGTACGGCAACAGGCTCGGGCGCTGAATTACAGGTTTTGGGTGGCAAGCTCAGCCCCTCGCGCCCAGCCGCGATGCAGCCCGGAACCCGTGCAACCCTGCGAGATCTCTTTTACGCCACGCCCGCCCGCCTCAAATTTCTGCGGTCTGATCGCGCCGAGGCGCAAGCCATTGCCGATGTGGTCAAGCGTTTGGCCATGGCAGAGCCGGCAATTGCCTTCTCACTGCGCGACACCGGCACGGACCGGATGGTCTTCCAAGTTCAGGCTGAGCAGGGTGATATGTTTTCCGCGCTCCGTGGGCGCTTGGGGCAGATTATGGGCCGGGATTTTGTCGACAACGCCATTCCCGTCGATGCGGAACGCGAGGGGGTGAGCCTCACGGGCTTTGCGGGCCTTCCGACCTATTCGCGTGGGGCCGCCGTCGCGCAATATCTCTTCGTGAATGGCCGTCCAGTGCGAGACAAATTGCTGCTCGGCGCATTGCGCGGAGCCTATGCAGATTTTCTATCGCGCGATCGTCATCCGGCGGTGGCATTGTTTGTGGAATGTGATCCGACACTGGTGGATGTCAATGTGCATCCCGCGAAATCAGAAGTGCGGTTTCGCGAGCCAGCCATGGTGCGCGGCCTGATCGTTTCCGGTCTGCGTCACGCGCTGGCCGAGGCGGGGCATCGTGCCTCTACCACCGTATCCAGTGCAGCCCTGGGCGCATTTACACCCGAAACACCGAGCCAACCTCGTATCTACCAGATGGATCGCCCCCGCAATGCGCCGGGATATTCCGGTCTGGCTGAGACCGCCACCATGTTTGATCCCCAGCCTTCGGCACGGATGGAAGAAGCACCGCAGCTTGAGGCCCAGCACCGTCCCTTGGGCGCGGCGCGGGCGCAATTGCATGAAAACTACATCCTCTCACAGACTGAAGACGGCTTGGTCATCGTGGATGCTCACGCCGCCCATGAGCGTTTGGTCTATGAAAAACTCAAAGCCCAGATGGCAGAAACCGGCGTGCGCGCGCAAGCGCTATTGATTCCAGAAGTGATCAGCCTGTCTGACGGCGATATAGCCCTTCTGATGGAGCAAAGCGAAACCTTGACGCAGATGGGTCTCAGCATTGAACCCTTCGGCCAAGGCGCGGTTGCTGTGCAATCCGTGCCTGCCCTTTTGGGCCATGTGGATGTGCAGCGGTTGGTTTTGGATATCGTCGACGAGCTGTCGGACGGCGGCACGCAGCAAAGCTTGCAAGCGCAGCTGGATGCGATTTTGAGCCGCGTGGCCTGCCATGGCTCGGTCCGCACAGGCCGCCGGATGCAAGCCGAAGAAATGAATGCGCTGTTGCGCGAAATGGAAGCGACCCCACACTCAGGCCAATGCAACCACGGTCGCCCCACCTATGTCAGTTTGGCTATGACCGATATTGAAAAGTTGTTTGGACGCACATGATAGTCACCCCTGAAATCACCTTAATCTTAATGATGGCCGCTGGCGGTTTTGCCCTTGTGGTCATGATTTTGCTTTTGATGGTGGCCCGCGCCGCGGGACGCGCGGCACAAGCAACAGCGCCTTTGACAAACCAAATGGAATATCTCAACCAAAGAGTGCAAACCATTGGCGACGGGCAACAACAATTGGCCGGTGGCCTGACCCATGTCTCAGAGGCACAGGCCGCACAACAAAACAATATGCTCAAGTTGATGGAAGCGCGCTTAGCCGCGGTTCAGGAACAAATGACGCTCAACCTGACCACAAATGCCAAGACCACCGCCAATTCACTGGGCGAATTACAACAGCGTTTGGTCACAATCGACAAGGCTCAGGACAATATCCAAAAACTTTCCGGTGACGTGCTCAGCCTGCAAGATATTCTGGCCAATAAGCAGACCCGCGGCGCTTTTGGTGAAATCCAACTGCAAGAGATCGTCAGCAAGGCCCTGCCGTCCGACGCCTATGCTTGGCAGGCCACCCTATCCAATGGCAAGCGTGCCGATTGCTTGATCCACCTGCCCAATCCACCGGGCCCAATTGTCATAGACAGCAAATTCCCACTTGAGGCCTATGAGGCCCTGCGCAACGCCAAGACCGAGCTGGACACAAGAGATGCGGTCAAATTTATGCGCACCTCTGTGAAAGCGCATATCAAGGCCATTTCCGAGA
>UPTG01001060.1_pt1 | contig 20860 bp, 20 predicted proteins | sample 2160121 | NCBI WGS metagenome assembly UPTG01 (sample SAMN06266255, study PRJEB28933) | marine metagenome | isolation source: Columbia River Estuary | place: USA:Columbia River Estuary, USA | collected 2014-07-27
TTTTATTAATGTATTTATCTAATCATCACTTAAAAATCTTTTCAATCTTATTATAAAACAATTCATCATCTATAGACATTTTTAGTAATTTCAAAAAATTATTAATTTCTGAATAAGTTTTTAGCTGAAGTGAAATATTTTGTTTGACTTTATTCATAACCTAATAAATTTAATTTTAATTAAGACTAAATTATAAAGAAACTTTAATTTAATGTCAAATAATAAACCTAAATTTAATCTCTCAGAGGAACTTAAGAGTCTTACAAATCCTATTGATAATTCATTGAAAACTAAAGACTCTTTAAGTCTAAATCAAGGAATATCAATCGGATTAAGTGCATTGCCTGTTCAGAGCTTCTTTGATTCAAATAGTTACTCATCGCCTAACTTACAAAGTTACGATACGCCATATCTAGATTCTAATGAAGGTGGACTGGGTATAGGGGGTACTTTTAATATATCTAATGCCCGTTTATTAGTTGGTGCAACAATGCCTATTGAGTTTAATAATGGTCAAAAAATTGGATCTAAAAAAAGTCTAGTAAGTTCACTTGAATATGGAAACCCTCAGAGCCAATCTGTCACTTTAATGACTGGTCTTAGTCAAGAAAATGATAGTCTACTTGGCTCTATAGGGTCTAATGCCTTTTCTCTTGACGGTGCTAAATCGACTACAACCTTTACTGCACTTAAAGCACAAAAACACCTTCTTGATAATTTCTCCTTGACAGGCATAGTAACCCATGCAAATACAAACATGACGAGTCCTAGTAATAGCTTAGTTGATTCAGCGAGAGATGTTAAATCCTCTAGTATTGCGTTGGTTGCTGATATGAGAAATTTATCAAATGATGACCAACTATCTATATTTGTTAATCAACCTAATCGAGTTGATAGCGGCTCAATAGCAATCAAAACTGCAAGCTTGGCTGATTCTAATAGAAATATAAATCAAACTATCAAAAATATTGACCTAGACTCTTCATCAAGGCAATTAAATTATGGACTATCTTATCGCAAAGACTTAAATGAAAATTTAGCTTTTTCAGTTAAACATATTATTACAAATAATCTAAATCATAGTGATAATTCAAATAGGCTACATTCAAGTTTTATTGGTATGGACTATAAAGATCTTAAGCTAGGTTTTGCAAGTAATCCTAATGACTCTTCAATAGAAACAGAGCTCTCTTATGCTATCGCTTTATAAACTCAAAAACAAATTTCTGATTCTCTTAATGATGATAGTCAGCTCTTGCTCGATTATTTCAGATGAATTGTCGTGTAAGTTTTCTGAAATTGACTGTTATCGCTTTAACTATTCATCAATTGAGAATTTTAGGGATTCGGTAACAGAGCATGCTTCGAAGTGGAATTTGAAAGATCCTTCGGATGCTTTATCTAATCTAACAATAAGTAAGGAGTTATCTATCAAGTCCTCAAATGACGCTGAGGAGTTGATTTTAACTAATCCTGAAGACATCTATGTCCTTGCTAGATATATCACTGAAAACCAAAAACCAAGAGAGTGGCTGTTCCTTGCTGAGCAGGCTTTTTTACGAAGCTGGAATAACCTAAATAGATAGATTAAATTTTCTTTATTTTGTTGGCAAGAATCAATATGTCAATATCACTTTTTCGATTAAGTGAGTGCATCATACGGTGACAGTTTGGGCACAATGCTACTGCATTTTCTGTCATATCTTCGCCATCATCCTCTAAATGTTTGACATGATGTACCTCTAGGTAAGGTTCCCCATTAGGTTCGTTAAATGGTGCTGGCTGTTCACATAGTTCACAGACTCCATTGGCTCTCCTTAATGTATAAGAAACAACGTAAGGATTTCTTTGATGACGTATAGTTGCGACCTCTCTAAAACCGAGTATATCTGGCAAGTTGTTTGCTTTACTTTCCAATTCTTTATTACTAAGTTTTTGAGATTTTTTAAATTGAGTTTTAAAAACATTTTCAATTTCTAAATGATTGATTGGCTTTGAATTATTATTGAACTTGAGTGGGAAGACCCACACAAGTCTAGAGTCACCATTTTTATCAGGCTGTTGCTTTTGATAAGGTTTATCATACAAATGAACCTGTCCACGATAAATGTATTCTCCTGCTTTGAATACTTCAAAGAGATGAGGAACAACACCATTAGCCTTTGATTCAGAGAGGGTTTTGTTTTCCCGTGTCATCTCTTGATCACCTATCTGCCCCTTACCTATATGATGGACCTTATTATTAAACCATCTATCGTGATAGATAGACTTGATATGGTTAATAATTAAAACGAGCGTGTTGGTGCTATTGGATTTATTCATTCCGGACTGTAATGAGCAGCCGAAAGTTGAACGAATCTCCTTATTTGTATAGATATTTCCAAGTTGTAAATTCTCAATTTGCATACCAAGAACCTTACATTAACTACTATTATTAATTAAATAGCGGTTTATTAAAAATCTATCATAGCACTTTTTATGAATAATGGCTTCTGAATTGAATCAATACATGAGTTATCAGAATAACAAAGTCTCCGACAACTGAATTCATGCTGATATGAATTTTTTTAGTAGTGTTTAAGTGAATTTTTAGCATAATGATATTTATTAATTAGAGAAGAGAAGAGTGACTAAAAAGAATATTCTAGTGTTCAAACATATGCCCTCACAAAACCCAGGCATTTTTCGTGATTTTGCAGAGAGTCAGAACGTTAACTTTATTGAAATTGATCTTCATGCAGGAGACAAAATTCCTGATTTAAAAGACTTTGATGGTCTCTGGGTAATGGGTGGTTCTATGAATGTTTGGGAGGAAGATAAATATCCCTGGCTGATTGAAGAGAAACTAGCAATTAGATATGCAGTAGAAGATCTTAAAATGCCATTTTTAGGAATATGTCTTGGCCATCAGTTGCTTGCAGTTTCGATGGGAGGTAAGGCTATCGATACTGGACGATACGAGGTAGGTCTATTTGAAATTAAGCCTACCAAAGAAGGATTGAATCATCCACTACTTCAAAACCTTAAAGATTCAGAAAAGTGGGTAAATGCTCATTTGGTGGAAGTTATAGAGGCACCGAAGAATGCTATAATCCTAGCAACCTCAGAGCATTGCCAAAACCATGTTATGCAGCTTGGTGAGAACGCATACTCCTGTCAGTTTCATCCTGAAGTTTGTAGCCATACCCTAGATGGGTGGATGAAAATTCCTGGCGTGCCTGATTTTTTTGAGGAGCTCAGTGTTAATGGACTTGATGATTTAACATCTAGTATTACTGAAAATCTAGATGTTAATAATAGGGCATCCTCTGTTTTATTTGAAAATTGGTGTAACCTCGTTTTTAATTAGAAGATTACTTAAAGTTTCATTATATTTGGCCAATATTGTTGCATTGATATAGAATCAATGTCAAAATCCAAATATCGAAAATTTATCTACTATTTCAATGACAGTTAAACATTGTTCACAATGCCAACAACAGTTTGGTTGTGGTGCTGGCACTGGTAACTGCTGGTGTATGAGTTTCCCTCCAATTATGGCGCCAACTATAGAGCAAGACTGTTTCTGCCCGTCTTGTCTCGGTGAGGCTATTAATAATAGAATTGAGTCTCTTGTTGAAGATAATGGTATGGAAAGTTTTCAGAGACTTGCTGAGCCATATCGCAACCAATCTAAGCTCATTAAAAATGTTGACTTTACCATAGAAGATGGGCTCCATGTTTTTAGTAAATGGTATCTCATTAAACAGGGAGAATGTTGTAATAATGGATGTAGTAATTGCCCATATTAACTAAAATAAACTATGCATAAATTTGACGACCAAGCCTCCAAGATATTGCTTAAGGTTCTATCACATACTATCGAAAGATTAAGTTTAGATCCACCTATTCTTGATTATCCAAAGTCAGTTGAATTTTTTGAAAAAAATGCGCCAAGCCTCATCACTGAGGTAGGTAACTCAATTGATAAGGTTTTTGATCAATATAAAAACACTATAGAGCAGAGCATCATTTCTGCAGACTCTCCAAGAAACCTTTCGTTTATACCTGCAGCGCCAACTAAGGCATCAATGATTTTTGATTTAGTTGTTTCCGCAGGTTCCTTGAATGGTATTTCTTGGCAAGAGGCGAGCGGTGCAGTTTGGGTGGAAAATCAAGTGATTCGCTGGATCGCAGATCTTGTAGGTTTTCCAGAAGAGGCGGGTGGATGTTTTGTTGCTGGTGGTACTAATGGAAATCTTTCTTCACTTGTTGTTGCAAGAGAGGAGCATCGAAAGAAGCATAAAGATCATTCAAAACGCTTAGCGATTATTTGCTCAGATCAAACCCATTCATCTGTTAAAAGTACCGCTAAGGTTATGGATTGTGATGTGATTGTGGTTCCTACTAATGATTCATTTCAGTTAACACGAGAGTCAATTGAAAATGAATTAAAAGTTCATTCTAAGAAATATAAAGAACTTGATATTTTTGCAATTGTAGCAACAGCAGGAACAACTAATTTAGGTGTTATAGATGATATTTATGGAATCTCAGAGTATGCAAAAAGCAATAAGATTTGGCTCCATGTTGATGGTGCCTATGGCGGTGCTGGACTTTTGTCTCCAAAGGTAAAAGATCTTTTTAGTGGCATTGAGCATGCAGATTCATTTATCGTGGATCCACATAAATGGCTTTTTGCACCATTCGACTGTGCAGCTGTAATTTATCGAAACAAGCACTTGGCTTCAGAGGTTCATTCTCAACAAGCCAACTATTTAGATATTCTGCATGATGAGGAGGCGGGTGATAATCCTTCTGATTATGCCTTCCATCTGTCGCGAAGAGCTAGAGGTTTGCCGATTTGGTTTTCTTTGTCGGTTTATGGAGTAGACGCTTATCGTCAAGCTGTTGAAAGTTCTCTTGATATTGCAAAATATGCTGCAGATGAAATTAAGAAATCTTCCTATTTAACATTGTTGATAGAGCCTTCACTTTCAGTGGTTGCCTTTGAGCGTGAAAATTGGGGATGGGAGGAATGCAAAAACTGGTCCACTGAACAACTCAAAAAGCAAGTCTGTTTTGTTGTTCCTTCTTTAGTTAGAGGTAAACCAGTATTTCGTTTTGCTTTTTTAAACCCTGAGACCTCAAAAGAAATAGTTGATGAAATTTTATTGAGCCTTGAATAGCTCATCTCTTCTATATGAGAATTAAATGATTAGAAAGATAGTACAAATAGGTAACCCAGCTTTACGTCAAATTGCCAAGGCAGTTAATGAGAGTGAAATTACTTCTGATGAAATTCAGAATCTCATTGATGATCTTATTGAAACAATGAGGAATGCAAATGGCGCAGGTCTTGCAGCTACACAAATTGCGGTACCTCTTCGAATTTGTATAATAGAGGTTAATAAAAACCCTCGCTACCCTTACAAACCTGATATTCCACTCACTGTATTAATTAACCCAAAAATTACCTTTCTAACAGATGAGAGGGTATCTGTTTATGAGGGTTGCCTTTCTGTCCCCAACCTAAGAGGTCAGGTCGATAGGTGTCCTGAAATTATAATTGAGGGGTTTGATAGGGAAGGCCAAAGTGTCAATTTTGTTTCAAAAGGAATCAGCGCAGGTACTTTTCAACATGAACTCGACCATCTTGATGGTTTAGTCTTTACCGATAGAATGAGAGATACCAGCTCATTAACAACTATCGATGAGTTTGCGCTCAATAATGAAGAAGAATTTAAAGAACAAGTTATGAGTATTGTTGAACATTATGGCAGTTAGTGAGCAAGATAAAAATTTTGAATTGCAGGATTCTGAGGATCGAGGTTCTGGAGTTTTTACTAAGAATTTTTATGGCAAAGGTCGAGTTGTAATGACGGGTGTTATGGATAAAATTGTTAGTATTAATCATGTCGGCGTCTCTCAGATTGGTGAACATGAATATGTCGCACCAGTCGGATTTATGGCGCTCGTCAATCATTCATGTAACCCAAATTGCGGCATCAAGGTTAATGAGACAGGGGCTCATGATTATGTTGCTATGAGAGACATTGAGCCTGGCGAAGAGGTCACCTTTGATTATGCAATGCAAAATTATAAAATAGGGTATTTTCCAAGTAGGTGTTTATGTGGCTCCTCAGAATGTCGAGGAACGGTCGGAGGTTGGGTAGACTTACCGAAGCATAAAAGACAACTATATGAAGGCTATATTGCGCCATATCTGCTCGAGCTAGATAATAGCTAATTGTTTTTTTTAAAAATACTTTATAAAACTTCTTTTTTGAATAGTAATTAAAGATGTTTTTTATAGATTTCAAATCCTTCTTCATATATACTCGTTTCTGGTAGGTGTTAAATTTGCCTATCAATAAAAAGGAGAGAGTTTTTTTAAACTTTAAAAGGAGATAATGTTTTGGAAGATCAAATATTAGCTTTAACGGCAGAGTTAGCTGCTGTCAAAAGTGCGGCTCAGGTCACAAACACGATGTTTGCTGAAGCGTACTACTACTTAACAATCCCTCTGATGGTTCTTATTCATGCCGGCTTCCTTCTCTATGAGATGGGTGCTACTCGTGTGAAGAACGTTCTATCATCGGGTACGAAAAACTTACTCGCGTTCGCGTTTACAATCATCACGTTCTATCTGTTTGGTTGGTGGTTCTATTGGGCCTTACCAACGTTCCCGTATGACCTCGCCTCTGGCGCAGGATATATGGAGATTTCAGGTATCGAATATGCAAGTGCTATAGCATTGCCATGGGGCGACTCTGCTCAATACATGGGTCCAAATATGGCTGATCACGCATCAGGTGTATTCTGGGGTGCTTTCGCTCTGTTTGCTGCGACCACTGCATCGATTGCCTCTGGCGCTCTGATCGAGAGAATACAAACCGTTGGTTTTGTAATCTGTGCGATCGTGCTAGGTTCTTTTGCATGGGTTGTCGCTGCTGCTTGGGGTTGGCACGCAGACGGTTGGCTAGTGACTGAGTTCGGTTTTCATGACTTTGGTGCTGCAGGTCTCGTGCACGCTGTCGCAGGATTCTTCGCGCTTGGTATCCTAATTAATTTAGGTCCACGTGTTGGAAAGTTCAACGCTGATGGCTCTGCTAACCACATCGCTGGTCACAACATGCCGCTCACAGTAACCGGCTTAATGCTGATTATTGTTGGTTTCTTCGGATTCCTAATGGCCTGTATCATTCTGCCTGGTGAAGGCTGGAGTTGGTACGCGGACCAAGGTACAACCATTTATGGTACGCCGATGACGCTTTCTGCTCTAGCATTCAACGTATGTTTGGCTGCTTCGGGCGGTATTATTGGTGCCTGGATCATAACCAAAGATCCGTTCTGGATGATGTCTGGCTGTCTTGCAGGTATTATTTCTGTTGCCTCGGGCCTTGATATATACTTTGGCTCTACTGTAATAGTTATTGCAATGGTTGCCGGTATGATCTTGAAGCCTTGTGCAGACTGGTTAGAGGGTTTTGGTATTGATGATGCTGTTGGCTGTGTTACGGTTCACGGAACGATTGGTCTCTTCGGCGTTGTGATGCTTGGTGTCTTGGGTTCTGGTGCGCCAGGACTGGGTGCTTTTGCGCCAGAAGATACAGTTGCAATCAGCCTGTTTGGCCAAGTCGTTGGTGCAGTAGTCATGTTCTTGCTAGGATTTGTTCCGGGATACATCGTATCTTGGTTAGTCCATAAAGCAGGTATGTTGCGTATCCCAGAATCAGTTCAAATCAAAGGTCTTGACGCTGTCAAGGTTCCTGCTCAGGCATACCCTGAGTCAATGGTTAGTCCTGAGTCTGATTCTTAATAAGGAGAAATAATATGGGATATTTTGCTGAATCTTTTGCAGAACTTTATAATGCCGATGGTTGGATTGACATGGGCATGTACATCGGATCAGGCTCATCTGCGCCTGGATGGTGGACGGTGATTGCATCAGTAATGTTGATAGCGGTTTTAGCTAAAGGCAATGCTGACGAGCAAGAGCACTATAAATAACTGTAAAAAGCAATAAAACGAAAAAGGGCGGTATGAAAATACCGCCCTTTTTTTGTAAGAATGAATCCGTTAAACTTTAAGTAATAGTCTTGCTGGATCTTCTAAAGCTTCTTTAATGGAGATTAAAAATTGAACCGCCTCTTTGCCATCAATAATGCGATGATCATAAGATAAAGCAAGGTACATCATGGGTTTTATGACCACTTCACCATTCACTGCAATAGGACGCTCTTGCGTCTTATGCATTCCTAAGATAGCACTCTGGGGTGAATTAAGTATAGGTGTTGAAAGTAGTGAGCCAAAAACGCCGCCATTAGAAATCGTAAAGGTACCACCACTCATCTCTTCAATCCCAAGCGTCCCATCTTGAGCTCTGACAGCATAATCCATAATCCCTTTCTCAATATCATGCATCCCCATTTTGTGGGCATCACGAAGAACGGGAACAACGAGACCTCTATCAGAAGAAACAGCAACAGAAACGTCACAGAAGGCATGATAAACAATATCGTCACCATCTAAATAGGCATTCACCGTTGGGAATTTTTTGAGTGACTCGACGGCTGCTTTCACAAAGAAAGACATGAATCCTAATTTCACAGAGTACTTCTTCTCGAAGGCCTCTTTATAGCTCGCTCTCATTGCCAAGATTTCACTCATATCAACTTCATTAAAGGTTGTCAGCATGGCAGTATTTTGAGTCGCTGAATGAAGCCTATTTGCAATCGTTTTACGGATTCGAGTCATTGGGACTCTCTCCTCCATTCGGTTACTGCTCGGTTGAGACGATTGCGAAACTGGGGCAGCGGCTGGCTCTTCTCTAGGAATTTCAGGCGCAGCAACTGGCTCTTTTTTGGCCTCTTCTTTTGGAGCTTCTTCAGGGCTTAGCTGGGCAGCTTTTACAGGCTCTTCTTGGGTAACTTGCTCCTCTTGAGGAGTATCATCATTTGAAGCATCTGCCGAATCATCTAAAAGACCAAGAACTTGCTGCTCATTAACGGTTTCTCCCTCTTCAGCTAGAATTTCAGTGAGGATGCCAGACTCTTCTGCAGGAACTTCAAGAACGACTTTATCCGTCTCAATTTCGACGATAACATCATCAACCTCTACAGAGTCTCCAGGTTTTTTATGCCATGCAGCAACGGTTGCCTCGTTAATCGATTCTGGCAAAACGGGTACTTTTACTTCTTTCATTTCTTAATGCTCCTAGCTTTATTAATAGGCTGAATGCCTAGTCCTTTTTCAATAATATGACTTTGATTAATATTATGCATTCTAACACTGCCTTCTGCAGGAGCAGCATAAAGCTCACGCGCTACTACATGAAGAGTTTGTCCCTTTTTAATGCTTTCCATAAAGTTATGTCTTGAGGTATACCAAGCGCCTTGATTGATGGGTTCTTCTTGACACCAAACTATATCCTTGGCCCCCGTAAATTTAGCTAACTCAGATTGAAGCGCTTCATGAGGAAAAGGGTAGAGCTGCTCTAGTCTAAGAATAGCAACATTATTTATTTGATCATCTTGACGACGCGTTAGTAACTCATAAAAAACTTTTCCACTGCACATTACGACTCGATCAACCTTTTTAGGTTTAATGTTGTCATATTGTTCTTCATAAACATCTCTAAATTTACCCTCAGTAAACTTAAATAAAGGAGAGGCTGCAAGAGGGTTTCTAAGCAAGCTTTTAGGAGACATAATAATCAGTGGTGCCCTAAACTTTCTGAGGACTTGACGCCTAAGTAGATGGAAAATTTGTGAGGCCGTTGATGGAACACAAACCTGCATATTATGACTTGCACAAAGCTGAAGAAAGCGCTCTAGTCTTCCTGAGGAGTGCTCAGGTCCTTGACCTTCAAGGCCATGAGGTAGAAGCATAACGAGGTTTGATAGGCGGCCCCATTTAGCTTCTCCCGAGGCTATAAATTGATCAATAATTGCTTGAGCGCCATTCACAAAGTCTCCAAACTGAGCTTCCCATATAACGAGGGACTCTGGGTTTGCAGTGGCGTAACCATATTCAAATCCAAGCGCTGCCTCTTCAGAGAGGATTGAGTCAAATATTTGAACTCTGCCCTGATTCTCATTAATGTTCATAAGTGGGGTGTAATCTTCATTAGCGAGCTGATTATGTAAGACTGCATTCCTATGAAAAAAAGTTCCTCTGCCGCAGTCTTGTCCAGTGAGTCTAATGGGAACCCCAACTTCAGTTAAACTGGCAAAAGCAAGCGTTTCAGCAAATCCCCAGTCAGCATTAATTTTGTCATTAGCCATTTTGTTTCTCTCTGACATCATCTTTTTAACGCGTGGATGAACTTCGAATCCATCTGGGACATGCTGCAGTTTTTTGTTGAGATCCTTGATATGTTTTTTGCTGATTGCAGATTTATAGGGATCATGCCAAGTTGAGTCAAAATAATCTTCCCAAAGTAATTCCCAAGCCCTTTTATTTTTTGGCTCTAGGATGTTGTAGGCTACTCTGTTGCCGTCTTTCAGTTCTTGTCGATAGTCAGCAATCATCGCGTCAACCTCTGATTGATCAATGACACCTTGTTTCATTAAGGTATTGGCATAGTTTGCACGCGTCGTCGGAAGTTTTCTGATGGCCTCATACATTAACGGCTGAGTGACAGCTGGTTCGTCAGCCTCATTGTGACCGTGTCTTCTATAGCACATGAGGTCAATAACCACATCTTTCTTGTAGCGCATGCGATAGTCAAGTGCGAGCTTAGTTATAAAACTAACCATTTCTGGGTCTTCTGCGTTGACATGAAAGACTGGCGCATTAATCATTTTTACAACGTCAGTACAGTAATCCGTTGACCTGGCATCCGTTTGTTTTGAGGTCGTAAAGCCAATCTGATTGTTAATAATAATGTGAACAGTGCCCATCGTTCTATAGCCTCGTGATTGAGACATATTTAAGGTCTCCATCACAATGCCTTGGCCTGAAAAGGCCGCATCACCATGGATTAGAACAGGAAGTATCTTTTGTCGATCTGATTCATTATTTTTATCTTGGTGATACCTGGCGTATCCTTCAATGACAGGGTTGACTAGTTCAAGATGAGAAGGATTAAACATTAAGGCAAGGTGAACATCCTTTTTACTAGTTTTAATATCTGATGAAAAGCCTTGATGATATTTGACATCACCCGTTTGTTTTTTACTTAAGCCAAGATCTCCAGCAAACTCTTTGAAGAGTTTTTCAGCCCTCTTCCCCATAATATTAATGAGAACGTTTAAGCGGCCTCTATGGGCCATGCCGAGGCATATTCTATTCATCAGGTATTCGCCTGAGTGCTCAATTAATACATTTAATAAGGGAATGAGGGTGTCACTCCCTTCGAGAGAAAAGCGTTTTTGACCGACATACTTATTATGAAGAAATTTCTCAAAAACTTCGGCCGCGGTGATCCTTTGAAGGAGCCATTTTTTATATTCAGGTGTTTCATTTTTTTCCAAAGACATCGTTTCAATCTTTGTTTGGATCCACTTCCTCTCTTCAAGATTAGGGATGTGCATATACTCGACACCAAGGCTAGAGCAATACGTTTTGTTGAGTGACTCAAAAAGCTCTCTTAGTGTGTTGCAGTTGGGTCCCTGGTAAGAGCCCATATCAAACGTTGTATCTAAATCCGCTTCACTCAAACCAAACTCTTCAAGCGTAAATGGCGGCGTTGAGTGGTGTCTTGGTCTCTTGAGTGGATCTAAGGTGGCCCTTAGGTGTCCCGAAAATCGAAAGGCATAGATGAGCCTGAGAACGCCAAGCTGGGCAGCGCTTTGGGTGGGTCTATTTGGAGCAGTATTGGATTCAAAATTAGATTCGCCGTAATTAATAAAGCGACTGATCACATCTTCATGCGAGTTAGAATTATTGTTCATTATTCCTGTAATTTATGGGGGAAGGGTAGCTTGAATTTATAAATACTGGGTGCAGGTAAGATTTACCAATCATGCAGTTAATTAGCATGCCATTTTGTGCTTGCTGTAAAGTTAAAATAGTCACAGTTTGTGAGTTTATTTTTTTAAGTCAAATTATATAGAGATTAGGCGCTCTCATCGCATAATTATTTAAAAATTTGCATTACAAATTGTAGGGTAATTTTTTATTCTGGTTATGATTTATAGAATAATATTTTATGAATATTATTAAGCATAGATTGAATATATTAAATTAATAATAATTCAGCGCCCAGTATAATTATCCGTAAACTTCAAAATTGTATTTACCTTACCCTCAGAACTTAATCGCTTCATGAACAATTTCTTAAAAATACTTAAAGACAAAAGTCATATTTTGGCTGATGGCGCTACAGGAACCAATTTATTTGGAATGGGTTTAGAGACGGGTGATCCTCCTGAGCCTTGGAACCTTGAGCATAAGGACAGAATCCGCTCCTTGCATCAAGGTTTTGTTGATGCGGGTTCTGATTTGTTTTTAACAAACAGTTTTGGTGGAACATCCTTTAGACTGAAGTTACATAATCTTGAGAATCAAGTCTTTGAGCTTAATAAAGCTGCTGGAGTTGTAGCTAGGGAGGTTGCTGATAATGCTGATCGCCTAGTCATTGTTGCAGGGGCAATGGGACCAACCGGAGAAATGATTGAGCCTCATGGACTGATGACGCCTAGCGAAGCAACAGCTGCTTTTAGAGCTCAAGCAGAGGGCCTGGCTGAAGGCGGAGTAGACGTGCTTTGGCTTGAGACGATGTATGCGATGGAGGAGCTAGAGGCAGCAATAGATGCGGTCAAAGATATTGGGCTCCCTGTCTGCGCGACAATGAGTTTTGATACCGCTGGCAAAACAATGATGGGAATTACACCTTCAAATCTTGCCAAAAGATCTAAAGATTTAAACTTAATGGGTTTTGGTGCCAATTGCGGTATTGGTGCGCCGGACCTATTGGCAACAATCAATGACATCTCAAAGAGTGTTGAGCCTGAGACAGTGGTTATCTCTAAAGCGAACTGCGGCATTCCGGAGTTTGTCGATGGCAGTATCGTTTATTCTGGAACCGAAGAGCTCATGTCTGAGTATGTAAAAATTGCCATGAATTCAGGCGCCAACATTATTGGTGGTTGTTGTGGGACCACTTTTGATCACGTCAGAGCAATGAGGAAAGCAATGGACGAACACATTGTCACTTCAGCACCAACCCTCGAAGAAATCGAAGAGAAGGTAGGCGCAATGTCTGAGGGCTCAAGATCGATCTTTAAGGGTGATGATTCAAAACCAGTGAAGCTGAGAAGGAGCCGCCGCTCAAGGTCTTAAGACCCAATATTTAATTTTAAATTCGAATTGGCTCATTAAATAATTTTCCTTGTAGTATAATTTTTTTTATTCTAAGTAAATTATTTTGTTGTGGCTACTACAAAAAATACACCGCCTAAAGAGAAAGGTGTTTCCATCATTGACAAAAATCTTCCTTCTTTTGGGAGTGATAAACAGCTTGAGGCTTCAATAGGTAAACAGGTTCGTATTGCTAGAAAAAATGCTGGCGTCACATTGCAGCAGCTATCAAAGCAATCGCTTTTGTCTGCCAGTATGCTCTCTAAAATTGAAAATGGCCAAATCAGCGCATCGCTCAAAACAATCCAACTCATCTGCCATGCACTCAACATTTCAATTACCTCATTGTTTAAGCAGCATGATAAAGATGTTGAGCCCACCTTTATTAAATCAGGTGACGGCCTAACGATCGAGAGGGCTGGCTCAGATGAGAGTCGTCATTACCAATTACTCGGTCATACCGTTGGAGGCTCACTGAACGTCGAGCCTTGCTTAATTACGATCACTTCAAGAGACTATGAGTTTCCTGAATTTCAACACAAGGGCGTAGAGTTCATTTATATGCTTAAAGGTCAGATGGATTATTATTATGGAACGAAGATCTACAACTTTAAAAAAGGCGACTCTTTATATTTTGATTCAGATAAACCTCATGGGCCTAAAAAGATAATCAGTGATGAGTGCCAGTTCCTCACTATTATTTGCACCAATAACTCTGATTAACAATAATTTCTAAAAACAAATGAGCAATTTTTTTGCTCATCATAAACTTCCTCAAGCAGGCTCTCAAATCAGTTTTTTTTCATGTTTTTTTAAGCATTTTTAGAAGAAAAACAACACTTTATTAAATTTCTTTAAAATAAAAAAAATTTCTTGACAATGGATTATCATTAGGAGTATACTCCATGCATAATTTACTGAAACACTCATTTTTTGAGTGGATATTTGAGTTACCCAAATAGATACTTATCTGTATCTATATAGTCAGTAAATTAATCTGGTTTTTATTTGGGTTTATTTTTACGAATCTAAATAAAATCTACTAGGGGGCAAATCTTTATTTAAAGATTTTTTTTATTTTTTCGGAGAGATTAAATGACAGATTTAGAACAACACGTTAACGAGCCTGGACGCGACAAACTTGTAAAAGAAGTTAAAGCTAAAATCGACGCTTTGGGTGTTACATATGTATATTATCAATTTGTATCTGTTACCGGACGTATTGTCGGTAAAGGTATTCCAGCAAGACACTGGGAGAGATTAGCTGAAAAAGGATTCCAGCTGGTTTATGGTTCAACTGCTAACTTGTTTGTGGATAGACATGGAGACTATATCGGTTATGGTCCAGAGTCATCAGAGCTTGTTGGTATTCCAGATCCAGAAACTTTTTGTCAACTTCCTTGGGATAAAAGAGTAGCGCGCGTATTCTGTAGACTTTATAGAAACCGTGAAGAGCGTGAAAACCCAGGTGCAGCATTAACGTCTGATTGTCGTGGAAACTTGCATAGACAACACAAAGAATTTCAAGACCAATATGGTTTAGATATGCGCTGCGGCACTGAGCCAGAAATGATGTGGCTTAAGCGTGGTGAGGATGGTGGTCCTAATGGCGGAGTTACGAAGCCAAATTGTTACCACATCGATCAGTTTGAAGAGCTTCGACCAGTATTCATGAAGGTGATTGAATATTCAGAGCAAATGGGTCTTGATATTATTCAAGGTGACCATGAGGATGCTCCAGGTCAGCTAGAACTTAACACTCAGTTTGATGACGTTTTAAGAAACGCAGACCGTTTAACAACATATCGTCAGATTTGTGCTCAAGTAGCGCGTGAATTTGGTCTGATTGCTTGCTTTATGAGTAAACCTTTTATGGGCGTTTCGGCCTCAGGTTGTCACCATAATATGTCTCTTTGGAAGGGCGGAAAGGATGTCTTTCATCCAGAAATAGCTACTGGCGATGGCGAACTCCCAGGAATGCCTGGCTGCTTTATGTATAAAGAGGGTGGCGAGAATACATTTATGCCGGATCCTTCTATTGACGAGAAGATGCCTGGACCGATTGGTCTGAACTCAATTGGTGGTGTGATTAAGCACTTACCTGCACTAACATCAATTGGTTCATCAACGGTTAACTCTTATCGCCGTCTTTGGGATACAGGTTTTTGGGCGCCAATCTTTGCTGACTGGGGTTACCAAAACCGTACTTGTGCGCTCCGCGTTTCAGCGCCAGGTCGTTTTGAGTACCGCTCGGTTGACTCTATGGTGAATCCTTATTTAATGGGCTCAGCTCTTCTGAAAGCTATGGGTGACGGTATTGATAATAATATTGATGCAGGCGAGCCAGAAGAAAGAAATATCTATGCAGCAATGGAGGCGGGTAAAGACGTTAAGAAGCTTCCAATGTCATTGGGTGATGCGATGAATGAGCTTGCAAATGATGAGGTCATTAAATCTGCTATGCCAGATGAAATGTATACAGTATATAACCATTACAAGACAGATGAGTGGGAGAGATTCAACCACACTGTTACGGACTGGGATTTGGAGACTTATATAGACTGCTTGCCATAGGCTAGCTTCTTTAGGTTTTATTTGGAGTGCCCACCTAGCGGTGGGCAATTTTTAGGGAAAGGGAGATTATATGTGCGGAATAGCAGGAATCATTCATAAGAATGCTGGCAAAGATGTAAACATTGGTGAGCAAATGACATCAATGCTTCAAGCTTTAAAACATAGAGGGCCAGATTCAACTGGTTATGCTATGTATGGCGATGATAATGGAAATCAAGTCCTCAGGTTTAAGGTTGCTGAAGCAGCTGATCTTGAAGGCAGTTTTGATATACATGCTGAAATTGAATCAAGAATTGCAATGGTTAAATCCAGACTTAAAGATTTAGGTGCAAAAGTTGTTAAAGAGGACAGTGCAACCGAATATGCTCATCGTTACGAGATTCAATTCTCTGGTGACATGAAAAAGTTAGCAGACTTTGTTGAGGATATTGAAGGCGTTGAAATTTTATCAATTGGTAACTCTCTTGAATTAATTAAAGATCTTGGCGATGCATCAGTCGTATCTGATCAGTATGGCTTGAATCAATTTAATGGTACTCATGGCATTGGGCACACAAGAATGGCGACTGAGTCAGACGTAGATATTCGTTCTGCTCACCCATACTGGGCCTATCCATTTAGTGACGTTGCGGTTGTTCACAACGGCCAGCTGACCAATTACTGGACAAATAGGCGTGCGCTTGAACTGAAAGGGCATCGTTTTTCTTCAAACTGTGACTCAGAACTTATCGCAGTTTATATTGCAGAAAGAATGAGCCAAGGAAAAGATTTAGAGACAGCTATGAAAGACTCTGTTGAATATCTTGATGGTGTATTTACATATCTGGTTGCTACTAAAGATCAACTTGGAATGGCTAAGGATGTAATGGCCGCTAAACCAATGGTAGTTTACGAGGGTGATGACATGATTGCTCTAGCTTCTGAAGAAGTTGCAATTAGAACATTATTTGATCACCGTATTGAAACATTTGACCCATATCACGGAGAGGTAAAAGTATGGCAGAACTAAGAAAAGAGTCGTCTCATGAGATGGGACTTCACGAAGAGCAGTTAAAAGGAAGAACTCAACAACGTTTTTTCTCTATTGATGAGAGTGAAAATTTAACTTATTTTCATTCATTTGAAGTCGACACTAATAAGAGCGCTACAATTGACGCACTGGATATGACTCCAAGAGAGATCAATCGCGAGATCAGAGCATTGATGGAAAGTGGAGTTGGTGACATTACTGTTGACAACCCAATGTCAAGACATGGCGTTGGAGTTGGTATCTTGAATCGTCTTAACTTAACTTTTTCAGACAGCCTAGGTTATTTTGGTTGCGGCTTAATTGATGGACCTAATGTCCACATTAAAGGGCGTGTAGGTTGGTCTTGTGCTGAAAACATGATGTCTGGAACGGTTGTGATTGATGGAAATGCTGGATCAACATTTGGCGCAGCTATTCGTGGTGGTGACCTTGTTTGTAAGGGAAGTGTTGGTGCTCGTACAGGAATTGACCAGAAAGGCGGCACGATTCTTGTTGGCGGTAAAACAGGCGCGTTCTCTGGCTTCATGATGCAGCGTGGTCGTATGATTATCTGTGGTGATGCAGGAATGAACTTGGGTGATTCAATGTATGACGGCACAATCTATGTCGGCGGCGAAGTTGAGGAGCTTGGAGTGGACTGTGTACCAGGAGAAATGACTGAACTCGATGTTAGATACTTGACAGAGAAATTAGCACTTTATGGCATGAAATCACCAAAAGGGGTAGAAAAAATGCAGAAGTATGTTTCAGGTAAGACGTTATGGAACTACGACAATTTAGAGCCTGCCGAGAAAAAACTAATTCTTTAATCGGATTTTTATCAAATTAAACTAAAGGAAATATTATGAGCGATATAGATGAAAAAAGCAGACTAGGTAAAAGTTTTATCTTCCCTAAAGGTGTGATGGATGATATTCATATCAAATCTGATTTGGGACGATACAGAATGAGAGGATTCTCTCTATTTAAAAAGATTCCAACTTGGGATGACTTAACTTTTATGCCTGGAACATTAACTCGATTTGTTATTGAGGGTTATAGAGAAAAGTGTTTAACGAAGACGATTATTGGGCCAGAGGCGCCAAGACCGTTAGAGTTGGATATTCCAATCTACATTACGGGAATGAGCTTTGGTGCTTTGAGTTATGAAGCTAAAACAGCTTTGGCAAGGGGCGCTACGATGGCTGGAACAGCGACTTGTTCTGGTGAAGGTGGAATGATTCCAGATGAAAGACGATACTCAAGTAAGTGGTTTTATCAGTGTATTCAGTCACGTTATGGCTTTAACCCGCAACATTTGCGTTTAGCAGATAGTGTCGAGTTCTTTATTGGACAAGGTTGTAAGGTTGGACTTGGTGGTCACTTGATGGGCCAAAAAGTAACCGATCAGGTTGCTGAGATGCGTTCACTGCCAGCGGGTATTGATCAGCGCTCTCCAGCAAGGCATCCAGACTGGCTAGGACCAGATGATTTGGCGCTTAAAATTGAAGAGATTCGTGAAGCGACAGATGGCCAGATTCCTATTCAATTGAAACTAGGCGCTGCTCGCGTATACGACGACGTTCGTATGGCTGCTAAAACGGGTTGTGACAGTATTTACATCGATGGAATGGAAGGCGGTACTGCTGCTGGACCTCATATTGCAACAGAAGAAACGGGCGTTCCTGGTATTGCTGCCATTCGTCAAGCACGAAGAGCAATCGATGACGTTGGCATGACAGGCAGAATTTCACTCGTTTATGCTGGCGGTATTCGAAATGGTGGTGACGTTGCTAAAGCGGTAGCACTTGGTGCAGACGCAGTTGCAATAGGACACTCTGCTCTTATGGCGCTAAACTGTAACAGAGATACTCCTGAAGCTGATTATCCAAAAGAAATGGGTGTCAACGCAGGTGAATGTTATCACTGTCATACAGGTCGTTGCCCAGTGGGTGTTGCGACTCAAGACCCAGTTCTTAGACAACGTCTAGATCCTGATGCTGCTTCAGAAAGAGTGTATAACTTCTTACATACACTAGCAATTGAGTGCCAAATGATGGCTCGAGCTTGTGGTAAGACAAATATTCACTCTCTAGAGCCAGAAGATTTAGCTGCTTTGACTATGGAAGCATCAGCATGTGCACAGGTTCCTATTGCAGGTTCTCAGCACACCGTTGGTCGTCCAGATTTGACACGCTTTTAAGGATAGGAGAAATTATGAGCACTAAAGAAGAAGAATTTGTAGTTGGAGCTGACGGCTTAGATACCGATCGTGAGCAAATGATTGGACAACATATCGGTTATCGATATGATGTAAACCTTGTTCCTGATCTTAAGTTTATAACGCCTTTTTTACAAAAATATATTGAAAAAATGGGCTGGAAAGATCTTAACTGGTTAGAAGATATTCATATGGGTTATGAGGGCGATCAAGCTGCTGTTTTTGATAGAAATATTAATGGTTGGGTCACTATTCCGGACAATATAAAACTTCCAAATAACCAGCAAGAGCGAGATATGATTGCTCGTGAATTATTGGTTAAGTTTCAAATGTCAGAAAACCACCCAATGGTTGACCTTAATAACGCTTACCGTAAATTCTAACTACTGTAAGTGGTTTCTAAAGGGGTTAGTTTGGAGCAAAGCTCTGAATCTTAACTCCTTAGTTTGACGGCATTCCACCCCCTGGAGTGCCGTATAAACTATTTTTTTAGTTTGTAATTCATTTCATCGAAGCATGAATATTTTCAAATTGACCTATAAATTATTCTATGTATACTCAAATTATCTGTTAAATTATTCTACTAAATGAGAGTTTCTAATATTAAATATGATGGAGATTGTGAAACCTACCAACTTCTTGGTGGTGAGGCAATTTCAATTGACTTAAAGAGTGGCGATTCAGTAGAGATAGTCGATGTAGAGGGAGATCAACAGTGCAGTGTTCTTGCTTTTAATGCTGAAAAATTATCAGTATTATCAACTTTAAGCTGGAATTCAAAACCTAAAAGTAATGCATCTGAAATAAGCGTAGATGATTGTTCGGATATGTTTAAGGCAATTATAAAACACAACCAAATTGATTCAAAAGAACTAAATGGTACGGAGCTTTTTTCAGCATCAAACCCTGCTGATTCTCGTCAATCTTTTAATATTAAAAATGATGCCTTATGTGTATTTGATGCAAAAGGTGGGCCAATGATAGTAGATAAACAAAATTCTCCTACAGAGATTTTAATTAATGTATCTCGCTCAAATCCATCAAACCCCTCTGAGAGACTTCCTGAGCCCCTTGCCAAAACATCTAAAGAGATTCGGATAAATAATAGCTCTGCGGTTGCCTATAAAGTAAAGGCCGGTGAATATATTCAAATTATTGATGTTGAGGGCCAGCAATGCTCAGATTTTCAAGCATTTTTAGAAGAAGATTTAAAAAATAATCTAGAGCTTTGCCTTGATCCAACAGTGACAAGGTCGCAGATGCTGGCAAGTTACCCAGCGCCAGGGACTCACGATAAGTTCTACAACCAAAATTCAGTTCCACTAGTAGAAGTAATACAAGACACTGTGTGTAGGCATGACACCTTTGGCCTTGCATGCAACGCCAAGTATTATGATGATAGGGGATTCCCTGGACATATTAGTTGTACTGATAATTTCAATAAATCTCTTTCTAAATACGGGGTTACTCCAAGACAAAATTGGGCAGCTGTTAACCTCTTTTTTAATACTGCTATTGAAGAGTGTCATTCATTAAGCTCAGATGTTTCTTGGTCTCGACCTGGTGACTATGTATTATTTAGAGCTGTTGATGACCTGGTATGCGTTTCATCAGCTTGTCCAGATGATACGACCTCTTCTAATGGCTGGAATCCAACAGACATTCACGTTAGAATTTATAATAAATCCAATAATTTCTCATCGGCTACGGCTTTTAGGCCTGATCCACAATCAATCCCCACTATGACTAAAGAAACCGGTTTTCATAAA